>Ga0207426_1002649_pt1 | contig 11035 bp, 9 predicted proteins | sample AraplaMF_Cvi_mMS_FD_184265 | JGI IMG/M metagenome (GOLD analysis project Ga0207426, IMG submission 184265) | Arabidopsis root microbial communities from the University of North Carolina, USA - plate scrape MF_Cvi_mMS (SPAdes) (version 2) | ecosystem: Host-associated > Plants > Roots > Endosphere ...
TCCAGGCCAACAACTTGACTGCGACGATCGACGCCAACGGCCTGCTGACGATCTCGACCACCAACGACTACGCGTCCTCGACGATCGGTTCGAGCGCCGCGGGTGGTGCGATCGGCGGTACCCTGACGTCGTCGCTGACCTTCTCGACGGCGTCCTCTCCCACGCAGGATACCGTCGCCCAGACGGCTCGCGCCAACCTGGTCAGCCAGTACAACAACATCCTGAATCAGATCGATTCGACCTCGCTCGACTCTTCGTTCAACGGTGTGAACCTCTTGAACGGCGACCAGCTCAAGCTGGTGTTCGACGAGACCGGCAAGTCGAACCTGAACATCACGGGCGTGACCTACAACTCCAAGGGTCTGGGCCTCGCTGCTCTGACTCAGGGCACCGACTTCATCGACAACGCTGCCACCAACAAGGTGCTCACCAACCTGAACACCGCGTCGAGCACGCTGCGTTCGGAAGCCTCGGCGCTCGGTTCAAACCTGACGATCGTGCAGGTTCGTCAGGATTTCAACAAGAACCTGATCAACGTGCTGCAGACCGGCTCGTCCAACCTGACCCTGGCCGACACCAACGTCGAGGCGGCAAACAGTCAGGCGCTGTCGACCCGCCAGTCGATCGCAGTCTCGGCGCTGTCGCTGGCCAACCAGTCGCAGCAGAGCGTGCTGCAGCTGCTCCGCTAAGTCGCGGACGACATCGCAAGCAAGATCGGGCGGCGGGGCTTCGGCCCCGCCGCTTTTTGTGTCCTGACGAACGGTCTTCGCGGATGAGGGAGCGGTGGACAAAGTAACCAGCGGTTATGGTTAATGGAGCGTAAGCGGAGAAAATCGCCAGCAATTTCAGGCTGATTGCGAGACCGGCCAACCTGTCGCAATGGTTTATGGTGAACTGGCGCTTATACGAACCGGACTCGCTTCACCCTTTGTTAGCCATGTCAGCGCAGGCTGTGCCCGTCACTCGATCCAGAAGCGATCGAACGAAGACGCGTAAACCAGAAGGGTAAGAGTTATGTCCGGTATTGTTCTCTCTGCGTCGGTTCGCCAGAACCTGCTGTCTCTCCAGTCCACCGCCGATCTCCTCGCCTCCACGCAGAACCGTCTGTCGACCGGTAGGAGCGTCAACTCGGCCCTGGACAATCCCACCAATTTCTTCACCGCCCAGTCGCTCGACAACCGCGCCAGCGACATCAACAACCTGCTCGACGGCATCGCCAATGGTGTACAGGTGCTGCAGGCCGCCAACACCGGTCTGACCTCGCTGCAGAAGCTGATAGACAGCGCCAAGTCGATCGCCAACCAGGCGCTGCAGACCACGGTCGGCTACTCCACCAAGTCCAACGTCTCCACCACGATCGCCGGTGCGACGGCTGCCGATTTGCGCGGAACCACGAGCTTTGCCAGCGCAACGGCCTTCAGCAATGTGCTCTATGACGGCACTGCCGGCGGTACCAACGCGGCGACCTCGGCGACCACGCTCGGTGCGACTGCTGGTTCCCTTGTTGCTCCCGCCGCGGTCAAGGCTGCTGACGGTTCGACCAACCTGGCTGGCACGGCAACACTGATCGGTACTGCCGGCGCTGCGACACTGATCGGCTCATCCCCCGCTGATGGCGACACGCTCACCGTCAACGGCAAGACCATCACCTTCCGTGCGGGTGCGGCTCCGGCGAGCACGGCCGTCGCGACCGGTTCGGGCGTCAGCGGCAATCTCGTCACCGATGGCAACGGCAACACCACCGTCTATCTCGGCACCACCGGCACACCGGCGGCCACCGTCAACGATCTGTTGACCGCCGTCGACCTCGCCAGCGGCGTCAAGACGTCGACGATCGCGAGTGGCGCGGCGACGATCGCCACCAGCGCGAGCCAGACGGCGTCTTCGATCACCGCAGGTGTCACGACGTTGAAGAGCTCGACTGGCGCTGACCTCTCCGTGACCGGCAAGGCCGACCTGCTCAATGCTCTCGGTCTGACGACTGCGACGGGTGGGGGCAATGCAACCGTGGTGGCGAACCGTACCGCCGGCTCGACCTCTTTGGGGGCGTTGGTCTCGGATGGTTCGTCGTTGAACGTCGACGGCCACGTCATCACCTTCAAGAATGCGCCCGTCCCGGGCTCGGCCGGCGCTCCGGCGGTCGCCGCAGGCTACGGCAAGAGCGGCAACGTGATCACCGACGGCAACGGCAACTCGACGGTCTATCTGCAGGCCGGCACGGTCGCCGACGTGTTGAACGCGATCGACCTCGCCACCGGCGTGCAGACCGCGACGATTGCGGCCAACGGCACCGCGACGCTGAAGACGGCTACCGGCCAGAGCAACTCGTCGGTCAACACGAGCGGCCAGTTGCAACTCTCGACCGGCATCAACGCCGACCTCGCGATCACCGGCAGCGGCAACGCGCTCAACGTCTTTGGCCTGTCCGGCAACACCGGCAACGCGACGGCGTTCACTGCGGCGCGCACTTCCGGCGTCGGTGGTATCGCCGGCAAAACGCTGACCTTCACCTCCTTCAACGGCGGTACGGCGGTCGACGTCACCTTCGGAGACGGCACCAATGGCACGGTGAAGACGCTCGATCAGCTCAACTCGAAGCTCCAGGCCAACAACCTCGCGGCGACGATTGACGCCAACGGCCTGCTCACGATCACCGCGTCCAACGACTACGCGTCGTCGACGCTGGGTTCGAGCGCCGCGGGTGGTGCGATCGGCGGTACCTTGACGTCAGCGCTGACGTTCTCGACGGCTTCCACGCCGGTGCAGGACGCCGTGGCGCAGACGGCTCGCGCCAACCTGGTCAGCCAGTACAACAACATTCTGAACCAGATTGACACGACCTCGCAGGACTCTTCCTTCAACGGCGTCAACCTGTTGAACGGCGATCAGCTCAAGCTGGTGTTCGACGAGACCGGCAAGTCGAGCCTGAACATCACGGGCGTGACCTACAACTCCAAGGGTCTGGGTCTCGCCGCGCTGACCGTCGGCGTCGACTTCATCGACAACGCTGCTGCCAATCGGGTGCTGACCAACTTGAACGCTGCGTCCAGCACGCTGCGCTCGGAAGCCTCCGCGCTCGGTTCTAACCTCTCGGTCGTGCAGATCCGTCAGGACTTCAACAAGAACCTGATCAATGTGCTGCAGACCGGTTCGTCCAACCTGACCCTGGCCGACACCAACGTCGAAGCGGCCAACAGCCAGGCGCTGTCGACCCGCCAGTCGATCGCGGTGTCCGCGCTGTCGCTGGCCAACACCTCGCAGCAGAGTGTGCTTCAGCTGCTCCGCTAACAACCGACTGAAACTACGAAAGAAATCGTGGCGGCGGGGCTTCGGCCCCGCCGCTTTTTTGTTTCTGGAACGCCCGCGCGAAACCGGGGGCGAGGGCGCTAACCCGGTATTAACCCTATCCTTTAAGTGGCCGTTAACCATGTTTTAAAGGACAGGTCCTAAAACTGGACAAAAGCCCGCTTCCAGACCCGCGCGGCCGATTCGTATCCGGTTCAAGAGGAAGACCTGCCAATGTCCAACATCGTTCTCTCGGCGTCCGTTCGCCAGAACCTGTTGTCGCTGCAGTCGACGGCCGACTTGCTGGCCACGACGCAGGAACGGCTGTCGACCGGCAAAAAGGTCAACACTGCGCTCGATAATCCCACCAACTTCTTCACCGCGCAGGGGTTGGACAATCGGGCGAGCGACATCAGCAACCTGCTCGACGGCATTAACAACGGTGTGCAGGTGCTCCAGGCGGCCAACACCGGCATCACCTCGCTGCAGAAGCTGATCGACAGCGCGAAATCGATCGCCAACCAGGCCCTCCAGACCACCGTGGGCTATTCGACGAAGTCGAACGTGTCGACCACGATCCCAGGCGCGACGCCGGCCGACCTTCGCGGCACGACCTCTTACGCCAGCGCGACCGCCAACAGCAACGTGCTGTATACAGGTGCGCCAGGCGGTGTAACCCCCGTGACGTCCGGTGCCTCGCTGGGTGCATCTCTCGGCTCGACCGCGGGCACCCTGACCGGCGCGGTGACCAAGGCTGCGGACGGCACCACGAATCTCGCCGGCACAGACACACTGATCGGCTCGACTGCAGCGACGACATTCGGAGCGTCACCCGCAGACGGCGACTCGATCACGGTGAACGGCAAAACCATTAGCTTCCGTACGGGTGCTGCGCCTTCGACGCAGCCGACCGGTTGGGGGCTCGATGCCAGCGGTCACATCGCCACTGACGGCAACGGCAACTCGATCGTCTACATGGGAACGACTGGTGCTCCCACGGGCACGGTCAACGACCTCCTGAGCGCTATCGATCTTGCGAGCGGCGTCAAGACTGCGACCATCAGCGCGGGTGCGGCGACGCTCGCGACGAGCGGCGCCACCGTTGGTACGGCGCAGACCCCGTCGTCCATCACGGCAGGTGCGATCACGCTCAAGAGCTCGACTGGCGCGGATCTGAACGTCACTGGCAAGGCGGATTTCCTCAAGGCCCTGGGCGTGACCTCCGCAACCGGCGCGGGCAACGCGACCGTCAGTGCCAACCGTTCGACCTCCGCGGGCTCGCTGGGCTCCCTGGTCCAGGACGGTTCGACGTTGAACATCGACGGCCACACGATCACTTTTAAGAACGCCGAGACGCCGCAATCGGCTACCAGCGTGGCGAACGGCTATGGCGTCAGCGGCAACGTGGTCACTGACGGCAACGGCAACTCGACGGTGTATCTCCAGAGCGCAACTCTGACTGACCTGCTCAATTCGATCGACCTCGCTACCGGCGTGAAGACTGCAAGCGTCTTCAATGGGGCCGCGACGCTCTCGACCTCTCCGGGCCAGATTCCGTCTTCGGTGAACACCAGCGGTCAGCTGGCGATCTCGACCGGTATCAACTCCGATCTCTCGATTACCGGCACCGGCAACGCCCTTAACGCATTCGGCCTCAGCGGCAACACCGGAACGGCGACGGCGTTCAGCGCGGACCGCACTGCGGGCGTTGGCGGAGTTAGCGGCAAGACCCTGACCTTCACTTCCTTCAATGGCGGAACGCCTGTCAATGTCACCTTCGGCGACGGCACCAACGGCACGGTCAAGACACTGGACCAACTCAATGCTCAGCTTCAGGCCAACCATCTGACGGCGACGATCGACGCCAACGGTGTCCTCACGGTGACCACGGTCAACGAATACGCGTCCTCGACCCTCGGTTCGTCAACCGCAGGGGGCGCGGTTGGCGGCACGCTCACCGGCGTACTGGCGTTCACGACCGCACAGCCGCCGGTACAGGATCCGGTCGCACAGACCGCGCGCTCGAACCTCGTCAACCAGTTCAACAACATCCTGGCGCAGATCGACACGACGTCCCAAGACTCCTCGTTCAATGGCGTCAACCTGCTCAACGGCGACACGCTGAAGCTGGTCTTCAACGAAACCGGAAGCTCCACGCTCGGCATCAACGGTGTGGTGTTCAACGCGGCGGGTCTCGGCCTCAGCAACCTCGTCAACGGTGTCGACTTCATCGACAACGGCGCGACCAACAAGGTGCTGACCAGCCTGAACGCGGCCTCGAGCACGCTCCGCTCGGAAGGCTCCGCACTCGGTTCGAACCTCTCGATCGTGCAGGTGCGCCAGGACTTCTCGAAAAACCTGATCAACGTGCTGCAGACCGGTTCGTCGAACCTGACGCTCGCTGATACCAACGAGGAAGCGGCCAACAGCCAGGCGCTGTCGACCCGTCAATCGATTGCGGTCTCTGCTCTGTCGCTGGCGAACCAGTCGCAGCAGAGCGTGCTGCAGCTGCTCCGCTAATCTCGCGGCGCGGATCGTGATGAGAATCTTGCGGCGGGGCTAATGCTCCGCCGTTCGTTTTAAGGAGATCGCCAAGGCAGGATTAGCCGAGATTGATGTGCATCGCGCGAGACGTGTTTACAGCGTGCGTGTGCGCATCTAGCTTCGCGGCGAGGGACTACCGGACCCGTAATAATCCGGAGTGCTTCCAAGCGCCCACGTAAGCAAATCTTAAGCGGTGCTGCCTAGGGTTGGGAAAGAAATCCTTAAGCGCGTTTAACGGGCTAGGTAACCTCCAAGGTGTGATTGATGTCGAATTCCGCTGCTTCAGCTTACGCGCGCGTTGCAACGACCACCGCATCTCCTCGCGACGTCGAGGCGCAGACCTTGCTGAAGGCCGCCAACAAACTTCAGGACGCCATCAACAGCGCCGATCCGTTCAGCGAGCAGACCACGCACGCGCTGATGTTCAACCGCAAGCTCTGGACGATCTTCCTGAGCGAGGCGATGCGCGACACCAATCCGCAGCCACTCGACGTCCGCCAGAAGATCGCCAACATCAGCGTGTTCGTGCTGAGCCAGACCGCGGCGCTGCAGATGAGCCCGCAGTTCGATCATTTCCGTCCGCTGATCGAGATCAACCGGAACATTGCCGCCGGTCTCTCCGGCCGTCCGTGAGACGGCCACGGCGTACGGCGATCGCCGACGCCTTGGGGATTCAGCACCACGAAGTTTGCGCTGATTGATATCGGCAAGACTCAAAGCGGGCGCTACCGGTCTCGTGACCGGCTGATTCCACGTCCCGACACTGCCGTTGCGACGTTCGAGCGTCAGGCGCTAACGTCTGTATTGAGCGGGCGCGACGGCTGTGATTTCAGATCCTCGGCGTGGAAATAAGCCCGCCTGCGCAGCATCGCTTCGTCGGGGAACTGATTGACCACTGCGTCGGTCTTGTCGTTGACGACCTGAAATACGAAGGATGCAGCAGCCTGGTCGAACACGACCTGGCGCGAGACATTCTCGTTGCCGTGGAAATCGGCGCGCACGGGCTCGCTGCTATCGCTCGCGGAGACCGTCTGGCTCACCGGCAACTCAGTCTGCACGGCCTCGTTCGCCGCCGAATTCGACGTCGTTACGATCTGCGCGGGGGCCGGTATCCCCACCGGCCTGATGCTGAAATCTGTACTCATGGCAGCCTCCTGGTTGCCTCGTGTGAGTCAAATCCCAACCCCTCTCAATACGCAACCATGGACCACCGGGATTGAACATCCGGTAAGGAAACGTGACTAACCGCGCGGCGACAGCGCCGCGCGGATTTTCGTAAAATTGCAGCTTGTTTTTGCGGGCGCTCAGAGCGAGCGGCTGACCGCGAGCGGCGTGATGTGGCGCGGGCCCGGCGTCGCGCGGCGGCCTGCCGCCGTATACGTGTTCGGGACGTTGCGCTTCTGGATCTCGGCGTTGACTCCGCGCACGACGCCTTCGGAGACGGCGTGTGCGGTCGCGAGCACGGTGAGATTGACCTGGAGCATCGCACGGAACGCATCGTGGTGGCGATGCAGCGTCGAGAGCAGCTCGGGCGCGGATTTCGCGAGATGGTCCTGGTTCGCCTTCAACTCGTTGACGGCGCCGGCATAGTTCTTCGAAAGCTCCTGCTTCTTGCTCTCGAGCGTCATGGCCTCACGAACCTTGCCGGCGCGGACCAGCTCGGTCTCGCGCTCGATCAGTCCGAGCAGGGCGCTCATCGCGTCCATCAGCCGCTCGGCGACCTTGCGGGCTTCGGGACTGCCGGGCAGGGCGCTCGCGCGTTGAGCCGGCATCGGCTGACGTGAGGCATTGAAATGGTTCATCTCGTTTGACCTTATGCCGTGCGGATGGTTCGAGCCTGCTGCAGGATCAGGGTGCGGTAGACTTCAGTTGCGACGCCGACGCCGCCGGCCTGGGCGAAGTTCTTGGAATATTGCTCGGTCAGCATCGAGCGCCACACCCCGGTGCCGGTCGTGCTGCCGAACGGACCTTCGCCCTTCAGGCCCGAGGTCATCTGCGAGAACATGCTGTTGAGTAACATCGCCTCGAAGTCGGTGGCGGTCTTCTGAGCCTTGGCCTGCTGGTTCGGCGAGACCTTCTGCAGCGCAGCCGCGAGCTCGAAGTCGGGGCGGCCGTTGCGGCTCTCCACCGAAAAAGCCGAGGTGACGACGTGCGCGGTGTTGATCATGCCGGCTTGCATCACATCACCTCGATGTCGGCTTCGATCGCGCCGGCGGCCTTGATCGCCTGGAGGATGCTGATCATGTCGCGCGGGCCGATGCCGAGGCCATTGAGGCCATCGACGAGCTGTTGCAGCGACACGCCGTCCTTGACGACGGCCAGCTTCTTGCCGTCCTCGGTGACGGCGACGCTGGAGCGCGGCGTGACGACGGTGCGGCCGCGCGACAGCGGATTGGGCTGGCTCACCTGCGGGCTTTCCGAGATCGTGACGGTGAGGTTGCCTTGCGCGACGGCGACGGTGGCGACGCGAACGTCGCGGCCCATCACGATGATGCCGCTGCGTTCGTCGATGACAATCTTGGCGGCGAGATCGGGATCGACCTGAAGCTGCTCGATCTCGGTGAGGAACGCGACGACGTTGCCCTTGAACTCCGGCGGGATCGACAATTGAACCGTCGAGGGATCGATCGGCTCCGCCGACTTGACGCCGAGATAGTCGTTGATCGCGGCCGCGATCCGCTTGGCGGTGGTGAAGTCGGCGTTGCGCAGTGCGAGGCGCACGTTCGGCAGCCGGTTCAAGGCGAACTCGATCTCGCGCTCGATGATGGCGCCGTTGGCGATGCGGCCGACGGTCGGAACGCCGCGCACGATCTTGGCGGCTTCGCCCTCGGCCTGGAAGCCGGAGATCGCGAGCGAACCCTGGGCGACCGAATAGACGTTGCCGTCGGCGCCGAGCAGGGGCGTGACGAGCAGGGTGCCGCCGCGCAGATCCTTGGCATCGCCGAGCGCGGAGACGGTGACGTCCATGCGCGTGCCCTGGGTGGCGAAGGCCGGCAGATTGCCGGTCACCATCACGGCGGCGACGTTGCCGGTGCGGATGGTAGCGCCACGGATGTTGACACCCATGCGCTCGAGCATCGCCTGCAGCGACTGCTTGGTGAAGGGGATGTTGTTGAGCGTGTCGCCGGTGCCGTTGAGGCCGACGACGAGGCCGTAACCGATGAGCTGGTTCTGTCGGACGCCTTCGATATTGGCGAGATCCTTGATGCGCGAGGTCGCAGCCGCAGACGTGACCGACAGCGCCAGCGCTGACAGCGCGGCACAGGCCACTCCCAGAATCCTGACCCAACGAACGCCTGGCATCCTCTGCTCCCCAAGGCTTCCGAGAAGCCTCCTCAAATCTCGGACCAACCCCGACACTCCCATGTCGAGCTGGTCCGACGCTGTCCTTGCGAGGGCTGTGCCAACCCGGGGCAGGGGGCTTACTCAATTGAATTAGTTGAATAAATCTGTTTCGTCTGATCTCAGCCTGTGTTGTCGCTGAGGAGCGAAACTGCCGCCTGTCGGCAGATTTTGCCGGGCCGTTTACGGAGCGTTAACCATAAAGCGGCGAATGTGGCGCATCGATCACCCGGATTGCATCGCGATGCGCATCTACGGACCGAACGGCACCACGCTTGGAACGCCGGCCAGCCAGGCCAGGCGGACGAGCTCCGGCACCTTCGTCCTTCCCGACACGTCGTCGCCGCAGGAGACGCGCAGCGCTGCCGCGCCGAAAGCCACTGCCAACATCGACAGTCTGCTCGCGCTTCAGGGCATCGAGGAAGATCCGGCCGAGCGCCGCAAGCGCTCGGTCGCACGCGGCCGGACCGCGCTCGACGTGCTCGATGATCTCAAGATGGGATTGCTGTCCGGCAATCTCGACAAATCGACCGTGTTGCGGTTGCGCGATGCGGCAGCGAGCTTGAAATCGTCCTCGGGCGATCCCGGCCTCGACTCCGTGCTCTCGGAGATCGAGCTCCGCGTCGAGGTCGAGTTGGCGAAGGCCGGGCAGGCTTAGTCTCGTTATCCTTCGCCCTGAGGTGGCCATTCCTTCAGCGGCCCATCGAAGGATGACGGGCCTTCCCTTCGCCGACCCAACTCCTAGGCCGCTTCATCCTTCAGCTGCGCATCGTAGCGGCGCTGCGCGGCGAGAACGTCTTTCAGATTCTGCTCGGCCCAATCACGCAGCGGATCGACCGCGCCGGCGAGCGTCACGCCGAGCTGCGTGATCGAATACTCCACCGTGACAGGCACGGTTGCGATGGCGTGGCGCTTGAGCAATCCATCGCGCTCGAGCGATTTGAGAACCTGGCTCAGCATCTTCTGCGAAATGCCTTCAATCGTGCGCCGCAACTGATTGAAGCGCATCGGCTCTTCGCGCAGCAGCAGCAGGATGAGCACCGCCCATTTGTCGCCGACGCGATCGAGGATCTGGCGCGTCGGGCAATTTGCTGCATAGACGTCTGGCTTCATCGTCGGGTCCTCACGATTCATTCCGATCGCGCGCGTCGCGCGGTTACTCCGGTGTAATCAGGTAAGCACAAAGTGCTCTCTTAACACCAGCATCCTTTGAGATATCTAGTAACCATTGGTTACTATAGGAAGCAAAGGAATACCCTTCATGAAAATCGCAATCGCCGGGGCCTCTGGCCGGGCCGGGTCGGAGATCACTAGGGAACTATCCCGCCGCGGACATGCGGTTACGGCCATTGCCCGGAACCCAGAGAGGATCGCGTCGCTGCCGAACGTCACGCCAACCAAGGGGGACGTGCTCGACCAGGCCGGCCTCGCGAAGCTGTGGGCCGGGCACGACGTCGTGATCAGCTCGGTGCACTTCCTGGTCAGCGACCCGGTCAAATTGATCGGAGCGGCGAAGGAGGCCAAGGTCGGGCGCTATCTCGTCGTCGGTGGCGCAGGCAGCCTGGAGGTCGCTCCGGGCGTCAAACTGGTCACAACCCCCGGTTTTCCGGCCCAATACAAGGCGGAGGCGGAAGCGGGTGGGGTCTTTCTCGACCTGCTGCGGCAGGAAAAGGACCTGAACTGGACCTTCCTCTCGCCGTCGGCGCTGTTCACCGAGGGCGAGCGGACCGGCAAGTTCCGGCTCGGCACCGACCAGCTTCTCGCAGATGCGAACGGCAAGAGCTGGATCACATTCGCTGACTACGCGATCGCGCTCGCGGATGAGATCGAGCGGCCGGCCCATCCGAGGCAGCGTTTCACGGTC
>Ga0207426_1002651_pt1 | contig 11015 bp, 6 predicted proteins | sample AraplaMF_Cvi_mMS_FD_184265 | JGI IMG/M metagenome (GOLD analysis project Ga0207426, IMG submission 184265) | Arabidopsis root microbial communities from the University of North Carolina, USA - plate scrape MF_Cvi_mMS (SPAdes) (version 2) | ecosystem: Host-associated > Plants > Roots > Endosphere ...
GAGCGCTATCGTAACTGCACCCCACGACACCAGGATTCGCGCGAACCATTTGCTGGCCCCAAACCGGTCCAATAGAAGATTGCTTGGTACTTCAAATATGAAATAGCCGATGAAAAACAGCGAGGCGCCAAGACCGTAGGCGTATTCACTCATGCCGAGGGCGTCGACCATGTCTAGCTTGGCGAAACTGACATTCTGGCGGTCGATGTATGCGATTAGGTAGAGGATGCCGAGAAACGGCATTAGTCGCCATGTAATTCTGGAAATGAGTTCTTTTTCGACAATCACGGTCATTGCTCTCCGTATGCAATCCAATGACTGAGATAGGGCGTTAGTGCACTAATCAACCTCCACGTGAGTTCGCGCGAACTGAACTGAAGTTCGCTTCGATGAACTCAAAGGAGGTAAACGACCCCGTCGCGGGTGCTACGGGCAGGTTCGGGGCGATCAACGTCGAGAGAGGGGTATGATGCCCTTAATCGAATATTCAACGCGATGGCGAAAGAAATTGGCCTGGTCTGTCGCTTCACGCCAAGCTGCATGACTGTATTGCCCCCCGAATGCGATCCGATCTATCGCCCACGAGCAAGCCAGGATACCGAACAGGAAGAGTAAGCCGCGCATGCGGATACATTAGTCGCCTTCTATTTAGAAATGCCTAACGCAGGCTCAGCCCAGCGTCTGGGATTGGTGAGCTTTGCAAATCCTGCATTGCACGACCGGCGGCCATGGCCGAAGTCCCGATCGATCCTCCCGAGTGGATCTATAGAGAAAATTCTGACGATAGCCTCCATGACCTTACCAGGCCGCGCGTAGCGTTGCGCCACTGATGGGGTCAACGCGGTGACCCGGGACGCTGCTTCTTCGCGGAACGAAAAGCGCATTGTCGCAGCATTCGGCGTAATATGAGTCTCGTTAGCCACGAACGAGCGGCATCGGAATTCTCGCTTAACCCGGCCTTGGACCTGTGCTTTTCTATGCGGGTATCCGGCCGGGAGCTGACAGGGCCGACTGTCGGGGGAATGGAGGGGAAGCTTTGGAGCGAAGGCTAGCCGCAATCCTAGTTGCCGATGTCGTCGGTTTTTCACGACTTGTCGAAGCCGATGAACGCAATACGCTTGCGGTTCTGATAAATTTACAGACCTCGGTGTTTCGTCCACTGATTGCAAGACATGCCGGCCGGCTGGTCAAATTGATGGGCGATGGGCTGATCGCCGAGTTCAGCTCGGTGGTTGAGGCTGTCTCGTGCGCAATCGCGATCCAGAACACACTGGCGAATGAACAGGAGCCGGCCGGTTCCGCAAACAGGATCATCCTTCGCATAGGCATCAATCTCGGTGATGTCGTGGTGGACGGTGACGACCTGCTCGGGGATGGTGTCAACGTTGCGGCCCGACTGGAGCAGTTGTGCCAGCCGGGTGATCTTCTGATTTCGGGGGCAGCCTACGAACAGCTCGCTGGAAAGGTTGACGCGAATTTCGACTACGCTGGTGAGCAGCACCTCAAGAACATCGCGCGGCCGATCAAGGCATACCATTTGCCACTCAGCGGGTCTGCCTACGCTTCACCCGAAACTCCAAAATCGACCGGGCCTGCCATTGCCGTACTTCCATTTGAGAACATGTCCGGTGATCCGGAGCAGGCTTACTTCAGCGACGGAATAACTGAAGACATCATCACGGAATTGGCACGCTTCAGCGAGCTTATGGTGATAGCGAGAACCTCGTCATTTGCGCTACGCGGCCGAATGCTCGATTTGCGCGAGGTCGGCAGGACGCTCAGCGCGGGCTATGTCGTAGAGGGGAGTGTAAGGCGCGCTGGTAACCGTGTTCGAATTACGGTCCAGCTCGTCGAGACAGCGAGCGGGACGCACCTATGGGCGGATCGATATGACCGATCCCTTGACGATATTTTTTCCACTCAGGAGGAGATTGCGCAGAGCATCGTCGCCATGGTCGCACAACGCGTCATAGACGACAACGAATTGACGTCACGACGCCGTCGCCCGGAAGACATGCGGGCATATGATCTCTTTCTGCAGGGCAACCGCCTCTCTGACGACTTCAGGCCAGGAGCGCAGGAACGCGCGGAGGCGCTTTTTGAGCGTGCCGCTAAAACTGATCCGACTTTTGCCAGAGCCCATACAGGCCTCGCCTACATATACCTCAACCGCGCGTCGGACGGTGCTATTGGCATTCCAAGACAAGAGGATGAGAACAGGATCAAAGCACTGCGTTCAGCCGAGATGGCGTTTGCCCTCGATCCGAGCGATCCACGGGTTCAGTCCACACTGGGATACATTTGCTTGACGTGGCGAGACTTCAAACGAGCTGAACATCATCTTGGCCTGGCGAAGTCGATGAACCCCAACGATGCTACCATCCTGATAATGTGGGCATGGATGCAAGGAGCGATTGGGCGGGCTGAGGAGGGCTTGGCCGGTGCGGAGATCGCGTATCGACTGAACCCGTTATATCCCAGTTGGTACAACTATTATAAATCCCGCCTCCTCTTCCAAACGGAGCGATACGGCGAGGCGGCCGTCCTTCTCGAACAGCGAACATTCGCCACGCCGGAAAGGGAGCCGCGAGACATGGCGTGGCGCGCGGCCGCCTACGCTCACCTCAACCGGATCGAGGATGCAGAGAAATGCGGCCGGGTCTTCCTCGATGCTGTCAGCAGGCGATGGTGCGGAGATGCGACCGCGGGTCCGGTTGATTATGTAAACTGGCTTGTAGATGTCTCATACCTCAGAGAAGAAAAGGACGTTGATCGGCTACGCCAAGGATTGAGGCTTGCGGGTCTACCTGCGTGAGGGGCGACACGCGAACCCGCTGCCATGCCATCAATGAAAGTTCCTCGCCTTCACCCTCAAGGTATCGATATGCAGGTCCGGGACGAAAATGTCCCTCGGCTTGGCCGCCGCCCCATCACGTGAGTCCGGGCTGCCTGGCGAACCATGCGCAAATTCATCGCCCCTACCTGTCGGCAACTTGAAGTCCAGATCGCGATCAGTCAGCTCGCCTAATTCACCGGACAGGTCGAAAAGCTGCTGCGCGACAAGATGTGCGACCTCTCCCTCGCGCTGAACGCGGCCGTTTATCGCCATCATCGACGATCCGAGGACGACCCGACGCCGGCGTTCGAACAGGCTTGGCCAGACGACGAGATTGGCCGGCCCAGTCTCATCCTCGATGGTGATGAACATCACGCCTTTCGCCGAGCCAGGCTTTTGTCTTACAAGGACGAGACCTGCCGTCATCAACCATCGACCGTCACGAGCGTTCATGGCTTCGGCACAAGTGACGATGCGGCGTGCCGCCAGCTCCTTTCTGAGGAAGGCAATCGGATGGTCGCGCAGTGTTAGTCCGACATGACTGTAATCTGCGACAACGTTATGACCCGCGGTCATCTGTCGGAGTGCGACCTCAGGCTCCTGCTGCTCGGGGATCGCACGTGCTTCACGTTCGGAAGCGGCGGCGAACAGAGGAAGAGGTTCGTCACGCAGGGCCTTGATGGCCCAGATCGCATCCCGGCGCTGGAGCTTCAGCGACGGCAGGAAGGCATCGGCTTCGGCAAGTTGTACAAGCGCTTCCGTTGGGACATGCGATCGCCGCCAGACATCGTCGACCGTTTCGAAGGATGCGTTCATCCTGGCGGCGACGATCCGGGCAGAATCGGCTACGGCCAGTCCCTTCACCAAGCGCATTCCGAGGCGGACCGCGTGGCGATTGGTTCTTTCGATACGCTCGAGCGTACAATCCCAGCGCGACTGGTTGATGCAGACGGGCCGGACTTCAATTCCATGGGCACGCGCATCCTGGACGATCTGGGCAGGCGCGTAGAAGCCCATCGGCTGCGAGTTCAGCAGAGCGGTGCAGAAGACGTCGGGGAAATGGCGCTTCACATAGTTCGAGGCATAGGCGATCAGCGCGAAGGAGGCAGCATGGCTTTCCGGGAAGCCGTATGAACCGAATCCTTCGAGCTGGCTGAACGTCTTCTCCGCAAACTCGGCCGAGTATCCGTTCTTGATCATCCCCGAGACCAGCTTCTCCTTGAAGCGACTGACGCCGCCGGTGAACTTGAATGTCGCCATCGACTTGCGAAGCTGGTCGGCTTCGCCGCCGGTAAAGCCAGCGCAGACCATCGCCACCTTCATGGCTGACTCCTGGAAGAGTGGCACCCCCAGCGTCTTTCCAAGAACGGCTTCCAGTTCCGGTGTCGGGTACTCGACAGGCTCCTTGCCCTCCCGGCGTCGGAGGAAGGGATGGACCATGTCGCCCTGAATCGGACCCGGGCGGACGATAGCCACTTGGATGACAAGATCGTAGAAGGTCCTCGGCTTCATGCGCGGAAGCATGGCCATCTGTGCACGTGACTCGATCTGGAATGTTCCGAGTGTGTCCGCCTTGCGGATCATCGCATAGGTGGCCTTGTCTTCCTGGGGGATTCCCGCGAGGTCGAGGTCCTCGCCTTTGTGCTCGCGAAGCAGATCGAAGGCCTTGGACATGCAGGTCAACATGCCGAGCGCCAGAACATCGACTTTCATGAACTTTAGAGCCTCGATGTCGTCCTTGTCCCATTCGATCACCTGACGGTCGGCCATGGATGCCGGCTCGATGGGAACGAGATCGTCGAGTCGGTCATGGGTCAGCACGAAGCCGCCCGGATGCTGACCGAGATGACGGGGCGCGCCCATCAGTTGCTGGGCGAGCTTGAGCGTCAGAGCAAGCCGCCGGTCCTCAGGATTAAGGCCCTGTTCCCGCAGGCTCCGGTCGCTTGCCAATTCATCCGACCAAGACCACATGCCTGCCGATAGCGCCTTGATGATATCCTCCGGCAACCCGAGCGCCTTGCCGACGTCGCGGATTGCGCCCTTGGCTCGGTACCGCGTTACGGTCGAACAGAGGGCCGCCTTGTCGTGACCGTAGGTCGTGTAAATCCACTGGATGATCTCCTCGCGGCGCTCGTGTTCGAAGTCGACGTCGATATCTGGCGGTTCGTCGCGCTCCTGGCTCACAAAACGCTCGAACAGGAGATCGTTGGTCTCGGGATCGATCGAGGTGATCCCCAGAATGTAGCAGACGGCCGAATTTGCCGCCGATCCCCTGCCCTGGCAAAGAATACCCTTTGAGCGCGCGAAACGAACGATGCTGAACACTGTCAGAAAGTACGGCGCGTACTTCATCGTGCGGATCAGGTCCAGTTCGTGTTTTATGGCCCTGAGGACCTTCTGGGGCAAGCCTTCCGGATATCGGATTGGGATGCATTCGCGGACGTAATGCTCGAGCGACTGCTGCGCGTCCATGCCCATTACGACCGCTTCTTCGGGATATTGGTAGCTCAGCTCTTCAAGAGAAAACCCGCAGCGTTCGACAATCTCCATCGTCCGCGCCAGCGCCTCGCGGTAGCGTGGGAACAGGCGCTCCATCTCCTCGGGCGGCTTGAGGTATCTGTCGGCATGCCGTTCGCGCTCGAAGCCGACCTCATCGATCCTAGTGTTTTTGCGAATGCAAGTGACGACATCCTGCAACTGGCGGCGGCCGGGCTCGTGGAACAGGACATCATTGGTGACGACGGTTTTCACACGGTGACGCGCAGCCATCTTCGAAATCTCGTGAAGCCGCTTCTGGTCGTTCGGTCGGCGCCTCAGGCAGAGAGACACATAGGCCCGATTGCCGAATACCTCTGCCACCTTGCGAAGCTGGGCAGCGCAGTTCGCGTCCGGCAGATCGGGTAACAGGATGGCCAAAAGTCCTTCTGAATAAGCAACGACATCATCGATCCCCAGGATGCACTTGCCCTTTCCGCCCCGGCTCTTGCCAAGTGTGAGCAGCCTGGTCAGCCGCGAATACGCGTTGCGATTGGTTGGATAGACAAGGATCGACATCCCGTCCTGCAGATCGAGCCGACATCCGACAGCAAGGCGCACGCCTGTCGCGCGCGATGCCTCGAGTGCCCGGACAATCCCGGCAAGGCTGTTGCGGTCAGCAACGCCGATCGCCTCGATGCCAAGTGCCTTTGCGGTGGCAAACAGCTCGTCGGCGCTGCTTGCGCCACGCAGGAAACTGAAATGGGTCGTGACTTGGAGCTCGGCGTATCTCATCCGAATATTCCGTGCATGAACCATTGATGGGATCCTGTCTCGGAGTCGACCCCGTCACCCGACCTGAATACCCAAAAACGCTCGCCACCTTCGTCCTCGACGACAAAGTAGTCTCGCACTGCCTCTAGTTCACTGTCGCGCTTCCACCACTCGCCGAAAACGCGTTCAGGACCATCAGCGCGTTTGACCTTTCGTCGTTTGCCACGCCAAGTGATACTCGCAGGCGGATGATCAGGCAGGAGTGCGATCGCTTCGATCTGCTCTGGGCGGGCGAGCAATCGCACAGGCCGGGGCCAGTGGTGCGCCCACGTTTCCGCGACATCGGGAGCGGCAGCCGCGATCCGCAGTACACTGCGCTCGGGAACATCTGAGGCGACCGGCACGACCCGGTAGACCCGTTGCCCTCTATTGCCAAACACGTCGATCAGCGGCGTGATGTCATCGTCCTGCTCCTCTATCAGGTCAGAGGATCGCTGCTCCTGCTCAAGCGGCTGTGTCATAACCGCCGCCAATGTCATCTTCTCGATTCCGAACCCCGGTTCGATTTTTTCAGTACGATCTCGAAAGAGCTTCGACAGCCAGGCAACGTCGCGAGCAGGTTTGGCGGTTCCTGCACGGATTGCCTGGCGTGTACCGTCAACTTTCTCAACGATGAGATCCGTTCGCCGCACGCCAAGACCCTTGCGCTCCAGTTCGGCGACGAGCTGCACAACGAGCCGAGCAACATATTTGTTAATGGTTTCTGCGGCACCGATTGGCTCGGCAAAGACCCTGCTGACCTCTATCAGCTCCGGTACCCGGATCGGATCAATCGGCTCGGCGACCCGACCAAAAATCTGATCCAGGCGACGTCCAAGTTCCGGACCGAAGCGAAGGGTCAGCGGTGCTCGGGGCGTTGCTGATAACTCCCCAATTGACTTGAAACCGAGAATATTGAGATCGCTAACGATCTTGGCCGGAAGCCTGAGCAATGAAAGAGGAAGGTGTTCGACGGCCCCGACCGTCTGTCCAATCGGAACTATGACCGTCCCCGTTCGGATCGCGCGAGCACAAGCGTGTGCCGCTCCCCACGTGTCGGCCACAGCAACCCGCGCTGTCAGTCCTTTCCCATGGAACCGGTTGGCTATTCCGGTCAACATCGGCAGCTCCCCACCCTGAAGATGGTCAGCACCTTCCGTGTCCATAACAATGCCATCGGGCTCATCAACAGCGACGATTGGAGAATACTGGCTGAGTGCCCAAAGCGTGATCCTTGCGAGAGCTGCTGCGTCGGCCGCCGGATCGGCGTCGATCAGCATCAAGCCCCTGAATATGGCCTGGGCTTTTGCCGCCGCCATCCCAACACGGACTCCCGCTTTCTTTGCTGCAGCGTCGGCCGCCGAGACCCATCGCTTTGGGCCGCTCTTTGCGATTACGGCAACGGGTTGCTCAACGGGAATAGAAGGGTCGTTGCGACGTATTCGATCCGTCGCCAACTCCGGCAGATAGATGGATACGACCCTGGACATCACACGCTCCTACGAAAAACTCAGCGCACTCAGCCGCTTTCACCCGCATCAGTTCCAGAAACCATCTTGGCCTTCCCACACCCCAAACGGAAGCTCCTCCGACGGCACGACGCTCACACGCCACCTGGTCGTTGCCGCGGACGGTTGGCCGAAGTCGGAGGCCTCCGTCTGTCGCCGCCAGCATCGAACGACCAGACCCATGGTTCCCGTTTTTTCGGCGGCAAGCTGCAGCCTGCGGGAGGCTGTCATCGGCAATCGGACAAGTTCGGCGACGACCGCTCCGAGACCGCCGAACGATAGGGCCTCCTCCATGGAAGCAAGCACGTCTTCCTCCTTGTCGGCCCCGACGAAGACGACGCCGTCCGGCTGAAGGCCAGCCTGAGCCAAAGCCGGAAAGAAGAGGTCCGGCCCTTGGTACGCGCTGCTATCCCAGCGGCAAACAAAGCGGCTGCCGCGCCGTCGACGGTTCCCGATCCACCACCGGCGAACTCATGCACGGCTCCGAAAGACAGCCCGCCTCCCGGCAGATGTTCATGGATCTCGCGAACATCGAAGGCCAGAACCTGATTGCGGCGAACAAGGACACCTTCAAGGCGCGCGATAGGCTCCGTAAGCTCGGTGATGACAGGGTTTGCGCCTGGCTGCGCCATTCTGTGGCCTTCGTCAATTCAAGGGTTCCATCTCGTTCAAAAGCGAGTATGTTCTACCTTTGTTCCTTTCTGGAATGTGAGTCAACGGGGCGCTTTTCGGGTGGATAGTGAACCAACAGTCCATCCACAGCGGCGCAGGGCTTCGATCCCTGAGGGAATTCAAGGTGCTAGCAAAGAGCGGTCCACAGGGCGTACAATATCTTTCGGATGAGAAAAAATTCCTGCTGTGAGCCGACTCTGCGTGACTATCGAGGAGCCATCATCGTTATCGCATGCGATGTCTGTCAGCGAGCGACCACTCTCGGCTGGAAGGCCCTTGTCAGACAGTGCGGGGCCAGCCTGTCCTTTCCGGCAACTTCGACGGCGGCTGACTGTTGGCTGTTTGCGACTGAACGGCGCGGATGGCGTCGACCGTTGTCAGGCTCGGTTTCCCTGTTTAGCTCCTGTTATGGAAACACTCGATGAATGATCCCGCCGCAAATCTATCAATCGAGCGCCACCGCAAGATCGTCCATATCGACATGGACGCCTTCTACGCGTCCGTCGAGCAGCGCGATAACCCGGAGCTTCGTGGACGACCGGTCGCAGTCGGCGGTTCGGAGGCGCGCGGCGTGGTGGCGGCCGCCAGTTACGAGGCGCGTAAGTTCGGCGTCCATTCGGCAATGCCTTCAGTGACGGCAAAGCGCAAATGCCCCAACCTGATCTTCGTGAAGCCGCGCTTTGACGTCTACAAGGCTGTTTCAGCTCAGATCAGGGAAATCTTTGCCGAATACACCCCAATGATCGAACCGCTGTCGCTCGACGAGGCCTATCTCGATGTTACGGAGAACCTGAAGGGCATGGAGATCGCGACGGAGATAGCGCTTGAAATCAGGGCCAAGATCAAGGCGATGACCAACCTCAACTCATCTGCAGGAATCTCCTACAACAAGTTCCTGGCCAAAATGGCGAGCGACCTCAACAAACCAAATGGCCAGGCCGTCATTACGCCGAAGAATGGACCAGCCTTTGTGGCTGCGCTCCCTGTCGAGAAGTTTCACGGCATCGGCCCAGCGACTGCGGAGAAGATGCATCGTTTCGGTATCGAAACTGGAGCCGATCTAAGAGAGAGGGATCTCGAGTTTCTGGTTCGGCATTTCGGCAAGTCCGGGCCGTATTTTTACGGCATCGCGCGTGGGATCGATGATCGTCAGGTAAAGCCAAATAGGGTCCGAAAATCTATCGGAGCGGAAGACACGTTCACTGTGGATATTCACACTTACGAGCCTGCCCTGGAAGGATTGAAGCCCCTGATTGCGAAGGTCTGGCACTACTGCGAGGCAAATCGGATTACCGGCAAGACCGTGACGCTCAAGGTTAAGTACGCCGACTTCATGCAGATCACCCGCGCAAGGACGATTGGCCATGGTTTCCGATCGAAAGAGGAAATCGAGGAATCCATTTGCGTGCTGCTGGGAGCCGTCTTTCCTATCAGGAAGGGAATACGGCTGCTCGGCGTGACAATCTCCTCGCTCGAGCATCTGGCCGACACGTGCGTTGAACAGCTGGCCCTGCGTCTATGATGGGCAGCGGCTTGAAAATCAGTTTCGCCCCCGCGGCGCTACCACGCGGTACGAGCCGTACCCAACGCGAACGAATTCATCGACTGTACGTGGGCGACGTGCGGTTTCACCGTCACAACGCAGTTCCCCGGGTAGCTAAGCTTATGCTGGGCAAGGTGTTTCAGCAATTCCACAACATTACGCTTCTCAGTAAGCGGAAACGAAAAAGTCATCCAAATTCCTCCATACGGCACGTTTCGGGCGCCATTTAGGACTTGGTTTCTTTCGCTCCGCAACATGAAATGTTTAGTAATAAAATTAAAATCGATTAGTTTTTTCGCTCGATTTTTTAAAATCGATTTAAAATCGTCTAGCGCCCTGCTCATCGTCCACACCACGGTCGCGGCGTCTGTGGGCACTTCGTTTCACTACAGGCGAAGGGTAGAGCGAGCCCTCGCCTAGTGCGATCTCGATGTCTCTTTTGAGATTGGTTGCTGTTTCCATCGTTCACCAATGCCGATTGATGGAGCTTAGCCAGCTAAGGGATGCTTTCAGCGGCAGATCGACTTATAGTCAGTCATGTGTAAGCAGCGCGCATCCAACCACAATGCGGACGCTGAACGAATTTGGCCCCCTCTCGCTACGCAGGCTGGAAAGGCCCTGACGCCTCCCTCGAGTGGAGTTTCATCGCGCTCATCAAATCGAAAAGAAAAAAAGGGGCCACGCAAAAATACCGTGGCCCATAAGTTGTGAAGGTCGAAAACCTCCAGAGGGGAACAGCTGCTGCGCGGAACTGGGAGGAGAAGCCGCTATATGCATCAGCTGTCACCGTTATGATCGTTTTTTGACCAATTGGAAAACATTTTTTGTGCAATGCAGCCATGCAAATGTGGATACTTGCAGCAAACCGCGCCGGTACCTCCGCGCTGTTCCTCCATTGGTCGTTCCGTTTCGCTGAGTTCGGCGCCTTAATGACCGGACCTTTGTCCGACACAACTTCGTTTCGACGCCTAGCCGCTTCGTGGTGCCTTGAAAGTCCGAGCCAAATGGCTGACCTTCGGTCCCAGAAAAGGGAGGCGACTAGCGCATGTGTAATCTCTACCGCATGGATGATCGCGACTGGGTCAACAAATGGGCGCAGGACGTTGAGAGCCTGATCAACCTGATGCCCGCCTATCAGATCAACCCGGATCAATGGGCACCCGTCATC
>Ga0207426_1002654_pt1 | contig 11000 bp, 11 predicted proteins | sample AraplaMF_Cvi_mMS_FD_184265 | JGI IMG/M metagenome (GOLD analysis project Ga0207426, IMG submission 184265) | Arabidopsis root microbial communities from the University of North Carolina, USA - plate scrape MF_Cvi_mMS (SPAdes) (version 2) | ecosystem: Host-associated > Plants > Roots > Endosphere...
CAACACCTCATCGAGAAGCTGGAATTCGAGCACGCCGAGTGGGAGTTCGCCACGAAGAACCTCGACTGGTACACCCAGGACACGATCTTCTTCTCCATCAAGGGCTGACGTGCCATCGCCGCCATGGAATGGCCCTCCCAAGAAATCCGCACCGCGCCCGTGCCCTGCGGGCCCGGTCGGTGGTGCTTCTTGCATGGCCGACGACACCGTCGCTGACCCGGCCACGGGCTGGTCAGGCCAGAACGGTGGCCACGGTCTCGCGGATGGCGCGCTGCTGCAGCGCAAGACACACCGTCTGCTCACGCTGCCAGGTGTGCGCAACGCGGCGGCTCTGGGTGCGCCTGACGAGAAGCACGGAGAGGCCGTACAGATCTTCCTGGTCACGGCCGGGGGCAGCGCTGACGTCGCCCCGGAGCAGCCGGCGCCGCGGTGACCGCCGAGTTGGGCGAGTTCCGGGGCGGTGCCGAAGGCACCATTTTCCCAGGGGTCGGGCTTTCGGCCTGCGGCGACGCCGCTATCACGGCCTGGCCATGGCCCGGCTGCAACACCAATTCGCAGCCACCGCGATGAACTCCCACCGCCTCACAGCCTGGTGGACAGACGTCCCACGAGCCCCCACTCGCACGTCTCACCTGGCAGCCCTCCGGCCCGCCGAGTAGAACTCGGCGGGCGAGGAGTGGAACACAGCGGGCCAGATACGCCAACAGTGTCGCTTGCTCCGGCGGGGGTTCGTGCGTGGCGGGTCACGACGACGCGCAATGTCACGTATGGGCACAGCTGTACTCCGTCTCTCCGCTTGCGAGCACGCGGAGAAGGGACGCGGTGACGACACGTGCACTAAGACTTCGAACTCCCACTTGCGAACGTGGCTGTCCCTCACCTCTTCGGGCCGCAAGGCGCTGGCAGGGCACCGGGCCGAGCTACGCCGTATTGCAGATCTCGCGGATTCTGCCCGACGTCACACAGTGTGAGCGTTCCACAGAAATTGATCCAGGCCCCGAGAACGGACAGCACCCGTCGGCTGACTCCCCATCCCGGGCAGGGTGGCTTTCCTGAGCGTCGGCACCCGTAGTAGCCGACCCGGGTCGCTTATAGGTCATCACGTGTGTGATGACTACATCGTGTGGAGTCGGAGAGGACGATCCAGGCGGCCATGGTGGTCGCTGGCGCCGACTACCTGCTGCGGGTCCCGCGGAATGGCAAGGTAGACCGGCTTGGTCCTCGATCCTCGGGGGTGTCGCCGGACCGTTCACCTCGCCTGCGGCGCACCTCCGTGGTGCGATGGAACGGGGCTAGGAAGGAGAGAATGATGGTCCCACCAGCAGCGGAGCGCAAGAGTGGCGCGGCCCCGGTATCAGTCCGCCCGCTGGGTGAGGCGGACCTGGATGGGGCCGATGAGATCTGCAGGGTCGCCTTCGGGACCTTCCTGGGGGCACCTGATCCGTTCGGGACCGTCGACTACGTCCGCACCCGTTGGGCGGCCGATCCACAGGCGGCGTTCGCGGCGACGGTCGAGGGTGAAGTAGTTGGATCGAACTTCGCCGCCAACTGGGGCAGCGTCGGGTTTTTCGGACCGCTGACCGTACGTCCGGATCTGTGGGACCAGGGCATCGGCAGGCGTCTGATGGAGCCGGTCATCGACTGCTTCGACGCCTGGGGGAATCGCCACCTCGGCCTGTTCACCTTCGCGCACAGTCCCAAGCATCTTGAGCTCTATCGCCGGTACGGTTTCTGGCCTCGATTCCTCACAGCCATCATGAAGAAGCAGGTCACAGAGGGTGCCGCAGTCCCCGGCCGGGTGCTCTATGGCGAACTGCCCGCCGCCGAGCGGCCCGACGCACTGAGCCTCTGTCGCACACTGACCGGAGCCGTGTACGAGGGCCTGAGCCTGGAACGCGAGATCGTGGCCGCGCATGCGCAGGGACTCGGTGACACCATCCTGCTCCATGGCGCCGGCTCCGAGCTCGACGGCCTGGCCGTCTGCCACTGCGGAGCCGGGTCGGAGGCTGGCGTGGACGTGTGCTTCATCAAATTCGGTGCCGTACGTCCTGGTCCGGAGGCCGCCGACCGGTTCGAGCGACTGCTCGACGCATGCGAGCGGCTGGCCGCCGAGCGCGGGCTGGGGCAACTGGACGCTGGCATGAACCTGGGGCGCCCGGATGCCTACCGTCGCATGATCCACCGCGGTTTCCGCACCTGGTTGCAGGGCGTGACCATGCACAGGCCCAACGAACCCGGATACAGCCACCCCGACGCGTATGTGATCGACGACTGGCGCTGAGACCACCGTCGCGCTCGGCCCGCTAGTGCCGTATCAAGCAACGTTTGCCCCGTCGGCGATCGTGCGTAGGTACCGGTCGCCGACGTGGTCGGTGCCGTCCAGGGTGAAGTAGCGCAGGGCTGTGATCTGGCCTCGATCCGGTTCAGCTAGGAGGAGTTCGTCGGCGTGTAGGCGATCTCGACGCTGTTCGCCGCCTCCCAGGCTCCGACACATTGGCGCCTCTTCGCGGTCAGTTGCAAGGAGAAGCTGTCGCAGACGATCGCGATCAGCACCTCGGGTTCCTGGCCACTGAGCGCGCGACTTGGCCTCTCTGGCGCTCCCTGTCACTTCGCTCCTGCCACGAGGGCCTCGCTCCCGCGCACGGGAGCGAGGCCCTCCAGTTCCGTCTTCTCAGCCGTTGGCCTTGGCCAGGCAGTCCCGGTAGGCGTCCCGCTTCGGCCGGATGTCCTTGTCCGCTGCGGCCTTGTCGGAGATCGCCTTGTCCAGGGCGGTCTTGCGGGCTGGGACGTCCTTGGCGAGGATCGCCTTTCGCGCCGTCTCCGCGTCGGAACGCAGCCGCTCGATCAGGCCCTTGGCGGACGTCCTCGCCATCTCCTCGTGGGGGCTGTTGGCCTGGCCGGCCCCGTCGAGCACCTTCTGTGCCGCGTCGGCCTCGGCGACGGCGGCGTCCGCTGTGGCAGCGGCATCGCCGCTCTGCGCCGCCTTGTCCAGCTTGATGATCGCGTCGTACACCGGGCGGCTGTCCACGTAGATGTCGTGGAAGGTGCGGAGAAGCTTGCCTCCGGTGTCGACCGTCTTGCCGAGCTTGGCCTGGTCGTCCTTGGCCTCGTTGTACGCCCGCTGGGCAGTGTCCACGGCGGCTTCGGTGTCCTCCTGCTTGTCCTGTGCGTTGAGGTAGGCGACGGCCTTGTTCGGACACGCCGGGGCCTGCGCCGCGAGGGCCTGGGTGGGGGCGAGGACGGTCAGGGCGCATGCCGCCAGGAGAGCGGCCCTACACGCGGTGCTGATCTTCACGGATTGAGTCCCATGATCGGTTGGTCGGATTGCGCTTGATCAAACGATTCGCCGCCGCCGATGATGCGGACACCAGGTGAGAACATTCGTTCTCGAGTTCCCCGCGGGCGTCTCCCGGCCCGGCGCCGACCACGGCCTTGCGTCGGCACCGGTTCACCTCCGCCTGCGCGGAGAGCACGCGGGCGAAGTGCTGCTGCTCGAACTTGGCGGAGCCCTCTCCGCTCGGGCGGAGGTGGGCCGTCGCGGTGCCCGGAGGGGTGGGGCTTTGATGAAAGTTGAGAACCCCAAGGTCAGGGCCACTGCGCTTGAGGGCCCTGAAACGCCCTTCGCGCACTTCGGGAACGCCTGATGGGCTTCCTCAGGCCGGGATGCTCTTCACCGAGGGTGAGCCACCCGTCCGGGATCCAGCCGGCGACGGGCCCCTCGGTGAAGAGATCGAGGCCGGGAAGCTCCGGTGCGGACGCAGCTCCCGCGACCTCCCCACAGGGCACCCAGAGGACAGCAGCGCCGTCCTTCCCCTTTCACAGGGGAAAGGGGGGCCGGTCCAGGTGCGCCACAAAGACCCTGTCTTCCCAACGCACTTGACCCCGCATCGGCCAGGTGATCCACAACAACGGAGCCTACGGCGTGTCCAAGCTCCCGCTCACCCACGCGGTGCGCAGCGCCTTCTTGTCCACCTTGCCGACCTTGGTCGTCGGCAGCTGGTCCAGCAGGACCGTCTTTCGGGGCGTGTACAGCTCGCCCAACTCGCCGGTCACGGCCGCGCCGACCGCCTCCGGGTCGACGTCAGGGCCGCCCTCGGCCGTGGCCAGGAAGATCTGTACGGCTTCCCCGTACTCCTCGTCCGGCACGCCCAGGGCCGCCGCGTTGCGCACACCGGGCAGCGTGAGCAGGAAGTCCTCCAGGACGCGGGAGTAGACGTTGTCGCTGGTACGGCCGGTGACGATGATGTCCTTGGCCCGGTCGACGAGGTAGAGGTACCCCTCGGCGTCGAGATAGCCCATGTCCCCGGTGCGCAGCCAGCCGTCCTGCAGCGCCGCCGCGGTGCGCTCCGGGTCCTCGTAGTAGCCGAGCATCACCGTCTCGCCACGGACGCACACCTCGCCGACCTGCCTGACGGGCAGTGCCGCCGTGCTGTCTTCACCACGGATCTCGATCTCGACGTCGGCTATCGCACGGCCGCAGCTGCGCCAGAGCTCGGGGCGCACGGCTCCCTCCGAGGCGAGATCCTCCGCACCGAACGCGGTGATACCGAGCGCCTCCGACTGCCCGTAGCCCTGGCTGACCACGGGCCCGAACACCTCGACCGCCTGCTGCAGCCGACTGGGCGACGTGGCCGCACCGCCGACGACGATCCGCCGCAGCTCGGGCAGCGCGCCCGGCTCGCACTCCGGGTGGTCGAGAAGCGCGTACAGCATGGGCGGTACGAACATGGTGGCGGTGATCCGCTCCTCGCGCAGTACCGTCAGCGCCGCGCCCGCTTCGAACTCGGGCAGCACGACGAGGGTGGACCCCGTCACCAGAGCCTGGAGCGAGGTGAGGTGGCCGCTGCCGTGCGTGAGCAGCGTGGAGGCGAGCACCCTGTCCGTACCCTGGTCCATGGTCGGGAAGAACGCGGAGCCGGAGTACTTCGGGACGTCTTCCACCAGGTCCACGAGCATGTTGTAGAGCCGGTGGCTGTGCGAGGCGAGTTTGGGGCGGCCCAGGGTTCCGCCGGTGTAGAGGACGGTGACGGCTTCGTCCGCTCCCGGGGCGGGCACGCCCTCGGGGCGCGTGTCTGGGCACTCGGCTGCCAGGGCCAGCAGGTCCGTGCACTGCTGCTCACACGGCCCGAGGCTGAGCAGTGCGGGGGTGTGGATGCTGCGGCCGGCCGCGTCGGCGGCCCGCTCGGCGAAGAGCGGGTCGGTGACCACGGCGCGCGCCCGGGACTGCTCGACCAGCGCGGCGAGTTCGCCGGGTCCTGGCTCGGGCGGCAGGAACACGACACGGCAGCCAATGAGATGGACGGCGAGCTGCACCAGGACGGAGTCCACGCGGTTGGCCAGGAAAAGGCCCACTCCGTCGCCGGGCGCGAGACCCTGCCCGCGCAGCGCATGCCCCAATTCGAACAGCCGCCGACGAGCCTCTCCCCTGGTCAGCCGCTGCGCCCCTTGGACGAGCGCCTCGGCGTCCTCGTCCTTGTACCAGTGCTCCAGAATGCGGTCTAAGTACGTCCGCGGCTCGGATGTTTGCTGTGCGTTAACAATCACCAACACATCCAAACATGCTGCTCAGAAGCCGCGGCTTCACGGGGGGCCATCTTCGGCCATCAGCTGGCGAAGTACCAGCCCATGCCTTGATGGAAAAGCGGTATTCGCAGGTCAGTTGAGCGCTTGAGAGCGCGCACAGTACGCCCGTCATCGTGGCCGGGGAACCGCTCCCCGTGGTGTGGCCCCGGCAGGCCCTTGCACGGAGATCGGCCGGCCGACAGCAAGGTCGGTCCGACGCGCAAAGCAAACCACAGACCCCTGCCCTGCAGGGGTGGAGGACGAGCCACCGGCCACGTGCTCTCCGCGCAGGCGGAGGTGGGCCGTTCGCCCAGGACATCAGCAGCCTGACCGGCGCGTGCTCTCCGCGCAGGTGGAGGTGGGCCGGAGCTGCGCTCCGCGTCCGGTTTCGACGCCGGCGGCCTGGTGGCCTGCGCGACCAGGCAGGCCAGCCGCTGACCTACACACCGCATGACTTCCGCAGGATGTTCGCCACCGAGGCCGTCACCGGCGGCCTGCCCGTCCACATCGCCGCCCGCATCCTCGGACACAAAACGCTGACCACCACTCAGGCATACCTTGCGGTCTTCCAGGACGACCTGGTGCGGACCTACCGCGGCTTCCTCGACCGGCGCCGGGCTGACCGACCGCAGGACGAGTACCGCGAGCCCACCGAGCAGGAGTGGCACGACTTCCAGCAGCACTTCGAGCTCCGCAAGGTGTCACTGGGGACCTGCGGGCGTCCCTACGGAACCCCCTGCAAGCACGAGCATGCTTGCATCCGTTGCCCGGTCCTCCAGATGGATCCTCGCCAGCGGCCCCGCCTCCTGGAGATCATCCAGAACCTCCGCGAGCGCATTCGCGAGGCCCGCGCCAACGGCTGGCTCGGCGAGGTCGAAGGACTTCAAGTCAGCTTTGACGCCGCGATGGCCAAGCTCAACAGCCTCAAACGGGCTCCGACCGATGGCCGGCCGCAGCTGGTTGACCTTGGCATGCCGGTCTTCACCGACCACGCACCACTGCTTCAGCCAGGATCGGGAGAGCCCGGATACCGGCCCTGATCCTGTCGCTGAGCGAGTTCGGCTTGGCGAAGACTGCGGAACACCGTCGGGGTCGCCCATCCGCGCAGCGTGGCGTGAATCGACGAGCGGAATGCCGCCTCGGCCGTCGCGGTGTCGAGCGCCCCGGCCAGTTCAAGAGTCACGAGCCCATGCAGGGTCGCCCAGATCGACAGAGCGATCGCCGTTGCGTCGCCAGTGAAGACGGACGCCGTCAAGGCGCGATCGATCGCCGCGAGGAGCGGACGGATCGGGTCACTGGCACCGACCTCCCCCGACGGGTCGAAGGACTGCACACCACCGAACAGCACCGTGTACAGGTGGCTGTGCCCGCACCCCCAACGACGGTAGGCGACGGCCAGCGCGTAGAGGTCGGCGAGAGGGTCCGCGGAGGTCTGCACCGCCGAGACGTCCTGGAACAGGCCGGCGACGGCTCTGTCGCGCACCGCACCGATCAGCCCGTCCTTACCACCGAACAAGGAATACACCGCCGTGGTCGAGGTCTCGGCAGCAGCGGCCACGGCGCGGACCGAGACCGACTCCCGCGGACGGGTGGCGAGCATCTCGGTCGCGCACTCCACAAGCCGCTCTTTGACGGCCTCGTCGTTTGTTCTGGGCCTACCCACGGCCAGCAGCCTACCTCCTCTGATAACGTCGTTTTGAAACAGCGTTCTGAAACTATCGGAGGTCCACCGTGCCCACGCCCGTCTTACGTCTCGTCCGCTTCACCGGACGCTTACTGCTGGCCCTGGCCGCCATCGCCATGCTGGTCGTCGTCTTTCTCGCACTGATCGCCCTCACGGACGGGGCAGGTTCGGGGCTCGCCGCGTGGTTGACGACCCTCGGGACCGGGACTGTCCTCGCGCTGTGGCGGGGCCGGCACCGCACCTGGCCGACGCGGCTCGTGCCGTTCCTGCCGGTGGTCGTCGCGGCGGTGTTGACAGCGACGGTCTGCATCCCGACCGTGCCGACGGCCCGGCAGTACCCGCCCGCCCTACCCTTCGTGGCCACGCAGCATTGGAGCCTGGCCACAGGCAGCCGGGTCGCGGTGTATCACTACCCGCCCGCGAACCCCAGCCCCCGGCATCCCGTCCCGTTCGTGTACCTCAACGGCGGACCAGTCCGCGGCATCTCGGTGCTCGACCACCGGTTCCTGCAACTCCTGGCACGCCAGGGCTACGACGTCTACGCCTACGAACAGGCCGGTGGCGGACGAAGCGACCTGCTCACCATGGACCAGTACACGATCTCCAGGTCGGTCCGTGACCTCGCCGCCTTCATCGACCGCCTGGACAAGGGCAAGGTCGACATCCTCGGATTCTCCGGAGGCGGAGTCGTACTCACCCGAGCCCTCGCCGACCCCGGCGTCGCCGCACGCCTGCACCGGGCGATCATCGCCGAGCCCGGGCCCATGGACGGCCCCACCGCACACATCACCGGGCACAAGGGCCGAGCATCCGCACGAGGCCTCGCGCCGGCCCCGACCGGACCGCGATCGACGCACGTCCCCCGGTACGCCGTGACATTCGGCCTCATGCGACTCGGACTCCTCACCCCCGACACCGGACTGATCGGACAAGCCGAAGGCGACAACGCCTTCACCGCCGCCGACCTCGGCAGCGACACCGCATCCGCCTACTGCGCGCGCGACGCGCACCGCATCCCCACCGAGGACACCGCACAGAACTTCTCCTTCAGCCCCGCCGCCAGCCTCCGCATCCAGCAGACGGTCAAGGACTCACCCTCCATCGCCTCGCAGCTGAGGCACTCCCGGACCCCCGCGATGCTGATGATCGCCGAGTGCTCCTCCCAGGTCCGTCAATGGGCGACCGCCGTGCTTGCCAATGACCCCGCCATCCAGCGCACGCAGTACATGCCCGGAGTCGGACACCACATGTGGAACGGCCTCGACGACAACAACGACCGGGCCGTCGCCGTCATCACTGCGTTCCTTCAGGACAAGCCAGCCCCCCTGCCGAACTACCCGACCCGCGACGAGATCCCTACCTTCCTGCGCGACCACAAATGAAGACGCTGCAGCCCTGCACCGGCGTAGGCGGGCGAAGCCGCGAAGCCGCCCGGGCCCTGCGCGAAGTACAGCCAAGGACGAGCTCTTAGTCCGGAAAAGTCGACACGGCAAGGTCGCGTTCCTGCGGCGCATGGACGAAGGACGCCGAAGGGAACACGCGCAGGGAAGGCGGAAGGCCAGATGACTCCGGAAGGGCACGTCCTCAAGGCTTGAGCAGCGTGTTCGATGCGCTATCTGTCGCGGGGCACGCTAGGTCCTGTCCGGTGGATCTTGGCGGATCGACCACCGGCGGGGCGCGTGCGGGCGGAGGCCGGCGGCGGGCCCGCGCGCCCGGCCCTTCCCTGCTGTAGGCCGCCCGGCGGAACGCCACCTGTTTCGGTATCGAACCGCCGCTTGTGTGCCGCGTTTCGGCCGTTTCCGGTGCTAGCTTCCAGCTGCCGCCCGGTCGGGGCGGCGCTCTCGGCCACCATGCGAAGGAGCAGGCCATGCCCCAGATCAGCGCGGCTGACGCGGAACTCAAGAAGTCGTTGGCGATGGAGGGCGACGCGGGGACGAAGACCTGGCGCGTCAGCATCCAGCCGAACGCGGAGCTCGCAGCGCACTTCCTCAACATCAACCCGCCCCAGGGCCCGGGCGAGGCGACCATCGCCCCCCGGCCCGACGGAAAGTTCGACGTCTTCTACCTGAGTTAGGCGCACTCCTCCACGGGAACCGGGGCCGCTCCGCACCGCAACATGGCACATTGTGGCTATGGCTTCTTCCCCTTCTGCTGTCGATCTGCGTGCCGAACCGGTCGACGAGGTGCTCGACCGGGTCGAGCGGTCTTTGGACGTTCGGTTGGAGCGGGGGAATGTGGTGCGCAAGCGTCGATCGGTCGGCGCGCGCACGGACCGCGGGACCTGGGTGCGGTTGGAGCGCCGGCCTTTGGCGCGGGTCGACGGCCAGGGGGGGGAATGGCACGGAGGCCGCGGCAGCGCTGGAGGGCGTCGCTATGCCGCGGTGGCTGGCCGGCGTCGCGTGGCGGGACGCGTCAGGCGAGGCGATGTGGCGGGCGGATGAGACGACGCTGCTTCCTGGCGCCCCGGTAAAGCCCGGGGGAACCCTTACCTCCGATCCGCAGCTCGCCGACGTCTGGTGGGGGCAGCTGAACGGGTCCCTGGATGCCCTGGCCGGCCAGATCACCACACGCATCGCGACGCCAGACACTGGCACCATTACTCAGGCCCGGGTCACACAGGAGATCACTTCGACCTTCGGCGACCTCGACACCACCCTCGCGGACTGGCGGCCGGCCCACGCGGACCTGAACTGGGCGAACGTGACGGGCCCGATGTTTTGCCTGTTCGGCTGGGAGGACTGGGGCATGGCCCCCAGGGGCCTGGACGCTGCCTCGCTGTGGGGGAACTCCCTGGCACTCCCCGGTCTTGCGGAGCGGGTGTGGCGGGAGCGCCGAGAGGACTTGGAAAGTAGGGACGGGCTGCTGATGGCGCTGTTCTACTGCACGAAGGTCGTCGGCCGCTGGGCCGACGAGGCCGACCCCAAGCTTGCGCCCGCCCGGATCGCGGCTGAACGGATCGTGGGCGAACTCCAGGCCCGTTGACGACGCGAGCGGTCGCGCAGCAGCTTGCGGTACTGGCGCACTGTCGCCTCGCTGGCATTGAGGTGCAGTGCGTCGATCAGCTCACGCAGGTGTTCTGCGTCGTGCGAGCCCACCGCGACCGTGGCGACAGAAGGCAGGTGGTAGGCGGCGCGGAACGCAGCCTGCACCCGCGAGGCTCCGCGGTGCTCAGGCTGCAGGAACATACGGGCGTCCACCGCCTCCCACACCGCACTGCTCGTGCTGCCGCCGAAGGGGCTCATGCCCCATCGCGCCTCCATGCCCAACTGCCACTGCTCGGCCAGAGTCTGCGCGGCATCCAGTGTGGCGATGCCAGCCAGCAGCCCGGCGGGGGTCTGTGCCGCCCACCCCTCACGGAGGCAAGAGCAAAAAGACGCCATGCAGAGTGCTGGTGACCCGTTGTGGGCTCCGCGGCCTCTGTGGGTGTCGGCGAGAGCACGGGGACGGACCAGCTTCCCCACCGGCGCGCCCGTGATCGCGGACGTCCGTGCCTGCTGTGTACCGAACCCCCTCAACATGACGAGACGTCAGCAAGCGGGCGTCAGTCGACTACGCGCCGAGTCCTGAACGAAGAGGGCGCGGTAGTACGCGACTTCCGGTTCGCGCTTCATCCAGATGTTGCCGGTGGGGGTCTCCGTTGTTGCGTTGTCGGACCATCCGGTTGGTTTCCGCTGCGCTCTTCGAGATGCACGACGAATGGATCGCCTTACCGCGCCGTCACCTCCCCGAAGGTGATATGGGCGGTATCTGCCGT
>Ga0207426_1002659_pt1 | contig 10979 bp, 7 predicted proteins | sample AraplaMF_Cvi_mMS_FD_184265 | JGI IMG/M metagenome (GOLD analysis project Ga0207426, IMG submission 184265) | Arabidopsis root microbial communities from the University of North Carolina, USA - plate scrape MF_Cvi_mMS (SPAdes) (version 2) | ecosystem: Host-associated > Plants > Roots > Endosphere ...
ATGAAGACGGCGACAAGGTACCCAGTTCTATCACCGCAATTCATACCGACGATGAAAAGAACTTTTTCTATTACCTCACGGAGGATAATACGGTGGGCGCATTAATAGAAGATGAAGATGAAAGATGGGTGAGCGCACCTGATGAGATGCAGGATGAAGTGCTGAAAGTATTTTCTGTTGCTGAAAAATATGTAAACAGGAAGATCACCTGGAATAATAAACTGATCAAAACGATTGATAAAGACAAGCTCTGGCAACTCATCTGGATGTTCAGGAACACACCTGATGAAACCATTTTCCAGGGATTGGCGATTGCTGTATTTAACAGGGTATTGTATGCTGCTGAATATCCATATGCTTACATCTTTACTAAGTACACAGAAGAAAGTGAGCACCGTGGTTTGGCAGATAGCCCCTATTGGCTCACAGGCGCCGCACTGCTGGATGGATTGATAGCAGCAGGATTAGCAGGGGAGATCACGCGATCAGTACCCTTGTCAGAAAGGGCAGATGAATTGAATAGTATCCTGCATTATTACTGGGGGGTAACTATTCAGTTGCATGAACGCTTTATAAAAGACCCGATCGATAAGTCATTTATGTGCGGACTGAATGGCATGTTGCAGGAAGAGCAGGGAGTCTTATTGAGACTGGATGCTGGTGTCGGCTCCTTTATTATCGCAGGGATGCATGTTAAAGATGTGGAGATCCTGAATGAACTGATGCATCCATTTGGTGTATTCCCGAAATACTTCAGGGATGCGGATGAGGAAGAAGAAGCGGCGTTGAAAAATGTGGCAGAAGAATTGAAGCAGGCAGACATTGCTGCCTTACATGCAGCCCGTGAGCACCAGGCTAAGCTGTGGGATTATGTATACAATGAAAGGGGAGATGTGAAGTACTGGCAGGAATGGGTGGATGACCTGAAATATCAGTTAGAACTAAAGGGAGGAACAGCAGCGCTGTTCAGAGGTGAAGAAGATGCGCCGCCGATGGAACCTGAATTGGATCACTGGCTCACATGGTGTGAAAAGTATGAAGCGATCAGCGAAGAATGTAATATCATTATGGATGAAGAATAATCAAAAAAAGGCTGGAACATTACGTTCCAGCCTTTAATCTTCATCATCCGCTGTGGGATAAGGAATCTTTTACATCCTTTAATCTTCATCATCCGCTGTGGGATAAGGAATCTTTTCCAGCCCATGTAATTCATTCCATTTATTCCGTAATTCTAATGATTTTATCTGGGCAGCAATTTTTGCATTAATATCCATATTTACCAGCTCATGTGTGCCTGCCAGTCCTGCCACCTGCTCCGCCTGCGTATGATCATACGATAGCTTATCCACCCGCACATCTACGTGTTGCACAGGATTTCCCTCCATATGCAGCTGCTTTAAAGAAACCGGTAGACGCTCAATCACCGCCAGCTGGTTTTTTGCCACATCCAGCTCTTCCAGTGCTGTCATATACTCCAATTGCCATGGCAATGAAAACAGCTTATTCGTTTTGAGCAGGAGTTGTTTTAACTGCCTGCATTGACTAATACCCACAGGCAATTCCCATAGCTGATTCCTGGTTAAATCCAGGTTGACCAACTGGTATAGTTGCCCGATCTTATCATCCAGGGATGTCAGCTTGTTCCTTTTCAGATTAAGCATCCTCAACTCCTTCAGTTCATAAAAGCTATCAGGTAAGTATTCCAGCTGGTTATACCCGAGGTACAGCCTCCGTAGTTGTTTCAGGTTCCCAATATCCTCAGGTAATTGCCTGACCTCATTATGATTCATGTAAAGGAGTTCAAGGGAAGGCATTTTTGCCAGTAAGGAAATATCGCTGATCTTGTTATTAGTGAGGTAAAGCACCTTCAATCCTGTCAAAGAGGTAATCCAGGCGGGCAGATAAGTCAATTGATTCCCCTCCAGGTTCAGATTTGTAATAAGCTTGTTCCCGAGCAACTCTTCGGGAAATGTGGTGAGTTGCCGTTCCTTATAGTTAACTAACATCCTGCAAATATAAAAAGGAGCTTGTATCAAAAGTAAAAACGCCCGGATTTAATTCGGCTACCCGATGATGAGCAAGTTTGTTGAAGAAATGCTCCCTGCTTTCAAATTACTGTTGATACAAGCTCTTTTATAACTTAACTGATCATTGGCAGATACTTCTTTCTATTCTCAAAAATAATCCACAACAATATCGCCCATATCACAAACACCATCGGCAACCCACTCGGTGCCACTGTAATATGTGTCAGTGCAACACCCACCATGACAGGGAAAATAACCACTGCACCCAGTGCCCTCGTTTTAGGGATCATAATCAGGATCCCGCCGAGAATTTCAGCCACTGCCACTAAGGGCATCAGCCAGGAGATCTCCATAAAAGCGGCATTGTCAGCCATCAGTGCAGGAGGCAGATCCTTCGGCTCAGGCATGTAATGAAAGAACTTGGCGAAACCGCCATTCAGGAGCAAAAGCCCGAACAATACAGACAGAATGTTTAGAATTATTTTCTTCATATATTTTGGTGATTTATCATCCAGTTGATACCAAATTTGTCCGTAAAACTACCATAGTAAGCGCCGAAGAACATATCCTGCAACGGCATCGTTACATTCCCGCCTGCAGACAATTCATTGAATAACCTATCTGCTTCCTCCCTGGTAGATGGCTCTAAATTGATATGCATATTATTACCCTGTGTCAGCGTGAATCCCATTTCCTTTGGTGCATCAGTACCCATCAGGATATGACCGCCTAACAAGGGTAGTTCTACATGCAATACCATTTTCTTCACGGCCTCACTCAATCCTTCCTGACCAGGTGCCTCTCCAAGGCGCTGTATCCCATTTACGAATTCCGTTCTGAAAGCAGATCTGTAAAAATTAAAAGCCTCCTCCGTATTACCCGGAAAATTTACATAATAAGATACCCTTGCACGATTATCCGGTTTCTTTTGTTTACGCAGGTAAAACTGTGCACTGATATACGCATCCAGGTTCTGTAATCCCGCCGTAAATCCTTCCTGAAAGCCCATTTTCACCAGGGTTTCCAGGTCCTCCAGCGCCTTGAACTGTAACTCACAGGTGACCGTTGTAGATTCAACAGCTGTAGCCACAAAATTGTTTGTCCAGTTGGTAGATGGAAAGGAAGTATTGATCACACCATTTTCATCCGTAAATGCATCCCTGCCTGCAAACATTTTTTCAGGCTGGATCGTTTCATAATCAAACACACACCAGTGTTTTTCATTATCAGGACTCACCATGGCATAGAACCATCTGCCACCTTCCCTGAAATCCATAGATTTTGTCTCTACATGATAAGGCTTTGGGGCCCACCACTGGTCCAGGATATCAGCTTCTGTCCATGCGGCCCAAACCAGGTCCAGCGGCGCGTGGAAGGACCTTTCTACTTTGATCTTTTTGTTTGCCTTATCTACATCGAAGTTAAAGAGGATTGCCTTGTTCATTTCTTATTCTTTTTGAGGTTTGCTAATAAGTTATCTAATTGCTCAAAACGAGTCTCCCACAGTTTGCGGAACTGTTCAAGCCATTTGTCAATTTCTTTCATTCTTTCGATTTCAAGGTGATAATAGATCTCCCGGCCCTGATACTCCTGTTTTACTACCTCGCATTCTGTCAATACCCGCAGGTGCTTCGACACTGCCTGACGCGTGGTCTGAAAGTGCTCTGCAATACCATTTGGTGTCATTGCCTGCATGGCCAATAATCCTATAATCGCTCTTCTGGTCGGGTCCGCAATGGCCTGGAATATGTCTCTTCTCATGGGTTAGGTTGTTTATGAAACCATATGGTTGCAAATATATATGAAACCAATCGGTTTCACAAAATAAATCTTAAAAAAGAAATGAATTTAGCCGGCCGCAGGCCCATGCACTAATCCCAGTGCAGCTATCCTTAAAAAAAATAGCCTCCCAATGATGGGAGGCCATTATTAAAACGACTAAACCAGGAAATTATAATTTTAAAACCGGCGTAGATTTAATCCGGCAAAGCCTGCGGCCGGCTTCATTCAAATCACAGGATTAATACCCCTGGTTCTGCTTGAACGCATTACTCGCATCCATTGCAGACTGTGGAATAGGATACACCCTTCTGAAAGGCTCTGAAGCTGGTTTCGCAGACGCTGGCAACGCAGCTTCAAACTTACCAAAACGGATCGCTTCCTTCCTTCTCCACTGTTCCCAATACATTTCATAAGCAATCTCATTATACAATGTCGTCTCGTTCAGGGAAGCAATCGCTGTACCCGCTGTACTGTTATAATATTCCTCACGTGTTCTGGAAGTACGCAGCTTGTTAATATCAGCCAGTGCAAGGCTTGTCTGACCACTACGGAAATAAGCCTCTGCACGCATACAATACATGCCACCCAGGCGATACAGTGGCATATCCACATTGCTGGAGCTGTTATCCTTCTCAGGATCGAACTCAAACTTGAATACACGTACACCCCGGTTGATCTGTGCCTGTGTAAATACAGACTGCGCTGCATTATCAAAGTTCAGTGCAGGTGTAAAGTCCATAGCCAGTGAAGTATTCTTTTCACAATACAGTTTCTCAACGGCAATTCTGTTATCGCTGGTCATCTTCAAAGAACCGCTGGAAAGCAGGATCGGACCATATTGCTGACCTGCCAGGAAACCACGGTTAAAGTGGAACCAGGGTAAGCTGCTGTTCGCTACCAGGCTGGTCGCTGGTACACTCACGTCAGTACCATCATTCTTGAACCAGGTACCATCACTATACTGATACTTGCGGGAAAAACGGGGATCATCATGATTACCATCCCAGGTTGCATAGAACTCAGGCGTTGTGCACGTTGCATTCGTACCCCTGTTATTGGAAGAAGGTTTCTGGTTCCTTTCCATTGGCATATAGGCGATACTGTTACTACTGCTGCGTGATGTATTGATATCCTGAGACACCACGAAGATCAGCTCCGGTCTGCCATTGTTATCAATATCAAAGTTCCTGAAGTAGTTTGTTTCCAGGGTAAAATAAGAATTATCTATCAGCTGGGAGGTATAATAGATCACCTTGTCCATATCAGTACCATTACCATCCACAGCCGCTTCAGTAAAGGTAAAGCTCGAACCATAGCGGTTTTTAAATACAGCACGGTTCATGTACATATCTGCCAGCAGGGCATAAGCTGCCTGTTTGGTGAAGCGACCATTGTGCATGTTCGTTCCTTTCAGGTCACCCAGTTCAGGAATGATTGCTTCCACTTCTTTGATCAGCCCATCGATCGCTGTATCTGCGCTATGTATTTCCAGTGGCGCATTCGTTACATAAGGATTTCTGTAAGGAGCCTGGCCATACAGATCCAAAGTATGGAAAGTATAGAAAGCCAGTAAACCTCTTGCTTCAGCCAGGAACAGTTTCTGGTTGGTATTCCCATTTGCCTGGTAGGCACTGGTTACCGCCGTCAGTGATTTGGTAATACCACTGTTCAGGTTGTTCCAGGTATTTGTCACAAGGGAGTTATCAGGTCCCCAGGTGAACTCGTGAATAGCACGGTAAATACCACCATCACCCCAGTCACTACCACGGGTAGGCAACAGGGCTTCGTCCGTTGGATACTCCTGTAAACCCCATACGTTATTATGGTCTACAAAGGTGGAACTACCCAGCTGGCCATAGGCCGCAGCTATCGCGTTTTCAGGATTGGAATTGTTAGAACCCAATACCTCATCAATCACTTTCTCTTTCAGGTCAGTACAGCTTACCATTGCTACAGTAAGCGCAATACCCATATATGTATATAAAGATTTCTTTCTCATGTTTCTTAGAATTTAACGGTTGCACCTAACAGGAATGTCTTAGCAGCAGGATATGTAGTGTAGTCGATACCGAGAGACTGGTTACCACCTACGGTCTTCGTTGTATTCACTAACGGATCGTAGCCGGAATAACCACTGATGGTCCACAGGTTCTGTGCACTAACATACAGGTTGATCGATTTCAGCCAATCCTGGTGAGGGATCGTAAGGGTATAACCCAGGCGAAGGTTTGCCAGGCGAACGAAGTCTGATTTCTCCAGGTACAGGCTGGACAGCTGCACCGCATTGGTAGTGCTGGCACCTGCATTATAGAACTTTCTCAGTACGTTACGGTCAGAAGCAAGGCTGTTGATGTTCAGATCCAGTGCCGTGTTGTTAACTAACAAACCACCAGTCTGACCAATGAAGTTGAAGCCCAGGTCAAACGCTTTGTAACGCAGGTTACTGTTCAGACCAAAGTTGAAATTAGGCAGTGCACCCTGGAAGATCTCCCTGTCATCAGAGTTGATCACACCATCTTTATTTTTGTCTTCGAAGATGTCTTTACCATCCTTGTCATAACCCAGGTGTTTCAGCATATAGAAAGAACCGGCTTCATAACCATTCTTATAAATGTTGGCATTTACACCAGACAAACCAGGACCGGAGATGCTACCAGAGTAGAGCTCAGATACAGGCAGATCCTTGATCGTGTTGCTCAGGGTAGAACCGTTTACATCCAGTGTCCAGCTGAAGTCTTTGGTACGTACCAGCGGAGTACCGAAAGTGAATTCAAAACCTTTGTTCACGATACTTGCATCTACGTTTTTCCATACAGTAGTAGTAGGGCTCAGCGGACCTGAAGGGATATTCAGGATCGGATCTTTCGTCGTCTTGTTGTAATATTCTAATGAACCATACAGTTTACCTTTGAAGAGGGTGAAGTCCAGACCCAGGTTCAGCTGTTCAACCATTTCCCATTTCAGATCAGGATTAGCCGTACGGTTTACAGTTACACCATTCACCAGGTTCAGGTCACTGTACAGGTAGTAACCAGATGCTGCAGAGAGGGAATAGCTCGCCTGGGTGATCTTGTTTGTAACTTCCTGGTTACCTGTCTGACCCCAGCTGGCGCGGAGTTTCAGATCCTGTACCTGGCTGATGTCTTTCATGAAACCTTCCTGGGAGATGGTCCAGCCTAAAGCAAAGGATGGGAAATAACCGTATTTGTTATTGTTACCAAAACGGGTAGAACCATCCGCACGTAAAGAGGCGGTGAGCATATAACGGCTGTCGTAGTTATAGTTGATACGACCAAAGCCTGACTGCAATTCATTTTCCTGTGCATAACCACTAGGCGTGGTCGTTGTACCGGAATAGCCAGGATTGTATTCTGGTGCTACACCTACACCCTGTGCTGCAATACCCTGCAGACCATAAGTCGTACCGGAGAAAGAGAATTTCTGGTAAGAGAAACCACCCAGTAATTCCAGGTTGTGTTTGTTGAAAGACTTGTTGTAAGTGAGGTAATGCTCTACCAGGGTAGTCAAAGACTTCAGGTTGTTCTGCTGGTAAGCACCACTTGGTTGTCTGTCGGTATAGTTAGGATAAATCGTTGTATTACGCTCAGAAGTAGATTTGTCTACACCATAATTGAAGCGGTAATTCAAACCTGGCAGGATCCTGAAAGCAGCTTCGATGTTACCCAGTACACGGAAGGTATTGGTATGATCATCCCATATGCTCAGCAGGTATGCAGGGTTGTAATGCGCGTTCATGTTGAAGTTGGTATATTTACCCAGGGAATCACGCACATTGCGGGTAGGATTCGCCATCAGTGCGTGAATGATGAGCTGACCATCAGAACCTGCGGTGTTACCATTCGGGATACCTGTTTCATTGATATCGCTTGCAGTCAGGTTCATCTTTACTGTCAGGCGTTTGTCGTCAAGGAAAGATTCTTCAGCATTCAATCTTGCAGTGGTTCTTTTAAAACTGCTCTTTTCAACGATCCCATCCTGGCTCATACGTGACAGGGAAGCAAGATAGCTACCGCTGTTAGATGATTTACCAAAAGATACGTTGTGATTCTGGAGGAAGCCATTACGGAAAATTACATCCTGCCAGTCTGTATTACCTTTATGATCGTACGCAGGATCAACAAGTGCTTTGCGGTATTCTGCGGCATTCAGTACATCCAGTTTTTTGATCAGTTTAGAGTTCCCTACATACATGTCGTAAGTAAGGGTAGGTGCACCTTTGCTACCATGTTTGGTAGTGATCAGTACCACCCCGTTGGAACCTCTTGCACCGTAGATGGCGGCAGCAGAAGCATCTTTCAGGATGGTCATGGTTTCGATATCGCTGGTGTTCAGAAAGTTCAGCGGGTTCTTGGGTTCAGAAGAACCCAGACCGAAATCTGCACCACCAGCACTCACGTTATCATTACTCAAAGGTACTCCATCTACCACGAAGAGCGGCGTACTACCACTACGGATAGAACCCACGCCACGGATGAATACATCCACACCAGCACCTGGTTCACCGCTGGATTGTGCGATACGTACACCAGATACTTTACCCTGCAGCATATTATCTACAGAGATAGGCGCACCCTGTTTAATATTATCAGCTTTCAACTGTGTCAGCGCACCTGTTACATCAGCTTTGGTCTGACTACCATAACCTACTACCACAACCTCGCCCAGCTGGCTGTTGCTGCTGGCCAAAGTAACTTTCATAGCTCCGCTGGTAGCAGCGATTGTTTGTTGTGTGTAGCCGATAAAGGTGAACACTAATTGGTCACCCGGATTGGCATCGATAGTGAATTCTCCGCGATCATTGGTTGTTGTGCCTTTGTTGGATGCCACAGCTTTGATAGATACACCCGGGAGAGGAGTGCCATCTGGTCCTACTACGATCCCCTTTACAGGCGTTTGGCGATTCGCCTGTTCGTAGATACTGTGGGTGCCATTAGCCGCGATGGCGGGGCTTACGGCTGAAAGCCATACGGCTAGCATTAAAAGTAATTGATTGTTCATTGCAATCTGCTGTTATGCTTGATGTTAAAAGACATAGTAAGTCCTGGCCCGGTGGGCAGTGTTAATTTTTATTAGGCTATAATGAATGCGTAAAGTGGTATGCTACTTTGACGATACACTCTTAGAAACCCCATTGGAAATACCACAATCAGAACGCTAAAGTGCGCAAGCGCAAAGTTCAAATGATCATATAGGCGATACCTTTTAAATATTCAGTTAGATTCATATAGGCGACTACCTTCATTAAAACAGGGTGTAATGATAGTGCGCTTTCGGGAATTTATTGTTAATTCAAAGTTAAGGTTACTTTAATTTAAAGTATTTAGAATTGTTGGGCAACTTTATTTGATGAGTATCCATACTTCTTTTTGAAGGTAAATGAGGAATGGATGAGTTCCTCAAAGCCTGATTCAGGGTATACATCGGCGGGTTTCCTGTTTTTTTCACTGAGCTGGTAAGGCGCTAATGCCAGGTGTTTTTTAGTGAGCCATTTTTGTGGGGAGGTATTAAATTTCTTTTTAGAATCTATGAGGATGGAAGATAGGGGGTATAGGGTGCTTTGTTCAGCGTGTCAGATTTATTTTTTTTAAAATGTTATAGTATGACGAGGATCAGGTATGCTATACAACGAAAGTGTTAATGCTTATCTTGCGTTCGTTTAATACTTTTATGATAATATTGAGAATTAACCCGAATACATACACTATAAATTCCCGGACACTGTACCTCGTCAATTCACAATATTAAATAGTCATTGTTTACCGTAAAGTCTTTTTTGGAAAAGGGACGAAATTCCTATACAAGAATGAAGAAGATACTATACCTATGCTTTTTATTGTCATTTAGACACTTTGTATTTGCGCAACAAGGCATTAGTTTGCAGACACTGACTCCTCCCGCACCAGAGGTGGCTGCAATAGGCAAGTTTGGATTGAACCCTGTAGACAATTTTACAGGCATTCCGTCTATATCCATACCATTTTACACCATTCAGGAAGGTACCCTGGATTTTCCAATTAGCTTACAGTACCATGCTGGTGGTATCAAGGTGAAGGAGGATGCCAGTGAGGTAGGATTAGGATGGGCATTAAATGCGACGGGTTCTATTGTTAGTATGGTGAGGGGAAAACCTGATTTCCCGGGAGGCTTTCAATTGAGCTATTCAGATTTACCAGATCCGCCTGATAGCATTTTGAAAACTAAATCACCCTATTACAGTCTGAACGGTTGGTACTACATGTGGGGTAGTGAATTTAACCTGATAGATTATATAGGTTCAAATGCAATATACACTGGTTTAGCCCTGCCCAAAAAAGGTGTGATCAACCAATATTATAACCGGTTTACTGTTGGTTATATCGGGGATGCACCTGATTATTCATCCGACCTGTATATGCTCAACCTGGGCACCAAATCCTGCAGGTTTGTCTTTGATAATGATTTTAAGCCGGTGGTGCTGGGTGATGGTGCGCTGAAGATTGAAGTATTGCCGGAAGGTACTACACCCAACTGGAAGGTGACCGATGAAAATGGCGTACAATATTATTTCAGGCAACGTCAGATGAGTTATACCAGTTTAGGGTCCGCTTCTACTGTGGGTATTGCTCCTGTTACTAATACCTGGATGTTGACCCAGATAATATCTCCTACTTACGGTCAGATAGAATTCAAATACCTGTATGATAACAAAAAGCTTATCAGCGAATTACCGAATGTTTCTGAAATTTACCTGGTAGGTAATATGTCCGCCCACACTCAACAGCAAAATCTGAAAATAGAAGGTTATTATTCACAGTATGAAAGGGTAAATATTGACACGATTAAGTTCAGTACAGGTTATGTAAAGTTCCTCTATGATAGTGTGCGATTGGACCTGATTAATGGTCGCCGGCTATCCGCAATGGAGGTAAGGGATATCAATAACCGCCTGGTGAAGAAGATGACGCTTGAAAACAATGCGTATTTTAATGCAAATGCCGCTTACTCAGGTACCTATTCAGGTTTGTATACAAGCGGTTTTACTGCAGATCAACAGAATAAACGACTGAAATTACAATCCGTAACAGAGGTAGACGTAAAAGATACCAGTAACAATAAGAAATTTACATTTACTTATAATGAATCACAGAATCTGCCGCACAAATTATC
>Ga0207426_1002661_pt1 | contig 10977 bp, 8 predicted proteins | sample AraplaMF_Cvi_mMS_FD_184265 | JGI IMG/M metagenome (GOLD analysis project Ga0207426, IMG submission 184265) | Arabidopsis root microbial communities from the University of North Carolina, USA - plate scrape MF_Cvi_mMS (SPAdes) (version 2) | ecosystem: Host-associated > Plants > Roots > Endosphere ...
CAGGCCACCCAGCGGAACATGGCCGGCACCGGCATCGCCACCTTCAACGACCGGGCCCGGGACGCGGTGCGCGGCGGCGGCCCCTTCGACGCCGACCCCCGCATCCAGGGCTTCGCCTCGGGCCTGTCCACCGACCCCAACTCATCGAAGGAGAACGGCACTCCGGCCGAGCAGCGCGCCCGGCTCCTCCACTACCAGGACCTCCTCAAGGTCGGCCTCACCGGCAACCTCGCCGACTACACCTTCACCGACACCACCGGCCACCGCGTCAAGGGCTCCCAGGTCGACTACAACGGTGCCCCGGCCGGCTACGCCGCCGCCCCCGGTGACGCACTCGCCTACGCCGACGCCCACGACAACGAAACCCTCTACGACGCCCTCGCCTACAAACTCCCGCCGCACACCGGCCCCGCCGACCGCGCCCGGATGCAGGTCCTGGCCCTCGCCACCGCGGCCCTCTCGCAAGGCCCCGCACTCTCCCAGGCGGGCTCCGACCTCCTGCGCTCCAAGTCCCTGGACCGCAACTCCTTCGACAGCGGCGACTGGTTCAACGCCCTGCACTGGAACTGCGCCGACGGCAACGGCTTCGGCCGCGGTCTGCCGCCGGCCGCCGACAACAAGGACAAGTGGCCCTACGCCCGGCCCCTGCTGGCCGACCCCGCGCTCCGGCCCGGCTGCGCCACCATCTCCCACGCCTCCGCCGCCTACCGCGACCTGCTCCGTATCCACGCCACCGAACCGGCCTTCGGCCTGCCCACCACCGCCCGCGTCCAGTCCGCCCTGTCCTTCCCGCTCTCCGGAAAGGACGAGACCCCCGGCGTGCTCACCATGCGCCTGGGCAACCTCGTCGTCGTCCTCAACGCCACCCCGGACCGGCAGCACCAGACCGTCCGCGACCTGGCGGGCGAGCGTTACGCCCTGCACCCCGTCCAGGCTCACGGTGCCGACCGCACCACCGCCACCGCGTCCTACGCACCCGCCTCGGGCACGTTCACGGTCCCGGCCCGTACGGTGGCGGTCTTCCGCCGGGGTTAGGCGGTCCTCAGGTGCCCAGCCGCTTTTCGAGGAGGGTGACGGCGTACCGGCTGCCGCCGCCCTCCTTGGACTGCTCCCCGACGACCGTGTAACCGGCGCCCTCGTAATAGGTGCGCAGCCGCGGGTTGGAGGAGACACAGTCCAGCCGGGCCCACGCCCGCCCCGCCCCCGCTATCCGCTGCTCGGCATGCGTCAGCAGCGCCCGTCCCGTCCCGGCCGGGGCGTGCCGGCGATCCACCATCAGCCGGTGCACATAGCCCGCCTCCGGCGGCCGCGGCCCCCACGCGGGCTCGTCGTCCCACCACAGCTCGAAGGCCCCCACCCGCCGCCCGGCGACCTCCGCCAGCCAGACCTCCCCGACCTTCTGCCGCAGCCGGAAGTGTTCCTCATCCTTGCCCCCGGGCTTCCACTGGTCGATCCCGGCCTCCTGCATCCAGCGGGCGGCCCTGTCGTATAGCTCGACCAGGGCCGTGAAGTCGCCGGGCGTGCGGTCGCCGACGAGCCTGAAGGTGATCTCGTTCATGCGGACGATTTTGCCCTTTCGGCTGCGCTTGGCTAAGCGGCCCACGTTTTTGGCTGTCCCGCCGTGGTGGTTGGTCGCCGTTGCGCCTGCGGCGGGCGGGGTGGTTTGTGGGTGCGGTGACGGGCCTCCGGGGCCTGGTGTGTGGACTGCTTCGCTTTACGTCCACACACCAGGCCCCTCCGGCCCGTCCCCTCCCGTTGGGGGAGTAGTAACGGTGGGTGGGGGCTGGCCGCCGTTAGTCGTTTCACTGCGTCCCCGAGGGGGGTAGCGGACCACTCAGAGCAGCCCCCACCAACCGTTTTCCCACCCATCCCACGGGAGGGGACGGGCCGGAGGGGCAGGGGTGTGGGACGTAAAGCGAAGCAGTCCCACACCCCTGCCCCGGAGGTCCGTCACCGCACCCGACAGCCCCGCGCAGCGGCACCGCCCGGCGCAGGCGCAACGGCGAGGTCCCACACGGCGGGACAGCCGAAAACGTGGGAAGGCTAAGTGAAACGACTTAGTCGCGTGACGAGATCCGCGAACATCCCATCCGCCGGCTCCTCGGCCAGTATGCGGCGGACCACGACGGCCATCTGGCCGTCGTACGCCGCACTCACCGCCGCCAGCGCAGCGAAATCGTGGACGAGCTGGCGTTCCAGCTCGGCGCGCGGTACGCGGCGGCCGTCCAGCCACAGCAGGGCGGTGGTCTCGGCGAGGGAGACCCAGGAGCGGACCACCAACTCCAGCCGTGGGGCGGGGTCGGGGATGCCGAGGTGGGCCAGGATCTGCTCGTAGGCGGCCTGGCGGACGCCGTCGATCATCGCGCCGGTGCGGGTGGATCCGATCGCGGGGCCGCCGCGCATCAGGGCCGAGAAGCCGGGGCCGTGCTCGGCCACGAAGTCGAAGAAGCGCTCCATGACCCGCAACAGCCGGGCGCCGAGCGGGCCTTCGTGCGGCTCCACGAAACGGGCCGTGAGCTCTTCGGCGGCCCGGCGCAGCGCGGCCTCGTACAGCTGCTGTTTGCCGGGGAAGTAGTGGTAGACGAGCGGCCGGGAGATACCGGCCGCCTCGGCGACCTCGTCGATCGAGACATCCTCCGGGGAACGGTGGCTGAAGAGGTCGAGCGCGACAGCGATCAGCTGCTCACGCCGCTCCTCGACGCCCATTCTCCGCCGCGTCCCGGTCGTCATGCGGCCACCCTAACGACCTGGGGCGCGGCGCGGAATCGCCGGTCTCATCACAGATCGAGCACAAGACGTCCACCGCGCGCCCGGGAGACGCAGATCAGCAGGGAGTCCGCGCGTTCGGCGTCCGTCAGCAGGTCATCGCGGTGGTCCACCTCTCCGGACAGCACCCGCTGTTGGCAGGTGCCGCAGAATCCCCGCTCGCAGGAGTACGGCAGATCGGGCAGCGCCTGGTCGCGGATCGCCCGCAGCACACTGCTGTCCGCGGGCACCGTGACCGTACGGCCGGTGCGGCGCAGCTCGACCTCGAACGGCGTGTTCCCGGCCGTGGGGGCGGGGGTGGCCGCCGTGAACCGCTCGGTGTGCAGGGTCAGTCCCTCGGTGACGGCGGGCAGAAGTGCCGCGACGGCGTCCATCAGGGGCTCGGGGCCACAGCAGTAGACGGCCGCCCCCGGTGGCGCACCGGCGAGTACCGCGGCGAGATCGGGGCGCCCGTCCTCGTCCTCGGCGACCACCGTCAGCCGGGCGTCGCCGGGGCCCGCCAGCTGCCCGAGCTCCGCCAGGAACGGCATCGAGGCACGCGACCGCCCGCAGTACAGCAGCCGCCACGGCACCCCGGCCCGTTCGGCCTGCCGCACCATCGGCAGGAGGGGGGTGATGCCGATACCGCCCGCGAGGAAGAGATAGGCGGGGCCGTCCCGGAGCGGGAAGCGGTTGCGGGGGCCGCGGACCCCGACGAGCGTCCCCTCGTGCAGTCGCTCGTGCACCTCGCGCGAGCCGCCGCGGCCGTCCTCGATCAGCCGGGCGGCGATGGTGTACGAACCGGGCGTGGCGGGGTCGCCGCACAGCGAGTACTGGCGTACGGCCCCCGAGGGCAGCACCAGATCGAGGTGCGCCCCGGGCTCCCAGTCCGGCAGCCCCTCGCCCGCCAGGCGCAGCCGGACCACGCCGTCGGCCTCCGCCGTACGCTCCACCACCCGCAACTGCCGTGTCCCGGCTGCCTGGTGGCCCTGCCCGGAGGTTGGGTGTTCCAGCGCGGGCAGTGGCCACAGGGGGGAGGACTGGATCCGTCGGCGCAGTGCCCGCCGGGCGGCCAGTGCGCCCGCGGCGACCAGCGCGACGGTGCGGAGCCGGGGCATCTCAGGCACCTCCGGTGGTACGGGCCTCGGCCGCGGTCGCGGCGGGGGAGGCGGCCAGATAGGCCATGGCCTGCTCGGTGCTGCCGTAGTGGGAGGGGTGGTAGGTGCGGCTGAGGTACTGCGGGATGGAGCGGGCCATGGCGCCGGCCGTCGGCAGCACGCCCCGCCGCCCGGCGCGGACGAATTCCCGGAAGCTCGCCCGCCCGACGTCCGGCGACGGGTCGTTCGCCAGGAAGAAGCGGGTGCCGCGCTGCCAGAGGAAGACCAGCGCGGTGAAGGCCGTGGCCCAGGTGCGGACCCGCCGACGGTATCCGCCGTCCAGATGGACGAAGAGATCGAAGGCCACCGAGCGGTGCTCGACCTCCTCCGCGCCGTGCCAGCGCAGCAGGTCCAGCATCGTCGGATCGGCGCCCCGCGCGTCCAGTGCCCGGGCGTTGAGCACCCAGTCGCCCAGGAACGCGGTGTAGTGCTCGATGGCGGCGACCAGCGCGACCCGCTCCAGCAGCCACCACCGCCGGGGGCGGCCCGGCGGCAGGGTGCGGTCGCCGAGCAGCTTCTCGAAGAGCCAGTCGACCTGTGCGGTGTACGGGGCCGGGTCCAGCCCCTGCGCCTTGAGGTGCGGCAGCACCTCGTCATGCGCCTGCGAGTGCATCGCCTCCTGGCCGATGAACCCGATCACGTCCGCCCGCAGCCGGGGGTCGCGGATGTGCGGCAGTACCTGCTTGTAGACGTGCACGAACCAGCGCTCGCCGGCCGGCAGCAGCAGATGCAGCACATTGATGGTGTGGGTGCTGAACGGATCGCCCGGTATCCAGTGCAACGGGGTGTCCGCCCAGTCGAAGGCGACGTTGCGGGCCTTCAGCGGGGGGTGCTCGGACGCGGCCGGCTGGGGCCGCAACGGGGCCGTATTAGACATGGCGTCAATGTACTGGGGGGTAAGGAATGCCGGTACCCCTCGGGCGGTGAAAGGTCAGGGGGGCGTCTGCGGGTCCGCGGGGTGCTCCTCCTCGCCGGTGAGCAGCCGGTCGAGATCCATCACCGGGCGCAGCGCTCCCAGGAGCGCGCCGACGCACATCTCGCGCAACTCGGTGCGGCTGAAGGTCTGATGCGTCAGCCACTCCACGCAGAGCGTGCGGACGAACACCAGCCAGCTCATCAGGGCCGCCGGCGCCAGCTCGCCGGGTCCGGCGCCCAGGCCGGTGGAGTCGAGCAGTCGCCGGCGCAGTTCGGCCAGCTCGTCGGTGATGACGGTCTGGATCACCGGGTCACCGGCGAGCACCCGGTTCGCCGCGAGCACGGTGTGACGGTTCGCGGTGAAGTAGTCGATATGGGCGTCGAGTCCGGCGCGCAGCTGCTCGTGCACGGGGCGGGCCGGATCGAGTTCCGTACGGGTCAGCAGCCGGTCCGCGGCCTGCTGGTAGACCGCGGCGAACAGATCGCGCTTGTTCGGGAAGTAGCGGTACAGCAGGGCGCGGGAGACACCGGCCCGTTCGGCGACCTCCTCCATGAACACCTCGTCGTACGGCTTCGCCGCGAAGAGCTGTGCTCCGGTGTCGAGCAACTGGCTGCGGCGCTCGGCGGGGTCGAGTCGGCGGCGTGTGGTCATGGTCCCGAGGTTACTTGACACCTGTCTACTACCGGCCGTACGTTCCCATTAATAGACAGGCGTCTACTAGCGGGCATCTGCGGACCGGGGAATGGAGGGCCGGGGCATGGCCGGACTTCTCAAGTGGCTGGCGCTGGCGATGGGGGCCGCCTGTGTGGCGATCGGCGCGTTCCACTTCGCCCTCGGCATCGACTCCGTGCCGGGGGAGGGTGCGGCGGGTGCCACCGTCGACAGTCGGGAGCGCTTCTACGGGGCGGTCTTCCTCGGCTACGGCCTCGCCTGGATCCGGACGGCCCGGCGCTCGCCGATCCCGGCCACGGCAGTGCGGTGGCTGGCCGGCATCTTTCTGCTCGGCGGCCTCGGCCGACTGCTGTCACTGGCCGTCCACGGACCGCCCCAAGGGTTCCAGCTCGCCCTGACGGCCCTCGAACTGGCCCTGCCGCCGCTCTACTTCTGGCTGGCGGCCGCCGACGAACGAGCGGCAGCGGCCCGGCCCTCGCCACGGCGGGCGGAACGCGTGCTTCCCTAGGGCCGGTCCGGTCCCGGGGCCGCCCGCTAGCCGATCGCCCCGATCCGCCCGCCGTTCGCCAGGCTGCCGGTCAGTTCCGCACGGTCGCCCGCCTTTGCCGGGACCGACAGCAGGCGGCCGGTCGCCTGGCCGGAGACGCCGCCGGTTGCCCTGACCGAGGTGACCTGGGTGCTGCCCGCGGCGAGCAGCCACCAGCGTTTGTCGGCGGCCTTCCAGAGGACCCCGGCCAGCGCCCGGGGGGCCCGGGGGCCGCAGGCGGTGCCGCCCTCGGCGCGGGCCGCGATCGTGCCCGGCGTGTACGGCTTCCCGTTCGGCGTGGGTGTCTGGATCTGGGCCATCGTGCGGCTGCCCGCCCCGCGCCAGGTTTCGGCGCGGGTGCACAGCCAGGCCGCGGTTCCGGCGCCCCCGGGCAGCGGCTGCCGGGCGAACTCCCAGGCGTTGACCGTACGGACGCCCTGACCGCGCGCCACGGCCAGCTGGCAGGCCGTGCGGGCCCATGCCGTCCGGGCCTTCGGGGACGTCACGTCGCCCGGCTTGCGCGGGCTGCCGTACGTCAGGCGCGCCGGGACCAGTTCACCGAGATCGGTCAGCAGCCGGCCGCCCATCCGCAGCGCCGGCCAGGTCGTGCACTGCGCGGTGGGCTGCGCCGTGGGCACCGGATCGGTCACCCCGCCCGCGCCGACCGTCACCGGCTGGTCCACCGCCTCCGGTTTGACCAGATCGACCAGCCGCGCCGACTTCACCCACGGGGCGGTCAGAAAGCGCACATTGCCCTGGGTGCGGCTCACCACCAGCGCGGTCGCCGAAGCCGCCGCCGCGCCGTCCGTACGCGCGAAGTCCAGCGCCGCGCCGGTGCCGTCGCTCTGCCCCTCGCCGTCCGCCGCCTCCGCATAGCGCACCACCCGCAGCCCGTCGTGGAAGAGCACGACCACGGCGTGATTCACCACCCCCGCGAACAGCAGCTGCGCCGGACCGGCCGCCGGACCGGCCGGGGTGCCGGGGGTCGCCGAGACCTGCACCCCGGCCCCGGGCCTGGCCCATACGGCCAGCGCCCGCCGCAGCAGCGCCCGGTCGTGGATCCGGTCGCCGCGGGCGGGCCAGGTCGCGAAGTCCTGCCGTGCCGCGTGCTTCCAGACGGTCGCGGAGGACACCGTCAGCTTGCCCGGGTCCAGGGCCGCCTCGGCCGCGGCGTTCTGCGCGTACGGCGGGGCGGCGGCGCCGTCCGGGCCCCAGCCCTCGCCCGGCAGCCCCAGCAGCGCCCCGCACACCAGCACGGCCGCGCCCGCCGCCAGCACCGCCCGGCCGTGCTGCCGCCGCCGGATCAGATCCGTCGGCCTGGCCTGAAGCGCACAGGGGTCGAACTCCGCCGACTCCAGCAGCGACCGGTCCCGGCTGCCGGCCGGTGTCGTGGCCCGCTCCGCCTCCTCCAGCGCCTCCCGGGGGTGCGCCACCCCGGCCGCCTCCAGCACCCGGCGGGTCTCCGGTGCGCTCAGCCGCTCCAGATCGCGCAGCACGAACGCCGCCCGGCCCGGCCCGGACAGCGCCGACAGCGCCTGGTCCAGCGCCAGTTCGTCGGCGCCCCCGGAGCGCGGGAAGAGCCGCAGGCCCCACACCTGGGGGAGCAGCGGCGGCAGCGGCAGCCACCGGCGGGTCCGGCCGCCGGCCAGCGCGGCCCGCAGGACCCGCAGCCGGACGAAGGCGTAGCCGGGGTCGATCGCCGCGTCCGCGCCGGTGCGCGGGGCGGGCAGACCGGCCCCGCGGGTGGAGCTGCGCTGGCGTGGCAGGGTCCGCTGCACCACGCCGTGGGCGGCCAGCACCCGCCGGCTGCGGCCCTGGCCGGGCGGCAGGACGAGGTAGGCCAGCCGGACCAGCCGGGGGTAGTGCTCCACCAGCGCCGCCTCGGCCTGCTCGACGTCGATGACGTCACCGAAGTCCGCAAGGCTGCCGGGGGTGGTGCGGTCCGGGCGCCGGGGTGTCGCCTGCTGCTGTTTCTGCTGCTGCTTCACGTTCCGTGAAACGAGTGAATCCTGTGATGGTCACCGGCCCTCCCCGCATCCCGAGGGGCGCCGGGAGGGCCGGTGACGGGCCGCCGGGAGCGGCGGCTTCAGGGCTGGAGGTCGAACTCGCCGTCCCGTGCGCCGAGGACGAAGGCGCGCCACTCCGCCTCGGTGTAGCGCAGCACCACATCGGGGTCCGTGGAGTTGCGCATGGCCACCGCGCCCCGCTCCAGGAAGGCGATCTCCACGGCCTCCTCGGAGTCGCCGGGGGCGCGCTGCCAGGTCGCGTCGGAGATGTCGAGGGCGTAGAGCCACTCCTTCTCAGCTGCGGCACTCATACCGTGATCCCCTCGCTCGTGGTGCGTTCCCGGGTCAGCGTACGCGGCGCTCAGGCGAGCTTCCAGCGGCGGAATACGGCCGTCCCGCCGTCCCCGGTGGCCGAGTTGGCGGCGGACTGGTGCAGTCCGGTGTCCTGCCGGGCGGCGGCGCCGGGGACGCCGACGGTGGCGATGTCGCGCCAGGTCGTGCCGCCGTCGGTGGAGCAGGCGCCGGTGTAGCTGCCGGAGTTGCCGTTGTCCGTGCCGCGGGTCAGCCGGAGCAGTACGGGGGCGGTGATGCCGGTGAGCCGCCGGTAGGTGTCCAGGGTGCCGTCGCCGTTGGCGTCGTAGGACAGCACGACGCCGTTGGCGGGCGTCACGGACAGGTTGAGGAAGCCGAGGGCGTCCGGTGTGCCCGGGGCGGAGGCGGTGAGGCGGTTGCGGACGACGAGGCCGGCGCGGGCCCAGGGGCCGGTCGGGTCCTGCGCGGTCACCTCGACGGTGACCGAGCCGCCGGCGGTGAGGGCGTCCGGCCGGTAGAGCGCGCCGAATTCGGCGGTGGCCTTCCAGAAGTCCGCGCCCCCGCCATGGATGGCGAAACGGTCGTCCAACTGGCCGAAAACCGCCGCGTTGGTGGTGACCGTCCGCAGCCCCGGGTCCAGCGGCCCCGCCACGAACAACGTGCCGTGCCGCGGCGTACGGACCCGCGGTGCGCCCTGCGGGCCGTAGTCGACGGTGAGGTCGTAGGGGAGCGGGTGCAGCGGGGCCTCCAGGGGGCCGGCCGGGGCGGTGACCCGCCAGTGGGCGCGGCCGGTGCCGCCGGGCGGGACCGAGGGCAGTGACACCGGGCCCGAGGCGGTGGCGTCGAGACCGGTCAGGGCGAAGTCCACCCGGCCGGTCGCCCGCAGCCCGTTGACGTTGCGCAGCGCCGCGGTGACCGTGGCCCGGCCGCCCGGCGGCAGCGCGGCCGGGTCGGCGGTGACCGTGACGGTGCCCTGGTAGGGGGCCCGGGCGAGGGTGTCGTGGACCCGCCGCGCGGTGCGGTACGCATCCGTCGTCGGGCGCAGCGGATGGCTGGTGCGGGCGCGGGTCCAGGGCTCTTCCGTGGCGTACCAGTCGAAGGTCTTCGGCGGGCGGTCCGCCGCCAGGGCGTCCGCGAGTTCGTCCAAGTACGCCTGCCACTGCGGGAGATGGACCTCGCCGATCAGGCCGTGCCAGTCGCGGTTGGCGTAGTTGGCGAGCGAGCCGCCGTCCGCGGTGGGCCGGTCCGCCCAGGTGGTGATCAGTGCCCGGGCGCTGTGTTCCAGCCGCGCCTCCTCCTCGGCGCCGGTCGCCATCGCACGGGCGTCCGCCAGCCATGGCCCCAGCAGGAACTGCCGGTGGGCGCCGGTGACCTCGTCGCTGAGCCGCATCAGCCGGAGCCAGAGTTCGGACAGCGCACGGAAGGTGTCCCGGTCCTTGCGCCGGTAGGCGTCCTGGAGCTGACCGATCAGCTGCCAGGACCGGTTGGCCAGCGCCTGCCGGGCGGCGTCCGTCAGATCGTGGCGGTAGGCGTCGCTGCCGCGCAGCGCGGGGCGGACCGCGAGCAGCGCGGCGAACGCGGTGTCGAAGGCCGCCGGGTCGAAGGCGGGGGTGTGGGTGGCGTAGACGGTGCCGGAGCGGGCGGCCAGGTTCGGGCGGGCGGCGAAGACGGAGTCGTGCGGGCGGCCGTCCTTGCTGGAGATCTCGTACGCGCTGGTGCGCAGCGCGGCGAACGCGGCACGGGCGTGGGCGTCGCGGGCGCCGTAACGGAGGTCGGCATAGCCGTTGAACCACGCGGTGCGGTCCACCGGGCGCTCCCGCCAGGCCAGTTCGCCGAACATCTCGAACGCGGCCGGGTCGCGCTCGGCGGCCTCCGGCATGTACGCGGTGCCGACGAGCCGGCTGCCCGGCTTGTCGCGCCAGGCGGTGAAGCGCTCGGCCCAGATATGGGTCTTGGCACCGACGGTGGTGCGGCCGCCGAAGTTGGGGATGGAGCCGAAGGCGTACGGCACCCCGCCCCAGTCCCGCTCCCGGTCGGTGACCGTGTCGAGGTCGCTGAGGCCGTCCACGATCAGCATCCGGTCGTGGTCGACGGCGTCCAGCAGATCGCGCCGCGGGTTGTCCTGCCAGCCCAGGATCACCCAGGTGGCCCCGGGGCGGGCGGTGCGCAGTGCCTTCTCGACCGCTCGGGCGGCCTCCGGCACCGGTACGTCACCGGGGTCGCCGCCCTCGTGCAGCAGATCCATCTTGAAGTGGTCGGCGGCGCCGAGGAGTTGCTCCTGGTGGCGGTAGAAGGCGGCGGCGACGGCGGCGAAGACGTCGGTGCGCGGATCGAGCCAGTCGGGGCGCTTGAGGCCCGCCCAGGTGCCCTGGGGGACGGTTCTGGCCCCGGGGTTGCGGGCGGCGAAACCGTCCGGGACGGTGCCGAAGTAGCCGGGGAGGACGGGGTGCATGCCCAGCTCGCGCAGTCGCCCGGTGATCCGGCGCCCCAACTCTGCCCGTTTGGCGATCAGTTCCGGGCTGGTGGGGCCGCCGTAGCCGCTCATGTTCTGGAGCAGCCACCACGGCTGGTGCGAGGGCGCCGGGAGCCAGCCGCGGGCCTCGGCGTCGGAGTAGCCGAAGCCGGTCAGCAGCCGGTGGTAGA
>Ga0207426_1002662_pt1 | contig 10969 bp, 7 predicted proteins | sample AraplaMF_Cvi_mMS_FD_184265 | JGI IMG/M metagenome (GOLD analysis project Ga0207426, IMG submission 184265) | Arabidopsis root microbial communities from the University of North Carolina, USA - plate scrape MF_Cvi_mMS (SPAdes) (version 2) | ecosystem: Host-associated > Plants > Roots > Endosphere ...
AATCGTGAGTGCCAGCGGCAGCACGCCGCCGACCCAGCCGATGGCGCCGAGGGAGAAGCCCAGCATGGCGACGAAGCCCGCGAACACCTTCAGCGCGATGTGGCCGGCCAGCATGTTGGCGAACAGACGAATGCTGTGCGAGACCGGCCGCAGGAAGAACGACAGCACCTCGATGAACATCACCAGCGGCAGAACGTAGCCCGGGACGCCGTGAGGCACGAAAATCGAGAAGAACTTCAGACCGTTCTTGGCGACGCCGTAGATCAGCACGGTGAAGAAGACCAGCAGCGCCAGGCCCGCCGTGACGATCAGGTGGCTCGAGATCGTGAAGGTGTAGGGGATGATGCCGACAAGGTTCGAAACGCAGATGAACATGAACAGCGAGAAGATCAGCGGGAAGAACTTCATGCCTTCCGCGCCGGCCGTCGAACGGATGGTCGAGGCGACGAATTCGTAGGAGATCTCGGCGACCGACTGCAGGCGGCCCGGAACCAGCTGGGTGCCGCTGGCAAGCATCAGGATCGAGATGATCGCGACCGCCACCAGCATGTAGAGCGATGAATTGGTGAAGGCGATCGTGTGATTGCCGATATGGCCCAGCGTGAAGAGAGGCTCGATGTTGAACTGGTGGATCGGATCGATTTTCATCGGCGCGGCATCTCTTGGTCTGCCGGGCAATGCCGGCTGGTCTCGGTCTGCCGGCCGGGCCGGCCCGTACCGGGGAGGCCGGTACGATCATTCCTCTCCTGTGCGGATGACCTCAGGAACCACCGCGCTTGTTCTGCCCCGCGCCTGCCGATCTCACCACATTCACGACGCCGGCCACGAAGCCCAGCAGCATGAACACGATGAATCCGAAAGGCGATGTCGACAGCAAGCGGTCGAACCCCCAGCCAATCCCCGCTCCGACAGCGACACCGGCGACCAACTCGGAGGATAACCGAAAACCAAGCGCCATCGCTGATGCTCTGGCCGCTCCGTCTCCACCGTCACCTGCGGGTTGCTCGGTCTTGATCCTGCGGTCGCGAAATTCGGACAACCGCTGATCGAGATTTCCGAGCCGTTCGGAAAGCGCAGCTTCCTCGGACGATCTATCGCGATCTCCATTCCCGCCGTGTCCCGTGCCCTGTGTCATGCAACGAAGACCCGAAACGCCGCGGCTGAATGGAAATTACGCCCGCCACCCTCAAAAGCCGCGCGGACCATACTGATGGCCCATAACCAAGTCAAGCCAAGTCACGATTGCGCCGCGTTCGGATATCTATCTGATTTATTTGATGATATTGGCGTGTTCGGCCATGCTGCGCACAGCGTGACGCCGCACCGCAGCAGCTCTCCCGGGGATCGGCGAAGACGGCCGCCGTTTTGTCCATCTGGCGGGATCAAACGGGTCGGCGCGCCCGTTAAATGACCGGGCCGCGTTTTCGGCGGCGGATTCCCGCGCGGGGGTGTAGGATTGTGAACGTGCGACCTGCGCGTCGTGGCGGAGAGCGCGATGAGACCTGCGAAATCATCCACAGCATCTTGGTGTGCGGCAGCGGCTTTTGCCGTGGTGATGACCGTCGGCGGCGGCATGGTGGCCGCACAATCCGCGCCCGACAGCGAAAACGGCCGCTACAGCATGACGCCGATCCCCGAGGGGGTGCTGCGGCTCGATACCCGCACCGGGACGGTCTCGACCTGCACGAAGAACGGCGCCGGCTGGGCCTGCTATGCGGTGCCCGACGAACGAACCGCGCTCGACGCCGAAATCGGCCGGCTCCAGGCCGAGGTCGAGAAGCTGAAGGGACAGCTCGCGGCCGGACCGACCGTGTCGGGCAAGGTCGACGAGGCGCTGCCGAAATCCGATCCGCTCAAGAGGCCCGAGCCGCCAAAGGCTGCCGAAGGCGACCGCAAGATCGAGATCCCGCTGCCGAGCGATCAGGATATGGATCGCGTGATGTCCTTCCTTGAAAAGGCGTGGCGGCGGCTGATCGACATGGCCAACCGCGTACAGAAGGATGTGTCGGGAAAGATTTGATGAGCCGTTCGTGCTCTCCGCGCGTTGAGCTGCCGTAGGGTGGGGTAGCGCAGCGTAATCCGCCACTTCTGTCTATGCCGATGTGAACAGTGGTGGGTTACGTCTACGGCTGACCCACTCTACGGCAGTGTTCGGAGTTGAAAGACCGCCCATGACATCACCCAAATCCGTCACCCGTTCGGCGCCGTCGTCGGTGCAGGCCACCACGGTCGCATCGTCGCTGCTGACGGTGCAGACACCGGGGCGCGGCTTCACCGATCTCACCAGCGAAGCCGCAAAATTCATCGGCGAGGTTCACGCGCACGACGGTGCACTGACGCTGTTCATCCGTCACACCTCGGCGTCGCTGACGATCCAGGAGAATGCCGATCCCTCCGTGCTGGTCGACCTCACCACGGCGCTGTCGCGGCTTGCGCCGGAGAACGTGCCCTGGACCCATGATTCAGAGGGGCCGGACGACATGCCCGGACATATCAAGACGATGCTGACGGAGACCTCGCTTCAGGTGCCGGTCCTCGACGGCAGGCTCGCGCTCGGGACGTGGCAGGCGCTCTATCTGATCGAGCATCGCGCGCGCCCGCACAGGCGCGAGGTCGTGCTGCAATTCATCGGCAGCGTTTAAGGCGTGCGCAAAACAAACCGGCCGCGGATCGCTCCGCGGCCGGCTTTTTGTCAGCGTCAGTCGGCGCGACTACATCTTGGTGATGTCGACGTCCTTCGTTTCAGGCACGAAGAAGAAGCCGACCACAGCCGTAATCGCCGCGAAGATGACCGGGTACCAGAGGCCGGAGTAGATATCGCCGGTCGAGGCGACGATCGCGAAGGAGGTCGCGGGCAGCAGGCCGCCGAACCAGCCGTTGCCGATGTGATACGGCAGCGACATCGAGGTGTAGCGGATGCGGGTCGGGAACAGCTCAACCAGCATCGCCGCGATCGGGCCGTACACCATGGTGACGAAGAGCACGAGGATGAACAGCAATCCGATCACGGCCGACACCTGCGGACGGAAGATGTCGAACGGATGCGACATCTTAACGATGTTGGCGTCGCCCGGCTTGGGATAGCCCGCCGCCTGCACCGCCGCGGTGATCGCGGGGTTCGACGTCTTGGCGTCCGTGTAAGGCACTTCCTTGTCGTTGACGACGATCTTCACCGCGCCGGCGGGGCCGGGAACGGTCGCATACTTCACCGACGACTGGGCGAGGAAGGCGCGGGCCGTGTCGCAAGGTGCCGTGAAGACGCGCGTGCCGACCGGGTTGAACAGATCGCCGCAGCTCGCGGGATCCGCCACCACCTGGACCTTCACCGTCTCATAGGCCTTTTCCAGCGCCGGGTTGGCGTTGGTCGAGATCATTTTGAAGATCGGGAACAGCGTGAGCGCGCCGATCGCGCAGCCTGCCAGGATGATCGGCTTGCGGCCGATCTTGTCCGAGAGGGCGCCGAACACCAGGAAGAAGCCGGTGCCGAGCAGCAGCGACCACGCAATCAGCAGGTTGGCGGTATAGCCGTCGACCTTCAGGATCGATTGCAGGAAGAACAGCGCGTAGAACTGGCCGGTGTACCAGATCACCGCCTGGCCCATGGTCAGGCCGACCAGTGCGAGGATCACGATCTTGGCGTTGCTCCAGGTGCCAAAGGCTTCGGTCAGCGGCGCCTTGGAGCCCTTGCCCTCTTCCTTCATGCGCTGGAACACCGGCGATTCGTTCAGCCGCAGACGAATCCAGACCGAGATGCCGAGCAGCGCAACCGACACCAGGAACGGAATACGCCAGCCGCCCCAATAGGCGCCGGGCGCGCCGGCGAAGGCGGCTTCGCCTGTTGCCGTGCGGGTGAACAGGATCACCAGCAGCGACAGGAACAGGCCGAGCGTTGCGGTCGTCTGAATGAAGGACGTGTAGAAGCCGCGCTTGCCATGCGGCGCGTGTTCCGCGACGTAGGTTGCAGCACCGCCATACTCACCGCCGAGCGCCAAACCCTGCAGCAGGCGCAGGCCGATCAGAATAATCGGGGCCGCGATGCCGATCTGGGCTGCACCCGGCAGCAGGCCGACGATGAAGGTCGACAGGCCCATGATCAGAATGGTGACGAGGAAGGTGTACTTGCGGCCGACAATGTCGCCGACGCGGCCGAACACGATCGCGCCGAACGGACGCACGAGGAAGCCTGCGGCGAACGCCAGCAGCGCGAAGATGTCGCGCGTGGCCTGATCGAACATCGGCTTGCCATCGGCGCCGGCGATCGTGAAGAACTGCGTGCCGATGATGCCGGCCAGCGATCCGTAGAGGTAGAAGTCGTACCACTCGAAGACGGTGCCGAGCGACGACGCGAAGATGACGAAACGTTCGTCCTTCGTCATGCCGGTCGATCTGGTCGACGTTGCAGCCATTGTGGACATTGTGCGTGCGCTCCCCGAAATGCGTTTCCTCGCGTCCTGGATGTCCGGCCATGCCGGATCAACCCAAGTCTTGACGACAAGGTAACATCGGCGTGAAACCCCTCCCAATACGACTTTCGGCCTTGCGCGCTGACGCGCACCTGACGTTGTGCCCCCTCGATCGGGGGATCACGGGTTAACCCCGTTGCGGCAAAGGGATAATGTCCCCTTGCATGCCACGGCCGCTCGGGAAAGAATTGACCAAGGTCCCGGGCCGCCTTACTGGCCGGGTCTTATTCGCCAGATGCGATTGCCAGCAAGAGAACGATGAACGCTTCCTCGACCCATCTCGTCATTGCCGATGACCACCCGCTGTTCCGCGACGCGTTGCGGCAGGCGGTGGCGGGCGTCCTGACGACGGCCAGGATCGACGAGGCCGGATCGTTCGAGGATCTGACCAAGCTGCTGGAACAGACCTCCGACGTCGATCTGGTCCTGCTCGACCTCTCGATGCCCGGGATCTCCGGCTTCTCCGGGCTGATCTATCTGCGCGCGCAATATCCGGCGATTCCGGTGGTGATCGTCTCGGCCTCCGACGACAGCGCCACGATTCGCCGCTCGCTCGACTTCGGCGCCTCCGGTTTCATCCCCAAGCGATTCGGCGTCGAGACGCTGCGCGACGCCATCCTCAAGGTGATGGAGGGCGACGTCTGGGTTCCCGCCGACACCGATCTGTCGGCCGCCGCCGACCCCGACATGACGCGCCTGCGCGACCGCCTGGTGACGCTGACCCCGCAGCAGGTCCGCGTGCTGATGATGCTGTCGGAAGGTCTGCTCAACAAGCAGATCGCCTACGAGCTCGGCGTGTCCGAAGCCACCATCAAGGCGCATGTCTCGGCGATCCTGCAAAAGCTTGGCGTTGAAAGCCGCACCCAGGCCGTGATCGCCGCCGCGAAGATCGCCGGTGGCCAGTGGAAGCAGGGAACCCCGACGGGGTAGGCCAACCTGCCGACTCCGGGCCCTGTGCATAAGGGCCTTGGGTGGCCCGGATGTGGCCGCCTCACAACTTCTCACAAGTCCAAACGGGTGTGCCGCCGGCGCCGCTGCTAGTCAGTGGCGCGACGCAAAAGACGGTCGTGACGCGTACCGGACCTCTCCTGACTTGAAGGCGGTCCGCGGCAATATCGGCGTCACGGCCGCGACACCAACAAGGTCACACCATCATGAACCAGATCATCGATCAGCACCGCCGCAAGTTCTTTGGCATCGCTGCAGGCACCGTCGCTACCGGCTTCGGCGTCGTCGAACTCGCCCGCGCCGAGACGGACGCGCCGCGCGCTTCCGCGGCGAATGCGTCCTTCGGCACGATCAAGCAGATCGACGCCGGTGTTCTCAATGTCGGCTATGCCGAGGTCGGCCCTGCGAGCAGGCCGGTCGCGATCCTGCTGCACGGCTGGCCCTACGACATTCATGCCTTTGTCGACGTCGCGCCGATCCTGGCCAAGGCCGGCTATCGCGTGATCATCCCTCATTTGCGCGGCTATGGCTCGACCAACTTCCTCTCCGGCGACACGCCGCGGAATGGCGAGCCGGCGGCGCTGGCCGTCGACATCATCGCGCTGATGGACAAGCTCGCCATCAAGAACGCGGTGATCGCCGGTTTCGATTGGGGCGCGCGCACCGCAGACATCATCGCCGCGCTGTGGCCGGAGCGCTGCCGCGCGCTGGTGTCGGTCAGCGGCTATCTGATCTCCAGCCAGGCCGCGGGCAATGCGCCGTTGCCGCCGGCGGCCGAGCTGCAATGGTGGTACCAATTCTATTTCGCGACCGAGCGCGGCCGCGCCGGCTACGAGAAGAACACGCACGACTTCGCGAAGTTGATCTGGAAGCTGGCGTCGCCGAAATGGAATTTCGACGACGCCACCTTCAACCGCAGCGCGGCGTCGCTCGACAACAAGGATCACGTCGCGATCACGATCCACAATTATCGCTGGCGGCTCGGCCTCGCCAAGGGCGAGGCGAAATACGAGGAGATCGAAAACAAGCTCGCGGCAGCGCCCGTCATCAGCGTGCCCACCATCACGATGGAGGGCGACGCCAACGGCGCGCCGCATCCCGACCCCAGCGCCTATGCCAAGAGGTTCTCGGGCCGCTACGACTTCCGCCTGGTCACCGGCGGCATCGGCCACAATCTGCCGCAGGAAGCGCCGCAGGCCTTTGCCAAGGCCGTCATCGACGCCGACGCCGCCTGAGGTGCCGCGCCCTTGGTCCGGCGTCACCGGACCGGGGCTCTTTCTTACTCCGCCGCCACCATCTGTTGCGTGCGCCATTGCCCGAGCAGGGCGCGCAGCGAGGCCGGCTTCACCGGCTTGTTCAGCACCGCGATCTTCTCCTCGCGCGCGGCGACCTGCACGGCGGGGCTGCGGTCGGCGGTGATGAGGATCGCCGGAATGCCGTCGCCGAAACGGCGGCGGATCTCGCGGATCGCGGCGATGCCGTTGCCGCGATCGAGATGATAGTCGACCAGCAGTCCCGTGACGCGGCGGCCGGCGGCCTCGATCGCCGCGATCGCGCCTTCGGGATCGGCGACCGCGATCACCTCGGCGTCCCACGCCTTGAGCAAGGTGCGCATGCCGTCGAGGATCGCTGCGTCGTTCTCGATGCAGACGATCAGCGCGCCCGAGATCGGCGTCCGCGCCAGCGGCGTCGCGCTGGTCACGGCGGCGGTATGCGTGATCGCCTTCGCCGTCGGCACCGTCACGGAGAACACCGAGCCGCCGCTCTTGTTGCCGTCGATGGCGATGCCGTGCTTGAGCACGCGCGCCAGCCGCTCGACGATCGAGAGCCCGAGGCCGAGGCCGCGCGCCATCCGCGCGCCCTGTTCGAGGCGGTGGAATTCCTTGAAGATCTCGCCGCGTTTGACGGCGGGGATGCCGACGCCGGTGTCGTAGACGCAGATCCTGAGCGACGGGCCCTGGCGGCGGCAGCCGACCAGCACGCGGCCGCGCGGAGTGTATTTGATCGCGTTGGAGATCAGGTTCTGCAGCAGGCGCCGCAGCAGCAGGCGATCGGACTCGACCGGCAGCGAGCACGGCACGAAGGCGAGCGCGAGGCCTTTGGCGCGCGCAATCGGCGCGAACTCGATTTCGAGCGAGCGCATCAGGTCGGCCATCTTGAAGCTCGAGATCGAGGTCGCCATCGCGCCGGCGTCGAGCCGCGAGATATCGAGCAGCGCGCCGAGGATCTCCTCGATCGCCTGAAGCGACTCGTCGATGTTCTCGACCAGCCGCGTCTCCTCGCCGCTGTTCTGGCGCTCGACCAGGCTCGTGACATAGAGCCGGGCCGCGTTGAGCGGCTGCAGAATGTCGTGGCTGGCGGCCGCCAGGAAGCGCGTCTTGGAAATGCTGGCGTCTTCGGCGGCGCTCTTGGCCAGCGCCAGCTCGGAGTTCAGCCGCGTCAGTTCCTCGGTACGGTCGCGCACGCGCTTTTCCAGCGACGCATTGGCGCGCTCCAGCGCTTCCGCCGCCTCGAAGGTCGGGGTCACGTCGGTGAAGGTGACGACGAAGCCGCCGCCGGGCATCCGGTTGGCGAGCACCTCGATCACCATGTGCCGTTCGGGCAGGCGTTCGAGATAGGGCTCGCCCTCGGTGGTGTAGGCCATCAGGCGCTGCTCGATCATCGCCTCGCGGTCGGCCTGATCGGCGGGCTCGCTGACGCCCATGAATTCCAGGATCTCGCGCAGCGGCGTGCCGAACTGGATGAAATGCGGGGGCACGTTGAGGAGATCGCCGAACTGCCGGTTGGAGCAGATCAGCTGCAAATCTTCGTCGAATACCGCGATGCCCTGGCGGACATGGTTGAGCGCGGTCTGCAGGATCTCGCGGTTGAAATGCAGCGCCGCATGGGAATCGTCGAGCAGTTTCAGCGCGGCCTTCGCCGAGACGGTGCGCTTGCGCAGCAACAGCGACATCACGAGGCGCGAAGACGCCGCGCCGATCGAGGAGGCGATCAGGTGCTCGGCGTGCTGCAGCAGCTCGAAATCGGCCGGCGCCGCGGGCTCCAGCCGCACATTGCGCCGCGCCGAGAAGGCCTCGAACGAATGCCGCGCGCGATCGGGCCCGAGATATTGCGCCACCGTGGTCTGGATGTCCTGCACCGTGACGGTGGTGCGCCAGCGGCGGAAGCTCGGCGAGATCGGTGCGAGCGTGTTGGGCACGAACAGGTCGGCCTGCACCAGCTCGATCGACGATGGCCGGCGCGCCAGCGACAACAGGACATAGGTGAGGATGTTGAGCGAGAGCGACCAGATCACGCCGTGCATCAGCGGCGGCAGATCGGCGCCGAACAGCGCCTGCGGCCGCAACGCCTCGATGCCGAACGGTCCGTGCTGGAGCAGCAGGATGCCCGCGGTCGAGGAATCCATGAAGCTCGGAATGAACAGCGTGTAGAGCCACACGGCGAAGCCGACCAGCATGCCGCCGATCGCGCCGCGCGCGGTCGCCCGCCGCCACAATAGCCCGCCGAAGAAGCTCGGCGCGAGTTGGGCGATGGCCGCAAAGGAGAGCAGGCCGATTGCGGCGAGCTGGGTGTTGCCGAGCGCGCGGTAGTAGAAATAGGCCATCACCATGATGGCGAAGATCGCCAGCCGCCGGGAGCGCAGCAGGAAGTCACTGAAATCGGCGCCGCCGGTGCGCCCTTCCGGCCGCCGCTGCAGCACCAAGGGCACGACGAGATCGTTCGAGACCATGATGGAGAGCGCGACGCATTCGACGATCACCATCGCGGTCGCCGCCGACAGGCCGCCGACGAACACGGCGACGCTGAGCAGATCCGCGCCGCCCTCCATCGGCAGCGCCAGCACGTACATGTCGGGGTCGGCCGCGCCGAACGGGAAGGTGACGAGGCCGGCGATCGCGATCGGGATCACGAACAGATTGATGACGACGAGATAGAGCGGGAACAGCCAGCGGGCGCGGCCGACCTCGGCATCGCTGGAGTTCTCCACGACGCTGACGTGGAACTGGCGCGGCAGCAGCATGATCGCGCACAGCGACAGCAGCGTCATGGTCAGGAAGTTGCCGATCGACGGCGAGTAGTTGATGGCGCGCACCGCCTCCGGCGTCTTCATCGCCCGCTCGATCAGCTCATGCGGCGAGAACATCCAGAAGGTGACGAAGATGCCGGCGGTGAGGAAGGCGACCAGCTTGATGATGGATTCGGTTGCGACCGCCAGCATCAGGCCGTGCTGGTGCTCGGTGGCGTCGGTCTGCCGCGTTCCGAACAGCACCGCGAAGGCCGCCATCGCCAGCGTCACCATCAGCGCCATGTCGCCGAGGATCGGGATGTGGGAGAAGGCCTGGTCTTCGCTCAGGATTGTTTCGAGCGAGGACGCGACGGCCTTGAGCTGGAGCGCGATGTAGGGCACCGAGCCGATGATCGCGATCAGCGCCACGGTCGCGGCCACCGCCTGGCTCTTGCCGTAGCGCGCGCCGATGAAGTCGGCGATCGAGGTGATGTTGTGGGCCTTGGCGAGCTGGATCACGCGCCGGAGCACGCCGGCGCCCAGCCCGATCATCAGGATCGGGCCGACATAGATCGCGAGGAAGTCGGTCGAGGTCCGCGTGGCGAAGCCGACCGAGCCGAAGAAGGTCCACGAGGTGCAGTAGATCGCCAGCGACAGCGGATAGATCAGCCCGGACACGCGGCCGGCCTTCGCCGACGAGCGGCGGTCGCCATGGCTCGCCACCAGGAACAGGAAGCCGATATAGCCGAAGGCGGCGGCGATCACGCCCCAGTCGTGCAGCATGGCGAGCGTGCTTCTCCCAAGGCGCGGTAGCGCCCGATCTCATAAGGCGCGGTAGCGCCCGATCTCATTTTCCCTGCAAATCTAGCGCGTTGGGCGGGAGGAGGCGACAGCGAAATGGCTGGTGGAGGCGGGAACTGGGGTTGTCGTTAAGGTGTGTTGCCCGGGCGCTTGAAGCTCATCGAGAGAATCCCCGTGTGGCACCCCCCTCCCTGACCCTATCCCGCAAGGGGGGAGGGAACGGAGAGAGTGTTGTTGGTCGCCGCACGAGAAGAGATAGAGTTCGGCGCAATCTCAAAGTGAGGCGGGCAAACTGCTTCGCTCCCTCCCCCCTTGCGGGGGAGGGTCGGGGAGAGGGGTAGCCCGGGCTCGATAGGAGTTGGTCCGAAGGAAAGGCGAACGCCTACTCCGCCGCGAGCGACTTCTCGCGGAGCGGCAGGCCGAGACGGTCCCACACCTGCAGCAGCGCTTCGGCGAGCTGATCGATCAGGCCGTCGTCGTGATAGGGCGAGGGCGTGATGCGCAGGCGCTCGGTGCCCTTGGCGACGGTCGGATAGTTGATCGGCTGGATGTAGATGCCGTGCTGTTCGAGCAGCAGGTCGGAAGCCTGCTTGCACTTCTCGGCATCGCCGATGAACAGCGGCACGATGTGGGTGTCGCTGGACATGACCGGGAGACCGGCGGCGTTGAGGATCGCCTTGACGCGCGCGGCGCGGTCCTGATGGCGCTCGCGCTCCCAGCTCGAGGTCTTCAGGTGCTTGATCGCGGCAGT
>Ga0207426_1002664_pt1 | contig 10967 bp, 9 predicted proteins | sample AraplaMF_Cvi_mMS_FD_184265 | JGI IMG/M metagenome (GOLD analysis project Ga0207426, IMG submission 184265) | Arabidopsis root microbial communities from the University of North Carolina, USA - plate scrape MF_Cvi_mMS (SPAdes) (version 2) | ecosystem: Host-associated > Plants > Roots > Endosphere ...
TGAATACGTCGTACCTAATGGGTTTCAGTGGGGGCCGCACGAGGTCGATGAAGACAGCGAGGTACCACGGGATGAGCACCCCCGACGTGATCGTCGTGATGGGCGTGGCCGGCACCGGCAAGACCACGATCGGCCCGCTGGTCGCCGACGCACTGGGCGTCCCGTACGCCGAGGGTGACGACTTCCACCCGCCGGCCAACATCGCCAAGATGTCGGCGGGCCGCCCGCTGGACGACGCCGACCGGGGTCCCTGGCTGGACGCCATAGGAGCCTGGGCGCGCGAACGGGCCGGGCACGGCGGGGTGGTCAGCAGCTCCGCGCTCAAGCGCGCCTATCGGGACCGGCTGCGTGCCGCCGCCCCCGGCCTCGTCTTTCTGCACCTCACCGGCGAGCGCGCGCTGATCGAGGAGCGGATGGCCGGGCGCACGGGCCACTTCATGCCGGCCGCGCTGCTGGACTCCCAGTTCGCCACGCTCGAACCGCTCGGGCCCGACGAGGCCGGTGTCCTCGTCGAGGTGTCCGGCTCCCCGCAGGAGATCGCCGGGCGGGCGGTGGCCGCACTGCGCGCGAGGGACGCGGCGGACGGCTAGGACGCCCCCTCACCCCAACTCCCCCCCACAGGTAACGCAGCACCCCCTTCCCCCTCCGTCGAACCAAGGGAATCGCCGTGACACATCTCAGCGTCGAGATGCTCGCAGCGGACGCGGCCGAGCCGATCACCACGGCCGGTCACGCGCAGCTGGGCATCGCCGTCCTGGCCGGCATCGCCGTCATCGTCCTGCTCATCACCAAGTTCAAGCTGCATGCCTTTCTGTCGCTGATCATCGGCTCGCTGGTGCTCGGCGCGGTGGCCGGCGCACCGCTCGACAAGACCGTCACCAGCTTCTCGGCGGGTCTGGGCACGACGGTCGCGGGCACCGGCGTACTGATCGCGCTCGGTGCGGTGCTGGGGCGGCTGCTCGCCGACTCCGGCGGTGCGGACCAGATCGTCGACACGATCCTGGCCAAGGCGGGACGGAAGGCGATGCCCTGGGCGATGGTGCTGATCGCCGGGATCGTCGGGCTGCCGATCTTCTTCGAGGTCGGCATCGTGCTGCTGATCCCGGTGGTGCTGCTGGTCGCCAAGCGCGGCAACTTCTCGCTGATGCGGATCGGCATCCCGGCGCTGGCCGGACTGTCCGTCATGCACGGGCTGATACCCCCGCACCCCGGGCCGCTCGTGGCGATCGACGCGGTCGGTGCGAATCTCGGTGTGACGCTCGCGCTCGGTGTGGTCGTCGCCATTCCGACCGCGATCATCGCTGGTCCGGTCTTCTCCCGTTACGCGGCCCGCTGGGTCGACATCCAGCCGCCGGAGAACCTGGTGCCCGAGCGCGCCTCCGACGACCTGGCGAAGCGGCCCGGCTTCGGGATCACCGTCGCGACCGTGCTGCTGCCGGTGGTGATGATGCTCGCCAAGGCGCTGGTGGACATCGTCGTCGACAACCCCGAGCACCATGTTCAGAAGGTCTTCGACGTCATCGGCTCGCCGCTGATCGCCCTGCTCACCGCCGTCATCGTCGCGATGTTCACGCTCGGCAGGGCAGCCGGATTCACCCGGGGCCGGATCGCCGCCACCGTCGAGAAGTCGCTCGGCCCGATCGCCGGGGTACTGCTGATCGTCGGTGCGGGCGGTGGCTTCAAGCAGACGCTGGTGGATGCCGGTGTCGGCCAGATGATCATGGACGTCTCCCAGGGCTGGCACCTCTCCGCGCTGCTGCTGGCCTGGCTGATCGCGGTGACCATCCGGCTCGCGACCGGCTCCGCGACCGTCGCCACCATCTCCGCCGCCGGGCTGGTCGCCCCGCTCGCCGCGGAGATGAGCACCCCGCACGCCGCGCTGCTGGTGCTGGCCATCGGCTCCGGGTCGCTGTTCTTCAGCCATGTCAACGACGCCGGATTCTGGCTGGTCAAGGAGTACTTCGGGATGGATGTCGGCCAGACGCTGAAGACCTGGTCGGTGATGGAGACGCTGATCTCGGTGGTCGGGATCGTCTGCGTCCTGCTGCTGTCGCTGGTCCTTTAGGGCCCCGGTCCGGCATCGGACCGCTGTTCTTTCCGGGCGGATCGCAGCCCCGGGCGCCCCACCCCCCCCACGGGCGCCTGTCCCCTGCACGAGGCCGTACGAGCGGAGATCCGCTGGTACGGCCTCGTGCGCATCCGGTCAGCCGGCCGGCTGCGGGACGGCGGTGCCGACGCAGGCCGCGAGGGCCGCGGCCACCTGCGCCGTCGCGTCCTCGGCCGGTGCGGCGAGGGCGAGATAGCCGTCGGGGCGGATGAGGAGGACGGCCGGGTCGCTGCCGTAGGCGTCGCGGACATGGCCGTCGGTGTCCAGCAAGTCGGGGGCCGGGCCGCCGACGCGGACGAGGCGCAGCAGCGCCGGATCGGCCGGCAGCGCACCGGCGTCGAGGTCGGTCGCGCCGAGGGTGAGCAGGGTGAAGTGCGGGCCGCGGAAGGCGTCGAAGAGCCGGGTGGGGGTGCCGTCGGCCGTGGTGCACGGGGCGTCGGGGGCCCGGTCGCCCGCGCGGGGCACGTCCTCGCGGACGTCCGTGCGCAGCTCCCGGGTCAGCGGGCTGTCGGGGTAGCCGATGCCGAGCTGGTGCAGCTCGCGGCCGCGGCGCAGTGAGCCGGAGAGGTGCAGCCGGGTGCTGGTGTCGAGGATGCCCTCGGCGACCGGTCGGCGTTCGGCCTCGTAGCTGTCGAGCAGGGTGTCGGGGGCGCCGTACCGCAGCACCTGGCCGAGCTTCCAGCCGAGGTTGTAGGCGTCCTGGACGCTGGTGTTCAGACCCTGGCCGCCCGCCGGGGAGTGGATGTGCGCGGCATCGCCGGCCAGGAAGACCCGGCCGTCGCGGTAGGCGTCGGCCAGGCCCGCCTTGGGGCGGTAGAGGGAGGACCACAGGACCTCGCGGATCTGTCCGGCGTCGAGGTCGGTGTGGGCCGCGAGTTCGGCGCGGACCGCCTCGGGCGAGGTGTCCGTGGAGTGGGTCATCATCATGGTCTGGAAGTAGTCGGTGCCGGCCAGCGGGAGCAGGGCGACGAACCGGTGGTCCGGCCGGACCCAGCGGTGCCAGTGGTCCCGGTCCAGGCCGTCCACCCGGACATCGGCGAGCACCGCGGCGCCCGGCGGCAGCGACGGTCCGCTCATCCCGATGCCCAGCGCCCGGCGTACGGTGCTGCGCCCGCCGTCGGCGGCGACCAGGTAGGCGGCGCGCACGCTGCGCTCCACTCCGTCGGCGTCGCGCAGCGTGGTCGTCACCCCCTCCGTGTCCTGGGTGAACGCGGTGAGTTCGGTGCCGAGGAGCACCGTGCCGCCGAGCTCCCGCAGCCGTGCGTGCAGCACTTCCTGGGTGCGGAACTGCGGCACCATCAGGGCGTTCGAGTACGGCCTGGCGGGTGTCGGGTCGACCCGCTCGATCATCTCGGCGGTCCGGGCGATCTTGCCGTCCTCCCAGAGGCCCAGCGGCGGGTAGAGCCCGCCGACCGCGCGGATCGCGTCCAGCACCCCGAGGTCGTCGTAGACCTCCAGGGTGCGCGGCTGCGCTCCGGTGCCGCGGGCGCCGAGGGAGAGGCGGTCCTGCCGCTCGATGAGCAGGGCGTGCAGACCGCGCCGGGTGAGGTCGATGGCGAGGGCGAGGCCGGTCGGGCCGGCTCCGGAGATCAGTACGTCGACGGTCGTGGGGAGGTCGCCCGTAACACCGACCGGCTCCTTAACGTTGTTAAGTTCCATGTTTCCGAGGATGGCCTTAACGGTGTTAAGTTGTCAACATGGTTTCGCGTATCGACCGGCGACAGGTTGTCGACACCGCTCTGCGGCTGCTGAACGAGGTAGGCCTCGACGGGCTCACCCTGCGGCGCATCGCCAAGGAGCTGAACGTCCAGGCCCCCGCGCTCTACTGGCATTTCAAGAACAAGCAGGAGCTGCTGGACGAGATGGCCACCGAGATGTTCCGGCGGATGACCGCGTCGCTGACGGGGGAGGGCGAGGCGGCCGGTGCCGGCCGGACCTGGCAGGAGACCCTCCGCGACGCCTGCCGGGGCATGCGCCGCGAACTCCTCGGCTACCGCGACGGCGGCAAGGTCTTCGGCGGCACCCGGATGACCGACACGAGCTTTTCCGGGCCGCTGGAGAATCTCCTCGGCCTGCTCACCGGCGCGGGCTTCACGCTGCGGCAGGCGGCGCAGGCGTGGTGGACGGTCTACAACTTCACCATGGGCCTGGTGATCGAGGAGCAGTCGGTCCACCCTGACCCCGGTGCGCCGCAGCACCGCGATCCGGCCTACGACATGGAACGGCGCGCGGAGCAGATCGGCACGGGCTATCCGCTGGCGAAGGCGGCCGGCGAGGAGATGTTCGGCGACATCGAGCGGAACTTCGAGGCCGGGCTGCGCCTCATCATCGCCGGGATCGAGGCGACAGCCCGTACGGAACCGCGGAGTTGAGCCGGGGGGACGGTCAGCGGCGCGGGTCGATCGACCGCTTCAGCACCGGCGTGAGCGGGCGCTCTATGAAGCGGTGCAGCACCCAGGCGAGCAGCAGCATCAGCCCCACGGTCAGCGGCAGCGTCGCGTAGGAGGGCAGCCCGGCGCCCTGGTGCAGCGCCCGCACCACGACCCAGCCCAGGTGCTCGTGCACGAGGTAGAAGGGGTAGGTCAGTGCGCCCGCGACGGTCAGCCAGCGCCAGTTCGCCCAGTGCAGCTTGCCCAGGGCGACGGCGGCGACCAGGGCGAAGCCGAGGGTGATGACGGCGATGATGCCCGTCGTCGAGCGGTAGGAGAAGGCGTCCACCGACGGCGCGTGCCACAGCCTCACGACCGCGTAGTGCTGGCCGATCAGCCAGCTGACCAGGACTATCGCCCAGGCGACCGGATCGCGGGCGCCATAGCGGTGCAGCAGGTACAGCCCGATGCCGCCGATGAAGAACGGGGCGTACTCGGGCATCAGGACGGTGTCGAGGAAGGGCTCGTGGGCGGCCTGGGCGAGCGCGGCGGCCAGCGTCCAGCCCGCGCAGAAGAGGACCACCCGGCCGCGGGTGGCGCCGGGCAGGACGACACAGAGCGCGAAGAGCGCGTAGAAACGCATCTCCGCCCAGAGGGTCCAGCACACCCCCAGCACCCGGTCCACGCCCAGCGGCTGCTGGAGCATGGTCAGGTTGGTCAGCACCTCACTGGGCGGCAGCGCCTTGTAGGCGACCCAGGGGAGCGCGAAGACCGCGGTGATCAGCAGGATCGCGGCCCAGTAGGCGGGATAGAGACGGGAGACCCGGGAGGCGATGAAGGCCCGGAGGGTGCGTCCCCAGCCGCTGAGGCAGATCACGAAGCCGCTGATCACGAAGAAGATCTGGACGCCCAGACAGCCGTAGGCGAACAGCGGGGCGGCGGTGGGGAATTGCTGGGCGGGCGAACCGCCCCAGGCCTGCGCTATCTCGCCGTCGCGTCCCCCGAAGTGGTACGCGGCGACCATCAGGGCGGCGAGCAGCCGCAGCCCGTCGAGGGCGCGCAGCCGCGACGGACCGCGGCTGCGCCCTTGTATGACGGGCTGTGGTGCCTCGGTGACGAGGTCCGGTGCGGCGGGCGGCGCACCGGCCGTCAGCTGGGGGGCGGCGGTCATCCGAACGCGGCCCGCTTCTTCAGCCGCCGCTGCACCGCACGCGCCCGGCGCGCGACCCGGCGGACGGTGGCATTGCGCGGAATGAACGACAGCTGCGACGGGATCGCCCCGGGCAGCGCCAGCGCGGTCAGCCGGCGGCGCTTGAAGTAGCGCCGGGTGAACGTGTCGAGATGGGTTGCGAGATAACGCTCCGCGGACGGCCGCAGCTGCGGATAGATCTGGTGCTGCATCGCATAGCCGACCGCGGTGACCAGGCCCTCGATGCTCTCGGCGGTGGCATACGCCCGCGGGTGCTCGCTGCGGTCGCCCAGATCCGGCACCAGCGCGTCCACGATCGTGACCGGCATCCGGTTGCTGTTCTGGTACGGCGACAGCCGCTCCAGCAGCAGCCCGGTGCCGGTCCGCGCCGTCGGCAGCCCGTAGAAGGTGGCGGCCGTCAGCAGCGCGGTGGAGAAGCAGCCGACGACCAGCGCGGGCCGCATCCGCTGGTAGAGCACCTCGGCCAGCACCGGGCTGTCCAGCACGGTCAGCGAGATGTCCAGCTTCTCGGCCTCCCGCTCCAGCAGCCGCGACCAGCGGGCCGGCGCGGACGGATGCGGCTTGAAGACGATCTCGCGGTGGCCGCGCTCGACGGCGCCGCGCACCATCCGCACATGCAGCTCCTCTTCCTCCTCGGGAGTGAGGATGCCCAGCGCGGAGAGGTACTGGCCGAGCAGCAGCGCCGCACCGTCCGGGACCTCCAACGAGCCGCTCGCGTCCGAGAGTTCGGCCAGCACCTTGGTGAAGGCGTCGGTCGGCACGGTCTGCGGCGCGACATCGAACTCGGTGAGCAGCAGCGGCGTCAGGCCCGGCACCAGGTCCAGATGCAGCAGCCGGCTGATCCGGGTGCCGATCAGCGGATCGAGCTTGTTACGGGTCGGGCCGTAGCTCATCAGGCCATCGGCGTAGACGTCGATCGGCGCGTCGGGGAACAGCTGGGCGAGCGCCAGCGCCGGGTTGACCTGGATGGACTCCACGACCAGCTCGACGCGGTCGTCGCCCAGGCCCCACAGCAGCCGCAGATGCCGCTCCCACAGCGGGACGTCGTCCGCGCGCGGCGACCAGCCGCCGGGGTGGAACGGGCTGATCGTCTCGTTCCACGACAGCACCCGGTCGAAGCGGCCGCGCAGCTGCGCGAAGCCGGGCATGGTGTCCAGTGACGCGGTGGTCTCCGGGGTCGTCGCGTTGTTGCTGAGCAGCAGCAGCCGGCGCTCGGCCGGGGCGAAGCAGTCGGCGTCCAGCGCCGCGGCGAGGGTCGCCGCGCCGTAGAGCGTGGACGCCATGAAGATCTGGGTACGGGGTCGGGTGGACATCAGGCGACGACCTCCGCCGTGGGGGTACCGCCCTGCTCGAGCGGAGCCGAGAGCGTGGGGGAGGGGCGACGGCGCAGCCGCCGCAGCCGGGACGCGCGCTGCACATCCATGGAATCCAGGGCTTCCTTCAGTACGTCCTGCGGCATGCGTTTCATGGCCGCGGCGCTCATCGTGCGCAACTTACGGGCGACCTGCGGTTCGAAGCGTTCGATCGAACCGAGGTGGTGGGAAATGATCGCGCAATAGGTGCGCACCGCTTTCGGCAGCAGAAGATCCGCATCGCGGTCCTGTGCCGTTTCTTCGATCACCTGATCGAAGGCGCGAATAAAGTCCAATTGCCGCACGTCACCGATCTGGGTCAGGGAAGAGGCCACACCGCGCCGGTAGAAAACACCGAGCAGTCCGACCACCGCCATGGACTTCGCCTCGCGGTGCAGCCGCCAGATCCACGGGCGGTCCTCCGCGGTGCGCAGCCCGTCCTTGAAATGCAGTACCCCGTCGTCCAGCAGCCGCCGGTGGTACATCCCGGCCCAGGCGTACGCGTAGTCGACCGAGGTGGAGCGGTCGGCGGGCAGGATCACCTCGCGCGGGTCCATCACCACCCCGCGCCGGCCGTGCGGGACCCGGTGCACGGTGCGCGCGCGGGCGGTGCACTGGACATGGTCGGTACGGACGAAGTCACATCCCAACTCCTCGATGGTGGAGAGGAGTTCGGGGTAGTAGCCGGGCGCGAGCCAGTCGTCGCCGTCGAGGAAGGCGATGTATTCGCCGCGGGCCTCGTCCAGGCCGGTGTTCCGGGCGGTGGCCAGGCCGCCGTTCTGTTCGTGCCGCAGCAGTCTGGCACCCGGCAGCTCGCGCTCGGCGCGCGCGAGAATCTCCGGGGTCTCGTCGCGGGAACAGTCGTCGACGAGCAGGAATTCAAAGTCCTCGCGGGCATTGGCCGCCAGGCTTTTCAGGGTGTCGGGCGCGTATGTCTGCACGTTGTAGAACGGCACGATGACGGAGAGCTTAACCACCCTGGTGACGTTAGGGGCGGAGGCGGCATTCGTCTTTACCGGGTGCGGACCTCAAGGTGAACGAAGAATGGCGGGATGGTTAACCAGGCCGACTATCGGGCCGGTTCGCCATTCGTCGACCCGCTGTTAACCCTTTGTTGCGGCCCAGTTGGCCCGTCCAACGAAATGCCTTCCTAGCGTCTTGGACGTGCCATCACGTACCAACTCTTCGCCGCGGGTCGCCGTACTCGCCGACTCGGATACCCGGTGGAAATGGGGCGCTTTGACAGCGTACCGAATCCAATCGGACATCCGGCTCGACGGTTACCTCCTCCGCGGCCGCGCCACTCCCACGGTCCGCCAGCTCGACGAGGTCGGCGCCCGTGCGGACTCGCTGCGCGAAATCAGGGGCGTAGATTTCGTCCGGTCCGTCGACCGTACGCGCTACGACGTCATCGTGCTGGCCTGTGTCGGCGGAGCGGTGCAGGCGATGCTGCACGGCCTCGCCCACGCCTGGCGAGACGCGGACACCCGTCCCGTCGTCGTCACCGGCTATGTCGGTGTCGTCTACGAGAAGCTCGCCGACGGGCTACTGCTGCGGCACGGCGCGGATGTCGTCCTCGCCAACTCCCGGCACGACGCGGACCGGTTCCGGGAGGTGTACCGCGGGGTCGGCGCCGATGACAGCGGTGTCGTCGAATGCGCCCTGCCGTTCCTCGGTGGCGCGCGCTACACCGGCGCGCACACCCCCTACACCGTGGTGTTCGCCGCCCAGCCGTCCGTCCCGGAGAGCCGCGCCGACCGCACCTACCTGCTGCGCAGAGCGGTCGAGCACGCCCGCCGGCACCCGGACCGGGAGGTGCTGATCAAGCTCCGCAGCAAGCCGGGCGAGCACACCACCCACATCGAGGAACTGCCCTACCAGAAGCTCGCCGCCAAGGCCCCCGGCGGACTCCCCGCCAACTGCCGCCTGGTGTACGGCAACATGGGCGAGGTCCTGGACCGCACCGACCTGCTGGTGACGGTCAGCTCGACCGCCGCCCTGGAGTCGCTGCACCGCGGCATCCCCACCGCCGTCCTCACCGACCTCGGCATCCGCGAGATCCTCGGCAACCACCACTTCCTCGGCTCCGGCTGCCTGGCCTCCTGGGACGAGCTGGACGCCGGACACCGCCCGGAGCCGGACCCGCGGTGGCTGGCCCGCCAGGGCGTCGCGAGCATGGGGGTCCCCCCGGCCCTTAAGGCTGGGGGAGGGGACTATGAAAGCCACTTCGACGCGGCCCGCGCCCGGGTCACCGGCCTGCGCACCGCCGACCGCCTCCCGGCGATCACCCCGTACTACACACCCCGCACCGCCCCCGGCTACCTCCCCGGCATCCTCGCCCGGCACGGCCTGGACCCGCACGGCGAGCCGATCGCCGGCCACGCGGACGCCCCCGAGGAGACCGGCGGACTGCGCCGGGTCGCCCGCGAGACGGTCCGCGAGGCCGCCCGCGGCGCCTATCGCCACGGCGTCCAGCGCGTCGCCCCCGCCATCCGCCGCTGGGGACAGCTGTGACCACTCCGGTCAGCTCCCGGAAGGAGCCCGAAATGCCGCCGAACCCGCAGAGCAGCCCCCCGACCGTGGTGGCCGTCATACCCGCCCGCGGCGGATCCAAGGGCGTGCCCGCCAAGAACCTCGCCGCCGTCGGGGGAGTGCCCCTGGTGGCCCGCGCGGTCCGGGAATGCCGTGCCGCCCGCCTGGTCACCGATGTCGTGGTCTCCACCGACGACGCCGGGATCGCGGCCGCGGCCCGCGGCGCCGGAGCGGTCGTCGTACGGCGCCCCGGCGACATCGCGGGCGACACCGCCACCAGCGAGGCCGCCGTCCTGCACGCCATGGACGCCTACGAGGCCGAGCAGGGCGCGTCGGTCGATGCGGTGCTCCTGGTCCAGTGCACCAGCCCGTTCATCGTCCGCGAGGACATCGACGGGGTGGCCGCCGCGGTCGTCGAGGGCGGCGCCGACAGCGCGCTGACCGTGGCCCCGTTCCACGGCTTCGTCTGGCGGGACACCGAGGCGGAGGTCGCCGGGGCGGATGCCACGGCCGCCGGCGGCCACGGCGTCAACCACGACAAGTCCTTCCGGCCGCGCCGCCAGGACCGCCCCCAGGACCTGCTGGAGACCGGCGCCGCCTACGGCATGGACGCGGCCGGCTTCCGCGCCGCAGGACACCGGTTCTTCGGCCGCACCGAACTCGTGCGCACCGACCCGGCCCGGGTGCTGGAGATCGACGACCCGCACGACCTGGCCCGCGCCCGCGCCCTGGCACCCCTGCTGGACGCCCCGCGGCCCGGCGCCCTGCCGACCCTCGACGACATCGACGCCGTCGTCCTCGACTTCGACGGCACCCAGACGGACGACCGGGTGCTGATCGACGCCGACGGACGGGAGATCGTCGCGGTGCACCGCGGCGACGGCCTCGGCATCGCCGCGCTGCGCAAGGCGGAGCTGAAGCTGCTGATCCTGTCCTCGGAGACCAACCCGGTCGTCGCCGCACGGGCCCGCAAGCTTCAGGTCCCCGTCCTGCACGGCATCGACCGCAAGGACCTCGCCCTCAAGCAGTGGTGCGAGGAAGCGGGCATCGCGCCCGAGCGCGTGCTCTACGTCGGCAACGACGTCAACGACCTCCCGTGCTTCGACCTCGTCGGCTGGCCCGTGGCGGTCGCGAACGCACACGACGTGGTGCGCGGCGCGGCCCGCGCGGTCACCGCGACGCCCGGAGGCAGCGGCGCGATCCGAGAGATCGCGGCCTGGCTCCTGGGCCCGTCCCTGTAACCCACCCAGACCCCACCTCCACACCCCCTTATCAACGCGAAGGAACCTCCCCATGAGCACCAACTCCCGCCTCCGCACCCTCGGCAACCGCGAGGCCGGCCCCGGCCGCCCCGTCTACGTCACCGGTGAGATCGGCATCAACCACAACGGCGACCT
>Ga0207426_1002665_pt1 | contig 10964 bp, 10 predicted proteins | sample AraplaMF_Cvi_mMS_FD_184265 | JGI IMG/M metagenome (GOLD analysis project Ga0207426, IMG submission 184265) | Arabidopsis root microbial communities from the University of North Carolina, USA - plate scrape MF_Cvi_mMS (SPAdes) (version 2) | ecosystem: Host-associated > Plants > Roots > Endosphere...
ACGTGGGCACCGCGCTGGCCGCGGCGCCGGTCACCATCGACGCCACGTACACCACACCGCCCGAGCACACCAGCGCGATGGAGCCGCACGCCACCATCGCGGTCTGGGACGGCGACACGCTGACCCTCTACAACGGCGACCAGGGGCCCTGGATGACGGCGAGCACCCTCGCCGCCCTGTTCGGACTCCCCGAGGGCGCCGTACGGATCGTGGCGGACCATGTGGGCGGCGGCTTCGGCTCCAAGGCGGTGCCCCGGCCGCCGACCGTGCTCGCCGCGCTGGCCGCGCGCGCCGTCGGCCGCCCGGTGAAGCTGGCCGCGACCCGGCAGCAGATGTTCACCATGGTCTCGTACCGCACCCCCACCCTCCAGCGGGTCCGGCTGGGGGCCGAGCGCGACGGGAAGCTCACCGCGATCTCGCACAACGCGCTCCAGCAGAGTTCCCGGCTCACCCCGTACTGCGAGCAGACGGTCGCCGCCACCCGCATGATGTACGCGGCGCCCCACCGCCGCACCATCCACCGCCTGGCGCAGCTCGACGTGCCCACACCGTCGTGGATGCGGGCACCGGGCGAGGCACCGGGGATGTTCGCGCTGGAGAGCGCGATGGACGAGCTGGCGTACGCGCTGGACATGGACCCCATCGAGCTGAGGGTGGTCAACGAGCCGTCCGTGGACCCCGAGACGGGGCACCCGTTCAGCAGCCGCAACCTGGTGGCCTGTCTGCGCGAGGGCGCGGCCCGGTTCGGCTGGGCGGGGCGCGACCCCCGCCCCGGCCGCCGCCGCGAGGGACGGTGGCTGGTGGGCACGGGCATCGCGGCGGGCAACTACCCCGCCATCACCTGGCCCGCCACCGCGACCGCCCGCGCGGAGCCGGACGGGCGCTTCACCGTGACGATCGCCGCCGTCGACATCGGCACCGGGGCCCGTACCGCGCTGACCCAGGTGGCCGCGGACGAACTCGGCGTGGCGCTGGACCGGGTCACCCTGGACATCGGCCGCAGCGTCTACGGCTCGGCCCCCTTCGCGGGTGGCTCCATGGGCACCAGTTCATGGGGGTGGGCGGTGAGCAAGGTGTGCCGGGCGCTGGCCAAGCGGCTCGACGAGGTGTCGGGCCAGGTCCCGCCCGGTGGTCTGGAGGCCCACGCGGACACCACCGAGGACGTCCGGGCGCGGAAGGCCCTCTCGCGCCACGCCTTCGGCGCCCAGTTCGCGGAGGTGCGGGTGGACGCGGACACCGGGCAGGTACGGGTCGACCGGATGCTGGGGATGTTCGCCGCCGGGCGCATCATCAACGCCCGTACGGCCCGCTCGCAGCTGCGCGGCGGCATGTGCATGGGGCTGTCGACGGCGCTGTACGAAAACCTCGAACTCGACCCCAATTTCGGCGACTTCGCCAACCACGACCTGGCCAGCTACCACGTGGCGGCACACGCCGATGTGCGTGATGTCGAGGCCCACTGGATCGAGGAGGAGGACGACCAGCTCAGCCCGATCGGCGCCAAGGGAGTCGGGGAGCTGGGCATCGTCGGGGCGGCCGCGGCCATCGCCAACGCCGTCCATCATGCGACGGGGGTACGGGTGCGCGACCTGCCGATCACCCTGGAGCGGGTGCGCACGGGCCTGAGGCGCTGACCTGGCACAATGAGCGGGGCCTGAAAACGGCCCCGCCCGGGTGTCCCGCGGTAACGGCGCGGGACACCCGGAGCGTGAGGGTCAACCACTCGACGGCACGGCCTTACTGGGCCGCGCCGCCACCGGCACCGGCGTCGCCGATCGTGGCGCCGACCGCCTCCAGCGCGGTGGTCACCGGCTGGAAGAACGTCTCACCGCCCGCGGTGCAGTCGCCGCTGCCGCCCGAGGTCAGGCCGATGGCCTTGCCGTCCTCGGTGAAGAGGGAGCCGCCGCTGTCGCCCGGCTCGGCGCAGACGTCGGTCTGGATGAGCCCGCTGACCGAGCCCTCCGCGTAGTTGACGGTCGCGTTCAGACCGGTCACCGAGCCGCCGTTCAGCCCGGTGGTGCTGCCCATGCGCTGCACCTCCTGGCCCACCGACGCCTCGGCCGCCTCGGTGATGTTCACCTTGTTGCCGTCGCCGGTGTTGACCGTGCTCGGCGCGTCGGTGGCGGCGTCGTCGTACGTGGCGAGCGCGAAGTCACCGGTGCCCGGGAAGGTGGCGTCCTGGATCGTGGCGACCGGGGCGCCGTCCTGGGTCTCCGACCACTCCTCGGCCGCGACACCGCAGTGGCCGGCGGTCAGGAAGCCGGGGTCACCGCTGTCGGTGGTGACGTTGAAGCCGAGGGAGCAGCGCGAACCGCCGCCGAAGATGGCGTCACCGCCCTCGGCGAAGGTCTTGAACGTGCCCGCGGAACGCTTGACGTCGGCCATGTCCGCGCCCAGCGACTTCACCGTGGACTCGAGGGTGTCCCACTTCGCGCCCTTGACGGTGCTGTCCGCCGTGACCTGGAGCTTGTTGGTCTTGGGGTTGATGGCCCAGGCGGTGCCCGCCATGGTGGCCTTCTTCTTGAGCGTCGCCTCGGCGGCCTTCAGCGACTTCATGCTGTTCTTGGCGGCCTTGGGGACGGCCCCGGCGCTCTTGACCGCGGCGACCTCGACGTTGTTGTTGTCGCCGATGACATTGACGATGACCTGCTGCTGGTCCTTGTCGTACCAGGCACCACCGAACGCCTCGCCCAGGCTCGACGCCAGCCGCGCGATCGCGTCCGAGGCGGAATCGGAGTTGAACGCCTTGGGCTTGGCATCGATGGCCTCGGACTTCTTGTCCTGCGAGGCATTGGCGTTGGGCAGCACAATGGCGGCACCCACGACGGCGGCAGCCGCGGCAGCCCCAATGATGATCTTTGTCTTGGGGGCGCGCTTGTGACTCCGGCTCAACTTATGACCTCCTGTGGGGCGCACGGGGTCGTACGCAGGGGACGGGTTCGCTACGGCAGTGGATACGCATGGGCCGCCGGTTGTGTTCACACCAATTTCACGGCCGAGCGGTGACAGGCCTCACACCTGGGACGAGGAGCGACAACGTCTGCATTGGTGTCCGTGTGCGGGGTACCGGCCGTTCTGTGTCCCTTTCCGCACACGGGATCCGCCTACGAGAGAGGAGCGCGTCGTGAGCGAGGACAAGCTGCCGGAAGCCCCCGGGGAGAACGGCCCCGCCATCCCCAGGGACCTGCCCGACCAGCAGGCGCAGGGCGGCCCGGACCCCCTGGACATCGACGGCGGCACACCGCAGGCAGCTCCGCCCCACCGCCCGGAGGACGTCCCCGACCTGGACGAACCCGGTACCCGTCGGCGCGGAAAGCCGCACAGCGGAGGGGTGCACCCCGAGCAGCCGGTGCCGGATGAGCCCTCTGGATGACGATTGATCCGGCACGGCCGGGTACCCGGGCCGGTATACCGACGACCCCGCTGACCGCTTGATGACGAGGACGGTGTTCACGATGGCCAGTCCGGAACGCTCCGCCGCGCAGGTCGTGGTGGCCCTCAGCGGACACTCCAAGGAGGACGCCGACGCCGTGTTCGGCGTGCTCCACGCCTGCTACCCCTCCGGCCCGGCCTCCGACGCCCCGCCGCCGCGGGAGGAGACCGAGGAGCACCCCACGGTGTGGAGCGCGACCTTCGAGGTGTCCGGTGCGCGGCAGGAGCCCGCCCCCACCTCCCTGGGGGCGCCCCTCACCGCCGATCTCCAGGGCGGCCCCCGCCAGGTGGAACAGCTGCGCGACGCCCTGGCCACCGCCTTCGCCGCACGGGACGAGGGCCGGGCGGCCGGCGACCAGGAGCGTGAACTGCACCTGCGGCTGGAGAGCCGCTAGGGCTCGCTACTTCTTGGCCCCGGCCTTGTTGCCGACGTGCCGGAACGCCCACTCCATGCGCGGCTCCACCACTCCGCGGAGGACCCGCCGCACCGGAGCCGTGCACAGCACCGTGATCATGGCGACGGCCGCGGCGGTCACCGCCAGCTCACCGAGCGGGGTGTGCAGCCACGGGTAGTCGTACCACCGGCCGAAGCGGGACGCCTTGATGATGAAGCCGTGCAGCAGATAGCCGTACATCGTCCCCGCGCCGAGCACCGTGAACCAGGTGCGCCGCCCCGGCACCCAGGCCAGGAAGCAGGCGGTCAGCACCAGCGCTCCCACGAAGAGGACGGGTGTGGAGACCAGCCCGGCCCACTCCGGTACGCCGTCCAGGGCCGCGACGCTCTTGCGGTGGTAGAACCACTCCGAGTTGAACCACGGCGCCACCACGTACGCCGTGACCAGCGCCATGAGCCCGACCGGCAGCGCGATCCACCGCGCCCGCCAGGTCCGCAGCCGGGCGAAGTGTTCCTGGCGGAGGGTGAGGCCGAGCACGAAGAACGGCAGGAACGCCAGCGTTCGCTGGAGCGAGAGATCGCCGCCGGTCTCCGGCGAGAGCGAGCCGAGCGCGGCCACGGCCAGCGCGACCGGCACCGGATGGCGCAGCGCCAGCCACAGCGGGGTGGTGATCCGCCAGATGAACAGCGCGACCAGGAACCACATCACGTACCACGGGTCGAGCAGGCTGAACGGCTCGTCCGGGTTGTCCTGCGCCCAGCGGGAGAAGAGGGTGTACGCGATCTCGAAGACGACGTACGGCACGACCACCCCGCTGACCAGCCGCTGGAGCCGCTTGGGCGCCATGTCGAAGCTGCGCGAGAAGTAGCCCGATATCAGCGCGAAGGCGGGCATGTGGAACGCGTACACCAGGAGGTAGATCGCCATGGAGGCGCGGCTGCCGTACGTCAGCGGTTCCCATGCGTGGCCACAGGCCACCAGCACGATGGTGAGGTACTTCGCGTTGTCGAAGTAGGCGTCGCGGGCCTTGCCTTGGGCCGCGCCCTCACCCCGTGTCGGTCGTTCCGCGGTGGACTGCGGGTTTGCCACACGGGTGGGGGTGTCCTGGTGCACTGCTTCTCCCGGTCACCTTCGATCGAGCCAGCGAGGTTTCCTGTTCGCCTGCCCGACGTGGCCCCGCTCATGACCATTCACGGTAGTGGCAAATGACACCGCTTCCGCGCGGAACCGTCCGAATTCGATGAACATCCCTAAAGCCTCAGTATTCGGCGCCCCGATGCTCCGGAAGTCTGCTAACGGTGGTCAGTTCACCATCGGCGGAGGCGAACAGCAGCGCCACCGCCAGGGCGCCCGGGTCGGGGACGCCGACCGCGTGGTCCCCGGTGTAGCTGGCCCGCCCGCGCCGGGCGCGCAGATAGGCGGTGGCCCGCGCGCCGCGGTGGGCGGCCACCGCCGCGAGCCGCAGCGAGCGGGACGGGTCGGCGGTCGGCGGGCAGTCGGCGAGCGCCTTCGCGGCCGGGAGGAGGGCGTCGACCATGGTCTTGTCGCCGACCTCGGCCTCGCCGACCCGCTGGATCGCGGCCGTCCCGGCGGCGATCCCGGCGGCCAGTTCGCCGGTGCCGGGCGGGGTGGGGGCCGCCGCGGCGACCGCGTCGGCCAGCTCCTGGAAGAGCAGGCCGAACAGCGGTCCGCTGGTGCCGCCGACCTCGTCGAGGAAGACCCGGGCGGCGGCGGCGAGCGGTGCCTCCGCGGTGTCCTCGCCCATCGTCGGGGTGGCGGACAGGCTCTCCAGGGCGCGGCGCACCCCGTCCATCCCGGTGGCGAGGTTGGCGCCGAAGTCACCGTCGCCCGCCTGCTGGTCGAGGGCGGTCAGCTCGGGCTCGACGGACCGTACGGTGGCGCCGAAGCGCATCAGCCAGGCGGTGACGGTGGCGCGGGTCAGGGAGCGCGGTGCGTGGTTCACGGTCATGGGCGCGGAGGCTCCTCGGGACTCTAGGGAGTGACCGGGCGGGGTCACAGGGGCCAGGCCGGGGTGCGGGCGGGGGCGTCCCACAGCCGCAGGGCCTCGTCGTCGGTGGCGAGCAGGGTCAGCGAGAAGCCACGCATGTCGAGGGCGCTGACGAAGGTGCCGGTCAGGGACCGGTCGAGGACGGTGTCCCGGGCGTCGAGGGCCTTGGCGAGGACGTGGTGGATCCCGTACAGCTCCAGCGAGGTGACCGAACCCAGACCGTTGACCAGCGCGAGCACCCGGGGCCGCGGGCCATGGGGGAGGGCGGCCAGCAGCCGGTCCGTCATGGTCTCGACCAGCTTGCTGAGCGGCGCGTGCGGCACCGTCTTGTCGGCGCGCTCACCATGGATGCCGACGCCGAACTCCAGCACGTCCTCGGGCAGGTCGAACGCCGGGGTCCCGGACGCCGGGGTGGTGTGCGCGGCGGACGCGACGGCGAGGCTGCGGGAGCGGCGGGTCAGATCGACGCCCAGCGCCACCAGCTCGTCCAGGCCGCGTCCCTCGTCGGCGGCGGCGCCGAGGATCTTCTCCACGATCAGGGTCGCGCCGGTGCCGCGGCGGCCGACGGCGATCTCGTCGGAGTCGGTGGCGAGGTCGTCGTCGATCAGCACCCGCTCGCAGCGGATGCCCTCGTGGTGGAGGCGTTCGGCGGCGATGCCGAAGTTGATGCGGTCGCCGGTGTAGTTCTTGACCAGATGCAGCACACCGTCCTCCCCGGCGACGGCGCGGCTGGCCTCGAAGATCTGCCGGTTGTGCGGCGAGGCGAAGATCCGGCCGGGGCAGGCGGCGTCCAGCATCCCGGCGCCGACGAATCCGGCGTGCAGCGGTTCATGGCCGGACCCGCCCCCGGAGACCATCCCGACCCGGCGGGCGGGCGAGGTGACACGGGAGCGGAAGTACCCGTGGCCGGGATGGTGCTCCACGAGGGCGGCATGGGCGGTGGCGAAACCGGCGTGGGCGTCCGGAACCAGTGATTCGGACGAGTCGGCGAAGTACAGCGGCATGGTCGCGGCTTCCCTGGAGGAGTGGGGACAGGGTCACTGGCTTCGATGGTCCGCCGCGACCCGCGGACCGGGCGCGCCGACCGACCCCGAACGGACTACACGCATAGGCCGGTCGGGCGACGGGGCGACCACCTGGGCGGGGCCCGCATCTGGGCCGAGCGCATCGGCGGGTGCAGTCCGATCACACCCGCCAGGTCGCCGCCGTGGCCGCCAAGCTGGGGCTGAAGGCCGTCCTGGTGCAGGAGAGCTGGGTGGACTGGCCCGACGCGGTCAACGACAAGGTCGGCAACGCCCTGGACCAGGTGCGCGCCGCGGGCGGTACGCCGTACCCCATCCCGGCCTTCTAGCGACCCGCCAAAGGAGGTACGGGAGTGGCGGGCGGGCGATCAGCGGCCGCGGATCGGGTACCCGAGCCCCTGGAACGCACGCGAAGGACCAGGGAGCACAGGTGACGGACCCGAACACCGGCCACGGCGGCGCGCCGCTCGCCGGTTGCGTGGCGCTGGTGACCGGCGCGTCCAGCGGCATCGGGGCGGCCACCGCCCGCCTCCTCGCCCGGCAGGGAGCCGACCTCGCGCTGGTCGCCCGCCGCACCGACCGGCTGGAGGAGCTGGCCTCCGGCATCCGGGACCTGGGCCGCGCCTGTGTGCCGCTGACCGCCGACCTGCGGGACGCGGCCCAGGCGCGGAGCTGCGCCGACGAGGCGGCCGAGCGGTTCGGGCGGCTGGACGTGCTGGTGAACAGCGTGGGGTTCGTGGCGGTCGCCGGGGTAGAGGAGGGCGACCCCGAGAACTGGGAGCGCATGGTCGACCTCAACCTCAAGGCCGTCCTCCACACCTCGCAGCAGGCGCTGCCGCATCTGCTGCGCGCGGCGGCGGAGGGCCCGCGCGGGGTCGCCGACCTGGTGTCCCTCAGCTCGGTCGCGGGCCGGGTCGCGCGGCCGCGCAACAGCATCTACTCGGCGACCAAGCACGCGGTCGGCGCGTTCAGCGAGGCCCTGCGCCAGGAGATGACCGGGCGCTCCGTACGGGTGGGGCTGGTCGAGCCCGGCATGACCACCACGGAGATGACCGACAACCCCACGACCGGGACCGTCGCCGCCGGGATGGCACGGCAGGACTGGCTGCACGCCGATGACGTCGCCCGCTGCATCGGCTTCATGGTCACCCAGCCCGCGCACGCGGCCGTCAACGAGATCCTGGTGCGCCCCACGGCCCAGGAACACTGACGGATCGGTGTTCCCGGGCCGGTGTTCCCCGGGCTACTTCCCCAGGGCCTTCTTCAGCTGGGACTTGGTCATCTGGGAGCGGCCCTCGATGTTGCGGCGCTTGGCCTCGGCGTAGAGCTGGTCCCGGGTGGGGCCCTGCGCCCCGGTGTGCGACCGCTTGCCGCCGCGCCGCGAGGGCGACATGTCCTCGGTGGAGATACGGCTCGCCTTCCGGGACTCCCCGGAGCGGGCGCGCTCCTTGTTCACCGTCCGGGCGGCCATCTCCTCGGCCCGGCGCTCGCTCGCGCCGCGCTGCTTCGCACTGTCCTTGATGTGTTCGTACTGTCTCTCCCGCTTCGGGCTCGATCCCCTGGGCATGGTGTGCACCTTCTCTCCGGAGACACGCACAACAGAGACAAGCACCACCCATTTTCGCCCCGGACACCCGGCCCGCAACAGCGCCGCTGCCGCCGTGCGCGAGCGATTGGGCCCATCAGGTGAGATGTGCTGCTGGGGCGGTCGGACCGCCCTGCTGGTGCTCGACCTGCCCCGCCTCGGATGACAGCGTGGGCCGACATGGAGCACAGCCCTGGACCGCAAAACGTGCGCGCGAGGCTGCTGCTGGCCAGCGCCACCATGCTCTTCGTCGAGCTGGCGCTGATCCGGTGGACCGGCGCCAATATCGTCCATCTGAGCTATTTCTCGAACTTCATCCTCCTGGGCTCGTTCCTCGGAATCGGCCTCGGATTCCTCCTTCCCGCCGGCCGCGGGCAGTGGCTCACCCGCTGGGCGCCCATCCCGCTGGCCGTTCTCGTCGTCCTGGTCCGGGAGTTTCCCGTCCAGGTGCGGCAGAGCAGCGGCGAGGTCATCTACTTCACTGCCGTGAAGACCACCGGTCTGCCGCAGTGGGTCACCCTGCCCGTGCTGTTCGGGCTGACCGCGCTCATCATGATGGCGATCGGCAAGATGACGGCCGACCAGTTCCGGCGGCTGCCGTCGCTGGAGGCGTACCGCTTCGACCTGCTCGGCTCCCTCACCGGTTCGGTGTCCTTCGCGCTGCTGTCCTGGCTGCGCGCGCCATCGGTGGTGTGGGGTGTGCTCGCGGCGCTGGCGATGCTGGTGCTGGTCGGGCGGCGCAACATCGTCCGGTCCGCGATTCCGCTGGCCGTGATGGTGGCGGTGCTGGCGCTGGAGTCGGCGGCCACCGGCATCTCCTGGTCGCCGTACTACAAGATCGAGGTCAAGAAGTCGACCTCGGCCGCCCGCGACTACAACATCGCCGCCAACGGTGTTCCGCATCAGTCCATCGCCCCGCTGAAGGCGCTGACGAAGCCCGGTTCACCGTACGACCAGCCCTACCGCGAGACCCCGCGCAACTCCCACCGCCGGGTGCTGGTCATCGGCGCGGGCAACGGCAACGACGTCGCCCTCGCCCTCGCTCACGGGGCCCGGCGCGTGGACGCCGTGGAGATCGACCCGAGGCTTCAGGAGATCGGCGCGTCCCTGCACCCGGCCCGGCCGTACGACGACCCCCGGGTGCACGTCCACATCAACGACGGACGGGCCTTCCTGGAGCAGACCGACGCCCGCTACGACCTGATCGTGCTCGCGCTGCCGGACTCCCTGACCCTGGTGTCCGGGGCCAGCAACCTGCGCCTGGAGAGCTACCTGTTCACCCGGCAGGCGTTCGAGGCGGCCCATCGCCATCTGGCCCCCGGCGGCGCGTTCGCCATGTACAACTACTACCGGCAGAACTGGCTCATCGACCGCTTCGCCGGCACCCTCACCTCCGTCTTCGGGCACGCTCCCTGCATCACCCACTACGGCAACAAGAGGGCCGCGATCCTCGTCGCGGGCACGACCCCGGCCGCCCAGTCCTGCGATGCCATGTGGAAGGCGTCCGGGCCGGTGCCGAAGGCGGCGAGCGACGACCACCCGTTCCCGTATCTGCTGCACCGCACCATCCCCACCTTCTACCTCGGGGTGCTGGGCGCGATCCTGCTGGTGACCCTGGCGTCGGTGCGGCTGACCGGCGTACGGCTGCGGCGGACCGTCCGGTACGCGGACATGTTCCTGCTCGGCGCCGCGTTCATGCTGCTCGAAACCAAGAACGTGATCGGCTTCGCGCTGTACTTCGGCACCACCTGGCTGGTCAACGCCATGGTCTTCGCCGGTGTGCTGCTGGCCGTCCTGTCCGCGGTCGAGGTACGGCGGCGGATCCGCAAGCTCAACCAGCTGGCGCTTCAGCTCCTGCTGTTCGCGACCCTGGCCGTCTCCTGGCTCATCCCGGCCCATCTGGTGCTCGGACTGCCCTTCGCGGGGCGCCTCGCCGCCGCGATCGCGCTGGCCTTCGCCCCCATCTTCTGCGCCAACCTCATCTTCTCCGACCGGCTGGCCGTGGCCTCCGACCCCACGGCGGCCTTCGGCGCCAACCTGCTCGGCTCGCTGGTCGGCGGCACCCTCGAATACCTCGCGCTGGTCACCGGCTACCAGGCCCTGCTGCTCGTGGTGGCGGTGCTGTACGCGGGCGCCTGCGTCCTGATGCGCTTCAGCCGCCCCGGTGCGGGCGAGCACGCAGAACACGAGCCGGTCAGCGTGGCCACCGCGCCACGCACCTGACCGGAGTCGCCGTCAGGCGTCATGAGGCCGCCCCCGGTCCCGCGCGGGACCGGGGGCGGCCTCATGCGTGTCACCCGTGTCACTCGAACATGACGTACTCCGGGCGTGGCCGCAGGGCCAGCACCTCCTTCGGGGTCATCAGCCGACTGGTCTCGGCGTCCTCCTCGTAGAACAGCTTGAAGCCGGTGCGCAGACCCTCCGGCTGGTCCTTGACCAGCTGCCGCCAGGTGTCGCGCTTCATGCCCGGCGAGCCGATGCCGTCCGCGCTCTTGATCATGACGACGCCCGGCTGCTGGCGC
>Ga0207426_1002666_pt1 | contig 10959 bp, 9 predicted proteins | sample AraplaMF_Cvi_mMS_FD_184265 | JGI IMG/M metagenome (GOLD analysis project Ga0207426, IMG submission 184265) | Arabidopsis root microbial communities from the University of North Carolina, USA - plate scrape MF_Cvi_mMS (SPAdes) (version 2) | ecosystem: Host-associated > Plants > Roots > Endosphere ...
CGCCTCGCTGCCTGGCCGCGAATATTGCGGCAGGCCGCCGACGACGAGGACGATGCAGGGTGCGCCCAGCGCCTTGGCTTCATCGACACAGCGACGGTTATCGTCGCGCACGTCACTCCGGCGCAATGCGTCCGAGGTGAACATGCCGCCGCGGCAATAGCCTGACAATTCGAGGCCGGCCTCGCGCACCGCGCGCACGGCACGGTCGAGACCGACGGCGGCGACCTGGTCCCGCCAGGGATCGATGGCGCGAATGCCGTGCTTCGCGCAGGCATCGACGATCGCGACGAGGTCACCCTGCTTGCGGACGGTCGCCGTATTCAACGACAGCCAGCGGTGGTCGGACGTGAAATCGCGCATCAGGAATCGATACCGTGGGTGGCGAGCACGGTCTTCATCCGCTGCGTCGCGAGTTCAGGGTTGGCAAGCAGGCCGGCCTTGTCGGCCAGACGGAACAGTTCGGCCAGATGCAGCGTGGAGCGCGTACTCTCCTGCCCGCCCACCATGGTGAAATGATCCTGGTGGCCGTTGAGATAGGCCATGAACACGACGCCGGTCTTGTAGAACCGCGTCGGCGCCTTGAAGATGTGACGCGACAGCGGCACCGTCGGCCCCAGCACGTCGTGAAAACCGGCCTCGTCGCCGGCCGCAAGCCGCGACAGCGCGTAGGATGCCGCCGGCGCGATCGCGTCGAAGATGCCCAGCAGCGCGTGTGAGAAGCCTTCGCTGTCGCCGGCGATCAGCTCCGCGTAGTTGAAGTCGTCGCCGGTGTACATCTTGATGCGCTTGTCGAGACGGCGGCGCATGTCGATCTCGCGCTGCTTGTCGAGCAGCGACACCTTGACGCCGTCGACCTTGGCGGCATGGCCGTTGATGATGGCGACGGCCGTGTCCATCGCCCTGTCGAGATCGCCCGTGCCCCAATAGCCCGTCAGCGCGGGATCGAACATGTCACCGAGCCAGTGGATGATCACGGGCTCGCGGACCTGCGACAGCACACGATCGTAGACCTTGGCGTAGTCGTCGGCGTTGCGACCGAGTTTTGCGAGAGCGCGCGATGCCATCAGGATGATGCGGCCGCCGACTTTTTCGACTGCCGAAATCTGCTCCTCGTAGGCGCGGATCACGTCGTCGAGGCTCCCGGCGTCCTCGACCGCGAGATGATCGGTGCCGGCGCCCGAGAACACCAGCGCGTTACGGCGCTTGGCGGCGCCGACTGAGCGCGTGATCAGTTCCAGCGAGGTCGGCCAGTCCAGCCCCATGCCGCGCTGCGCGGTGTCCATGGCTTCGGCGACACCGAGGCCGAGGTCCCAGACGTGCTCGCGGAAGGCGATGGTCTTGTCCCAGTCGACCGCTGCGGAAAGCCAGGGATCGTTGTCGGCGAAGGGATCGACGACCGTGTGCACGGCGGAGAACGCGATGCGGTTCAGCGGGCCTTCCAGCTTGGCAGGAAACGTCCGCGATGCCGCGAGCCGGTAGGCCTCGACCGAGCGATCGGCGTTCGGCAGCTTGAGCGACAGTGACGACATGGGTTGAACGGGTTTATTCATGATCTCGAACCTCTCCCCGTCATTGCGAGCAAAGCGAAGCAATCCAGAATGCCTCCGCGGCGCCAGTCTGGATTGCTTCGTCGCTTCGCTCCTCGCAATGACGATTTGGTAAACATCGCGGCTGATCCAATAGACCTCACGCCTTGATCGACGCGACGTCGATCCAGCGCCGCTCCTTCCAGCTCTTCAGCGCGCATTCGGCCAGCTGCACGCCCTTGACGCCTTCGAGCAGCGTGAACTTGTAGGGCGCATCCTCGTAGACGTGGCGGATGAACATCTCCCACTGTTCCTTGAAGCCGTTGTCGTAGGTGACGTTATCCGGCAGCTTCTGCCAGTCGCCGTAGAAATCGTGCAGCCGCTTCTCGTCGGGATTCCACACCGGCCGGGGCGTCGCCTGCCGCGCCTGGATCATGCAGTCCGACAGGCCTGCAACCGCCGAGCCATGGGTGCCGTCGACCTGGAAGGTGACGAGGTCGTCGCGATAGACGCGCGTGACCCACGACATGTTGATGTGGGCGATGACGCCACCTTCGAGCTGGAACGTCGCGTAGGCGGAATCGTCCGCCGTCGCCTTGTACTTCTTGCCCTGCTCGTCGTAGCGCTCGGGGATATCGGTGTTGCCGATACAGACCACGCTCTGGACGTTACCGAAGAGGTTGTCGAGCACGTAGCGCCAATGGCAGACCATGTCGAGAATGATGCCGCCGCCGTCTTCGTCGCGATAGTTCCAGGACGGCCGCTGCGCCTCCTGCCAGCCGCCCTCGAACACCCAATAGCCGAACTCGCCGCGCACCGAGAGGATGCGGCCGAAGAAGCCGGAATCGCGCAGGAAGGCGATCTTCTTCAGGCCGGGCAGGAACAGCTTGTCCTGCACCGTGCCGTGCTTGACGCCCTTGGCATTGGCAAGCTTGACGACCTCGAGCGCTTCTTCGAAGTTCGTCGCGATCGGTTTTTCGCAATAGACGTGCTTGCCGGCATTGATGGCCTGGGTCAGCAGACCCGGCCGCGCCTGCGTGGTCGCGGCGTCGAAGAACATGGTGTCGTTCTTGTCGGCGAGCGCGGCATCGAGGTCGGTGGTCCAGCGCGTGATGTTGAAGCGCTTGGCGAGCGCCTCGACCTTCTCTGCGCTGCGGCCGACCAGGATCGGATCGGGCATCACGCGATCGCCGTTCTTCAGGCGTACGCCGCCCTGCTCCCGGATCGCAACGATCGAGCGGATCAGATGCTGGTTGAGCCCCATGCGGCCGGTGACGCCGTTCATGATGAGGCCAAGGCGTTGCGTGGTCATGCCGGATACTCCTGAAGTGATGTCGGCTGTTCGAGCGGGCGAAGCGCCGACCAGTCCGGATGGACCGACGTCGCAAAGCCCGTTGCGTGAAGCGATCCCGTCAGGAGATCGCCGTTGTGAATGGAGAGTCGGATGCCCTGCCCGGCATCGGCGTAGAGATCAGGATGCGCGGCGGCGAAGGCCTGCGCTTCGGCGAGAGGCGTCTCGCCGAAGCCATCGACGTAGTGGTGGCCGTTGCGCTCGGCATGGGTCACGCCGAGGAAGGCACCGAGCGCAAGGTCCTGCTGCACGGCAAGGCCTGCCTGGCAGGTGAGGTCTTCGCCGGCCACGAAGAATGTCTCTGCACCCGACGTCCATCGTGCGGCGCGCGTCGCGTTGAGGATCGATTTGTAGAGGCCCTTGCAGGATTTCGAGGAAATACCGCGATAGCCGAGTGACCGTGCCGACGGGAACGCATCATAAGAATCGTCGGCTTCGTCGATGATGAAACCGCGCGCGGCCAGCGGGCCGAGCGGGGATTGCCGGGTGATGTCGCGCGGCATCGGCTGCTCGACGTAGAGCAGACGCGACGCGATTGATCGCAACGCGAGATCATGATCGAGCCGGTCCATCAGCATACGCAGCGCGGCGAGATCGGCGTACTGCTCGTTCGCATCGAGCGTCACCTTGGTGTCGCGTCCGAGCGTATCGAGCTCCTTGCCGATGCGCGCCAGCCGCGCCGCGTCGGCAACGGGATCGCCCGCCAGCTTCAGCTTGAAATAATTCGCACCGGCGTTCTCACGCGCATCTGCAACGCCGCCCTCGCCGTCGACGGCATCGTCGAGACCGACCGTATGCCTGATCGCAACGCGCGACAGCGGCTTTCGTCCCGAGAGGAACTGAACGATGTCCGCGTCCTTCAGATCGGGCGAGAGCCGCGCATCGATGCCGGCGACATTCCCGGCCATGCCGTCGAAGAAGCTGGTCTCAGCGGCTCGCAGCAACGCGTCCAGGATCGCCTTGTCGATCTCTGCCGGACCGTAAGCCGCGGCAAGCGCCGGAATATTTGTCTTTGCGCAGGTCGCGACCTGAGCACCGATACACGACGCATGCAAATCGAACGCCGTCATGAACCCGGCCCGCGCCAAATAGAGTCCGCGCGCGATCTCAAGCGACCGTCGCAACCCGTCGACCGTCTGCGCCGGCGACAGCTCCGGCCGCTTGTCGAACCATTTCGGCACCAGCAGCTCGGCGCTGGCGCCAACCGCAATGCCCTTCCCCTCGACCTCGATCTCGGCCCGCACGAACAGCTGCGGCGTCGCGTTAATGGTAATCGCGCCAAAGCGGAACGGCCGCGCGAACTGCACGGGCCGTTCGAAGAAAGCAATGTCTCGCAGCTTCAGGCGCACAGGCATGGTCAGTTTGCCCCACAAATCGGGCAGCGCGGACGGTCACCTCTCCCGCTTGCGGGAGAGGTCGTTGCGCGAAGCGCGGCGGGTGAGGGCTTCTTCCTCAGGGGGAGTCTTGCCAGCGGAGACACCCTCTCCCCAACCCTCCCCCGCAGGCGGGGGAGGGAGCGCACCGTTCGTGTGGTTGCGCTCCGGAGTGATCGCATCGCCTTAATCCAACGCGCCTTGCGAGAAGAAATGCTTGCGGATGCGCTGTACGAGTTCGGTGAACACCGGGTCGGCCATCACATCCAGCGAGCGCGGGCGCGGCAGCGGGACGTCGTAGATGGCGGCGACCGCACCGGGGCGCTCGGTCATCACGAGCACGCGGTCGGCGAGGAAAACGGCTTCCGGAATCGAGTGCGTGATCAGCAGCACCGTCTTCCTGGTCTCGCGCTGAATCCGCATCAGCTCGACATTCATGCGCTCGCGCGTCAGCGCGTCGAGCGCGCCGAACGGCTCGTCCATCAGCATGATTTTTGGGTCATGCACCAGCGCGCGGCAGATCGAGGCGCGTTGCTGCATGCCGCCCGAGAGCTGCCAGGGCAGCTTCTTCTCGAAGCCTCCGAGCCCGACCATCTTCAGCAGCGCCTTGGCACGGATAAGATATTCGTCCCGCGGCAGCCGTTTCATGTCGATCGGCAGCATCACGTTGGACAGGATGTTGCGCCAGGGCAGCAGCAGAGCGTTCTGGAAGACGATGCCGACATTGCCATGCGGCTTCGTCACCCTCTCGCCCTCGACCAGGATCTCCCCTGACGTCGGCGGCAGCAGGCCGGAGATCAGCTTGAGCAGTGTGGACTTGCCGCAACCGCTCGGGCCGACCACGACAAAGAACTCGCCGTCATTGATGTGGAAGTCGAGCGGACGCAGCGACGGCACGTCGCCGTCGCGCGTCCGGTAGGTCTTCGACACGCCGGACAGCTTGATGCCCGACGCATCGCCGTCAGCCCGGTCGCTCACCAGTCTCAGATGCGCGGCCGGTGCGCTGGCATCGAGTGACTTGGGTGCAGGGTTCATCGCAGCCCTCTCCACCCGTCGTCCCTGCGAACGCAGGGACCCATACGCCGTGCCGGCGCATTTGGGCACGCGAGGAGAGACCTTCCGGGACAATTCAGTCCGGTGGTTATGGGTCCCTGCGTTCGCAGGGACGACAGCGGATATTTGTCTCTCACGTGCCGCTCTTCGGCAGATAGTCGTTGGTGTAGAACGCCTTCGGGTTGTCCTTGGCCTTGGCATCAAGGCCGCCATATTCGACCATCAGGTTGACGCTGTCTGTCATGTTCTGGTCGGTGACCTGGAACGGTCGCTTGCTCTTGGTCTCGGCGGTCCGATACAGCGGGATGGTCAGCTCGAAGCCCTGCGTCAGCGTGTCGATCTTGCCGCCCTTGGGGTTGGCATCGAGGATCGATTGCGCCGCAGCCTTCGGCTCCTTTTCCGCGGCTTCCACCGCCTTGGTCGTGGCCGACATGAAGCGGCGAACGAGGTCGGCATTGGCCTTCACGTAGTCGGTGTTGGCGATCATGCCTGACGACACCATGTTGATGCCGTAGTCGGCGAACTTGATCGGGTAGACGTCCTTGCCGGTGGCGTCTTTGATCTTCATCGACTGGTCCATGACATAGCCCAGCAGCAGATCAGCCTGGCCGTTGATGACGGCATTGAGCTTGGTCTGGCCGTCGCCGGCGACCGTCTTGAAGTCGCTTTCCTTCAGGCCGGTCTTCTTCAGGAACAGCGGCCAGATCTGGGTCATGGAATCGGCCGGCGTGATCGCCACCGTCTTGCCCTTGATGTCCTCGGGCTTCCTGATGTTCTTGTCGGCGAAGCCCATGGCGGACATCGGCGAAGTCTGCAGCAGCACGCCGGTCGCAACCACGGGCGCGCCCTTGATCGCGGCGCGCATCATGGTGGGGACGTCGACATAGCCGAAATCGGCGGTCTTGGCGGCGACGGCCTGCGTGGTCGCAGCCGAGCCGCGGCCTTCCTGAATCTCGAGATCGATGCCCTCGGCCGCATAAATGCCCTTGGCCTTGCCGTAATAGAACGGCGCGTGCTCGCCATAGACGTACCAGTTGAGCATCAGCACGACCTTGTCGGCGGCCTGCGCGGGCGCAACTGCAAACGCCAACAGCACCGCCGAGACAGCCCCAATCAACCGCTTCATCATCACTCTCCCTTGTCGTTTGTTGCGTCGGCCGTTGGTGGCCGTTCGTTGCTTTAGTCAGGATGCGAAAATCACGTCCTCGCGCTGGCTGACGTGCCAGGGAATGACCAGCTTCTCGATCCGGTCGACGATCCAGAACAGGATCACGCCGAGCAGCGCGAGGATCACCAGGGCCGCGAACATCGTCGGCAGGTCGAAGGTCCCGATCGAGCGCTGCATCACGTAGCCGATGCCGGAATTGGACCCGACGAACTCGCCGACCACGGCGCCCACCACCGCAAGCGTCACCGACACTTTGAGACCCGAGAAGATCGCGGGCAGCGCATGCGGCAGATTCACCGCACAAAACACCTGGAACCGGTTGCCCTGCATGGCGCGGGCGAGATCGACCATGTCAGGGTCGACCGATTTGAAGCCCTGCACGGCCGAAACCACCACGGGAAAGAAGCCGAGCAGGAACGCCGAGATCACTTTCGGAATGATGCCGAAGCCGAACCAGACCACGAACAGCGGCGCGATCGCGATCTTGGGCACGGATTGCGAGAACACCAGCAGCGGATAGACATAACTCTCCACCGTCTTCGAGCCAGCAATCAGCATCGCGACGGGAATGCCGAACAGTGCGGACAGCGCAAAACCACAGACGGTCGCATAGGTGGTCGGCCAGGACTGGCGCAGCAACTCCGGCCATTCGGTGCGCAGCACGGCGACGACGTCGAGAGGCGACGGGATTTGATAGGCGGGGATCTTGAACAGCCGGATCGCGAGGTCCCAGGCGACGACGATGAATACGAGGAACAGGAACGGCCGAATCCAGGCCGCGTTCAGCATCTTGGACACCGCGCCTTGCGGCTTCAATTCAGCCAAGTCTCACTCCCGGCATTCTTCTTCGTGCTGAGGAGAAATTAACCCGTTGGATAAATACTGTCCAGAGCTTTCCATGTGACGTTTTGCGGCGGTTCCGGTCCATCTGCCCGTGCCCCGAACGCGCTGCAGCGGGCAACGCTGCGGCGCAGAGCCGGGGCCCAGAAGTTTCGTTTGGGGGTAACATGGGCCCCGGCTCTACAGCGCATCACTTGGGTGCTGCGCTGCGTCCGGGGCACGAGAGCGCCAATGCAGCGCGATCCGCGCTGCTTTTACGCGCTAAACCGTCTGCGCCACCGGAGCGCGCGCCTTTGGCGCCTTCGCGATCTCGAACAGGGCCACGGACTGGCCCGTCAGCGCAGCCAGCACGAGGCCGACCATATGTGCCAGCCGCTCGTCCTTGGCCTTCTTGTCCAGGAGATCGCGGCCGAAGATCACGCTGAGCGTCGCCGAGTTCGAGAGATAGAAGAAGCACAGCCCTGCGATCGAGATATAGAGCTGCACCGGATCGACCGCGACCTGGAAATCGCCGCTGTCGACGCCGCGGCGCACCACGGTGCGGATCATCTCGACGAAGGGCGAGTGCATCGACTTGACCTTGGTCGATTTCTTTAGGTGTCTTGCGCGCGCGAGGTTCTCGGTCTGCAGCAGCGACAGGAATTCGGGATTGCGCAGGAAGTAATTCCAGGTGAACTCGATCAGCCGCCTGATCGCCTCGGGCGGTTCGAGATGTTCGAGATCGAGCCCCCGCTCCTCGCTGCGGATCTTGTCATAGGCGCCTTCGAGCACGGCGAGATAGAGCTCGTCCTTGTTGCCGACGTGATAGTAGAGCATGCGCTTGTTGGCGCCGGCCTTGGCCGCGATGCGGTCGACGCGCGCGCCGGCAAGCCCGTGGGCCGAGAATTCCTGCTTGGCGGCTTCGAGAATGCGCAGCCGCATCCCCTCTGGGTCGCGCTGCCATTTCAGAGTTCGCTTTGCCGCTGCCTTCGCCAAACCTGGTGCTCGCTGGGGTGCTCTGGATAGGCCTTTAACACGCAGGCGCCGTCATTGCGAGGAGCCCTTGCGACGAAGCAATCCAGACTGCCACCGCGGAAAGACTCTGGATTGCTTCGCTTCGCTCGCAATGACTGGTGGAGGGACCTGCGTTCACTCCACCGGCTTCGGCGAGCGCTCCAAGAGCACCGTTTGAATCCCGCAGGTGCCGCTCCGCACCGTCATGATCCGCGTGCCCGGCTTGCGGCCGTTGCGGACCTCGGTGACGTCGAGGCCGGCGGCGATCAGGCGGGCGCGGGTGGCGTCGATGTCGGCGACGCGCCAGCTCAGGCCCCACAGACGGTCATGCGCGAGGTCACCGCCGGCGACCGGCCGGCGCACCACCTCGACGATGAGATCGCCGCAGCGGAAGAACATCAGCTGACCCCAATCCTGGTGCGAGCGGTCGAGCGCGAGATCGAGGCCGAGCCGTGCGCCGTAGAGCGCGGCGGCGCGTTCGGAATCCTCGGTGGTGATCACGACGTGGTCGAGCGCGTCGATCGGCGCGATGTCCGTCGCTGGCGAAAGCGGGCGCTCGTCGGCCAGCTCGAGGAAGAACATCCGCACGCCGCGCGTGAGCTCCGTGGCGGCGCGCGTGCGCTTCCAATGCAGGACGTTGCCCGTTTCCGAATCGCTGCTTTCGACCTCGGTCACCGGATCCGGACTCAAGGCCACCCGCCCCAGCCGCCGGTGCATCTTGCTCATGTCCGCGACACGAAAGCACAGGCTGGCGAGCACGCCCTCCTGGTCGTCGAGCAGCGCGCGCATGCGATCGGCGGTCACGCTGAAACCGCTCGGCGCCATCAATTCGATCGTCATGTTCTCGAGGGTGAACAGCACCCGGTCGGCGCCCTCGCCGGAATTCTGCCATGCCGGCGCCCGCCCCAGCAGCGTCTGGTAGGCCGCTCTGGCCGCACCGATATCCCTGACCAGAGCGACGACGTGATCGAGACCGGTGATCATCTTTCCCCCCGCTGATCGACCCGGAACCATGGACCGAAAGACGGCGTTTGCCCGGGCTTGGCTTTGCCCTGTCATGGTCGTATTCCGGCCCCAAGCCGACCTCAAGCGCCTGGGGCGGCTGTTTTGCGAATAATTTCAGCGGCCCCTCGGCGGAACCGGTGTTACAGTAAGCGCGTCGGCCGGGACCACAAAGCGCATCACGGACAAGCAATGCAGGCTCTCTTCATCGGACAGACCTATATCGACGTCGTCTTCATTACCGACCACATGCCGACCGGCGACGAGAAGCACGTGGCGACCGACTACGCGGTCTCTTTCGGCGGCAATGCGGTGACGGCGGCGTTCTGCTGCGCCAAGCTCGGCATCGTGCCCGATCTCATCGCCACCGCGGCCAATGACTGGCTCGGCCGCATGTTCATGGACATGTGCGCCAAGTACGGAATCTCGCTGCATGGGCGGAAGGTGAACCAATCCTCGCTCTCCTTTATAATGCCCAAGGACGGCAAGCGGGCCATCGTCCGCTGCCGCGACGACGACCACATCCACCCCTTCCCGATGCTCAATCTCGGCGGCTGCCGCGTGCTGCATGTCGACGGCCATCAGCCGGATGCCGCGCTCCACTACGCAAAAGTCTGCCGCGAGGCCGGCATCCTGACCTCGCTCGACGGCGGCGGCCTGCGCACCAACACGCACGAACTTTTGGAGCACATCGACGTCGCCATCGTCGCCGAGCGCCTGTGCGAACAGATGGACCTGACGCCGGAGAAGATGCTCGATTACCTCAAGGGCCGCGGCTGCAAGATCGGCGGCATCACCATGGGCGAGAAGGGCCTGCTCTGGTACAACGAGACGGGCGCGGTCGAGGTCATGCCGGCAATGCCGATCCCGCGCGAGCGCGTGATCGACACCAACGGTGCCGGCGACGTCTTCCACGGCGCCTATGTCTATTCCTATCTGGCGCATCCCGGCAAAAGCTGGCGCGAGCACTTTGATTTTGCCCGGGCCGCCTCGACCTTCAAGATCCAGCGCCTCGGCAACGAGGCCGGCCTGCCGACGCTGGTCGACATCGCCAAGGTCCGGCACGAGTTCGAGGTCAGGGCTTAGCGCTCGCTGGGGTTTGTCATGGGGCGCGTCTTCGTCGCCGGCAGCATCAACATGGACGTGGTGGCGACCGCCGATCGCCACCCGCGCGTCGGCGAGACCGTCGCGGGCCGGCAGGTGCTGTATTTTCCGGGCGGCAAGGGCGCGAACCAGGCGGTGGCGGCGTCGCGGCTTGGCGCCAAGACCACGCTGATCGGCCGGCTCGGCAAGGATTCGTTTGGCGCCGAGCTGAGGACGTTCCTCGGCGCGCAAGGGATCGACCTCGGCTCGGTGCGCGATGCCGACACGCATAGCGGCACGGCGATCATCACCGTCGCGGAGGCCGACAACACCATCGTCGTCATCCCCGGCAGCAATGCGCTGGTCGGCGCGGATGACGTCGCGGACGTGCCGCTGGCCAGGGGCGACGTCGCGGTCAGCCAGTTCGAGATCCCGCTGCCGACGATCACAGCGTTTTTTCGACGCGCGCGCGAGGCCGGCGTCGTCACCCTGCTCAACCCGGCGCCGGCGCAAAAGATGTCGAGTGAGCTGCTCGCGCTGGTCGACATCCTCGTGCTGAACGAGACCGAG
>Ga0207426_1002667_pt1 | contig 10950 bp, 8 predicted proteins | sample AraplaMF_Cvi_mMS_FD_184265 | JGI IMG/M metagenome (GOLD analysis project Ga0207426, IMG submission 184265) | Arabidopsis root microbial communities from the University of North Carolina, USA - plate scrape MF_Cvi_mMS (SPAdes) (version 2) | ecosystem: Host-associated > Plants > Roots > Endosphere ...
AACCCGAGCGCCGCGCCCTCGCCGAGAAGCTCGACTACCCCCGCTACACGTCCCGTTCGACCCATGACGCCACGGCGTTCCTCGCCGAACTGGCCACGGTCCGCGAACAGGGCTGGGCCACCGACCTGGGTGGCCACGAGGAGTCCATCAACTGCGTCGCGGCCCCCGTCCGCGGTGCCGACGGCCGTCTGGTCGCCGCCATGTCGGTCTCCGCACCGAATGTCGTCGTCAGCGCCGGGGAACTCCTCGGACTGCTCCCGCTGGTCCGCCGCACCGCCGACGCCATCAGCCGGGAGTACTCCGGAACCGCCGTCCCCCCGTCAGTCACCGACCCCGCAGAGGAAGCCCGAACCCCATGACCGAGAAGACCGCGCTCACCCCGGCCACCCACACCACCCCGCCCGCGAAGTTCTCCCACGGCGTCAGGAAGGGCAACATCCTCCAGGTCGCGGGCCAGGTGGGCTTTCTCCCCGCCGTCGCGGGCCAGGCGCCCACCCCGGCCGGTCCCACCCTGCGCGAGCAGACCCTCCAGACCCTCGCCAACGTCAAGGCCATCCTCGAAGAAGGCGGCGCCAGTTGGGACGACGCGATGATGATCCGCGTCTACCTCACCGACGTGGCGCACTTCGCCGAGATGAACGAGATCTACAACGCCTACTTCGAGGAGCAGGGCCTCAAGGAGGCCCCCGCCGCCCGCACCACCGTCTACGTCGGTCTGCCCCAGGGGCTCCTCATCGAGATCGACGCCCTCGCCGTCCTGAGCTGAGCCACCCGCTGTGCCGTTAGTACGTCCGCACCATCCGCCGCACGGCAGGGCACCCCGCATCGACGGGGCGCCCTGCCGCGGTCCGCCCTGCCTGGAAATCCGCTGTCTGCCACCGGAGTTCTCCCATGTACCTCGCTGCCACGACCGCCGCCCCGGCCACCCTCCCCCAAGCTCTTAAGGAGCAGGGGGTACCCCCACCACCACCCCACACCGGTGGACTGCTCGCCCTGATACCGGGCACCGCGGGCCTCCTGACGGTCGCCGCCCTGGGCATCGCCCTGCTCCTCGTACTGATCATCAAGGTCCGGCTCCAGCCGTTCGTCGCGCTGCTGACCGTCTCCATCGCGGTCGGTCTGGCCGCCGGGCTCTCGGTCACCGAACTCTTCGGCACGGTCCAGAAGTCCGACGCCGTCTCGCTGATCGAGACCGGCATGGGCGGCATCCTCGGGCATGTCGCGATCATCATCGGCCTGGGCACCATGCTCGGCGCGATCCTCGAAGTCTCCGGCGGCGCCCAGGTGTTGAGCGCCCGGCTGCTCCACCTCTTCGGCGAGCGGCGCGCCCCCCTCGCCATGGGCCTGACCGGCCTGATCTTCGGCATCCCGGTCTTCTTCGACGTCGGCATCTTCGTCCTGGCCCCGATCGTCTACGCGGCCGCCAAGAGGTCCGGCAAGTCGATCCTCCTCTACTGCATGCCGCTTCTCGCGGGCCTCTCCATGACGCACGCGTTCCTGCCGCCGCACCCCGGCCCGGTCGCCGCCGCCGGTCTCTTCAAGGTCGACCTGGGCTGGGTCATCCTGATGGGCCTGGTCTGCGGCCTCCCGGCGGTGCTCGCCGCCTGGGGCTACGCGGCCTGGATCGGCAAGCGCCTCTTCGTCCCCGTCCCGCAGGACATGGTCGAGGCCGCCGAGGAGGCGAAGGCGGCCGTCACCGCCGAAAAGGCCACGGCCGGCGCCCCCGCCCATGAGGAGCCGGTCGCCCTGGCCACCGTCCTCACCATCATCGGCACCCCGCTCCTGCTCATCCTCCTGGCGACCTTCTCCTCCATCGCCCTGGCGCCCTCGCCCGGCCGCTCGGTGATCGAGTTCTTCGGCCACCCCTTCGTGGCCCTGACGCTCGCCCTGCTGCTCGCGTACTACCTGCTGGGCATCCGCCGCGGCTGGTCCCGCACGTCCCTGGAGACGGTCTCCACCGCCTCGCTCAAGCCGGTCGGCAACATCATCCTGGTCGTGGGCGCCGGCGGCGTCTTCGGCGCCGTCCTCAAGGCCAGCGGCGTCGCCACCGCCCTCTCCGACACCTTCCACAACGTCGGCCTGCCGGTCATCGTCCTCGCCTACCTCCTCTCCCTCGCCCTCCGAGTCGCCCAGGGTTCCGCCACGGTCGCCATCGTTACCACGGCCGGCATCGTCGTCCCCCTCGTCGAGGGCCAGGGCCTCTCCCAGGCCCACCTCGCCCTGATCATCATGGCGATCTCGGCTGGCTCGATCTTCGCCTCGCATGTGAATGACGGCGGCTTCTGGATGGTGAGCAAGTACTTCGGCATCTCGGAACGGGACACCCTGAAGTCCTGGACCGTCCTGGAGTCGGTGCTGTCGGTGGCGGGGTTCGGGGTGGCGGGGGTGGTGAGCCTGGTGGTGTAGCCACCGCATTCCGGGTCCGGCAGACCGTGGTGCACTTTCGGCACCCATAAGGCAGATCCCGCAGGAACTGGCCGAACAGTACGTCAGGTGACGGATGTTTATCTCCTGTCGCAAGCCTAGGTTTCGGACAGCGGGTCGGCCGGCTGGGGTCGGCCCGACGGAGAAAGCCTGCCGAAGGAGCTTGCGTCATGATGACCGCTGAACCGCTTCCCCATCGATCACGCCAACGGGGCACCGCTCTGCTTCTCGCCACCGCTCTGGCCGGCTTGGGTATGGCCGCATTCCCGTTCGCCGGAACAGCCCAGGCGGCCGACCCGCAGTGCGACCAGAAAGCTGTCCTCGGGTGTCTGGACCTTTCGCCGACACCGATGAACCCGGACTTGCATATGGGGTTTCAAGATGACGCACCGGCCAACGGCAGTGGGCTCTACGCGCGAAAGGGCAGCGCCGCCGGAAACTGGAGCTTTCGTGGTAACGACGACGGAAGCTTCCAGATGGTGAACAACGGCACCGGAAAGTGTGTCGAGACCGTGCAACCCGATGCGAGCATCGGCCTCCACTTCCCCCAGCTGGGGGACTGCTCCGGCGCAGACGCGCAGAAGTTCTATGCGCAAAAGGAAGACGACCAAGGTAACTACCGCATCCGGAGCGTGACCACCGACAAGTGTCTGGATGCCACGCGCGCGTATTCCCCGGAACATCGCCCGGAACCCGAGCTGGAACTCTACGGCTGTGTTGCCGAAAGCAGCGGCCAGATATGGAACATCGCGGGAATGACTCCCGGGCAGGCCAAACCGTCGTCCGTGCTCGACGCCATGGCGACCCGGTACGCCCTGAAGCAGTTCGACAACGAATCCGACGCCATCAAGTCGGCGACCTACGACATCACCGATTCCTCCCAGAAGATGACCTGGAAGTACGGGCTCGTCTCGGAATCCAGCAGTGAGCAGGGGCAGGGCCCGTACTGCAGCAACCCGGGCCCCAAGGGGAGTGGCGACCTGACCTGCACCATGAACTGGACGCAGACCTCCTCGAAGGAAACCAACTGGTCCAACACCTTCAACGTCGGCATCACCGCTGGGTTCTCGGGAACCCAGAAGACTCCTGTGACCGCCCAGCTCTCTATTGGCTACTCCCACACGTGGGGTGGCAGCGTCACCGAGGCTGAGATGTCCGGTAATGGCGTCCTCGTTGTGGTGCCTCCCGGGTACAAGGGATGGCTGGCGCGGAAGGTGCCCTACAAGGCGACGACCGGCGACTGGACGATCACCACTGACATCGGAAAGAGCTGGAAGGGTACCGGCACGGTCAATCAGGCCGTCAGCGGAGTCGAGGGCTACTATCCCGAGCTGGTGAAGTGCACGGACCAGACCACCGACGAGGCATGCACCGCCACGCGCAACGGGCAGTAGTGCGGGCCCTGGCCGCACGGACGACCAGGTGGCCCTGAGGCCTGCCGGGAAGCATCCTCGTGCTTCCCGGCAGGCTCTTGGCTCGAAGGGCCAGTGAGCGGGGTGCTCAGCTCCCCTTGCAGTACTGCCCTTCCTTGCCGATCGCCCGGTACGGGCAGTCGGCGATCTCCAGGAACCGCAGCACCGCCTCCCGGTTCCGTGACGTCTCCTTCGGGATTACCGAGTCCTTCGGGTAGAAGCCGCCGGAGCCGAACGAGGACGGGTACATCTCAAAGGTGTAGGCGAAGATCTTCTGGTCCCCCCACAACCAGTCATCGATCGCCCCGTCCGTGATGTACAGGTCGCTGGACTGCTCGGGGGTGTAGCCGTTGGTGGCGGCCATGTTTTTGCCGAGGGTGGCGAAGGTGTCGTGTTCGTCCTTGGTCATGCCGTCGCCGGTGTCGTCGTTGGTGAAGCCGAAGGGCCACAGGACCAGTTCGCTGTAGGTGTGGAAGTCGATGGCGGCCGTGATCTGCTGTTTGCCGTCCACCTTGCGGCCCTGGACGAACTTCGAGACGACCTGGACCTCGGGGGCGGAGGCGGCGGAGGCGCCGCGGTAGGTCTCGGAGGAGGGGCTGGACGAGGAGCCGCCGCAGCAGCCCCACTTGAAGTCCCAGTTGCGGTTGAGGTCGGTGCCGACCGCACGGGACCCCGCGTTGGGCTGGCGGTTCTTGCGCCAGCTGCGGAAGGAGCCGGAGGCGATGTCGTATTCGCCGCCGTCCGGGTTCAGGTCGGGGATGATCCAGATCTCGCGGGAGTCGAGCATCTTGGTGATGCGGGAGTCGCTGCCGTACTTCGAGGTGAACTCATTGAGGAGGTAGAGGGCCATCTCGACGGTGAGGTGTTCCCGGGCGTGCTGGTGGGCGGTGAAGAGGACCTCGGGCTCCTGCTCGTCCTTGGTGACGTTCTTGCTGAGTTTGAGGGCGAGGAGGTTGCGACCCTCATGGGAGGTGCCGATGACCTGCTTGCTCAGGATGTCCGGGTGCTTGGCGACGAGGGCGTCGATCTCCTTCGTGGCCTCGTCGTAGGTGTGGTAGTTCGTGTAGCCGGCTGGGAAGTCCTTGGCGCGGGGCTTGTGGGGTGATGCGGCGAAGCCCGGCGGGTCGGGCAACTTGCGGAGTGTGTGGCCGAGTTGGCGGACCGCGGTGGCCTGGGCGCGGGTCGCGGTGATGACGACCGTGCGGGCGTGCACCTCGTCGATGCTGACACCGGTCGCGGCCAGGGTGGTGCGTTCCGTACGGGTGGCGGGGCCGGTGACCTCGTATTGGTGGGGGATTTCGGCCTGTTGGGTGGGGCCGGCGGCAGGTCCCGCGGAGGGGGCGTTCTGCGCCTGGGCGGCGGCGATCGGGGCGGCGAGGGTGAGGGAGAGGAGTGCGGCGAGGGCCGTGGTGCGCCCTGCGCGGACATGTGGTCGCATGCGGTCTCCTGTGGGGTGTGAGGCGAAGCGACGGCCTCAGTTTTGAGCGATGTCATGGCCGGGTCAAGGCGTCGGGCGGCCATACGCGGGGCGCGCGGGAACCGGCCACCGGGAAGTGGGGAATCCCTCAACTTGTCGCCGAGCGGCGGAAATTGATTGCCAGGCGGTGCCGAGTCGCCAACAATGCGCACGACAAAACCGAAGTTCCCCGCAAGGACTTCGGTGACAGACGCTGAGAGGACCCCCACATGAATCGACCTCTCGTCGGCACCCTGGCCACGGCCGCACTGGGCGCCGCAACCCTGCTGGGCACCGTCGGAACGGCGCACGCCGCGCCGCAGGACGGTGACCGGCACCCCACGCAGCAGAAGAAGACCAAGGCGGTGGACTTCGCCGGCAGTGTCGCGCTGAGCAACTGCTCCGGCTCGGTCGTCCGGATGCCCGGCTCGAAGCCGGAGGACCCGGCGCTGGTGATGTCCAACGGTCACTGTCTGGAAGGCGATATGCCCGGCGCCGGTGAGGTCGTCGTCGACAAGCCGTCCAGCCGTAGCTTCACCCTGCTGGACAAGTCGGCCGGCAAGCTGGGCACGATCAAGGCCACCAAGGTCGCCTACGCCACGATGACCGACACCGATGTCTCGTTCTACGAGACCGGGTCGACCTACGCCGAGATCGAGAAGAAGTACAAGATCAAGCCGCTGGAGCTGGCCACCGAGCACCCGGCCAAGGACGCGAAGATCAGCATCGTCTCCGGCTACTGGAAGAAGATCTACTCCTGCGGTATCGACGGGTTCGCCGGCACCCTCAAGGAGGGCGAGTGGACCTGGAAGGACTCGGTCCGCTACACCCCGGAGTGCCAGATCATCGGCGGCACGTCCGGCTCGCCGGTGGTCGACACCGCGACCGGCAAGGTCACGGCCATCAACAACACCAGCAACGAGAGCGGCGAGGAGTGCACCCTCAACAACCCCTGTGAGGTGGACGAGAACGGCAAGAAGACGGTGCACAAGGGCATCGGCTACGCCCAGGAGACGTACCAGATACCGAAGTGCTTCGGCGACGGCAACAAGCTGGACCTGAACGCCGAGGGCTGTGTGCTGCCGAAGCCGAAGGCCGCGCGCCGGTGAGCTGAAGCAGGAGCCCCGCCCCGGGTCCCGTGCACGAGGTGCGCGGGACCCGGGGCGGGGCCACGTGGTGCGGGCGGGGCGGTGTTACGGCAGGCCGTGGACGTGCGCGCCCACCTGGGCCGCGAAGGCGTTGCCGTTGGCCGCGTCCCAGTTGGTGGACCACGTCATCGCACCACGGAGCCCCGGGTAGGTCTTGGCGGGCTTGAACGAACCGCAGTTGCTGCCCCGGGTGAGGCAGTCCAGCGCGGCGTTGACGACGGACGGGGCGACATAGCCGCCGCCGGCCGCGCGGGCCGAGGCCGGAACCCCGATGCCCACCTGGGACGGGTCGAGCCCGCCCTCCAGCTGGATACAGGCGAGCGCGGTCAGGAAGTCGACCGTGCCCTGGGCGTAGACCTTGCCGTCGCAGCCGTTCATCGAACCGCTGTTGTAGTACTGCATGTTGACCGCCGTCAGGAAGTCCTTGATCCCGAGCGCCGTCTTGAAGTACTCGTTCTGCGGTGACTGCATATCGATGGTCTGCGGGGCCATGGTGACCACGACATCGCCGTGCCGGTCGTGCAGGGCCTTGAGCGCCTGCGTCATGTAGGTCGCGTTGAGGCCGTTCTCCAGGTCGATGTCGACGCCGTCGAAGCCGTAGGTGTCCATCAGGCCGCTGACGGAGTCGGTGAAGTTCTGCGCGGAGGCGGCGTCGCTGACGGACACCGCGCCCCGCTCGCCGCCGACGGAGAGGATCACCGACGTGCCGGCCGCCTGCTTCGCCTTGATATCTGCCTTGAATTCGTCGGTGGAGCCGTAGCCGACGGCCGGGTCGAGCTGGAAGGTGACCGCACCGGGCTGCCCGGTCGCCTCGGCGAACGAGACCGCGATGATGTCGTAGGCGCCGTCGACGTCCTTGAGTTTCTGCACCGTGGCACCGTTGTCGAAGTTCTGCCAGTAGCCGGTGACCGCGTGCCGGGGGACGGCTGCGGCGGTGGTGGCGGGTGCGGCGGAGGGAGCCGGGCGGTGCGTCCCGGCCGCCTGGGCGGTGCTCGTCCCGACGAGGGCGGCCGTGGTCAGCACCGCGGCGGTGAGTCCGGCGAGCAGCCTCGCGGGCAGGCCGGTCGACGGTCCGTTCCCCGGCCCTGGATTCGGCCCGGCGTTCGACCCGTTCCCGGGCCCGGTCTTCGGTCTTCCTGAGCGTGCGCGAACCACGACTGCCTCCGTGTGGGGGGAAGTTGGGGAGAGTGCGGATGCGTGTTCAGGGGCCCCTGCGTGTGCCGTACAACGTGGTCCAGACCAATCACTCTGTCAAGAGTCCGCGCGGAGGCGGATGTTCCCGTGCGGGACGCCTGGCCGGTATCCGCCATTTCCCTGCGGGGTAATGGTCATGACGAGTAGCCCAGAACGTGTTCTCTGGGACGTATCTCTGTGGATAAAGTGCTGAGCGAATGGCGCCGATGGCGCAGAGCTGTGCCGATCCGCGGTCCCGGGACCCCCGGCGGCCGGAGGGAGTGGGGGAGCGACGTGCCGACCGCGATTGCAGTCACCAGCCCTGACCTCGCGCTGCCCGCGACCGACCGGCAGACCCCCGCCGCCGTCGTCCTCCAGGCCCCGCATCTCCAGCCGCTGGACGACGCCCTGACGGAGGCCAGCGCGGTACTGGAGCACCACGGCCATCTCGTCGCGCTGTACTCCTCCGTCTGCCCGCCGGAACACATCCGCCGGCTGCACACCCTGCGCGCCGTCCTGGAGAGCGACCGGATCGCCATCGTGCCACTGTCCCTGCCGCCGCTGGGGGTCGCCTTACTGGCCCGACAGCTACGGCAGTTGTCGTTGTGCGACGTCAGCCCCGGGGTGCTGGCCAGCGCGGCCCGGCTGCTGGCCCACTACATTCACGCCGGCGCCCTGCTGGGCAGCGTCAGCGGCCTGGACCGGGTCGAGGTCGATCTGCGGGCCCATATGAAGTCCTGGCTGCCCGGCGCGCACTTCGCGGTACTGGCCCATCCCGAACCGCAGTTGCTGCACCTGGACCGGCACAGCACCGAGGCCGGACTGCCGGGGCCCAAGTTCGCCACCCAGCTCGCGGTCGCCCGCGGCCAGCTCACCTCGGAGTGGGTCACCGGCGCGCTCGCCCCGGCCTGGCAGGTGCAGGGGGTGTACGAGACCCGGCTGCCCACCGAGTCCGCCCGGTGGTGGGGCACGTCGAAGCTGATCGAATTCGCGGCGGCCATACCGGATGTGGCGGTCCTCCATCAGCTGGTGGCCTCCGTACGCCGGGAGGAGTGCCGCTGGTGCGGTCTGGAACTCCTCGGCGACCGCTGTGCGTTCTGCGCGGCCCCGCTGGCGCGGGAACGGGCGACGGGGGGTGGCGGCTCGGGCCAGGGGCCGGCGGCCATAGGCGGGACGGCAGCTGGGCGGGTGGGGGGAGGGGCTGCGGCTTCGGCTGTGGCTCCTGGGGCCTCTTCTGCTGCCGCTCCGGCTCCGGCCGTTGCTCCGGCCTCGGCTGTCCCTCCGGCTTCGCCCGTTCCTCCGGCCGCGCCCGTTCCTCCCGGTTCGGCCGCCGCGTCGTCGCCGGGCGGCGGGGCAGCGGCCGCGCCCGCACCGGCTCCCGGCCAGGACCGGCCCCAGCCCCGGGACCAGGCTGCCGCCCCGATGCCCGGCCCGATGCCCGCCCCGGCCCAGGCCCCGGCGCGGGAGGACCGCGCGCTCTCGCCGCTGGCCCCGTCGGGTGGGCCCGGCGCACCTGCCGCACCTGCCGCACCCGGTGTGGTGGGCGTATGGGGCGGCCGCCCCGGCGGTCGTGGCGAACCCGGGCAACTGGACGTACGCGGACCGGATCCCACGGCGGGCGGTCCGGCCGTACCGGGGAACCCCTACGGGTCCGGCCGTCCGGTGCCGGGCAACCCCTACGCGTCCGACACCCCCCGCGCGCCCGGCCACTGGGATCTGCCCGGCCACCCCGACTTCGCCGGTCACCCCGATTCCGTCGGTCACCCCGGTCCCGCCGGTCAGCCGGATCTCTCCGGCCGCCCGGACGTCCCCGGCACCCCGCGGACGGTGGCCCGCGTGCGCTGAGTCCGACCGGGCCGCCGTGGCCCCGCCCCTCCGGCCGGTCCCCCGGCCGCCCGCCGGGTTCCCGCCCGGCGACCGCCCGAACCCGTCCCCCGCCCGCCCCTTCTCCCCGTCCCGATCGAGGTCCCTCCCCCATGAACTCACGCCAGCGCCGCGGAGTGATCCTGCTGCTCCTGTCGGTTCTCTGTGCGGTCGGCGCGTTCGTCGGCGTACTGTCGGTGATCAAGAACGTCGAGTCCAAGGTCGGCCCCGAGAAGACGGCGTACCGGCTGAAGAGCGATGTCGCGGCCTATAAAGAGCTGAATCCGGGGCAGTTCGAAAAGGTGCAGATGCCGCAGCGGTGGCTGCCGCCCACCGCCGTGACCGACCTGGACCAGGTCAGTGGCAAGATCGCGGTGACCCCGCTGAAGAAGGGGTCGCTGCTCCAGGACGACATGATCGTCGAGCGGCCCGCGCTGAAGGCCGGGCAGCAGGAGATCGCCATCATGATCGACGCCGCCACCGGTGTGGCCGGAAAGATCAACCCCGGTGCCCGGGTGAACATCTACGCCACGTTCGAGGGCAAGCGCCCCGAGGACAAGCCGGTCTCCAAGGTCATCGTCGCCGGAGCCCAGGTCATCGACGTCGGCAAGCTGACGCCGCTGGAGGCCAAGGACCCGGGCGACAGCACCACCGCCAACAGCCGGCAGGCCGGTGAGGCCGTCCCGATCACCTTCGCGCTGAACACGCCGGACGCCCAACGGGTCGCGTACGCCGAGTCCTTCGCCTCCCATGTACGGCTCGCCCTGCTCGCCCCCGGCAACGAGAACGCCATACCGCCCGCCCAGCGCAGCTACACCCTCGACGGCGACAAGTGACCCGGAGCCTCAGGTGACCATCCGCATCCTCCCGGCCATCGGTGACCCCGACGCCGCCCGCGCCGTGTCCTCGCTGCTCCACCAGCTGCCGGACGCCGAACCCGCGCCCACCGTCGGGGACTCCGCCGCGCTGCTCCACGCGCTGGCCGGCGCCGCCGCCCAGGGGGCCGGTGCGGCGGCCGCGGGTGCCCCGTCCGCCGCGGGTCAGCCGTCCGCCGTGGAGGCGCTCCCCGAGGTCGTGCTCGTCCACGAGCGGATCGGGCCGACACCGGCGCTGGAGCTGATCCGTGAGGTGGCGCTGCGCTTCCCCGCCGTCGGCGTCGTACTGATCACCACGGACGCCGGGCCCGCGCTGTTCTCCGCGGCGATGGACGCCGGGGCCCGGGGCATCGTCGGGATGCCGCTCGGCTACGACGAGCTGGCCGCCCGGGTGCAGGCCGCCGCGCAGTGGTCGGCGGGCGTCCGGGTCCACCTAGGGGGCAGCCCGGAGGCGGTTTCCGGCCCGGCCGGGACGCTGGTGACCGTGACGGGCGCCAAGGGCGGGGTCGGCACCACCGTCACCGCGGTGCAGCTGGCGCTGGCGGCGCGGGCCGCGGGCCGCAGCGTCGCGCTGGTGGACCTGGACCTCCAGTCCGGTG
>Ga0207426_1002668_pt1 | contig 10947 bp, 3 predicted proteins | sample AraplaMF_Cvi_mMS_FD_184265 | JGI IMG/M metagenome (GOLD analysis project Ga0207426, IMG submission 184265) | Arabidopsis root microbial communities from the University of North Carolina, USA - plate scrape MF_Cvi_mMS (SPAdes) (version 2) | ecosystem: Host-associated > Plants > Roots > Endosphere ...
CTCGCGGTCGCCGAACTGGCCGCCGCCCTCATGCATCTGCTGGCGATGGTGCCGATCCTGCTGTGGGCCTGGCCGACCGTGCTGGTCGCCGGCCGGCAGCTCACCTCCTGGCGCCGGCAGCAGATCCAGGAGTGGACCGGCATCCGGATCGACCGGCCCTACCTGCCCGAACCGGTCCTGCCGGCGCCCCGGCCCGACGGCACGTACCAGATCGGCCGCACGCTGTACCGCACCCCGGAGATGGCGCTGCGGTCCCTGCGGTACCGGCAGAACGCCCGGGACCTCGCCACTTGGCGGGACCTGCTCTGGCTGCTGCTCGATCCCGTGGTGGGGGTGCTGCTCGCCGCGGTGCCCGTGCTGGTCACCGGATACTGCTTCTTCGGGCTGATCTGGTCCTGGGCCTGGGCGTCGCTGCTTCAGCTCTTCGTCGACTTCCACACCTTCGAGAGCTGGCCCCTGCTGACCCGTGGCGTGCCGGTCCTCGGCGCATACCCCATCGCCACCGCCCCCCTGATCGGTGTGGTCGGCACCCTGACCGGGAGTCTGCTCGCCATCCCGCTGCTGCGGCTGCACGGCCTGTGGAGCTGGCTCCTCCTCGGGCCGACCAAGTCGGCGCTGCTCGGCCGCCGGGTGGACCAGCTCACCGAGACCCGGATGGAGGCCCGGGAAACCCTCTCCTCGGAGCTGCGCCGGATCGAACGGGATCTGCACGACGGGGCGCAGGCCCAGTGGGTGGCCATGGGGATGAAGCTCGGCGCCATCGAGGCGCTCATAGAACGCGACCCGGCTGCGGCCAAGACGATGGTCGGGACCGCCAGGGAAGCCTCCGCGAAGGCGCTCATCGAGTTACGGCATCTGATCCGCGGGATCAATCCGCCGGTGCTCGCCGAACGCGGTATCGCGGACGCCATTCGCGGGCTGGCCCTGGACTCGCCGCTCTCCGTCGGTCTGCGGATCGAGCTGCCCGGCCGTCCCGAGCGCCCGGTCGAGTCCGCCGCCTATTTCGCGGTGTCCGAACTGCTCACCAATGTTTCCAGACACGCCGAGGCGGGCCGGGTGCACATCGAGGTGCGCTACACGGCGAACCAGCTGCGGATCGCGCTCACCGACAACGGGGTCGGAGGCGCCGATCCGGCGAAGGGCAGCGGGCTGCGCGGCGTCCAGCGGCGGCTCGCTACCTTCGACGGAAGTCTCGCCGTGCACAGTCCACTTGGCGGCCCCACCACAGTCACTCTGGAGATTCCGTGCGTGTTGTCCTCGTAGAGGACCTCTACCTGCTTCGCGAAGGTCTGACTCATCTGCTCACCGCGCACGGCTTCGAGGTGGTCTCCGCGGTCGAGACCGGCCCGGAGCTGCTCACGGCCGTGCAGGAGCACCGGCCCGACGTCGCGATCGTGGATGTCCGGCTACCGCCCACGTTCACCGACGAGGGGCTCCAGGCGGCGCACGAGGCCCGTCGGCGGATCCCCGGTCTGCCCGTCCTGGTGCTGTCCCAGCACGTCGAGCAGCTCTATGCGCGCGAACTGCTGGCCGACGGGTCCGGTGCCATCGGTTATCTGCTGAAGGACCGGGTGTTCAACGCCACGCAGTTCGTGGACGCGCTGCGCCGGGTCGCCGAGGGCGGTACCGCGATGGACCCGGAGGTCATCTCCAAACTGGTGGAGAGCAACGCCCACCAGGAGCCGCTGGGCACCCTGACCGCCCGGGAACGGGAGGTCCTGGAGCTGATGGCCGAGGGCTGTTCCAACGCGGCGGTCTCGCACCGCCTCTACATCAGCGAAGGCGCGGTGAGCAAACACATCGCCAGCGTCTTCGGCAAGCTGCATCTGACCAACTCCAACGACACCAACCGCCGGGTGCTCGCCGTTCTCGCCTACCTGAACAGCGCGAACCTGGACTAGTGCGCCCGTCCGCGTCCGGCGGGCCGGTCTCAGGCCCGGTCTCAGGCCGCCCGGCGGCTCCGGAGCTTCGGGGGCCCCGGGCGCAGGGCGTTCTTCGGGTTGACGGTGAGGACGTCGAAGGCGCGGACGGTGCAGTTCAGCCGGTGGAACATGTCATCGGCGCCGGTGACATGAAGCGTTTCCACGCCGAGGCCGACCATCGAGGTCACCATGGCCGGCCAGTGGATCGCCCGGTCGAAGGTGTCCAGCAGCATGGTCCGCATCGCCTCGGCGGAGTCCACCACCGTGCCGTCGGCATCCGAGATGACGGGGAGCCGGGGCGCCTCGATCCGGTACTTGGTGAAGACCTCGGCCTCCGCCTTGCGGCGCAGTGCGCCGAACGCACGGGCGTGCACCGGCGGGCGCATGGTGTACATCGAGTATCCGCCGAGATCCCGCACCGCCTGGATGAACTCCTCCAGCCGCGATTCCGGCAGGGACATCATGTAGAACCCGCGGTCCAGCTCGCCGGATATCTCGAACCAGTCGCCCCGCGCCCGCATTTCGTCCAGCAGGGCGTGGAACTCCTCGTCGGGGACGCGGTAAACGGCGTGCGTCACCACGTCCGAGTGCTCGGTGGTGAAGTACTCCTTCTCGCAGCGTGCCAGCTCCGCCGTCATCCGTACGACATCGGGGAAATCGAGCGAACCGGCGTACGCGGCCGCCGCCTTCTGGCCGAAGCTGGCCCCGGCGCAGATGTCCGGCCGCATACCGAACCGGTCCTCGGCGCGGTCCGCGGCGGCGAGCGAAGCGATCAGAAAGGCCAGCTGGGCGTACTCGGAGTAGTCGGCGCCGGCCTCGTGGAACCGTTCCAGTACGGAGAAGCCGAGCACCTCGTCGGCGACCGCGAGCCGGGCGCGGGCATACCGGTCGAGCACCAGGAACCGGCCGGCGCTCGCGAAATCGAACCGGCCCATGCCGGGGAACAGCACGGCGGTCCGCGACGCCCCACCGGAGTCCCGCTCGACGGCCGGCGCGATGGGGGAGTCCCCGGTGTGCGTTTCAATCTGCCCCATGGTCAGGCACACACCTTTTTCAGGGCTTTGATGTTGGTGACGGTTCCCTTGACCCATACCGCCACCCGGCCGAAATCACGGGCGGCCTCGGCTCGCGCCATGCCGTATTGGTGAGCCACCTGGCGCATGGCCTTCGCGACATCACGATCACGTACTGTCTTCGACAGCTCGCGTAATTCCTTGCCCTTTTTCTCGTAGTCCTCGGCCTTCTTCGGATCCGGCACCAGATCGACGATCCGCAGTGCCTTCACACAGGCCGATGCTTTGTCCTTGAGATCGGACGCTTTATCGGAATGCCCCTTGTCCGTGCATCCCGCGGTGAGCAGTACCACTGCTAACGCGAGGACACCGGCGCGGGCCGCCCCCCTGGGCATATGAATCCTCCCCATGTCTCGTGCCGCGGTCGTCAACACCGTTCCGGATGACGGGCCCCAGCGGCTTCAGCGTATCCGGTCCGCTCCTCGCCTGTCACCGATGTGATGCGCAATCAGACGCCGGTGTATGGCGCAAAATTAAGGGGTTCGTGGGTACCGGATAGGGGTAGTCGACGCCTGGATCGCGGCTCTAACCTGACAGCCGCAAGACAAGCGGGATTTCGTGCGCTTCGCTCGTTCCCCCGGTCCTGGCGCCCAGGGGCCGCCCGTGTGCCCGTTGGTGCCGTGAGCAGGGGAAATGACCGCGCCGGCACTGCTCAGCGGAACGGCCGTGGGGGCGGCCGGCGGGCCTGGAGCACGCGGGAGCCGCGACCGGTATTTCGCCACCCGACCTTCCTTGCGACCCGTATCCACGCGCGGAACTTCTCCGCTTCACACCCGTACACCGGGTAATTCACCGCGGCCCTGACCGGACCGCCGGTATCAACCCCTGATCAGCCCTCATCGCCCCACCCTTATCTCAGGGTTGGGCGATATCCCTTAGGGGACGGCTAGGGGTTGGAGTACCCACCGGCGATTCCGTAGCGTGGCCCGCAGTGAGTCGAAGGGGGATCTGTCGAGCTGGGAATTCTTGGGAAGCCGACTGCTCGGCCTCAATACGCGCCCTCATCAGGGCGAATGATGCGGCGCCCGGCGCGGCAGGGGCTGCCGCCGCCGTGTGCGCCGTACCGGTGTCGTGGTGTTTCGGTGTCTTTCGGTGTCATCGACGTAAAGGTCCTCCGACCGATTCAGTGGAGTGGAATACGGTGGCGAACAACGAGGGAAAGCTGCTCGAGTACCTCAAGCGGACAACGGCTGAGCTTCGGGATACCCGGGCCCGGTTGACCGAAACCGAGCGGAAAGAGTCCGAGCCGATCGCCATCGTAGGAATGGCGTGCCGCTATCCCGGTGGGGTGTCCTCGCCGGAGGAACTGTGGGACGTGGTGTCCGCCGGGACCGACGGCGTCTCGGAATTCCCCGTCGACCGCGGCTGGGACGTGGACTCGCTGTACCACCCCGACCCCGAGCACCTCGGCACCTCGTACACCCGGGAGGGCGGATTCCTCCACGGGGCGGCGGAATTCGACCCGGGCTTCTTCGGCATCTCCCCGCACGAGGCGGTGGCCATGGACCCCCAGCAGCGGCTGCTGCTGGAGGTGTCCTGGGAAGCCATCGAACGCGCCGGAATCGACCCGACCTCGCTGCGGGGCAGCAAGACCGGCGTCTTCACCGGCGTGATGTACCACGACTACGGCTCCGGCGTCTCCGGCGTCGCCGAGGACATCGCGGCGTTCCAGGGCAACGGTGCCGACTCCAGCGTCGTCTCGGGCCGGGTGGCCTACCTCTTCGGCCTGGAGGGCCAGGCGGTGACGGTGGACACCGCCTGCTCGTCGTCCCTGGTGGCGCTGCACTGGGCGATTCAGGCGCTGCGGGCCGGCGAATGCAGCATGGCGCTGGCCGGCGGGGTGACCGTGATGTTCACCCCGGAGACCTTCATCGACTTCTCGCGGCAGCGTGGTCTCGCCGCCGACGGCCGCTGCAAGTCGTTCGCGGCGGCCGCGGACGGCACCGGCTGGGGCGAGGGCGCCGGTGTGCTGCTGGTGGAGCGGCTGTCCGACGCCCGGCGCAACGGGCATCCGGTCCTTGCCGTGGTGCGGGGCTCCGCGGTCAACCAGGACGGTGCGAGCAGCGGGCTGACCGCGCCGAACGGCCCCGCGCAGCAGCGGGTGATCCGGCAGGCGCTGGCCAACGCCCGGCTGTCCACGGGTGATGTGGACGCGGTGGAGGCCCACGGCACCGGCACACGGCTGGGTGACCCGATCGAGGCGCAGGCACTGCTGGCCACGTACGGACAGGACCGGCCGGAGGAGCAGCCGCTCTATCTGGGCTCGATCAAGTCGAACCTCGGGCACACCCAGGCCGCCGCGGGCGTGGCCGGCGTGATGAAGATGGTCCTCGCCATGCGGCACGGGATGCTGCCGAAGACCCTGCACGTGGACGAGCCCTCGCCGCATGTGGACTGGTCGGCCGGCTCGGTGGAGCTGCTCACCCGGGAACGCGCGTGGCCGGACTCCGGCCACCCCCGCCGGGCGGGGGTCTCCTCCTTCGGGATCAGCGGCACCAACGCGCACGTCGTACTGGAGCAGGCACCGGAGCTGGAGCCGCAGCCGGAGTCGGATGCGGAGCCGGATGACGCGCGGCCGACGGTCCCGGAGGACGTGGCGGACCTGCCGGCCACCGCGGCGTCCGGGACCGGGCTCGTCCCCTGGGTGCTGTCCGCCCGGTCCCGGGAGGCACTGGCCGCCCAGGCCGGGCGCCTGGCGTCCCACGTGGTGTCCTGTCCCGAACTGGACCCGGTCGACATCGGCTTCTCGCTGGTGACCACGCGCGCCGGACTGGACTATCGCGCGGCGGTGACCGGCGCCGATCGCGACGAACTGCTCGCCGGACTCCGGGCACTGGCCGAGGACACCGACCTGCCGCGGGCCGTGAGCGAAGGGCGGCTCGCCACGCTGTTCACCGGTCAGGGTGCCCAGCGGCTCGGCATGGGCCGCGAACTCCACGCGGCGTACCCGGTGTTCGCGCGGGCCTGGGACGAGGTGTGCGCCGAGTTCGACGTTCTGCTGCCGCGCCCGCTGACCGAGGTCGTCTGGGCCACGCCCGGCGGCGGTGAGGAGGAGCTCCTCCACCAGACGCAGTATGCGCAGGCGGCGCTGTTCGCGCTGGAGGTCGCGCTCTTCCGGCTCGTCGAGTCCTACGGCGTGGTCCCGGACGTGCTGCTGGGACACTCCATCGGTGAGGTCACCGCGGCCCATCTCGCGGGTGTCTGGACGCTGGCGGACGCGGCGAAGCTGGTCGCGGCCCGTGGACGGCTGATGCAGGCCCTGCCGAGCGGCGGCGTGATGGTCTCGGCGGCGGCCTCCGAGGACGAGGTGCGCGCGCTCCTGGAGGGCCGCGAGCAGATCGGTATCGCAGCGGTGAACGGCCCGGCAGCGGTGGTGCTCTCCGGTGCCGCCGAGCCGGTGGAGCAGCTGGTCGCGGTACTGGAGTCGCGCGGCCGGAAGGTGAAGGGGCTGCGGGTCAGCCATGCCTTCCACTCGCCGCTCATGGAGCCGATGCTGGCGGAGTTCCGCACCGTCGTCGGGCAACTCACCTACTCCGAGCCCCGGTTGCCGGTGGTGTCGAATGTGACCGGCCGCCTCGCCGACCCCGCCGAACTCCGCGACCCGGAGTACTGGGTGCGGCACGTCCGGGAGGCCGTCCGCTTCCACGACGGCATCCAGGCCGCCCACGCCGACGGTGTCACCACCTTCCTCGAACTCGGCCCCGGCGGTGTGCTCTCCGCCATGGGACGCGACTGCCTGCCCGGGGACGGCACCGTCACCTTCCAGCCGAGCCTGCGGGCACCGCTCGCCGACCCCGAGGCCCTGCTGAAGGCGCTGACCGGGCTGTGGACCCGCGGAATTCGCGTGGACTGGCCCGCCCTGCTGCCCGGCGGACGGCGGGTGGAGCTGCCGACCTACGCCTTCCAGCGCGGCCGCTACTGGCTGGAGGGCGCCGCCGGAAGCGCCGATGTGACCTCCGCCGGGCTCGGGGCGGGGAACCATCCGCTGCTCGGCGCGGTGCTGCCGCTGCCCGGCTCCGACGGCTTCCTCCTGACCGGCCGGCTGTCCCTCGCCAGCCACCCCTGGCTGGCCGACCATGTCGTCCTGGGCACCGTCGTACTGCCCGGCTCCGCCCTCGTCGAGCTGGCCGTCCAGGCCGGTGACCAGGCAGGCTGCACACTGATCGAGGAACTGACGACGCTCGACCCGCTGGTCCTGCCCGCCCGCGGCGGGGTGCGCATCCAGCTCACCGTGGACGCGCCGGACGAGAACGGCCGACGCGCACTCTCGGTGTTCTCGAAGCCCGAGGACGCCGAGGACACCCGGCCCTGGACCCGGCACGCCACCGGTGTCCTCGCCGCCGGGGGCACCGCCCCCGCGCCCGCCTTCCCGGAGACCGCCTGGCCCCCGGCCGCCGCCGAACCCCTCATGGTGGAGGGGCTCTACGACGAGCTGGCGGCGACCGGCTTCGGCTACGGGCCCGTCTTCCAGGGCGTCCGCGCGGCCTGGCGCCGCGGCGCGGACCTGTACGCCGAGGTCGCCCTCCCCGACGAACAAGCCGCCGAGGCGGACGGCTACGGGCTGCACCCCGCCCTGCTGGAAGCCGTGCTCCAGACCCTGAGCCGGGCCGAGTCCGCCACCGACGGCCCCCGGCTGCCCGCCTCGTGGACCGGCTTCCGGCTGCACGCCGTCGGCGCCACCACCCTGCGGGTCAAGATCTCCCCGGCCGGTGCGGACGGCTTCTCCGTAGTGGCCGCCGACGCGGACAACGCAGCCGTCGCCTCCGTGGACCGGGTCACCCGCCGGGCCGTGACCGCCGACGAACTCGCCACCGGCGCGGACACCCCGGACTCGCTGTACCGGCTGGACTGGACACCCGTCCCGGCCGCCGAACGGACCCGCGGCTCCTGGGGGGTACTCGGCGACGATCCCGCCCTCGCCGCAGCCCTGGGCGCCTCCGTCCTCGACCCGGACGACACCGACGCCCCGGTACCGGACACCGTGGTGCTGCCGGTCAACGGGGCCCCCTCAGAGGCCGTGCCCGATGCCGTACGGGAAACCACCCATCAGCTGCTGGCCCGCCTCCAGTGGTGGCTGGCCGAGGAGCGGTTCGCCGGCACCCGGCTCGTGGTGCTCACCCGCGGCGCGGTCTCGGTGGCCGAGGAACCCGTCGATCTCGTGACGGCACCGGCCTGGGGCCTGGTGCACTCCACGCAGTCGGAGCATCCCGACCGCCTCGTCCTCGTCGACATCGACGACGACACCCGGTCCCTGGACGCGCTGTGCACGGTGGCCGACGCCGGGGAACCGGAGCTGGCGATCCGCGGCGGACACGTCTCGGCACCCCGCCTCGCCCAACTGCCCGCCCCCGAGCGGGAACCGGAGCCCGTGTGGACCGCCGAGGGCACGGTGCTGGTCACCGGCGGCACCGGCAGCCTGGGCGCGATCACCGCCCGCCATCTCGTCGCCGACCTCGGCGTCCGGCATCTGCTGCTGACCAGCCGCCGCGGTATGGCCGCCGAAGGCGCCGCGGAACTGCGCGACGAGCTGACCGCCCTCGGCGCCCGGGTGACCATCGCCGCCTGTGACACCGCGGACCGGGAGGCGCTGGCCGCCCTGCTGGCCACGGTCCCGGCGGACGCCCCGCTGACAGGGGTCGTGCACACCGCGGGCGTCCTGGACGACGGCGTCCTCGCCTCGCTCAACCCGGAGCGCATGGACAAGGTGCTGCGGCCCAAGGTCGACGCGGCCTGGAACCTGCATGAGCTGACCCGCGACCTCGACCTGTCCGCGTTCATCCTGTTCTCCGCCGCCTGCAGCGTCTTCGACGCACCCGGACAGGCGAACTACGTGGCGGCCAACGCCTTCCTCGACGCCCTGGCCGAACACCGCCACGGCCTCGGCCTGCCGTGCGTCTCGCTGGCCTGGGGCCTGTGGGCGCAGGACGGCGGCGGGATGGCCGGCGGCCTCGGCGAGAACGACCTGCGTCGGATGGCCCGTAAGGGAATCGTGGCGCAGACCCCCGACGAGGGCATGCGGATGTTCGACGGCGCCGTCCGCTCCGGCGCACCGCTGGTCGTACCGGTGCGCCTGGACATCAACGTCCTCGCCGTCACCGGCGACTTCCCGCCGATGCTGCACGGCCTGGTCCCGTTCCGCCGGCGCACCGCCGCCGCGGCCGGGGACGGCACCGGCGACTCCCTGCGGGAACGGCTGGCCGGACTGCCGCAGACCGACCAGGACCGGGCCCTGATGGACCTGGTCACCACCCAGATCGCCCTGGTCCTCGGATACGCCGGCGGCGGCGCGGTGGAGACCTCCCGCGCCTTCCGGGACCTCGGCTTCGACTCCCTGACCGCGGTCGAACTGCGCAACCGCCTGGACACCGCGACCGGTCTGAGCCTGTCCGCGACCCTGGTCTTCGACTACCCCACCCCCGTCGCCCTGGTCCGGCATCTGCGGGAACAGCTGCTCGGCACCTCGGCCGCGCCCGTCGCCGTGCGGTCCACCGCGTCGGCGACCGACGACGACCCCATCGTCATCGTCGGGATGGCCTGCCGCTTCCCCGGCCAGGTGGCCTCCCCGGACGACCTGTGGCACCTGCTGGTCTCCGGCGGCGACGCCATCAGTGACTTCCCGGAGAACCGCGGCTGGGACGTCGAGGGCATCTACGACCCGGACCCCGGCCGCAGCGGAAAGACCTACACCCGCGAAGGCGGATTCCTCTACGACGTCGCCGACTTCGACGCGAGCTTCTTCGAGATCAATCCGCGCGAGGCACTGGCCACCGACCCCCAGCAGCGGATCCTGCTGGAGACCGTCTGGGAGGCCTTCGAGAACGCCGGCATCGACCCGACCGCCCTGCGCGGCAGCAAGACCGGCGTGTTCGCCGGAGTGAGCTACCACGACTACGCCCCGCCGAGCGGCCAGATCCCCGAGGACCTCGAAGGCTACGTCGGGACCGGCAGCGCGGGCAGCGTCCTCTCCGGACGGGTCTCCTACACCTTCGGATTCGAAGGCCCCGCCGTGACCGTCGACACCGCCTGCTCCTCCTCACTGGTCGCCCTGCACTGGGCCATCCAGGCACTGCGCACCGGGGAATGCACCCTGGCGCTGGCGGGCGGCGTATCGGTGATGTCCACTCCGGACACCTTCGTCGACTTCTCCCGGCAGCGCGGCCTGTCCGCGGACGGCCGCTGCAAGGCGTTCGCCGCCGCGGCGGACGGCACCGGCTGGGGCGAGGGCGTCGGCATGGTCCTGGTCGAGCGCCTCTCGGACGCCCGGCGCAACGGCCACACCGTCCTCGCGGTGGTCCGGGGCACGGCGGTGAACCAGGACGGCGCCTCCAACGGCCTCACCGCACCGAACGGCCCCTCGCAACAGCGCGTCATCGAACAGGCACTGGCCAACGCGGGGGTGACGGCAGATCAGGTCGACGCGGTGGAGGCACACGGCACCGGCACCACCCTCGGCGACCCCATCGAGGCCCAGGCGCTGATCGCCACGTACGGCCGTGACCGGATCGCCGACCGGCCCCTGTGGCTGGGGTCGATCAAGTCCAACATCGGGCACACCCAGGCCGCCGCCGGTATGGCCGGAGTGATGAAGATGGTGCTGGCCATGCGGCACGGCCTGTTGCCGAAGACCCTGCATGTCGACGCGCCCACCCCGCACGTCGACTGGTCCGCCGGCACCGTCGAGCTGCTGACCGAACTCCGCCAGTGGCCGAAGACCGGCGAACCCTGGCGGGCGGGTGTGTCCTCGTTCGGCATCAGCGGCACGAATGCGCATGTGGTGCTGGAGCAGGCGCCTGACGAGGCGCCGGAGGAGCCGGTTGAGGAGACCACCCGGCCCGGGGCTGTGCCGTGGGTGTTGTCGGCTCGTTCGGAGCAGGCGTTGGTGGCGCAGGCGGGCCGGTTGGCGTCGTTCGTGGAGGAGCGGCCGGAGGTGGGCCTGGCTGATGTCGGGTTGT
>Ga0207426_1002670_pt1 | contig 10942 bp, 6 predicted proteins | sample AraplaMF_Cvi_mMS_FD_184265 | JGI IMG/M metagenome (GOLD analysis project Ga0207426, IMG submission 184265) | Arabidopsis root microbial communities from the University of North Carolina, USA - plate scrape MF_Cvi_mMS (SPAdes) (version 2) | ecosystem: Host-associated > Plants > Roots > Endosphere ...
CACCCGGCACCCGGCCGCCTCGGCGGCCCGTACCCCGGTCGCCGTGTCCTCGATGACCACGCACCGCGCCGGGTCGGCGGCCAGCCCCGCGGCGGCGAACAGATAGGGGTCGGGGTGCGGCTTGGTGCGGCCGATCTCGTCGCCCGCGACCGTCAGCGCGAAGTTCTCCGGGCCGATCGACCGCAGCAGCCGGTCCATCACCCGGCGGTGCGAGGCGGAGACCAGGGCGGTCGGCACCCCGTGTGCGCCCAGCTCGGTGAGCAGCCTGCGGGCGCCGGGCAGCATGGGCACGGTGCCGTCGAGCAGCTCGGTGAAGCGGCTGTTCAGCAGGCCGGTCAGCTCGGCGAGCGCGATGTCGGCGCCGGTGGCCTCGATGAGGAACGAGGCGCTGCGGGTCATCGGGCCGCCGACCACCACCTGGCGGTACTCCTCGGCGAGGGCGTGGCCCAGCTCGGCGAAGATCGACACTTCCGCGTCCCACCAGATGTCCTCGGTGTCCACCAGAGTGCCGTCCATGTCGAGCAGGACCGCCTGGAGGGCGGAGCCTTCGGCCGAACGGGTTTCGACGGCGGGGATGCTGCTGGTCATCCAAACACCTCCGGATACGGGGCACGAAGGCCGGCCCCCTTCCACGATGTGGAAGACGACCGGCCTCTACCGGATCGACCAGTCTACGACGCGGCGCGTCGTAGCGCCTCCTGTCGTGCGCCCGTCGGTTACCGCGCGTTGAAGTACTTCGCCTCCGGGTGATGGATGACGATCGCGTCGGTCGACTGCTCGGGGTGCAGCTGGAACTCCTCGGAGAGCTTCACCCCGATCCGCTCCGGCTCCAGCAGTTCGGCGATCTTCGCCCGGTCCTCCAGGTCGGGGCAGGCCCCGTAGCCGAGCGAGAAGCGCGCGCCGCGGTACTTCAGCGCGAACATGTCCTCGATGTCGCCGGGGTCCTCCCCCGCGTAGCCCAGCTCGGCCCGGACCCGGGCGTGCCAGTACTCGGCCAGCGCCTCGGCGAGCTGCACGGACAGCCCGTGCAGCTCCAGGTAGTCGCGGTAGGAGTCGGCGGCGAACAGGTCCGCGGTCGCCTCGCCGATCCTGGAGCCGACGGTGACGACCTGGAGGCCGACCACATCGGTCTCGCCGGACTCCTCGGGCCGGAAGAAGTCCGCCAGGCACAGCCGGCGGCCGCGGCGCTGGCGCGGGAAGGTGAAGCGGGTGCGCTCGCTGCCGTCCTCGTTGAGCAGGACGAGGTCGTCGCCCTTGGAGACGCAGGGGAAGTAGCCGTAGACCACGGCGGCTTCCAGCAGGTTCTCCGTACGCAGCTTGTCCAGCCAGCCGCGCAGCCGCGGGCGGCCCTCGGACTCCACCAGCTCCGCGTAGCTCGGCCCGTCGCCGGTGCGGGCCTCCTTCAGCCCCCACTGGCCCTTGAACAGCGCGCCCTCGTCCAGCCAGGAGGCGTAGTCGACCTGCTGGATGCCCTTGACGACGCGGGTGCCCCAGAAGGGCGGGGCGGGCACCGGGTTGTCGGTGGCGACGTCGGAGCGCGACGGGCCCTCCGGCTCCGGATCGCTCAGGGCCGTGTCCCGCTTGGGCACCCGGCGCTGCTTGAGGGCGGGCAGCTCGGCGCCGGGCACGCCGCGCTTGACGGCGATGAGGGCGTCCATGAGGCGCAGGCCCTCGAAGGCGTCGCGGGCGTAGCGGACCTCGCCCTCGTAGATCTCGTGGAGGTCCTGTTCGACGTAGGCGCGGGTGAGGGCGGCGCCGCCGAGGATGACGGGGTAGTCGGAGGCCAGGCTGCGCTGGTTCAGCTCCTCCAGGTTCTCCTTCATGATCACCGTGGACTTCACCAGCAGGCCGGACATGCCGATGACGTCGGCGCGGTGCTCCTGGGCGGCGTCCAGGATCGCGGAGACCGGCTGCTTGATGCCGAGGTTGACCACGTTGTAGCCGTTGTTGGACAGGATGATGTCCACGAGGTTCTTGCCGATGTCATGGACGTCGCCGCGGACGGTGGCCAGCACGATGGTGCCCTTGCCCTCGTCGTCGGACTTCTCCATGTGCGGCTCCAGGTGGGCCACCGCGGTCTTCATCACCTCGGCGGACTGGAGGACGAACGGCAGCTGCATCTGGCCGGAGCCGAACAGCTCGCCGACGACCTTCATGCCCGCCAGCAGCGTCTCGTTGACGATCTCCAGCGCCGGGCGCTCCTGGAGCGCCTCGTCGAGGTCGGCCTCCAGGCCGTTGCGCTCGCCGTCGATGATGCGCCGCTGGAGGCGCTCGTCCAGGGGCAGGGCGGCCAGTTCCTCGGCCTTGCCCGCCTTCAGCGACTTGGCGGTGGCGCCCTCGAAGAGCGCCATCAGCTTCTGGAGCGGGTCGTAGCCCTCGGCGCGGCGGTCGTAGATCAGGTCGAGGGCCGTGGTGACCTGCTCGTCGTCGAACCGCGCGATCGGCAGGATCTTGCTCGCGTGGACGATCGCCGAGTCCAGTCCGGCCTTGACGCACTCGTCCAGGAAGACGGAGTTGAGCAGGATGCGGGCGGCCGGGTTGAGGCCGAAGGAGATGTTCGACAGGCCGAGCGTGGTCTGCACGTCCGGGTGGCGGCGCTTGAGCTCGCGGATCGCCTCGATGGTGGCGATGCCGTCCTTGCGGGACTCCTCCTGCCCGGTGCAGATGGTGAAGGTGAGGGTGTCGATGAGGATGTCGGACTCGTGGATGCCCCAGTTGCCGGTGAGGTCGGCGATGATCCGCTGGGCGATCTCGACCTTCTTCTCCGGCGTGCGCGCCTGGCCCTCCTCGTCGATGGTCAGCGCGATCAGCGCGGCGCCGTGCTCGCGGGCGAGCTGGGTGACCTTGGCGAAGCGGGACTCGGGGCCGTCGCCGTCCTCGTAGTTGACCGAGTTGATGACCGCGCGGCCGCCCAGCTTCTCCAGACCCGCCTCGATGACGTCCACCTCGGTGGAGTCCAGCACGATGGGCAGCGTGGAGGCGGTGGCGAAGCGGCCGGCCAGCTCCTGCATGTCGGCGACGCCGTCGCGGCCGACGTAGTCGACGCACAGGTCGAGCAGGTGGGCGCCCTCACGGATCTGCTCGCGGGCCATCTCCACGCAGTCGTCCCAGCGGCCGTCCAGCATGGCCTCGCGGAACTTCTTCGACCCGTTGGCGTTCGTCCGCTCGCCGATGGCCAGGTACGAGGTGTCCTGGCGGAACGGGACCGTCTGGTACAGCGAGGCGGCGCCCGGCTCGGGGCGCGGCTCGCGCACGGCCGGGGTCAGGTCGCGGACCCGCTCGACGACCTGGCGCAGATGCTCGGGCGTGGTGCCGCAGCACCCGCCGACCAGCGACATGCCGTACTCGCGGACGAAGGTCTCCTGGGCGTCGGCCAGCTCGGCCGCGGTGAGCGGGTAGTGGGCGCCGTCCTTGCCGAGCACCGGCAGGCCCGCGTTCGGCATGCAGGACAGGGGCACGCGCGAGTGGCGGGCGAGGTAGCGCAGGTGCTCGCTCATCTCGGCCGGGCCGGTGGCGCAGTTGAGGCCGATCATGTCGATGCCGAGCGGCTCCAGGGCGGTCAGCGCCGCGCCGATCTCGGAGCCCAGCAGCATGGTGCCGGTGGTCTCGACGGTGACCGAGCAGATGATGGGGAGGCCCGCGCCGGTGGCGTCCAGGGCGCGGCGGGCGCCGAGGATCGCGGCCTTGGTCTGGAGCAGGTCCTGGGTGGTCTCGACCAGGAGGGCGTCCGCACCACCGGCGATCATGCCTTCGGCGTTCTGCTGGTAGGCGTCGCGCAGCGTGGTGTACGGGGCGTGGCCGAGGGTGGGGAGCTTGGTTCCGGGACCCATCGAGCCGAGCACCCAGCGGTAGCGCCCGTCGGCGGCGAACTCGTCGGCCACCTCGCGGGCGATCCGGACACCCGCCTCGGACAGCTCGAAGACCCGCTCGGGGATGTCGTACTCGCCCAGCGCCGCGTGGTTGGCGCCGAAGGTGTTCGTCTCGACACAGTCCACGCCGACCGCGAAGTACTCCTCGTGGACCGAGCGGACGATGTCGGGGCGGGTGATGTTGAGGATCTCGTTGCAGCCTTCGAGCTGCTGGAAGTCATCGAGACTGGGGTCCTGCGCCTGGAGCATCGTGCCCATCGCACCGTCTGCGACCACTACGCGGGAGGCGAGTGCCTCGCGGAGGGCGTCGATTCGGGCGGCGGATGCGGACGATGACGTGTGCGAGGCCATGGATGTGCTCCCTGGAGTGCGACGGCTGTCGGCTTTGCGCCCTCACTTGGCAAGGGCGCACCAGGCCAGCCTAGCTGCCGGGGGCAAGAGGGCACGGGGCCGTCCCATCAGCCGGACTCACATCCTCCGGTCGGCCCCCGCGGACTGGTGATCGTTTACGTTTGGCTGTGTGTACCGCGGAGTCGACATGGACCGATAGTGTTCAGCATTGTCGAACCGTAGTCAGGAGGTTGGCGATGGCACGGAACATCCAGTCGTTGGAGCGGGCTGCCGCGATGCTACGCCTGCTCGCCGGCGGCGAGCGCCGGCTGGGACTGTCCGACATCGCCTCCACCCTCGGACTCGCCAAGGGGACCGCCCACGGCATCCTGCGCACCCTCCAGCAGGAGGGGTTCGTCGAGCAGGACGAGAACTCGGGCCGCTACCAGCTGGGCGCCGAGCTGCTGCGGCTGGGCAACAGCTATCTGGACGTCCATGAGCTGCGCGCCCGCGCCCTGGTGTGGACGGACGACCTGGCGCGCTCCAGCGGCGAGAGCGTCTACCTCGGCGTACTGCACCAGCAGGGCGTGCTCATCGTCCACCATGTCTTCCGGCCGGACGACAGCCGTCAGGTGCTGGAGGTCGGCGCCATGCAGCCGCTGCACTCCACCGCGCTGGGCAAGGTGCTGTCCGCGTACGACCCGGTGGCGCACAGCGAGGCGGCCGAGGGCGACCGGGAGCCGTTCACCAAGCGCACGGTGACCGAGACGGACGCGTTCGAGGGCGTCCTCGCGCTCACCCGGGCTCGCGGCTGGGGCTCGGACGTGGAGGAGACCTGGGAGGGCGTCGCGTCGGTCGCGGCCCCGGTGCACGACCGGCGACGGCTGCCGGTGGGGGCGGTGGGGATCACGGGCGCGGTGGAGCGGGTGTGCGAGGACGGGGAGCTGCGCTCCGAGCTGATCGCCGCCGTACGGGACTGCGCGCGGGCGGTCTCCCGCGACCTGGGCGCGGGACGGTTCTGACCCCGGCCCCTCTCCGAGGCCCCTGCCCGGACCGCGCCCGACCTGGAACGGGAGCCTGATCGCCCGTGCTGACCAGGACCTTTGGCCAGGTCTATGGTCATTCATCACGGTTTCACATCCTCCCGAGTTTTCCTCCACACGACCCTTGACGGGGTCTTCCCCGTGAAGAAAACTGCCGTTCATCGGTCGGCATTGTCGAACACCTGACGACAATATTCGCTATGGTGGACTCGCCGCGGGCCGACCAACGCCCTCCCACGAGGGCGCGGATCCCCGGCGGGACCGGGGGTTCGCCTTCCCCTGGACGAAGGACAAAGGAGTCGCGGGTGTCCAGCTCCGACATCTTCATCGGCGAGACCATCGGTACCGCCGTTCTCACCCTGCTCGGCTGTGGTGTCGTCGCAGGCGTTCTCTTGAAGCGATCCAAGGCGTTCGACGCGGGATGGCTGGCCATCACCTTCGGGTGGGGTTTCGCCGTCCTCACGGGCGCGTACATATCGGCGCCGCTCTCCGGCGCGCACCTCAACCCGGCGGTGACGCTCGGCCTCGCGATCTCGGGTGGCACCGAGTGGGGCGACGTACCGATCTACTTCCTCGGACAGATCCTCGGCGCCGCGATCGGCGCGGTGCTGGTCTGGATCGCGTACGTGGGCCACTTCCAGGCGCACCTGACCGACCGCGAGGTCACCGGCGGTCCGGGCGCCCAGGACACGAAGAAGGCCGACGCCGCCCAGGCGGGCGACGCGGGCCCGGTGCTGGGGATCTTCTCCACCGGCCCGGAGATCCGGAACACCGCCCAGAACCTGCTCACCGAGATCATCGCCACCACCGTGCTGGTCCTCGCCATCCTCACCCAGGGCCTGAACGGCGACGGCAAGGGGCTGGGCGTGATCGGCGTCCTGATCACCGCCCTGGTCGTGGTCGGCATCGGCCTCTCGCTCGGCGGCCCGACCGGCTACGCCATCAACCCGGTACGCGACCTGGGCCCGCGCATCGTGCACGCCCTCCTGCCGCTGCCCAACAAGGGCGGGTCGGACTGGGGCTACGCCTGGATCCCCGTCGTCGGCCCGCTCCTCGGTGGAGCCATCGCCGGCGGCATCTACGAGATCGCCTTCGCCTAGCCCCCACCCCATCGGACTCGCAGGAGAGCAATCCACCATGACCGACACCCACACCACGAGCGCCTCCTCCCACGGACACGGTCCGTTCATCGCCGCCATCGACCAGGGCACCACGTCCAGCCGCTGCATCGTCTTCGACCGGGACGGGCGCATCGTCTCGGTCGACCAGAAGGAGCACGAACAGATTTTCCCCAAGCCGGGCTGGGTCGAACACAATGCGACCGAGATCTGGCAGAACGTGCAGGAGGTCGTGGCCGGCGCGATCACCAAGGCCGAGATCACCTCCGCCGACGTCAAGGCGATCGGCATCACCAACCAGCGCGAGACCACCCTGCTGTGGGACAAGAACACCGGCGAGCCGGTGCACAACGCGCTGGTCTGGCAGGACACCCGGACCGACGCCCTCTGCCGGGAGCTGGGCCGCAACGTCGGCCAGGACCGCTTCCGCCGCGAGACGGGCCTCCCCCTGGCGTCCTACTTCGCCGGGCCCAAGATCCGCTGGCTGCTCGACAACGTCGAGGGGCTGCGCGAGCGCGCCGAAGCCGGTGACATCCTCTTCGGCACCATGGACTCCTGGGTCATCTGGAACCTGACCGGCGGGGTCAACGGCGGGGTGCACGTCACCGACGTCACCAACGCCTCCCGCACCATGCTGATGAACCTGCACACCCTCGACTGGGATCCCAAGATCCTGACGTCGATGAACATCCCGGCCGCGCTGCTGCCGAAGATCCGTTCCTCCGCCGAGGTCTACGGGCGCAGCGCCGACGGCATCCTCCAGGGCGTGCCCGTCGCCTCCGCGCTCGGCGACCAGCAGGCGGCCCTCTTCGGCCAGACCTGTTTCGCCGAGGGCGAGGCCAAGTCCACGTACGGCACCGGCACCTTCCTGCTGATGAACACCGGCGACAAGCCGGTCAACTCCTACAACGGGCTGCTGACCACCGTCGGTTACCGGATCGGCGACCAGAAGCCGGTGTACGCCCTGGAGGGCTCCATCGCGGTCACCGGTTCGCTGGTGCAGTGGATGCGCGACCAGATGGGGCTGATCAACAGCGCCGCCGAGATCGAGACCCTGGCCAGCTCGGTGGACGACAACGGCGGCGCGTACTTCGTGCCCGCGTTCTCCGGGCTGTTCGCCCCGTACTGGCGCGACGACGCTCGCGGCGTGATCGCGGGCCTGACGCGTTACGTCACCAAGGCGCACATCGCGCGGGCCGTGCTGGAGGCCACCGCCTGGCAGACCCGCGAGATCGTCGACGCGATGACCAAGGACTCCGGCGTCGAGCTGACCGCGCTCAAGGTCGACGGCGGAATGACCTCCAACAACCTGCTGATGCAGACCCTCTCGGACGCCCTCGACGCACCCGTGGTGCGCCCGATGGTGGCCGAGACCACCTGCCTCGGCGCCGCCTACGCCGCCGGCCTGGCCGTCGGCTTCTGGCCGGACACCGACGCGCTGCGCGCCAACTGGCGCCGGGCCGCCGAGTGGACCCCCCGTATGGACGCGGACATACGGGACCGCGAGTACAAGAACTGGCTCAAGGCCGTGCAGCGGACCATGGGCTGGATCGAGGACGAGGAGTAATCTCAATGACCCCCCTGCAGAGCGTTCCTTCCCTCGGGACGCACCCGGCTGCCGGTTCGCACCCGACCCGCGCCGAAACCCGGGAACAGCTGTCCAAGGCTTCGTACGACCTCCTGGTGATCGGCGGCGGCATCCTGGGCATCACCACTGCCTGGCACGCCGCGCAGTCCGGACTGCGGGTGGCCATGGTGGACGCCGGCGACTTCGCCGGCGCCACCTCCTCCGCCTCCTCCAAGCTGCTCCACGGCGGCCTGCGCTACCTCCAGACCGGCGCGGTCAAGCTCGTCGCCGAGAACCACTTCGAGCGGCGCGCCGTCTCGCGCAGCGTCGCGCCGCACCTGTCCAACCCGCTCACCTTCTACCTGCCGGTCTACAAGGGCGGCCCGCACGGCGCGGCCAAGCTGGGCGCGGGCGTCTTCGCGTACTCGGCGCTCTCCGCGTTCCGCGACGGCGTCGGCCATGTGATCAACGCCGAGAAGGCCGCGCGGGACGTGCCGGAGCTGCGCACCGAGGGGCTGCGGGCGGTCGCCGTGTACGGCGACGGGCAGATGAACGACAGCCGCATGGCCCTGATGACGGTCCGGGCGGCGGTCGACGCGGGCGCCACCGTGCTCAATCACGCCGAGGTCACCGGGCTGCGCAAGACGGACGGCCGGGTCACCGGCGCGGAGCTGAGGGACCGCACCGACGGCACCGAGTTCGGCGTCAACGCCCGGCTGGTGCTCAACGCCACCGGTCCCTGGGTGGACCACCTGCGGCGGATGGAGGACCCGAACGCGGCGCCGTCCATCCGGCTCTCCAAGGGCGCCCACCTGGTCCTCAAGCGCACCTCCCCGTGGCGGGCGGCGCTGGCGACGCCCATCGACAAGTACCGCATCACCTTCGCCCTCCCGTGGGAGGACATGCTGCTGCTCGGCACCACCGACGAGCCGTACGAGGGCGACCCGGCCGATGTCGCGGTCAACGACGCGGACACCGCCCAGATCCTGGACGAGGCCGCGTTCTCCATCCGCGACCAGCAGCTCTCCCGCGACCTGATCACCTACGCGTTCGCGGGGCTGCGGGTGCTGCCCGGCGGCCCCGGCGACACCGCCAAGGCCAAGCGGGAGACGGTCGTCACCGAGGGCAAGGGCGGCATGCTCTCCATAGCCGGCGGCAAGTGGACCACCTTCCGCCACATCGGCCGCACCGTGATGAGCAAGCTCGCCGAGCTGCCGGGCCGTCCGCTCGCGGACGACATGGAGCCGGTCAAGCAGCTGCCCAAGCACATGCCGCTGCCCGGCCTCGCCAATCCGCACGCGGTCGCCCACCGGCTGCTGGTGGACGGCGGTACGCCCGGCCCGCGCATGGCCGCGGACACCGCGCGCCACCTGGCGACCCACTACGGTTCGCTCTCCTTCGACATCGCGCGGCTGGCGAGCGGCGACGCGGCGCTCGCCGAGCGGATCCACCCGGACGCCCCGGAGATCTGGGCCCAGGTCGTCTACGCCCGTGACCACGAGTGGGCGCAGACCGCGGACGACGTGCTGCGCCGCCGCACCACGCTGACGATCCGCGGCCTGGACGACGACGCCATCCGCGGGCGGGTCGAGGAGCTGCTGGCCAAGCGCGGCTGACGCCTCTGGTGACGGCTCTGTCGACGGCTCTGTCGACGGCCGGGTGAGAAGACGTTTCTTCTCGCCCGGCCGTCGGTGTGTGTGCGGGGCTGTGCGCGGGGCGCGACCTTACTCGCGAGTTAAAAAGTTGCGGAATCACTCTTGCCTTCTTCGACGCCGCGCGTATCAATAGCTCCGTCCACGCATGACGGACAGTCAGGAAGCGCGGGCGCACCCCCCACAAGCCCACCGCTCACTTCCCCCACTCCGGAAGGCAGTCCCATGAGACGCATCAAGCTCGGGATCGGCACGGCAATGGGAACAGCAGCACTGGCCGCCGGCGCGCTCGCGCTGGCGCCGAGCGCGGTCGCGGTCACCCCGACCACCGCGACCCTGACGGCCGACTGTGGAACGTTCGGTTCCGGCCTGGCGACGCTGACAGCCACGCAGAGCGGCACCGCCGCGACCATCACCCTGTCCTCGGCGGCGGTCAAGGCGCCGATCGACATTCCGGCGGGCGCGGTCAGCTCCACCCTGACGCTGTCGAAGAACGGCTCCGGCACCACGACGTTCACCGGCAACGCCAACCCGGCCATCAAGACCGGCGCCGACGTGACCACCGGCCCGCTCAAGGGCACCGTGGCCGCGGGTGACGTGCTGGAGGCCAAGTCGCTGAAGCTGGTGGTCTTCGGCCTGATCACGGTCAACTGCACCGCCACCACGGCCCAGTCCCCGGGCCCCTTCACCTTCTGAGCCCCACCTTCTGAGCCCGTCGGCGGCGGCCGGCAGCGGCTCGGCAGCGGCTCGGCGGAGAACCGAAACGGACCGGCGGCGTCCCCGGAAGACGCCGCCGGTCCGCGCGCGTCATAATGGACCCATACATCGGATGTTTGACCCGGAGGTCCATCATGGCGGTCACCGACGAGGCGATCGAAAAAATCAAGGGCATGATCGTCTCGGGTGCGCTGCGCCCGGGTGACCGGCTTCCCAAGGAGAGCGAGCTGGCCGCGGATCTGGGCCTGTCCCGCAATTCGCTGCGCGAGGCCGTCCGCGCGCTGTCCCTGATCCGCATCCTCGACGTGCGGCAGGGCGACGGTACGTACGTCACCAGCCTCGACCCCCAGCTGCTGCTGGAGGCGCTGAGCTTCGTCGTGGACTTCCACCGGGACGACACCGTGCTGGAGTTCCTGGCGGTGCGCCGCATCCTGGAGCCCGCGGCCACGGCGCAGGCCTGTAGCCGGATCAGTGACACCGAACTGGACGCGCTCGGCGCGCAGCTGGACGCGCTGGGCGAGGCACCCTCGGTGGAGGAGCTGGTCGCCTGCGACCTCGAATTCCACCGGGGGATCGTCCACGCGTCGGGCAACTCGGTGCTGTGCTCCCTCCTGGACGGGCTCTCCGGGCCCACGACCCGCGCCCG
>Ga0207426_1002671_pt1 | contig 10941 bp, 9 predicted proteins | sample AraplaMF_Cvi_mMS_FD_184265 | JGI IMG/M metagenome (GOLD analysis project Ga0207426, IMG submission 184265) | Arabidopsis root microbial communities from the University of North Carolina, USA - plate scrape MF_Cvi_mMS (SPAdes) (version 2) | ecosystem: Host-associated > Plants > Roots > Endosphere ...
CGCCGACCACGAAGCCGTCCGGCCCGCGTCGAAGGGGCGGCACGCGGCGGCGGGGTCGTGCCGGCGGGTGGAGACCGCCTTCATCTGGCAGGCGCTGGCGATCAGCAGCCGGGACAGGACCGACTCCGCCCCGCCGGCGATGGCGATGTCGCAGACCCCCGCGCGCAGCAGCTGGTGCGCGGTGCCCAGGGCGACGGTCCCGGAGGAGCAGGCCGTGGCCACGCCCAGGCTGGGGCCGTGGGCGCCGATGTCCATGCAGACGCTGCTGGCGGCGCTGTTGACGACGGTCAGCGGGGCGAGCTTGGGGGAGACCCGGCGGGCGCCGCGCCCGGCCATGGCGACATGCTGCTCGTCGTAGAACGGCAGCCCGCCGTGCGCGGAGCCGATCACCACGGCGACCCGGCTGCTGTCCCAGGACTCCGGGTCGAGCCCGGCATCGGCGACGGCCTCCCGGGCGGCGATCACCGCGAGCTGCGAGAAGCGGTCCATCAGCCGCTGGGTGGCCACGCCGAGCAGCTCGGTGGTGTCCAGACCGGCGATGGTGTACATGAAGTCGCAGGGCAGGTCGGCGAGTTCCTCTTGGTGGGACACCCCGTGGGGCACGGTTTCCTGGGTGACGGCGTGCCAGGTGGCCTTCGCCCCCACGCCCGCCGCGGTCACCAGCCCCAGCCCTGTCACGGCCGCGGAGAACGGCTCCTGGCGGGCCGTCATGCCGGCACGGTGCCGTCGACGGCCGCCACCAGCTGGCCCACCGTGTTCCGCGGGGTCAGCGACACCTCGTCGAGGTCGATGTCCAGCCGTTCCTCGATGAGGACGCGGAGCTCCTCCAGCGCCAGGGAGTCGAGGCGCAGGCTGCGCAGCGGAGCCTCCTCGGCGATGTCGACCGGGGCGACCCCGAATCGTTGGACCAGCAAGGTGTTGACAACTTCTGCCGCATTCACGTGGCGCTCCTCCGCTTGTCGTAGGCGATGCTGCCAACCGCGTCGTGGGCGGGATTTCACCGGCGGCTCCGGCTGGTTTGACCACCCTTTATACGCCTTTGTCCCGATGACTCCCCAACCTTGGTAGCTCAATGGGGTGATGAGCGCACCGGGGCGGCCAGGGCGTCGGCGCCTCGCCTTGCGGACGCCGCGGAGAGCACCTACGTACGTAACGCCGCGGACCGGCGGGAGGTACGGGCCGCGGGCCGGCGGACTGCGGAGGGCCTCCGGTGTCAGGCCGTGTCGAGGGCGCTGGTCACCCGCCCCAACAGGCCCTGGAGGGTGCGGAGTTCCTCGATGGTCAGGCCGGTGGCGGCCAGCATCCTGCGGGGGACGGGCAGGGCGGCCTCGCGCAGCTCGTCGCCGGCCGGGGCCAGGTGGATGGTGACCGACCGCTCGTCCTCGGTGCTCCGCTCGCGGCGCACCAGGGCGGCCGACTCCAGGCGTTTGAGGAGCGGGGAGAGGGTGCCGGAGTCCAGCCGGAGCCGTTCGCCGATGGCCTTGACGGGCTGGGAGCCGTGCTCCCACAGGACCAGCATGACCAGGTACTGGGGGTAGGTCAGGCCCAGGTCCTTGAGGGCGTCGCGGTAGACGCCGCCGAAGGCCCGTGAGGCGGCGTGCAGCGAGAAGCAGACCTGGTGGTCGAGGCGGAGGAGTTCGGCGTCGGGTACCGGGGGCCTGGTGGCGGAGGTCATGGGTCCAGGTTAGCTCGCCGGTCATTTAGTTGTGCGCAATCGAGTTGCGCACAATTTAAATGTGTGTCACTGTGATGCCTGTCGGCGGCCGGGAAGCGGCCGCCGCGCCACCGAAGGGGAACTGTGATGGACGCGCTGTACACCGCTGTCGCCACCGCCAACGGCCGCGAAGGCCGGGCGGTCAGCTCCGACGGCCAGATCGACCTGGCCCTGGCCATGCCGCCGGCCCTCGGCGGCAACGGTGCCGGGACCAACCCGGAGCAGCTCTTCGCCGCCGGCTACGCGGCCTGCTTCGCCAGCGCGATGAGCAACGTCGGCCGCCAGATGAAGCTCGACACCAAGGACGTCTCGGTCACCGCCGAGGTCTCCATCGGCAAGGACGACACCGGTTTCGGGCTGGCCGTCGTCATGCGCGTCGAGCTGCCGGACGCCCTCGCGGGCGAGACCGGGCGGCAGCTGGTCGAGGCGACGCACCAGTTCTGCCCGTACTCCAAGGCCACCCGCGGCAACATCGACGTCGAGCTGGTCGTCGAGTAGGCGGGCGGCGTGCCCGGCGGACCGGCCCCCGCGAACCCGCCGGGGCCGGTCCGCCGCACACGTACGGCTCAGACCGCGGGCGGGGCGGCGCGGTGCGTCCGGCCGCCGATCAGTGCCGCGTAGTGCCGGCCGCTGTCCTTGAGGGTGCGCACCTGGGTCGCGAAGTCGACATGGAACAGGCCGAAGCGCTTGTCGTAGCCGTAGGCCCACTCGAAGTTGTCCATCAGCGACCAGGCGAAGTACCCGGCGAGCGGGGCGCCCTTCCGGGCCGCACGGGCGCAGGCCGCCACATGCTGGTGCAGGTACGCGGTGCGCTCGGGGTCCTCGACGGTGCCCCGGGGGCCGACGACGTCCGGGTAGGCGGAGCCGTTCTCGGTGACGTAGATCCTGGGCGCCGCGTACTCCTCGGTCAGCCGCAGCAGCAGGGTTTCCAGGCCGCCCGCGTCGATCTCCCAGTCCATGCCCGTACGGGGCACGTGCGGCCGGCGCACCGGGCGGGCGAACGGCGGCGGGCCGGACGGGTCGGCGGCGACCACGACCGGGAAGTAGTAGTTCAGCCCCAGCCAGTCCAGCGGCTCCGCCATGGCCGCGAGGTCGCCGGGTCGCTCCGGCAGCTCGACGCCGTAGACCTCCCGCATGTCGGCGGGGAAGCCGCGGCCGTGCACCGGGTCGAGCCACCAGCGGTTGGTGTGCCCGTCCATCCGCCGGGCCGCCGCGGCGTCGGCCCCGGACCCGGTGGCGGGCTCGACGGTGCTCAGGTTGGTGACGATGCCGATCCCGGCGTCCGGGGCGGCGGCCCGGATCGCCCCTACGGCCAGGCCGTGCCCGAGCAGCAGGTGGTAGGAGGCGCGCACGGCTGCCGGCAGGTCCGTGAGGCCGGGCGCCATCCGGCCTTCGAGATGGCCGATCCAGGCCGAGCACAAGGGCTCGTTGAGCGTGGCCCACTGCGGGACCCGGTCGCCGAGCTTCCCGGCGACCGCCGAGGCGTACGCCGCGAAGTGCTCGGCGGTCCGGCGCTCGGGCCAGCCGCCGCGGTCCTGGAGCGCCTGGGGCAGGTCCCAGTGGTAGAGCGTGGCGAACGGGGTGATGCCCGCTTCGAGGAGGCCGTCGACGAGCCGGTCGTAGAACGCCAGGCCCGCGGCGTTCACCCGGCCGTCGCCGTCCGGCACCACCCGCGGCCAGGCCACCGAGAACCGGTAGGCGCCGACCCCCAGTTGCCGCATCAGCGCGATGTCCTCGCGCCAGCGGTGGTAGTGGTCGCAGGCCCGGTCCCCGGTGTCCCCGTTGGCGGTCCGGCCCGGGGTGTGCGCGTAGGTGTCCCAGATGGAGGGGGCGCGGCCGTCCTCGGCGACCGCTCCCTCGATCTGATAGGCCGACGTGGCCACGCCCCAGGCGAAGCCGTCCGGCAGGGCGGCGAAGTCGATCCGGTCGGTCACGGGGTTCCTTTCGGCGTGGGTCATTTGACGGCCCCGGTGGTGAGCCCGGCGACCAGATAGCGCTGGAGCAGCAGGAACCCGGCGACCACCGGGACGCTGACGACCAGGGACGCGGCCATGACCTGGTTCCAGTAGACGTCGTTCTGGGTGGCGTAGCCCTGCAGCCCGACCGAGAGGGTGCGGGTGGTGTCGTTGGTCATCACCGAGGCGAACAGCACCTCCCCCCAGGCGGTCATGAAGGCGTAGACCGCGACCGCGACGATCCCGGGGAGGGCGGCCGGCACCACGACCCGCAACAGCGCCCCGAGCGCGCCGCAGCCGTCCACGTACGCGGCCTCGTCCAGCTCGCGCGGCACCGAGGCGAAGTACCCGGTCAGCATCCAGATGGAGAACGGGAGCGAGAACGTCAGATAGGTCAGGACCAGGCCGCCGCGGGAGCCGTAGAGGGCGACGCCCGTGGAGTTGCCGATGTTGACGTAGATCAGGAAGAGCGGGAGCAGGAAGAGGATGCCGGGGAACATCTGCGTGGACAGCACTGTGACGGTGAAGACCCGCTTGCCGCGGAAGCGGTAGCGGCTCACCGCGTACGCGGCGAAGACCGCGATGACCACCGAACAGACGGTGGCCGAGCCCGCCACGATCAGCGAGTTGCCGAAGTACCGGGCCAGCGGGACCGTGTGCCAGATGTCGAGGTAGGGGCGGATCGTCAGCGTGCCGGGCAGCCAGTGGAAGCTGCCCGAGACGTCCTCCAGCGGCTTGAGCGAGCTGCTGAGCATCACGTACACCGGGAGCAGCACGAAGCCGGTCAGCGCGGTGAGGAAGATCCGGCGGGCCCAGCGGAAGGAGCGGGGCGGGGCGGTGGGGGAGCGCCGGCGGCCGGCCGTACGGGCTGTGGCGCTAGTCATCGGCGTGCTTCCTTCCGCGCGAGGTGGCCAGGAGATAGCCGGCCGTCACCACCAGCAGGAAGAGCAGCAGCAGGACGGACATGGCCGAGCCGGTGCCGAAGTTCCAGGTGACGAACGAGGACTGGTAGATGTGGATGGAGAGCAGGTCGGCGGCCTCCGGAGCGGCCTTGCCGAACAGCACGTACGGCGTGTTGAACTCGTTGAAGGACCACAGGAAGAGCACCAGCACCAGCACCTGGTTGAGGGGACGCAGGGAGGGCAGGGTGATCCGGCGGATCTGCCGGAGCATGCCCGCTCCGTCGAGCGCCGCCGCCTCGTAGAGCTCCTTGGGGATGCTCTGCAGCCCGGCCATCACCACGAGGAACGCGAACGGCCAGGTCTTCCACACGCAGACCACGAGCAGCGCGGCGAAGCTGTGATCGCCCAGCAGCCAGAAGGGCCGGCCGTCGGTGAGGTGCAGTTGGTCGTGCAGCACATGGTTGACCAGGCCGTTGTCCCGCTGGAACATAAAGGCCCAGGTGATCACCGCGGCGTAGACCGGCAGCGCGTACGGGGTGAGGAACACGGCCCGCAGCAGGCCGCGGCCCCGGAAGTCCTCCTGGAGGAAGAGCGCTGCCGCGGTGCCCAGGAGCCAGCACAGGCCGACCGACAGCACACTGAACGCACAGGTGACGAGGAACGAGTGCAGCAGCGTCGCGCCGACCGGGGCGTCGAAGTCCACGGTGACGCGGTAGTTGCCCAGCCCCTCCCAGGGGGCCGTGCCCCAGTCGCCGATATGGAGCCGGGTCAGGTCCTTGAAGCTCATCACGATGCCGATGACCATCGGGACGAGGTGGACCAGCAGCTCCAGCGCCAGCGCGGGGAGCAGCAGCAGATAGGGCAGCCCGGCCCGGCGCAGCCCGGCGGGGATCCTCATTGCGCCATCTGCTGCTCGGCCTTGGCCAGACGCGCTGTGACCGAGGCGGTCGTCACCGGGTGGCCCGCGGCCGCGTCGGCGAACAGGTCCTTGATGGCGGTGCCGACGGACGTCTCGAACTGCGACTCCTCGGCGACCTGCGGCAGCGGCGTGGCGCTGCGGGTGAGCGTGTCGCGCAGCACCCTGGTGTCCTGGCGGTCGAAGGCCGGGTCCCGCTGGGCGGCCGTGACGGGCGGGATGGAGCCGTAGGTCTTGTTGAGCAGCCGTTGTTCGGCGTCGCTCGTCATGAACTTCACGAACTCCCGGGCGCCGTGGAGGTTGTGGGTGTTCTTGAAGACGGCGATGTTGATACCGGCGAGCATGGAGTTGGTCTGCCGGCCGGTGCCCGGCGTGCCGGAGGGGACGGGCACCGGGGCGACGCCCCACTCGTCCGGCTTCATCCCGTCGGCCGCGAAGGTGGTGGCCGCGGCCTGCCACAGCACCATCGCGGTCCGGCCCGTGGCGAAGTCCCGCAGCGACTGGTTCTGCCCGTACTCGGCGTTGCCCGGCGCGATGATCTTGTCCTTGGCCATGAAGTCGATGTACTGCTTGACCGCCGCGACCGCGCCGTCCGAGGTGAAGGCGGGCTTGCCGGAGCCGTCGAAGAAGTCGGCGCCGTGCTGCTTGCCGAGGACGAAGGCCTGATGGATGTTGTTGGTCAGCTGACCGCCCTCGGCGCCCAGGCCCCACTTGCCGCCCTTGGCGATGCGCTTGCCGTCCGCGACCAACTCGTCCCAGGTGGCCGGGGGTTCGCTGATCCCGGCGTCCTTGAACATCTGCTTGTTGTAGTAGAGCGCATAGGCCAGCGAGTACAACGGGACCGCGGCCGGGTCCTTGCCCGCCGCGCCCGTGGCGTCCAGGGCCGGTGCCAGGAAGCGGCCGCGTCCGCCGATCGCGTCGAAGTTCTTCTTGTCCCAGGGCAGCAGCGCGCCGGTGGCCTGCAGCGAAGCGGACCAGGTGTTGCCGATGTTGAGCACGTCGGGGCCCTGGCCCGAGGTGGTGGCGGTGAGGATCCGGTTGAGCAGTTCGGGCCAGGGGACGACCTCCAGCCTGACCTTGATCCCGGTCCGCCGCTCGAACTTCTTCAGCTCGGGACCGAGGATCTTCTTGTCCGCCTCGACGTTCGGTCCCTGGTTGGACGCCCAGTACGTCAGGGTCCCGGGGGCGTCGTCGCTGCCCCCTCCGGGGCTCGTCCCGCCCCCGCATCCGGATGCCACGGCGGCGAGCGCGGTGACGGTGGCGGTGATGGTCGCGGCTCGGAGTATGCGCATGACGGATACGCCTCTCTCTGAGGAGTCCGAGGTCGGCCATGTTCAGTTCCTGAACGGCCTCATGGCTTAACTTAGGGTGTGAGTTAAGGCCCGAGAGAAGGGTGCGTCAAGAGCGCCGACGCCGCCGGGTCGCGGGCCGGGAGGGAACCAGATGGCCGATCGTCCCCAGCGCACCGTGCGTGACCTGCGCAGAGCCAATCGCACGGCGGTTTTGGAACGGCTGTATTCCGACGGTCCCCTGAGCCGGCAGGAACTCGGCCCCGCAACGGGCCTCAGTTCAGGCTCCGTCAGCAACGTGGTCGCCGAACTCGCCAAGGACGGACTGCTGGAGGAGGCCGGCGTGGTCGAGTCCGCCGGCGGCCGGCCGCGCACCCTGCTCCGCGTCGCCCCGTCGAGCGGCCGCCTGATCGGCGTGGACATCGGCGAAACCCGCGTCCGGGTCGGACTCTTCGACGTCGCCATGGACGAACTCGCCCGCTGTGACCTTCCGTTGGCGCACCACGGCCACGAGGTGCACCTGATCGTCCGCCATGTCGCCGACGGCATCGCCGCCGTGCTGCGGGAGAGCGGTACGGCTCCCGGCCGGCTGCTCGGCGTCGGCGTCGGTGTCCCCGGCATCCTCGAACGGGGCGGGCCCGGCGGCGCCGTCGTCCACGGCCAGACCGTCGGCTGGGACGCCGTCCCGCTGGAAGGGCTGTTGCGCGACGCCGTCGGGCTGCCCGCCGCAGTGGGGTTCTTCCTGAGCAACGGCGCCAAGGCGCTGGGACAGGCCGAGATGTGGTTCGGCGGCGGCCGGGGCGCCAAGGACGCGGTCATCGTGCTCGTCGGCTCCGGCGTCGGCGCCTGCCTCGTCACCGACGGCGTCATCGACGGCGGGGCACGCGACAGCGCGGGCGAATGGGGGCATCTGACGGTCAGCGTCCGCGGCCGGCGCTGCCGCTGCGGTGCCCGTGGCTGCCTGGAAGCCTACGCCGGGGCCGAGGCCCTGCTGCAGCGTTGGCGGGAAGCGGGCGGCCGACCGCCCGCCGGCGCCGACGAGGAGACGGCGCTCACGGCACTGATCGCGGCCGCCCACCCGCCGGACGGCAATGCGGCGGCCGACCCGGTCGCGCGCTCCGTCCTGGACGAGACCGCGGAGTACCTCGGCGCCGGCATCTCCGACCTGATCAACCTCTTCAGCCCCGAACGGGTGCTCATCGGAGGCTGGGCCGGCCTCCAGCTGGGCCCGCACCTCCTGTCCGCCGTCCGCACCTACGCCACCGCCTACTCCCTCGCGCACCCCGCGGGCCGGGTGACCATCGGCCTCGGCACGCTCGGCCCCGACGCGGTCACGGTCGGCGCGGCGACGCTGCCGCTGGCGGACTTCTTCGCCAACGGGGGGCGGCGCACCGCACCGGTCCGTACGCCGGGGGAGCGGGCGGCGGCGCCGGGCGGGCACACGGCGCCGGCCGGGCGGCGGCGGGGCGGGTGAACAGCGGCCCGGGCCGGGCGGGGGCCCGGCCCGCCGGACGGGAAGCGTGCCGCGGCCGGCCGCTCCCGCCGACGGGCGGGCCCCCTGCGCGCTCTCCTCAGGCGTCCTCGGCCGCGTACACCCGGCTCCCCCCGACGAACGTCTGCAGGACGCGGGTCGCGGCGATCTCCTCGGCGGGCCCGTCGAAGGGGTCGCGGTCCAGGACGACCAGGTCGGCCAGCTTTCCCGGCTGGAGGGTGCCGGTGTCGTCGAGGTGGTTGGCGTAGGCGCTGCCGGCCGTGTACGCGGCGAGCGCCGAGCCCAGGTCGATCCGCTGCTCGGGGAGGAAGACCGGCGCCGAGGGCGGGCCGTCGGGCGCCCGGCGGTTGACCGCGACATGCAGCGCGGCGATCGGGTCCGGGGAGCTGACCGGCCAGTCGCTGCCCGCCGCAAGGGTGGCGCCCGAGCGCAGCAGGTCGCCGAACGGGTACTGCCACGCGGCCCGTTGGGCGCCCAGGAAGGGAATGGTCAGCTCGTCCATCTGCGGCTCGTGGGCCGCCCAGAGCGCCTGGATGTTCGCCGTCGCGCCCAGCCTGCGAAAGCGCGGGACATCGTCGGGGTGGACCACCTGGAGGTGGGCGAGGTGCGGCCGGGTGTCGCGCCATCCGTTCGTCCGCCGGGCCGCCTCGACCGCGTCCAGCGCCTCGCGTACGGCCCGGTCGCCCAGGGCGTGGAAGTGCACCTGGAAGCCTTCCGCGTCCAGCAGGGTGACGTAGGCCCGCAGCTCCTCGGGGTCGATGAACGAGATGCCGCTGTTGTCGGAGGCACAGCCGCAGGCGGTGAGGTACGGGGTGAGCATGGCGGCCGTGTGGTTCTCGGCGATGCCGTCCTGCATGATCTTGACGCTCGTCGCCCGCAGCCGTCCGCCCGTCAGCTCCTTGCGCCGGGCGACGAGTTCGGGGATCTGCTCCAGGCCACGGGACCGTTCCCACCACAGCGCCCCCGTGACCCGCGCGGTCAGCTTCCCGTCGTCCCGGACCGCCGTATACGCGGGGGCGCAGTCGGCGGTTCCGGGGCCGCGGCCCAGCATCGCGTCCTGCCAGGCGGTCACCCCGTACGCATGGAGCAGGCGCTGCGCCCTGAGCAGTCCGGCGGTCCGCTCGGCGAGCGTCGCCTCCGGGATCAGGTCGCCGACCAGCTGCATGGCACCTTCCTGCAGCATGCCGGTCGGGTGGCCCTCGGCGTCCCGCTCGATGCGGCCATCGGCCGGGTCCGGGGTGCGGGAGGTGATCCCGGCCCGTTCCAGGGCGCAGGAGTTGGCCCAGCCGCCGTGGTGGTCGCGGTTGACGAGGAACACCGGGCGGTCGGGGACGAGGGCGTCCAGGAACTCCCGGGTCGGCATGCCGCCGGGGAACGCCTCCAGGGACCAGCCGCCGCCCGTGATCCACGCCGCCTCCGGGTGCGCCGCCGCGTACGAGCTGATCAGTTCGCGGTACGCCTGGGCGGTGACGGCGGCGCTCAGATCGCACAGCGCCAACTCCAGCCCCCCGCCCACCGGATGGACATGGGCGTCCTGGAACCCGGGGACGAGCAGCTTGCCGCGCAGGTCGACGACGTCCGTGGCGGGCCCGATCAGGTCACGGACGTCCGCGTCGTGCCCGACGGCGACGATGCGGTCCCCGCGTACCGCCACCGCGCTCGCCCGGGTGCGCGCGGCGTCGACGGTGTGCACGGGACCGGAGACGAAGACGAGGTCGGCGGGGCCGTCACCGGTGGCGGCCTCCGGAGTGGGCTCGGGGGCCGAGGCGGTGCTGAGATCCATACGGGCGTCGCTCCAGATGTGTGAGGTGGGTGAGTTACGGGTCGTGTGCGTGGTGACGGAGGTGTCGAGCCGCCGCCTTCCGGGCCTGCGGCGGCGCGGGAGTGCGGTCAGCCCTCCGACGGGCTGGGGAGGGCGGCGCTCTCCGCGTCCATCGGGAGGCTGATCGCGTCGGCGTCCGTCCCCCGGCCGGTGCGGAAGTACGGGGCGCGGCGCACCCACTTGGCCCAGGCGGCGGTGGCCAGGCCCAGCGCGATGAACAGTGCGGGCAGCAGCAGCATGAACCAGCCGTTGTCGGGGCTCGCCTCGAAGTGGTCGCTCATGGTCGCGTAGTCCCAGACGAGGTAGCCGCCGAGCCCGAACAGCGTCAGCGCGCTCACCGCCGGGACGAGCACGTCGCGCAGGGCGCGCACCACGCCGCCGCGCAGGCTGTCGCGGAAGCGCACGGCGCAGGCGAGCGCGGTCAGCCCGTAGTAGAGGGCCACGGTCAGGCCGATGGAGTTGACGGCGGTCAGGATCATGTCGTTGAGCTGGGGGATACCGACCGCGAGCACGGCGAGGAGCGCGGCGAGGGCCATGACCACGAGGGTGCCCACGGCGGGGGAGCCGTAGCGGGGGTGCACCCGCTGCCACATCGGGCCCAGCGTGCGGTCGCGGGCCATCGCCAGCGTGCCGCGGGCGGTGGGGATGACGCTCGACTGGAGAGAGGCGAAGGCCGAGCACATCAGGGCGGCCAGGGGCAGGGACGCCCAGGGTTCCGGCGCCAGTGCGGAGCCGAGGAAGGTGAGGGCCTGCGGCCCGTTGTGGACGAGTTCGCCGGTGCTCATCACACGCTGGAAGGCGAGCGCACCGATGAGGAACAGCCCCAGCATCGCCGCCAGCGCGATCAGTCC
>Ga0207426_1002672_pt1 | contig 10941 bp, 13 predicted proteins | sample AraplaMF_Cvi_mMS_FD_184265 | JGI IMG/M metagenome (GOLD analysis project Ga0207426, IMG submission 184265) | Arabidopsis root microbial communities from the University of North Carolina, USA - plate scrape MF_Cvi_mMS (SPAdes) (version 2) | ecosystem: Host-associated > Plants > Roots > Endosphere...
CTGAAAAGAGCCGATAATAGCGGGCTACGCTATTTTGAGCACTATTCTGGAACATTCCCATGGAAATTAAGGTCAACTTTCTCGATAAGCTTCGTCTAGAGGCGAAATTCGACGATTTCACGGTCATTGCAGACCAGCCAATCCGCTATAAGGGGGATGGCTCGGCGCCCGGCCCGTTCGACTATTTCCTGGCTTCGTCGGCCTTGTGCGCCGCATATTTTGTGAAGTTGTATTGCTCAACTCGCAATATTCCAACTGAAAATATCCGTCTCTCGCAGAACAATATTGTCGATCCGGAAAATCGTTACCAGCAGATTTTCAAGATCCAGGTCGAACTGCCGCCGGATATTTCGGCCAAGGATCGCGAAGGCATCTTGCGCTCGATCGACCGTTGCACCGTAAAGAAAGTAGTCCAGACCGGCCCGGAATTCATCATCGAAGAGGTCGAAAACCTGGATGCCGATGCGCAGGCATTGCTGACGCTTGATCCGGCTTCCGGCAAGAACACCTTCATCCCTGGCAAAGACCTGCCGCTGGAGCAGACCATCGCCAATATGTCAGGTTTGCTGGCGAACCTGGGCATCAAGATCGAGATCGCATCCTGGCGCAACATCGTTCCCAACGTGTGGTCGCTGCATATCCGCGACGCGCACTCGCCAATGTGCTTCACCAACGGCAAAGGCTCGACCAAGGAAAGCGCGCTTGCTTCCGCGCTGGGCGAGTATATTGAACGTATCAGCTGCAATCACTTCTACGCGGGCGAGTTCTGGGGCGAAGACATTGCCAATGCCGACTTCGTGCATTACCCGAATGAGCGCTGGTTCAAGCCGGGCAAGAAGGACGCGCTGCCGCCTGAAATCCTGGACGAGTACAGCCGCGAGATTTACGACCCGGAAGGCGAACTGCGCGGCTCGCACCTGTACGACACCAACTCCGGCAACGTCGAACGCGGCATCTGCTCCTTGCCCTTCGTGCGCCAGTCCGACGGTGAAGTTGTGTACTTCCCGACGAACCTGGTTGAAAACCTCTTCGTCAGCAATGGCATGAGTGCCGGCAATACGCTGGCCGAAGCGCAGGTGCAATGCCTGTCGGAGATCTTCGAAAGGGCGGTTAAACGGGAAATCCTGGAAGGTGAAATGGCGTTGCCCGACGTCCCGCAGGAGGTGCTCGCAAAGTATCCCGGCATCCTGGCCGGCATCAAGGGCCTGGAAGAACAAGGCTTCCCGGTGCTGGTGAAAGACGCATCGCTTGGCGGTACCTATCCGGTGATGTGCGTCACTCTGATGAATCCACGCACCGGCGGCGTATTCGCATCGTTCGGCGCACACCCGAGCTTCGAAGTGGCGCTCGAACGCAGCCTGACGGAGCTGCTGCAAGGCCGTAGTTTCGAAGGCTTGAACGATTTGCCGCGTCCTACCTTCGTCAGCAACGCCGTAACCGAGCCAAACAACTTTGTCGAACACTTCATCGATTCGAGCGGTATTGTGTCCTGGCGCTTCTTCAGCGCCAAATCGGATTACGAATTCGTTGAATGGGACTTCTCCGGCCAGGGCGAGAACTCTAACGCCGACGAAGCCGCAACCCTGTTCGGCATCCTCGAAGACCTGGGCAAAGAAGCCTATATGGCGGTCTACGACGAATTGGGCGCCACCGCTTGCCGCATCCTGGTGCCAGGCTACTCCGAAATCTATCCGGTGGAAGACCTTATCTGGGATAACACCAACAAAGCGCTCCAGTTCCGTAACGATATCCTGAACCTGCATCGCCTCGATGACGAGCGCCTCGAAGCTTTGCTCGAACGCCTGGAAAACAGCGAGCTTGACGAATACGGCGACATTGCGACCCTGATTGGCATCGAATTCGACGAGAACACAGTCTGGGGCCAGCTCACCGTGCTCGAACTGAGGCTGCTGATCAACCTGGCGCTCAACGAATACGAGGCCGCGCGCGAACTGGTCGACGCCTTCCTGCAGTACAACGACAACACGCTGGCCCGCGGATTGTTCTACCAGGCCTTGAGCGCCGTACTCGAGGTGCTGCTGGACGAGGAAATGGAACTGGACGACTACGTGGTCAATTTCCGCCGCATGTTTGGCGACGAGAAGATGGACGCGGTGATCGGCTCGGTCGACGGCAGCGTGCGATTCTATGGCCTGACCCCAACCAGCATGAAGCTGGAAGGGCTCGACCGTCACCAGCGCAAGATCGACAGCTACCGGAAGCTGCACGCAGCGCGTGCCAAAGCCGCCGCCAAGTCGAATTAAGCGCGCACAGGCAGGCATCCCAGGCTGTTAAGCGTGCAGGCGAGGGCGGTTTCCAGGGGAGTATTCGGTTCGGTGCCAAGCACGTTCCGAAGCTGCTGGTTTTCCATCCGGACTGCACGCTGCCACAGATAGCGCATCTCCATCATTTCGCGCAAGGTCTCGTTGAACGGCGCGGCGAGACGGATAAGCCACCATGGAAACGCCTTCAGTTTCGGCTTTTTGCCCCCATGCGATTCGACGATACGCTGGATGGCACGGCCAATTTCGGCACCGTCCCGATCCCAATAGCCGGCCATATGGTAAGTCGCGAAGGGCGGCAATTGATCGCGTATATCCAGCAGTGCAATCATGGTGGCTGCCACATCGGGCAAATAGGCAAATTGATGGCCAACGCCTGATGCACTTGGCAGCCTGATTTCCGCCGGCACTTCGCCGGGCCGGATCATGCCTTGTGAAAGCCAATTATTACGCGCGCCCGGCCCGAAAAAGTCGCCAGCGCGAACCACGATGACGCGCACATTCCCACGTTCGCTGGCTTCTTGCAGGCGCTTCTCCATCTGGACGCGGATTTTGCCTTTACGCGTAAGAGGGCTCTGCACCGAATGTTCGTGGAGCAGGGGAAAAGCATCGGGGCCGTAGTTATAGACCGTTCCCGGCAGGACTATGGTTGATCCTTGCGTGGCCGCCGCAGCGATGGTGTTGTCAATCATCGGCAAAACCTGCTGTCCCCATCCACGGTAGCCCGGTGGATTGACGGCATGGACGATCACGGAACAACCTTCAGACGCCCTGCCCACATCTTGTGCATTCATCGCATCGCCTTCGATCCACTCGACACCTTCAGCGATGCGTCTGGCCACGCCAAGGCCGCGTTTCATCGCACGGACGTTCCAGCCTTGTGTCACCAGCTGACGCAGCATTTCTCCACCGATCCCGCCACTCGCACCGAGGACCAACACCGTTTTCGCATCCATCTTTGACTCCGTAAAGTTGACTATGAGGCAAATTATCGCCAAACTTGGGTCAAACGAAAATTCCCTAAACACATACATCCGCTATACATATTTGTATGCCTACGTCGATTCCCTGGGACCTGTACCGGACCTTTTTAAGCGTTCTGAACGCACAATCGCTGTCAGGAGCCGCGCGAAGTCTCGGCTTGACCCAACCGACCGTCGGACGCCACATATCCGAGCTTGAATCCAGCCTTGGACTGGCCCTGTTTACTCGCTCCCAGACCGGACTTCAGCCCACGGATGCTGCCTTGGACCTGCGGTCCCAGCTCGAAGAAATGCAGCATGCCGCGGCATCGATTGAACGCAGCGCCCATGGCCACAACCGTGTTCGGGGCGCCGTCCGGATTTCAGCAAGCGAAGTCGTAGGCGTGGAAGTCCTGCCGCCGATCCTTGCGCCGCTCCGGGCTAAATACCCGGAACTGGTCATCGAGCTAGTTTTGAGCGACGCAGTACAGGATTTGCTTGGCAGAGAGGTAGACATGGCCGTGCGAATGACACAGCCGCAACAGGATCTTTTGCTGGCCCAGCGCGTTGGAGAAGTCGCGCTCGGATTCTATGCACACAAAGACTATCTGGCAGCGCGAGGCGAGCCGAAAAAGCTGGCCGACCTGGCGGGCCATAGCCTGGTCGGATTCGATCTGGAGACGCCGTTCTTAAGAGCGGCCGGCGCCAAGTTGGGCGGATGGAAGCGAGAAGGTTTCGCTTACCGGTGCGACAGCAATCTGGCGCAGATGGCGTTGGTCCGTGCCGGCGCAGGTATCGGCGGCTACCAGGTTGGCCTCGCAGCACGCGACCTGAACCTGGTGCGCGTCCTTGAAAAAGAAATGCACATGACGATGACGACTTGGGTGACCATGCATTCGGATCTACGGCATAGTGCGCGTTGCAAAACGGTTTTTGATGTCCTGGTCGGTGGCTTGAAGGCCTTCTGGGGATAATGCATAACTTCGCATAATCTATATTATGTCAAATACGCGACGTCGCCGCCGTGCCCTACGCTGGGCAATGGCTGCATGGATTAAACGGCTGTTTGTACCTGGTGCATTTGAGCCTGCAACAAGCTAAGAAATCCAGCACTTCACGCTTTGAGACGCCTGCCAATCGCAGGCGTTTTTTTTGCTCGGCCACCTGGCGGTATAGCTTGCGCGCCCTGGCCTGGCCGAACCTCCCGCCACGAATGTTCCGCAGCTGCCAGTACGCCTGCCTTATCGAAATCTGAATTGCCTTACGCTCTGCTGGACTGAGCGTGTCAAACGGGAAAAGCTCTAATTGCATTGGAGCAATTATAGTGCTTGGAAGATAACTCTGCTCTTGCGATGGTTTGTCTTTATGGCGCGCGCACCGCCGCGGGATCACAAACACCTGGGCCGCACACAAACAAACAGGCCGTTTTCCCTGGGAATGGTCTACCTGGGCCTTGCAGCCCAGACCCCGCCAATTAATGTGACGTCACGTAAAAAGCCAAGCCCTACCGGATAAGCAGATTCGGCAAATTCGTGATCGACAAAATTTAATTCGACCTGGCCAGCTGAAAATTTGCTGCAGCTGGCTCCTGCCGGCGCAACTAGGTCGAATATTGTTCGGTTAGCCCTGAGGCATCGCGCTGAAGTCAGCACGCGTCGCCCTGTTATTCGGCGGTCCATCCTGAATCGTCTCAGGCCTCTTGCCAGCGCCAAGCGTAGGAACAGGCGGCGCAACGCCCATAGAAACGACCTGAGAGCCATTTTGAGGCGGTGTCACAGGTGTATTAGACTTCGACGTAGAAGACGCCTCAGAAGCCGCAACACGCGCATCAACACGCTTATTGGGGTCTGGGTCGAAATCCAAGAAAACACCCTCTTGCGCGATCTTGATGCACATATTGAACTCGACCCCCATCGGCGTACCGTCCTGCGAGTAGCACTTGCAACGAATAGCCCGCTGATCCCGCACCGACCCAATCTGAATACACGCTGCCGGAACCGGAACCCGAGAGGGCTTCGTAAGCTCGTCGTACTTCGGCGCCGTAGACTGGAGACCGGCAACACGGGGAGTCTCCCTCCACATATAGTCCTGCGCCTCGGCACGTCGATCAACAGGCCCAGACTTCGGCACCGCGTCAACAGGTTTGCCACTCACCACATTTCCCAACGTCGACGCCGAAGATGGAGCAGGAGCGTCAGACGACGACAGTCGGTTATAGAAGAAGTAGGCAAGCCACAGCGCAGCACAGACCAACAAAACAGCCATCACCGCCAAAAATTTTACGCGCCAAGGAATCGCCGCCTTCATAGTGTGAACTTCGGCAGACTTGTACTTGCCATACAAGCTCTTATCGAACGACCACCTGGAACTTTGCGAATCGCGGCGAGCCCCCGACCTGTCGCAGTTATCCTTCACCGCATCCCACACATGAACTGTTGACGCCTCAAAGCCCCAAATGCGAATCAGGTGCCTATGACGACCAGTTAGCTTGCGTACTGCGGGATCAATCAAGCTCGGATGCTGCGTGATTAGATACAGGTCGATACCCAAATGCCGGTGCTCCTCTAAGTCCGTGACGAACTTGTCAGGCACCGACCCAAGCGTACGATTACGGAAGGTCTTCTGCGCTTCATCAATAACGACAATGCCATTTGGCGGCACAGAAGCCCAATCCTTCGGCGACTCGAGCAACTCCCAATCGAGCTTCAATTCCTTAATGCCGTGATAGAAGACCGGCCTACCCTCACGCTCCGCCCTCTCCAACACATGCGCCAAGGTCCACAACGTCTTACCGTTACCCGGGATCCCGGTAATCATTTCAATGGCCACGCCTACGCCCCCTTAGTCACAAGCCGCGTAAACGTCGCACTGCCAGCCATCTTGATGACCGAAGCCGCCGCATAGGCAGAGAACATCATACTTATGGCCTTATCGACCCACAGATAACCCAGAAGCTGCAATGCCTGGGCTGGCATCGCACTCATATTCGACTTGATCTGAACGAGCAACCAGTCAATACCGGCATTCACACCTTTAAACGTCACAAAGGTAAGACCAAGTGCAAGCAACACACGACCAACCAGCGGCCCGGTCAACCGCAACAACAAACCGCCAAGCGCATAGAGCAAAGGCATGATTTAGCTCCCAAGAACTGCACCCGACAGGATGCGGAAGGAAATAAGAGAAGCCGCCACCATCAATGCGTACCGCAACACGATCAATGCACTAGCAGCCTTAGAAAAGGGGATCACAATCGACTGACCCTGAAACTCCACAGACACATCTTCAATGGGTGCGCCACCGCCCAACCAGCCATCAGCACTAAGCGCCGAAACATCAACAGTCGTGCCGTTTCCAGGTGCTGGCAAGCTTCCCTTTTCAGGATCATTACCATTGCCAGCAGCGTTACCCAACGTGTACTGAGGACTAGCTTTAATTGCATCCTCAGCCTCTTTCTGACGACACTGAATCGTCGCAGCTTCGCGCAAGGTCGCGCACTGGATTGCATCACCCATGCAGCTAATCTGCCCGCACTGGCCGGAAATAGACGAATTGCGACACATGTTCAGCTCAGGATGAAGGCGACAAAAATCGGTATCAGGCTTGTCAGGCTGGCCCTGCTTTCCATTCGGATCTAAACCGGTAACCGTCTTAGTAGTAGTCGAAGTGCTGCCATCCGGATTAGTTGTCTTCTCAGTCGTCTTAGTCGTAGTAGACCCATCACCATTCGGGCGAGTCTCTCTCGTTGTCTCGACCGGATTACCATTAGCATCGACCGACTTAGTAGTAGTGGAAGTCGTAGGATTCGCATCACCAGCCGCCCCACCATTAGCGCCCGTCGGATTCGTTCCAGAACCGACACACACCGCCATACCGTCAGGCGATACGCCCCCTTGAGTCGTTCCAGCAGGACAACCGCCAGAGGGGCCAGCCTTCGACGGAGGCATACCTGTAGGCTTGGAAGGAGTTCCATCACCAGGAGGCTTAGGCGTGCCGCTTGACGGAGTAGCTTGCTGACCATTGGATGTACCGGTGTAGTTGCACCAGAAGTCCTGACCACCACCAGCAGCCGGAGTGGCATAGCACTTACCAACACTATCCGGCGTGCCACCCGCAATCCCGCACGAATCAGATTGACCCGGCAAACCGCTACCGCCGCCATCCGGCATATTGGCGCTGGAACTAGCCGAATGACCCACATAACCCGCCCAGCTAACAGGCTGGCCTGCGGGAGTGTTACAAGGCTTTGGCGGCGGAGGGCCACAAGACCCATCAGGCTTCCGCTCATCACCAACAGCGCAACTTGCCTTTGTCGTAGACGTCGCCTGACCACAGGAACCAAACGTGTCAGGAGCGCCCGGATAAGCCTTCCAAGAACAATTACAGTCATAGCTACCATTCGCAGCCTGAGACGCGCCGGTCGACGTCTTGCCGGACATCTTCGCAATACCTAATGCGCACGATGCCGACGGCGAAGAAGAAAAGGTATCGTTCGGGAAGTTGTAGTGATACCAGACAGTCTCAGCCGACGCCGCCCCGGCAACGAACAGCAGCAAAAACGATATAAATAATTTCCGCATCACGATCAGTCCGAAAAGAGAATCCACCACACGCCCAAGTAGGTCACCAGCACAATAAGCCCCATACCTCACTCCATAAAAAAAGGAGCGCAAAAGCGCCCCTTAGAACGTCAAAGCGCTAGCCCTTACATCGCGGAACGAATCAGCTTGAACGCCTTGATGCTTGCGACCACACCGGTGTATGCAGCACCGACCACCACAGCAGCAGCACCGGCAGCGGTGATGGCAGCAATAATGGTCGTGGTGTCGATCCCGTCAGCCGCGTAAGCGGAAGTGGATGCAGCAGCCGCACCAGCAACCGCCACACCTGCAACACGCTTCAGAAACTTATCCATGGTTACTCCTTGTCTTCATGTTTGATAGAGATTGCTCTCGAAATCGCCTTCCATCCCCAAGCGACCGCCCAAACCCAACCAACGTTCAGGCTAATCACTTCGGCATCCCGAATGCTCATATTGCCCAGCTCGCGCCAAGCATTACTCGCACCCGAATCAACCACGTAGGCGCACGTGGAGATATCCGTCACAGAGGGGTCAAGCGCAAGCAGTAACGTGCCATCATCCTGCCGCACCACCTTCGCACAGACCCCCATGTTTAAGCAGCCGCCGGAGCCTGCTTACCAGCTTCGCGCTGCAGCGGCTTAATGCTCGTAACAACCATCGACGTCTTGCTACCAGTACTCTTCTGAACGACGCCGATCTCCGCGATGAAGGGGAAGCTGTTGTGCTTGATGCCATCGATCAGCTTCGAGCCTTCGCACTTCATCTCCTGGGTGCAGACGCCCCAAGAGTTTTCCCCGCTCAACTCCACATCCGTGAAGATCTTGCCGCTGTCGATGTCCTTGCCATCGAGATTGCCGCGAAACAGCTTAGCGCCGCGAATAGTGACCTTAGCCAGCATTTCCATGTGATACCCCTTCATCATTCGGCCCTGGGTCGTGAGGGCCGTACACGTGCCTTGCCAAGGCGGTTTTATGCATCGATGCCGGGATGCCCGTCACCCTGATATCAGCTATCAATGCGGCGAAATCTTCGTCATAGAACTTGCAGGCCTGATCGAGCGTCTTGCCGTACTGGTTGCGCATATGGCGCACCCTTCGGGTCAACTCGTCTTCATGTTGCCTCTGCAGCGTAGGAATCTTGCGGGAAGCCGCATCAATGAAGCCTTCCAGCGCCTTATGAGCCCCCGCGAAATATTCGGCAGTCTTCAAGATCACGTCATGCGGAATGACGCGATTCTTGTTGTGCAACTCGATCTCGATCCGGAGCCAATTGCTCTCCTGGTTACCAAGCTGCTTGCCCTTCTCGTAGGCCCGCACCAGCTTGCCCGAGGCACGACGCCCAATTTCAAACGTCCTGCCCAAACAGCCACGTGAATTCAAGTCCCCTCCTTCGTGCCGGTAATACTTCGGAATGCGACCGCCAGCATTGAACTGCCCGGCGAAATACATGTCCTCAACTTGCTCCAGGGAGTACTGGCCATCCAGGAAGTCCACCGCCAAATCGCACCTGGTGATTCGCGCATCGAGGTCCTGCAACGTCGCATAGACCGCTTGCCAGTCTTCGACCACCGCACAACCTGTACCGCTCAGATCGACACACATCGTGCCGCCGACGTTATCGCCACCACAGGCCACAATCGCCAGCCGCACCGCCTCGCCATCGATCAGCGCCATCACATCGTGACTCGCCTGATAGCCGTGAAGGCCCCGCTTGCTCTGCACCATCGTCACCTGGATCGGAAACCAGAGCTTGAAATAGAGGGACAACTGTTCCAGGGCATGAGAGATCGGCCCGGAAGGTAGGAAGGTAAAACGGAGCCAGTCAACGATGACGCCGCTGTCAGCGGTCCTGCTGGGACTTTCACCCCGTTTTACAGTACGGGGTGAAGCGGCTACGCCGCCCCCCTCGCCTCGCAGGGCTCGGCTTCGGGCGGCGGCTGCGCCGCTCTGGCCCATCACTTCGAAACTCCGAGAAAGGCCGCAACCGCCGCGCCGGTATGTGCCTCGGCCAAATGGTCGAACACCTGGCGCCAGGCCGGCTCCTTACGCAGTTCGGCGCGCTCCTGGTCCATCCACCAGGTCACGCGGTTACCGGCAGCGGCATGAGCGCGTACACGCTGAGCCACATTGTGACAATTGGAGAGAAAGTCCTGTTGACCTGTTGCCGGTAAACCAATACGATTCATGCAGTTCACGCAGTGTTAAGTTAACGATGCGTGAACCTTAGTTAACGGAGCGTTAATTGTCAAGTGGAAAAATAGCGGTTTTCCTATTTGTTGCCACAATCACACCACTCGCGCGCGCGGAAATACATGTTTGCCAAGCGCCAGACGGACGCAAGATTGTGACTAACGAAGAGTGCGAACAACCCTTCGTTGCAACTAGAGGCGCGATAGCCGACATTGAAGTAAGAAAGCCTGCTCCAGCTCTTGAAGCGCTTCAGCAAAAGAAGCTTGAAGAACTAAGGCGGCAACAGCTGGAAAAGAAATCGCTGCCGGAAGAAAAGCTACGATTGGAAAAAGCTCAATTACAAGAGCTACAACGGCTAAAGCAGACGAACAGGCCATTAGAAACGGAACGCCTCACAAGAGGACAAAAATGAAAAGCGCACAATATCTCGACCAGGTCAAAAGCAAACTTGGCCTTCATGCAGACAAAGAGCTGGCCGACCATTTCGGAGTGACGAAAGCGGCCATTAGTCAATACAAGAGCGGTGCACGCATCATGGAAAACGAGATGTGCCTCGCAGTTGCGCTAACGCTCGAAATTGACCCGCTCAAAGTCATCATGGCCGCCGACATAGATCGAGCCGAGCGCTCCGGACAAAGCTCCCTCTGGTCGGTTTTTATGAGCCGTACGGCAGCGATGGCCGCTAGCGCAGTTATGGCTGTCGGTGTCACTGGATTTTTGACACCGCAAAATGCGGAAGCCCGTACCTACAGCCCTACTTCGAAGCCGCAGTCCGAACGAATCTATATTATGTCAAATGTCATAATCACAGTATGACCGACACCACGGCGTGTTTTGAGACCACCTGCTCGCGATCGTCCCACATCAGCCAATTTGGAGCCATCGTGTTTCTTCGTCCGCAGGTGGTTTCGTTCTAGTGCCAATTC
>Ga0207426_1002673_pt1 | contig 10935 bp, 10 predicted proteins | sample AraplaMF_Cvi_mMS_FD_184265 | JGI IMG/M metagenome (GOLD analysis project Ga0207426, IMG submission 184265) | Arabidopsis root microbial communities from the University of North Carolina, USA - plate scrape MF_Cvi_mMS (SPAdes) (version 2) | ecosystem: Host-associated > Plants > Roots > Endosphere...
ACGCCGGTATGACGGCGATCCAGAAGACCGTCGCATAGTGGTCGGCGGTCCACCACATCAGACCCAAGGCCAGTGCCGGCCCAAGGAAGGCGCCGACCGTGTCCAGCGACTGACGCAGACCGAAACTTGCGCCGCGGATTTCCTTCGGGCTGATGTCGGCTATCAAGGCGTCGCGCGGTGCGCCCCTGATGCCCTTTCCAACGCGGTCAACGAAACGCGCGGTCACGAGCCAGCCCAGCGACGGTGCCAGGGGAAACACTGGCTTTGTCAGCGCGGCCATTCCGTAGCCCAGGGCCACGAGCAGCTTTCGCTTGCCAAGCCAATCGCTGAGCGCTCCGGAAAACACTTTGGTGATGGCGGCGGTCGCCTCGGCAATGCCTTCGATCACGCCGACTGCAAATGCCGAAGTGCCGAGGATGGCAACCATGTAGACCGGAAGCAGCGCGTGGATCATCTCGGAGGAGATGTCCATGAACAGCGAAACGAAGCCGAGAGCCCAGACGCCTTTCGGGATCGCCCGCAGGGCTGCGGGTCGCGAGCCGGCAACGTCGACCATATCGAACTACCTTTCACAAACGAACCCGCCAGGGTCTTCTGCTTTTGAAATCTGACGGCGACCTGAAAAAGCGTCCGAAGCCTAGCGTGATATCGTCCTCCTCGTGCGCTCGGACACTTCAGTCTAGCCGCTGCGGGATCAATCGTTACATCTCAATTGTTTGCCGGCAGCGCAAGCAGGCGGAAAATGTTGACATAGCCGATTCACGCGTGGATCATATGGTCCATGGGGTCGCGATCACCCCACGAGGCGCCAGCCGAAGAGTCGCGTCCAACGAAGCCGCTAAAACGGAGGACGCGCGATGCCGTCATTCACCGAAATCTCAGCCGACAAACTGAACCGCCTCATCGGCACGCCGGGTGCGCCTGTCTTGATCGATGTGCGCAATGACGAGGACTTTTCCGCAGATTCTCGTCTCATTCCCGGATCGATCCGCAAGCCATTCAAGGATGTGGAGGAGTGGGGTGCCGAAATCCACGGTCCGGCCGTCATTGTCTGCCACCACGGCGCCAAGCTTAGCCACGGCGTTGCCGCGCATCTTCGCGTCATGGGTACGCAGGCCGAAACACTGGAAGGCGGGTTCGAGGCATGGATCAAGGCAGGCGGTCTCGCCGTGCCGGACGATAAGCTGCCGCCGCGGGACGCGAAGGGGCGGACGGTTTGGGTCACGCGCGCGCGCCCGAAGATCGACCGTATCGCCTGCCCCTGGTTGATCCGCCGCTTCGTCGATCCATCGGCTGTCTTCCTGTTCGTTCCCACCGCTGAAGTGCTGATGGTCGCCGACCGGTTCGGCGCAACACCGTTCGACATCGAGGATGTCTTCTGGAGCCATCGTGGCGAGCGTTGCTCCTTCGATATCATGCTGGAGGAGTTCACCCTTCAATCCCAGCCGCTCCTCAGGCTTGCGACGATCGTCCGGGCTGCCGACACCGCAAGGCTCGATCTCGCACCCGAAGCAGCGGGATTGCTGGCGGCTTCGCTCGGGCTCTCGCGGATGTTTGCCGATGACCTCGAGCAATTGCAGGCCGGCATGACCCTTTACGATGCCTTCTACCGATGGTGCCGCGACGCGACCGACGAAACGCACAACTGGCCCTCGGCGAAGAAGGGAAGTTAGATGACCAATCTTGCCACGAACAGGCCCGCCGACGACACGACGGGCGGGACGGGTCACGGTGTCTCCTTCGGCGAGGCCCTTCGCGTCTGGTTGCGCGTGGCGGCGTTGAGTTTCGGCGGCCCGGCCGGGCAGATCGCCGTCATGCACAGGATCGTCGTCGACGAAAAGAAGTGGATCGGCGAACACCGTTTTCTGCACGCCCTCAACTACTGCATGCTGTTACCCGGGCCAGAGGCGCAACAGCTCGCCATCTATATCGGCTGGCTCATGCACAGGACGGCAGGAGGCCTTGTGGCCGGCATCCTTTTCGTCTTGCCCGGCTTCCTCTCCATCCTGGCCTTAAGCTACGTCTACGTGATATTTGGCAACGTCGAGGCCGTCGAAGGCATGTTCTTCGGCCTCAAGGCCGCCGTGCTTGCGGTCGTCGTGCAAGCGGTCATTCGGATCGGGGGCAGGGCGCTCAAAAATCCCGCGATGGTCGTTATCGCGCTAGTGGCATTCTTCGCGATATTTGTGCTCCACGTCCCATTCCCGCTCATCATTCTGGCGGCGGCGATAACAGGCTTCCTCGGTTCCAAATCCAGTTCAAGGCTCTTCCAGGTGGGTAATGGCCACAAAACTGCGGCGGGTCACATCCTTGCCGATGCCGACTCCGCGCTTGGTGAGGAAACGCCGGTTCATGCGCGGCCAAACCTGGTGTGGTCGCTTAAGATCTCGGCTGTGTTGCTGGCACTCTGGCTCGGGCCGCTTCTGCTGCTCTACGTCTTCCGTGGCGGAGATGATGTGTTCACGCAGATCGGCATCTTCTTTAGCAAAATGGCCGTGGTGACTTTTGGCGGCGCATACGCCGTCCTCGCCTATGTCGCGCAGGAGGCGGTGCAGCACTATGGCTGGCTGCGGCCGACGGAGATGCTAGATGGACTCGGCATGGCCGAGACGACGCCGGGGCCGCTGATCATGGTTCTACAGTTCGTCGGGTTCATGGGCGCCTATCGCGACCCGGCTGGCCTCGATCCGATGACCGCAGCCACGCTGGCGGCGATGCTGACGACCTGGGTCACGTTCGTGCCGTGCTTCCTCTGGATTTTTCTCGGTGCGCCTTTCATTGAAAAGCTCAGGGGAAATGCGGCGCTCGCAAGTGCAATGTCGGCGATCACCGCTGCCGTGGTGGGTGTGATACTGAACCTCGCCATCTGGTTCGGTCTGCACTTTCTATTTGTCGAGGCTCGCGTCCATCAGTTCGGTCCACTATGGGTCGAACTGCCGGTCTGGTCGTCGCTCGCCCTGCCGTCGCTGGCTCTCAGCCTTGCCGCAGCGGTTGCGATCTTCCGGTTCAGGATGTCGGTGATCCCCACACTGCTTGGATGTGCTGCTGCCGGAATGGCGTGGAGGCTGATCGCGTCGTCCTGATCGAGCCGCGCTGCGAACCAGGGCGGCGCGAGTGATGAAACTTGCTTCCTCTTGCGCCGGACCCCAATCCTTTCTATATCCTCGCCACGAAAGTCCGGCGGCCGATCCCGCTCGGACGCAGGAAATCCGCCGGCTCAGATGGGCGGACCGCAACAAGCTTAGAATTGGCAGCCACCCGTGAATACACTGGATTTTGACAAGAGGCCGGAAGATACCCGCGTTGTCGTCGCCATGTCCGGCGGCGTCGATAGTTCCGTGGTGGCAGGCATTCTCAAGCGCCAGGGCTATGACGTGCTCGGCATTACGCTGCAGCTTTACGACCACGGCGCGGCCGTTCACCGTGCCGGTTCCTGCTGCGCCGGCCAGGATATCGACGATGCGCGTCGCGTTTGCGAAACGCTCGGTATTCCTCACTATGTCCTGGATTACGAAAAGCGCTTCCGGGATACGGTGATCAACCCCTTCATGGAAAGCTATGTGGCCGGCGAGACGCCGATCCCCTGCGTCTCGTGCAACCAGACGGTCAAGTTCGCGGATCTCCTGGCAACGGCCAAGGAGCTTGGCGCCGACGCGCTGGCGACTGGCCACTACATTCGCTCCCGCGCCAATCCGGCCCCCGGCAATCCCGGTCGCCGCGCCCTTTATCGCCCTGCTGATGCCGATCGCGACCAAAGCTACTTCCTCTTCGCGACGACGCAGGAACAGATCGATTACCTGCGCTTTCCGCTCGGCGGTCTGCCCAAGGCAGAAACCCGCAAGCTTGCCGAAGAGATGGGGCTTGTCGTCGCCAAGAAGGCCGACAGCCAGGACATCTGTTTCGTGCCGCAGGGCAAATATTCCGACATCATCAACAAGCTGAAGCCGAATGCGGCACTCGCAGGCGAGATCGTCCATCTCGACGGCCGCGTGCTGGGCCAGCATGAAGGCATCCTGCACTACACGATCGGCCAGCGCCGCGGCATCGGCGTCGCCACCGGCGAGCCGCTCTATGTCGTCTATCTCGATGCCCGCTCGCGCCGGGTCATTGTCGGGCCGAAGGAGGCGCTGGAGACGCACCGCGTCTATTTGCGGGATGTCAACTGGCTGGGTGACGAGCCGCTTGTCGAGGCGGCTTCGGGCGAGGGCTTCGTGTGCTTTGCCAAGGTTCGCTCGACGCGCGCGCCGACGCCTGCCGTCTTGCATGCCGATGCGACCGGCATCTATGTCGACCTCGCGGTTGGCGAGGCTGGCGTTGCGCCGGGCCAGGCCTGTGCGCTCTATTCGGCACCCGGCGACGACGCCCGCGTGTATGGCGGTGGTTTCATCGAACGCTCCGAGCGCGAACCGGCGGCGGAAGCTTCGCTGAAGGCGCTGTTGGCCAGCCCGGTCGCGGCCTGAAAAAGCCTGTGGTATTTTCTCGATCATGCGCTTGACACAAAGCCGAAGCGCACCTTATAAGCCGCTCATCCCACGGGCCGAGCGCATCGCGAACGGCACCGTTGACCAGTGGCGGAGTAGCTCAGTAGGTCAGAGCAGAGGAATCATAATCCTTGTGTCGGGGGTTCAAATCCCTCCTCCGCTACCAGTCAAATGACGCATTTTCTTCTGTGGACTTTCCCATAAACCTTGGCTGCGGGCCTTTCTCCGTTGCTTACCCCTGTGCACCATGGGTCTGCGCTGTTGTCATCATTGTCGCTTAGACTGCTCGGCGAAAATCACGGATCGGATTTGAGAATGGCGAAGAAGCCGAAACGGGAACATTCCGAGCTTGCCGGTGAGTTTACCGATGATGGCGTGACCGTGCTCGTCGACATCTTCCGTCCGGCGGGTACGAATGGCGACTGGAAAATGGAAGTGGTGACCCAGCACGAGGATCTCATCGAATGGGAAGAGCCCTTCGCGACCGATCGCGAGGCCTTTGACGAGTTCCTGGCGACGATCGCACGCGAGGGGATCCGAACATTTCTGGAGGAAGAGGACCCGTCCGTCCACTAGCCCTTGCATCGTCGCGAAGGCTCGCGGCCGGCCGGCAAGCGGAGAATTGCTCGCAGCGCTCTACGTTCCGGAATATTGGTCCGCTCTCGGGCCGGCCAGCGTTACTTGCCAGGCGCTTCTGTCGTTGAAGTTCTGGCTTGCCAGAAAAGTATATCCCGTGCTTGCCTAGGGTTTTACTTTGCCTGCAAGATTGTCGAGAACATAACCGCCGGATCTCAGTCGGGCCAGCAGGACGACATGGTTGTTGCCGCGGCGATCGATGACAACCGAAAGCGCCAGTTTGTTCGACGCAAAGCCGGCGCCCAGAAAGGTTTTCAGCTTCAGTAGGGCATAGTCTTCGCAGTCGCCTTTGTTGTTGATGGGAAGCGACCAGTATTCGGATTTCCCCGATGTCTGTGCGTCCGTCGCCAGCGTTGACCTGCCTGTTCACCTTTTGAAGCAAAGGCATAGCCTTCTCGTCGGTCATCTCGTGGCCGCCGTTGCCATGGCAAAGCCAAGTATAGCGCGTGCAAGCCGAGGGGAAGCCTATCGGCGCTCCAATGGCGCCTGATGCGCGCAGGGCGGATCCTGCATAGCTCTCACCAGAAAACGCTGTGAAAACAAGCGTGAACGCTGCGAAAGCTGCCAAGTCCGCGTCGAAAACATCCTTATCGGCTGAGTGCTGCGCAACCAAGGTGGCGGTAACGAAGGCGGCGGTAACCAGGGTGGCGGTAACGAAGGTGGTGGCAACCAAGGCGGTGGCAACCAGGGTGGTGGCCACCAGGGTGGCGGCAACCAGGGTGGTGGAAACCAGGGTGGTGGAAACCACCACTAAGGCTTATCTTACACGGCGACCAGCCTCAGTTCAGAGAAGCAAAGCCCGGGCGTATGTCCGGGCTTGGTCATTTCATCGTTGAGCAGTCTCAAAATCTGAAGCCAACGCCGACGGTAACAACCTTCTGATTGAAAACGGTGTCTATGCCCAAAAGGACTTTGCTGCCGTAGTCGTTGTAACGACATTCCACGCGCCCGAAGATGTTGTACGTGAAGGCGTAGTCGAGACCGGCTCCGGCGGTCCACCCTGAGAACTGGCATCGAAGCCGTTCCAGGTGAAAACTGGGGCTGCTGGTACAACCGCGGCCGCCCCCTCATAAGATCGGGGGGCGACGCCGCCCCTGCAAGACCAATGAAGGCCGCCGAGGCGGCAGCGATACGAAAATGCGCGATAAATCCCTCTCCTATGACAAGGGTCCACTCACTTTGCGCACCGATCGGGCTAGGTCCGATCGGTGATCGCGGTCCATGCTGCGTGAGCGAACGTGGCCCTGTCTGAACGGGTCCATTACGAAGTTCTGATGTAGAGGACTACTGGAGAGGAGTGCGGAGCGCTTATCCGTTGGCCAATGTCTCGTGACGGTCAAGGGCGAACGAGCGCGTTTCTTCGGCGGGCATCGCCTTGCCGAAGAGATAGCCCTGTCCGACATCGCAGCCGAGTTGAAGCAGGTGGCCGAGTTGGCGATGCTCTTCGATGCCCTCGGCGGTGGTCTGTATGTTGAGGCTGCGCCCGAGCCCAAGCATGGCGCGGATGATTTTTTCCTGACGCTCATCATCGCGGTACGTTGCGATGAAGCTCTTGTCGATCTTGATCTTGTCGAAGCGATAGCGGGCGAGCTGGGCGAGGCTGGAGTAGCCGGTGCCGAAATCGTCAAGCGCGATCTGAACGCCTGCATCGTGGAGTTCATCCAGGATGATTGCGGCAACCGCCGGATCCTGGATCAGGGCATTTTCGGTGATCTCGATCTCCAGACGACTTGGCGGAAGACCATTTGCCGACAACACCTTGAAGATGCGCGAGGCCAGCAGCTTGTCCTCCATTTGCACCGGAGAGACATTGAAGGAGAGGGTAACGTGGTCGTCCCAGGCCAGGGCGTCTCCGCAGGCCTGCGCCAGAAGGTCTTCGAAAAGCTCGGTGATCAGTCCGGTCTCTTCGGCAATGCCGATGAACTCCGGCGGCGGAATGGCGACGCCTTCTTCGTCCGTCCAGCGAGCGAGCGCTTCGAAGCCGCAGACCGTGCCTCTCTTGAGATCGATCAACGGTTGATAGAAGGGGCGGATGGCCTTTTGCTGAATTGCGACGCGCAGCTTGGATTCCAGCGTCGCGCGCTTTGCCACCTTGTCCTGCATCGAGGCTTCGAACACCATGTGGTGGTTGGGGCCGCGTGACTTCGCCTCGTACATGGCGAGGTCGGCTCGGTGGGCCGCGTCCTCGAGCGGCTCTTGACCCTGCTCCCAGCGATCGTGGCCGACGCTGGCGCCGACTTCGACCGCGAACCCGTTGATGTGAATGGGCCGTGTTACGGCTTGAATGAGCAAACGCGCGAAGCGTTCTTCATGGCGGGAGGAGAGGCCAAGCGCAACGACGACGAACTCGTCGCCGCCGAAGCGATAGACGCAGTCCGCGTTTCCGATTGCGCAGATCCGTTTTGCCACCTCGATCAGAAGGGCGTCGCCGCCATTGTGGCCGACAAGGTCATTGACCTTCTTGAAGCCATCGAGGTCTATCGAGAAGATTGTCACGTTCTGCTCCCACTCGTCACCTTCGACGTCGGTCTTCGTCCTTCGCGGCGGGACTTTCCGTTCGAACGCATAGCGGTTGGGAAGTTTGGTGAGGTGGTCGTGGGTTGCTGTCCAGTCGGCCTTGGCCTGAGCGGTGGCCCGCAGCTCCATCTCCTTGCGCAAATCGACAATGCGCAGGATCGAATAGACGAAGCTCATCGCCCCGCCGATGCCAAGGGCGAGGACGAGCTTGTCTGCACCATAGCTTTCGTAGGCGCCGACGAAGGCGACCACACAGTTATCCAGTTCCAGGATTGCACCGACGAGCCATAGCGTTACCCCCAACGCCATGACCAACAAGCATTGCCTCCCGGCCCTGCTCTGGAAGAATACCGGCATGCTTTACTCCATCTCCACCCGGGCGCTGATGTATCATGGAAGTCTGAAGCGTTTGTTGAAATCAAAGGGCGATTTCTTGTTATCGAATCGCTATCACGGCGTGTGAACTGGCTCGAAAGCCGCGGTGAAAAACGAGGCGAGCGCTTGTCGCTCGCCTGTTGTTCTCAAAGTCTGGTTAGAAGGGTGACGCTGACGACGAGCAGGAGAAGCATCCCGGCGCCAGTCATACGTAGCAGACGCGTGCGTCGCATCCGCGCGCCGCTCCAATCATAGGGCATGCAAAGTCCTCCTTGGGGCAAGGATTGACAGCCCGACGGTGTCGGGTCGAAAAACTATCGCATCGATTGCTTGCGTAAGGCTGGACTAAATTATCGCCCTGAAAATTAGGTGGTTTGTCCTTCGAAGCGCAGGGACCAGCGGCTTCCGTTGCTGGTCATGTGAGCGACGGCGAGCGGTTCGATATCGGTAATCCAGAATGATGACAGGGGGGCATTCAGCGTGCCGATGATGGCTGCTCGGATGACCGCCGCATGGGTAATGGCGATGATGTTACCGCCGGACTGCAAGTGCTCGCGCATCCAACCGTTTACACGCATGCACACGGCAGCGATCGCCTCGCCACCATGCGGTGCTTCCTCCGGTTGCGCCATCCAGGCGGCAAGGTTCTCGGGTTCCGCTTGCTGGATCTCGGCGATCGAACGGCCCGCCCACCGGCCAAAATCGCAATCGGCGAGCGCCTCGGAAACTTCCGGCTGCAAGCCAAGCGCGCCGGCCGTCTGCCGCGCGCGCAGCGTCGGGCTGGCGAAGACGCTGTCGGCGTGCCGCAGGCGTGGGGTGATTGCCCGTGTGGCAATGATTGCCTTTTCATTCAGCGGTTCGTCCTGCGGGAAGCGCGCCTCGCGGTTGGCGGCCGTCGGGCCGTGGCAGATCCAGGTAAGGCGCGTCATCACGTTCGTTGTCTCCGGATATAGGGGAGCGTGGCCCGCCGCTGCATGAAGTTTCGTTGACAGGTTCGAAGCGGCAGATATAACGGTGATGTTGTGGGTTTGGAAACCGGTGAAATTCCGGTGCGGTCGCGCCACTGTGATCAGGATGAGGATACCTCGGACTGGAAGTCAGACCCTGCCACGCAACGATTCTCGACTGAACGCGTCATTCCAGGAGGAATACATGTCTGACACTACTTTTGCGCCCGTCGCCGCACCGGCTCCGATTCCGGTTGGCGAGCTTTTGCCTTGGGCCATCTTCGGCGGTCTACTGATGCTCATCGCCATCTATTTCGTCGGTACCGAAGAGGGCGCGATGGCGCTTTTCAACGGTATGTACGTGCACGAGTTCGTGCATGACGGCCGGCATCTCCTCGGCTTTCCCTGCCACTAAGGGAGTTCCGGACATGGTTGGAAATCTTTTGCTTCGCGGCATGCTCGCGGGGGTGGTCGCTGGCGTCCTCGTTTTCGCCTTTGCGCATACTTTCGGCGAGCCGCTTGTCGACCAGGCGATCGCGTTCGAGGAGGCGGCGGGTGAAACTGCTGAGCCTGAAATCGTCAGCCGCGCCACGCAGGCGGGCCTTGGCCTCTTAACCGGTGTAATGGCCTACAGCATTGCTGTCGGCGGCCTGTTTGCCCTCGTATTCGCCTTTATCCAGGGGCGGTTCAGCAATCTGAGCGCCCGCGGGACCTGTGCCGTCATCGCCGCTGCGGCGTTTGTCGCTATCGTGATCGTACCCAACATAAAATATCCGGCCAATCCGCCGGCAGTCGGCAATCCCGACACCATTGGCGTCAGGACCGAGCTGTTTTTCCTGATGATCGTCGTTTCGATCGCTGCGCTTGTAGCTGCAATTGCGCTTGCACGCCGCCTCACGCCGCGGTTCGGTATGTGGAATGCGGCAATCGCGGCAGGTCTGGCCTATGTCGGTTTCATCGGCCTCGTGCAGTATCTGCTGCCGCCGATCAACGAGGTTCCGGAGAACTATTCGGCTATGGTTCTCTGGCGTTTCCGTACGACCACGATCGGGATGCACGCCATCCTATGGGGCGTTCTTGGCCTGGCCTTTGGTGCTCTGGCCGAGCGCAAGCTCGGTGCCGCACCCAGGCTCAGCGCTCGCGCGTCGGTCTTCCATTGATCGGAGAAGGCTCCGGAGCAATCCGGAGCCTGTCCTCAGAGATGACCAGTCGGCGTCCCATTTTTCTTGTAGCCATGATTGCTGTCCTGCAGCTTTGGTCCGTCGCGGCCGACGCGCACCAGCGGAGCAGCAGCGGTTCCCAAAGCGGCATCGCGATCGCCGAGATCTCACATGGCGAAATGGTCATGATGGCGGAGTATCGCGATCGGATCATTGATCTCGCGGCGCGTGCCACGGACACGAACGAGCCGTTCCGACGCGTGCTGAACTATGCGCAGATCCAGCATGCCTATTGTCTCTGGGGCAAGATGCCGGGCGGGGTGACCGACGAGGCCAGTCCATTCAATGAATGCTCGCACGCCTACCTCGCGGCAACGAAGGCCGTGCTCCTGTCGATGCGCAACATGGGCGCGGAGGCGGACGAGGCGGAGGCCATCGTCTCTGCGATCGACGCCGGCATGGTGTTGCGCGGTCTGGCGCTGATCACCTGCGAGTTCAGCGGTGAGGCGTTCAACACTGCGGATGTCGTTCGCCCGGTGTGGAGGAATGTTCCCTTGCATCCCGGCAGCATGGTGACGGTTACCGGCTTCGCGGCGGTGTTGCTGGCTGCGGCATATTGTGGACGGCGGCTGCTTCGGTGGATCGCGCCCTGACGAAACCTGCTCCGGCAGACCGTCCTTAATTTGACCCTGAAAGGCTCTAGGTGTGTAGTCCCTGAGTGTGATGGTGCATCATTGAACCTGAGTCGTCAGGAAGAGGATGCATTATGGGAAGTATTCTTCACGGCAGCGCCCGCACGACGCCGCGTCTTCGAGACGA
>Ga0207426_1002674_pt1 | contig 10931 bp, 10 predicted proteins | sample AraplaMF_Cvi_mMS_FD_184265 | JGI IMG/M metagenome (GOLD analysis project Ga0207426, IMG submission 184265) | Arabidopsis root microbial communities from the University of North Carolina, USA - plate scrape MF_Cvi_mMS (SPAdes) (version 2) | ecosystem: Host-associated > Plants > Roots > Endosphere...
TGAAGAAGGCGATGATCTGGCCGTCCAGATTCCCGTGCATCCGCGAGAAGGTGACGAAGGCGAGATTGCAGGCGTTGAGCATCAGCTCGATGCACATGAACACCACGATGGCGTTCCGCCTGATCAGCACCCCGGCCGCGCCGATGGTGAACAACAGGGCGGCGAGGTAGAGGTAGTAGACCGGGTTCATTTCTTGGCCCCCTCCTTGTGCTCCGTCGACGGCGCGCCACCGGACGAGGACGGGCCGGGCTCGTCCTCGGAGCCCCGGCCCAGCCAGTCCTCGGAGCGCCGCTCCAGCGCCTTCAGTTCGGCGAGCGACGCTCCGGAGACATCGCGGATCTGACCGCGCTCCCGCAGCGTCGGGTTGACGCTGAGTTCGGACACGGTGCCGTCGGGCAGCAGCCCCGGAATGTCGACGGCGTTGTGCCGGGCGTAGACGCCGGGGGCGGGCAGCGGCGGCACCTGCTTGCCCTCGCGGATCCGGGCCTCGGACTGCTCCCGCTGCGTCTTGGCGCGCTCCGTGCGCTCCCGGTGGGTGAGCACCATCGCGCCGACCGCCGCCGTGATCAGCAGCGCGCCGGTGACTTCGAAGGCGAAGACGTACTTGGTGAAGATGAGCGCCGCCAGGCCCTGCACATTGCCGCCGGCGTTGGCCTCGCCCAGGCCGTTGAACTCCTTGAGCGAGGCGTTGCCGATACCGGCGATCAGCAGGATGCCGAAGCCGAGGCCCGCCGCGGCGGCGAGCCAGCGCTGCCCCTTGAGCGTCTCCTTGAGGGAGTCAGCGGCGGTGACACCGACGAGCATGACGACGAACAGGAACAGCATCATGATCGCGCCCGTATAGACGACGATCTGGACGACGCCGAGGAAGTAGGCGCCGTTGGCCAGGTAGAAGACCGCCAGGACGATCATGGTCCCGGCGAGCGACAGCGCGCTGTGCACCGCGCGCTTCATCAGGATCGTGCACAGCGCGCCGATGACGGCGACACTGCCCAGGATCCAGAACTGCACGGCCTCCCCCGTGGACGTCATGGAGGCCGCGGCGGCGAGGCCGGTCATGCGTGCGCCCCCTTCGCCTGCGGGTTCTCGTCGTCCTTCTCGCCCTTGGAGGTGGCGGTCTGACGGACGGTCCCCGGCGCGGCCTCGGTCACCAGGCCCTTGTAGTAGTCCTTCTCCGTCATGCCGGGGTAGATCGCATGCGGGCTGTCCACCATGGTCTCCTCCAGGCCCGCGAGCAGCTCTTCCTTGGTGTAGATGAGCGATTCGCGGGACCTGTCGGCGAGTTCGTACTCATTGGTCATGGTCAGCGCGCGGGTCGGGCAGGCCTCCACGCACAGGCCGCACAGGATGCAGCGCAGATAGTTGATCTGGTAGACGCGGCCGTAGCGCTCGCCCGGGGAGTAGCGCTCCTCGTCGGTGTTGTCCGCGCCCTCGACATAGATCGCGTCCGCCGGGCAGGCCCAGGCGCACAGCTCGCAGCCGATGCACTTCTCCAGCCCGTCCGGATGACGGTTGAGCTGGTGGCGGCCGTGGAAACGCGGCGCCGTCGGCTTCTTCTCCTCCGGATACTGCTCGGTCAGCCGCTTCTTGAACATGGCCTTGAAGGTCACACCGAAGCCGGCCACGGGGTTCTGGAACTCAGGCACCGTCGCCCCCCTTTCCGTCGTTTCCGATTCCGTCACCGACAGTGTCCGCCCCGCCACTGACAATCAGCTCCCGCTCCCGGCGCGGCCTGCGGCGCGGCACCGGCGGCAGGCTCTGTCCGGGCAGCGGCGGCACGGGGAAGCCGCCCGCCATCGGGTCGAAGGCCCCGTCGCCGTCCATCTCCTCCGCCACCTCGGCGCGCCGGAAGAAGTCCACGAGCAGGGAGATCAGCAGCAGCAGGACGGCGCCGCCGGCGACGTACAGCACGATCTGGGAGAAGTCGTAGCCCTCGTTCTTCAGCGCCCGGACGGTGGCGACCAACATCAGCCAGACCAGCGAGACCGGGATGAGGACCTTCCAGCCCAGCTTCATGAACTGGTCGTAGCGCACCCGCGGAAGAGTGCCGCGCAGCCAGATGAAGAAGAACAGCAGCAGCTGCACCTTGAGGGTGAACCAGAGCAGCGGCCACCAGCCGTGGTTCGCGCCTTCCCAGAAGGTCGAGATCGGCCAGGGAGCCCGCCAGCCGCCCAGGAAGAGGGTGATCGCGACGGCCGAGACGGTCACCATGTTGATGTACTCGGCGAGCATGAACATCGCGAACTTGATCGACGAGTACTCGGTGTTGAAGCCGCCGACGAGGTCGCCCTCGGACTCCGGCATGTCGAACGGCGCGCGGTTGGTCTCCCCCACCATCGCGACGATGTAGATGATGAACGACACCGGCAGCAGCAGGATGTACCACCGGTTCTGCTGCGACTCCACGATGGTCGACGTCGACATCGACCCGCTGTAGAGGAACACCGCCGCGAACGACATCCCCATCGCGATCTCGTACGAGATCATCTGCGCACACGAGCGCAGCCCGCCCAGCAGCGGATAGGTCGAGCCGGAGGACCAGCCCGCCAGCACGATGCCGTAGATGCCGACCGAGGCCGTGGCCAGGATGTAGAGGATGCCGATCGGCAGGTCCGTCAGCTGCATCGGGGTGCGGACACCGAAGATCGAGATCTCGTTGCCCGCGGGCCCGAAGGGGATCACCGCGATCGCCATGAAGGCCGGGATGGCCGCCACGACCGGCGCGAGGACATAGACCACCTTGTCGGCCCGCTTGACGACCAGATCCTCCTTCAGCATCAGCTTGATGCCGTCGGCGAGGGACTGGAGCATCCCCCAGGGACCGTGCCGGTTGGGGCCGATGCGCAGCTGCATCCAGGCGACGACCTTGCGTTCCCAGACGATCGAGAACAGCACCGTCAGCATCAGGAACGCGAAGCAGAAGACCGCCTTGATGACGACGAGCCACCACGGGTCGCGGCCGAACATCGACAGGTCTTCCTGGGCCAGCGTGCTGCCGGCGGCGGCGAGTTGATCGAGCTGCATCATGCGTCCACCTCCTCGGGCTGCTCCGGGGTGCCCGGGGCGGCGGAGATCTTCACCAGGTCACCGGGGCGGGCCCCGGTATCGGCGGCGACCCCACCGCCCGTGGAGTTGAGCGGCAGCCACACCACCCGGTCGGGCATCGGCGTGACCTGGAGCGGCAGCCGGACCGCGCCGGCCGGCCCGGTGACCGCCAGCAGATCGCCGTCCTTGACCCCGGTCTCCTGCGCGGTGGTCTCCGACAGCCGGGCGACCGCGAGGTGGCGGGTACCGGCCAGCGCCGGGTCGCCTTCCTGGAGCCGCCCCTGGTCCAGCAGGAGCCGGTGGCCGGCGAGGACGGCCTCCCCGCTGTCGGGGCGGGGCAGCGCCCGCCCGGTCTCCGCGGGCTCGCCCGCGTACGGCCCGTCCCAGCCGCCGAGGCGGTCCAGTTCGCGGCGTACGGAACGGAGGTCCGGCAGCGCCAGATGGACGTCGAGGGCGTCGGCGAGCATGTGCAGCACCCGGGAGTCCGGCAGCAGATGCCGGCGGGTCATCTGGTCCGGTTTGAGCGCGGCCTCGAACAGCCGCGCCCGGCCCTCCCAGTTGAGGAAGGTCCCGGCCTTCTCCACCACGGCCGCCACCGGGAAGACCACATCCGCCCGCTCGGTGACCTGCGAGGGCCGCAGCTCCAGGCTGACCAGGAAGCCGACCCGGTCCAGCGCGGCGAGTGCGGCGGCCGGGTCCGGCAGGTCGGCGATCTCGACGCCCGCCACCAGGAGCGCACTGAGCTCGCCGGTCGCCGCGGCCTCGATGATCTGGCCGGTGTCCCGGCCGTGCCGGTGCGGCAGCGCGGCCACGCCCCAGGCGGCGGCGACCTCGTCGCGGGCCCGCGGATCGGTGGCCGGCCGCCCGCCCGGCAGCAGCCCGGGCAGCGCCCCCGCCTCGACGGCGCCGCGCTCACCGGCCCGCCGCGGGATCCACACCAGGCGGGCCCCGGTGGCCGACGCCACCCGGAGCGCGGCGGTCAGCGCGCCGGGCGCGGCCGCCAGCCGCTCACCGACGACGATCACCGAACCCTCGGCCCGCAGCGCCTCGGCCGCGGTACGGCCCTCGCCCTCCAGGCCGACCCCGCCCGCGAGCGCGTCCAGCCATTCGGTCTCGGTACCGGGTGCGGACGGCAGCAGCGTGCCGCCGGCCTTGATCAGCCCGCGCGAGGCGTAGGCGGCCAGCCCGTAGGTGCGCTGTCCGCTCCTGCGGTGCGCCTTGCGCAGCCGCAGGAAGACGCCCGGGGCCTCCTCCTCGGCCTCGATACCGGCCAGCAGTACGGCCGGTGCCTTCTCCAGCGCGGTGTACGTGACACCCCCGCCGTCCAGGTCACGGCCGCGGCCGGCGACCCGGGACGCCAGGAAGTCGGCCTCCTCGGCGCTGTGCACCCGGGCCCGGAAATCGATGTCGTTGGTGCCCAGCGCGATCCGGGCGAACTTGGCGTAGGCGTAGGCGTCCTCGACGGTCAGCCGGCCGCCGGTCAGCACGCCGGTGCGACCCTTGGCCGCGGCCAGCCCGCGGGCCGCCGCCTCCAGGGCAGCGGGCCAGCTCGCCGGCTCCAGTTCGCCGGACTCCGGGTTGCGCACGAGGGGGTGCTCCAGCCGGTCGCGCTGCTGCGCGTACCGGAAGGCGAACCGCCCCTTGTCGCAGATCCACTCCTCGTTGACCTCGGGGTCGTCGGCCGCCAGCCGCCGCATGACCTTGCCGCGCCGGTGGTCCGTACGGGTCGCGCAGCCGCCCGCGCAGTGCTCGCACACCGACGGCGAGGAGACCAGGTCGAACGGGCGGGAGCGGAAGCGGTACGCGGCGGAGGTGAGCGCGCCGACCGGGCAGATCTGGATGGTGTTGCCGGAGAAGTACGACTGGAAGGGGTCGCCCTCTCCGGTGCCGACCTGCTGGAGGGCGCCGCGCTCGACGAGTTCGATCATCGGGTCGCCGGCGATCTGGTTGCTGAAGCGGGTGCAGCGCGCACACAGCACACAGCGCTCGCGGTCCAGCAGCACCTGCGTGGAGATCGGAACCGGCTTCTCGAAGGTCCGCTTCCGGCCCTCGAAGCGCGAATCCGGGTCGCCGACCTGCATCGCCTGGTTCTGGAGCGGGCACTCGCCGCCCTTGTCGCAGACCGGGCAGTCCAGCGGGTGGTTGATCAGCAGCAGCTCCATCACCCCGCGCTGGGCCTTCTCGGCCACCGGGGAGGTCAACTGCGACTTGACCACCATGCCGTCGGTGCAGGTGATGGTGCAGGAGGCCATCGGCTTGCGCTGGCCCTCGACCTCGACGATGCACTGCCGGCAGGCGCCCGCCGGGTCCAGCAGCGGATGGTCGCAGAAGCGCGGGATCTCGATGCCGAGGAGTTCGGCGGCGCGGATGACCAGCGTCCCCTTGGGGACGGAGATCTCGATGCCGTCGATCGTCAGGGTGACGAGGTCCTCCGGCGGGATCGCTGCCTCGCCGCCCCCCGAGGGACGGGCGGCGGAGCCGCTGTCCGACCCCGTGGTCGTGACGGTCATGCCTTCACCCCCAGGTGAGCGTCGTTGTCGGCCCAGAGGGTCGACCTGGCCGGGTCGAAGGGGCAGCCCCTGCCATTGAGGTGCTGCTCGTACTCCTCGCGGAAGTACTTGAGCGAGGAGAAGATCGGCGAGGCGGCGCCGTCGCCGAGGGCGCAGAACGACTTGCCGTTGATGTTGTCGGCGATGTCGTCGATCTTGTCGAGGTCGCCCGGCCGCCCCTTGCCCGCCTCGATGTCGCGCAGCAACTGCACCAGCCAGTACGTCCCTTCACGGCAGGGCGTGCACTTGCCGCAGGACTCGTGCGCGTAGAACTCGGTCCAGCGGGTGACCGCCCGGACCACACAGGTGGTCTCGTCGAAGCACTGGAGCGCCTTGGTGCCGAGCATCGAGCCGGCCGCGCCGACGCCCTCGTAGTCGAGGGGGACATCGAGGTGCTCGTCGGTGAACATCGGCGTCGACGAGCCGCCCGGCGTCCAGAACTTCAGCCGGTGGCCGCGGCGCATCCCGCCGCTCATGTCCAGCAGCTGGCGCAGGGTGATGCCCAACGGGGCCTCGTACTGGCCGGGGTTGGCCACATGGCCGCTGAGCGAGTAGAGCGTGAAGCCCGGGGACTTCTCGCTGCCCATCGAGCGGAACCAGTCCTTGCCCCGGTTCATGATCGCGGGAACCGAGGCGATGGACTCGACGTTGTTCACGACAGTGGGGCAGGCGTACAGGCCCGCCACCGCCGGGAAGGGAGGACGCAGCCGGGGCTGTCCGCGACGGCCCTCCAGCGAGTCGAGCAGCGCGGTCTCCTCACCGCAGATGTACGCGCCGGCGCCCGCGTGCACGATCACGTCCAGGTCGAGCCCCGAGCCCAGGATGTTCTTCCCGAGGAAGCCCGCCGCATAGGCCTCGCGCACCGCCTCGTGCAGCCGCCGCAGGACGGGCACGACCTCGCCGCGCAGATAGATGAAGGCGTGGTTCGACCGGATCGCATGGCAGGCGATCACGATGCCCTCGATGAGGGAGTGCGGGTTCGCGAAGAGCAGCGGGATGTCCTTGCAGGTCCCGGGCTCGGACTCATCGGCGTTGACGACGAGATAGTGCGGTTTGCCGTCGCCCTGCGGGATGAACTGCCACTTCATCCCGGTCGGGAAGCCGGCGCCGCCGCGGCCGCGCAGCCCGGAGTCCTTGATGTAGGCGATGACGTCGTCCGGCGGCATCGCCAGCGCCTTGCGCAGTCCCTCGTAGCCCTCGTGCCGGCGGTAGGTCTCCAGCGTCCAGGACGCGGGCTGGTCCCAGAAGGCGGACAGGACGGGCGTCAGAAGCTTCTCGGGGTGGTCCCCGCCGGTCTCGCGCCGGGAGGCACCCCCGTGTTCGGCTGCCACTGTCATCACTCCCCCTCCTCTGCTGTGGGACCGGACGGGTGCTGCTCGTCGGAGGCCGAGGTCTCCTGCGGTGCGTCATGGGAGCTGGGGTGGCCGGCGGGCGCCTCGTCCGCGGGGTGCCCGGACGGGGGCTCGTCGGAGGGCGTGCTGTCGGCCGTGGTCCGCGGGGAGACGACATGGTCGGCGCCGCGGCCGGGAGCGGCCTCGCCCTTGGCCAGCCGCAGCCCGATCAGCGAGGCGGGGCCGGCGCCGCCGGTGGCCTCGACGGCGCCCGGCCGCTCGTCCGGGAAGCCGGCGAGCATCCGGGCCGTCTCCTTGAACGTGCACAGCGGCGCACCGCGGGTGGGCTCGACGGTCCGGCCGGCCCGCAGGTCGTCGACCAGCTGCCGGGCGGTCTCCGGCGTCTGGTTGTCGAAGAACTCCCAGTTGACCATCACGACCGGGGCGAAGTCGCAGGCCGCGTTGCACTCGATGTGTTCGAGGGTGACCGCGCCGTCCCCGGTGGTCTCGCCGTTGTCGACGCCGAGGTGGTCCTTGAGCTCCTCGAAGATGGCGTCGCCGCCCATCACCGCGCACAGCGTGTTGGTGCAGACCCCGACCTGGTAGTCCCCGCTGTGCTTGCGGCGGTACATGGAGTAGAAGGTCGAGACGGCGGTGACCTCGGCGGTGGTGAGGTCGAGCATCTCGGCGCAGAAGCGGATGCCGGTACGGGTGACATGCCCTTCCTCGGCCTGTACGAGGTGCAGCAGCGGCAGCAGCGCCGACCGCGAGCCGGGGTAGCGGGCGATCACCTCCTTGGCGTCCGTCTCCAGCCGGGCCCGTACGTCCGCCGGGTAATCGGGGGCGGGGAGTGCGGGCATCCCCAGCTGCACGTCCTGGTTTGCCGGAGTGGCGTTCACCGGTCGACGCCTCCCATCACGGGGTCGATGGACGCGACGGCGACGATGACGTCGGCGACCTGGCCGCCTTCGCACATCGCCGCCATGGCCTGAAGGTTGGTGAAGGAGGGGTCGCGGAAGTGCACCCGGTAGGGGCGGGTGCCGCCGTCGCTGACCGCGTGCACGCCCAGCTCGCCCTTGGGCGATTCGACGGCCGCGTACGTCTGGCCCGGCGGGACCCGGAAGCCCTCGGTCACCAGCTTGAAGTGGTGGATCAGGGCCTCCATCGAGGTGCCCATGATCTTCTTGATGTGGTCGAGGGAGTTGCCCAGACCGTCCGGGCCGAGGGCCAGTTGGGCGGGCCAGGCGATCTTCTTGTCCGCGACCATCACCGGGCCGGGCGCCAGCCGGTCCAGGCACTGCTCGACGATCCGCAGCGACTGGCGCATCTCCTCCAGCCGGATCAGGAACCGGCCGTAGGAGTCGCAGGTGTCAGCGGTCGGCACCTCGAAGTCGTAGTCCTCGTAGCCGCAGTACGGCTGGGTCTTGCGCAGATCGTGCGGCAGTCCGGCGGAGCGCACGATGGGCCCGGTGGCGCCGGTGGCCATACAACCGGCCAGATCGAGATAGCCGATGCCTTCCATCCGGCCCTTGAACACCGGGTTGCCGGTGGCGAGCTTGTCGTACTCGCCGATGTTCTTCCGCATCTTCTTGACGAACTCACGCACCTGGTCGACCGCGCCCGGGGGCAGGTCCTGGGCGAGGCCGCCGGGCCGGATGTAGGCGTGGTTCATCCGCAGGCCGGTGATCAGCTCGTAGAGGTCGAGGATGAGTTCCCGGTCGCGGAAGCCGTAGATCATGATCGTGGTGGCGCCCAGTTCCATCCCGCCGGTGGCGATGGCCACGAGGTGGGAGGACATCCGGTTGAGTTCCATCAGCATGACGCGGATGACCGAGGCCCGGTCGGGGATGTCGCCGGTGATGCCCAGCAGCTTCTCCACGGCCAGGCAGTAGGCCGTCTCGTTGAAGAAGGGCGTCAGGTAATCCATCCGCGTCACGAAGGTGGTGCCCTGCGTCCAGGTCCGGAATTCGAGGTTCTTCTCGATGCCGGTGTGCAGATAGCCGATCCCGCAGCGGGCCTCGGTGACGGTCTCGCCGTCGATCTCCAGGATCAGCCGGAGCACCCCGTGGGTGGACGGGTGCTGCGGCCCCATGTTGACGATGATCCGCTCGTCGTCGGCCTTCACGGCGGCCGCGGCGATCTCGTCCCAGTCGCCACCGGAGACGTTGTAGACGGTCCCCTCGGTGGTCTCGCGGGCCAGGGACTCCTGGGTGTCGAAGTCGCTCGAGGTGCGGTGGCCGGACGAGGAGTGGGAGTGCGGTGCAGTAGTCATCAGCTGTACGACCTCCGCTGGTCGGGAGCCGGAATCTGGGCGCCCTTGTACTCGACGGGGATGCCGCCGAGCGGGTAGTCCTTGCGCTGCGGGAAGCCCTGCCAGTCGTCCGGCATCATGATCCGGGTCAGCGCCGGGTGGCCGTCGAAGACGATTCCGAAGAAGTCGTAGGTCTCCCGCTCGTGCCAGTCGTTGGTCGGATAGACCTCCACGAGCGAGGGCACATGCGGGTCGGTGTCCGGGGCGGAGACCTCCAGCCGGATCAGCCGGTTATGGGTGATCGAGCGCAGGTGGTAGACGGCGTGCAGCTCACGGCCCTTGTCGCCGGGGAAGTGCACTCCGCTCACCCCCGTGCACAGCTCGAAGCGCAGCGCCGGGTCGTCGCGCAGGATCCTGGCGACGGCCGGCAGATGGGCGCGCTCGATGTGGAAGGTCAGCTCGTCGCGGTCCACGACGGTCTTCTCGATGACGTTCTCGGGGACCAGCCCCTGTTCGTCGAGGGCGCCCTCCAGCTCGTCGGCGATCTCGTCGAACTCCCCGTAGCCGTCGGCCCTGCCGCGCGGTCCGCCGTACGGCCGCTGGGCCGCGCCGGGCAGCCGGACCGTGCGGACGAGGCCGCCGTAGCCGGTGGTGTCCCCGCCGTTGTTGGCGCCGAACATGCCGCGGCGGGTGGCGATCGCCTCGCCGGTGTCCTCGCGCTGCGCGGGCACCGCCTCGTCCGGACCCTCCGGCTCGGGACGCTCGGGGTTCTTCTGCTCACTCACCGCAGCAGCCCTTTCTTCCCGGACGAGAGGGGCATCTCGATCAGCGGCAGCGCCTTGAGTGCCGCTTCCTCCGCCTCACGGGCGGCCTGCTCCTGATGGACCCCGAGCTTGGTGTCCTGGATCTTCTGGTGGAGCTTGAGAATGGCGTCCATCAGCATCTCGGGACGCGGCGGGCAACCCGGCAAATAAATGTCAACGGGGACAATGTGGTCGACGCCCTGCACAATCGCATAGTTATTGAACATTCCGCCTGACGAGGCGCAAACCCCCATGGAAATCACCCACTTCGGGTTCGGCATCTGGTCATAGACCTGCCGCAGCACGGGCGCCATCTTCTGGCTGACCCGGCCGGCCACGATCATCAGATCCGCCTGTCGCGGCGAGCCGCGGAAGACCTCCATGCCGAAGCGGGCGAGGTCGTAGCGCCCGGCGCCGGTGGTCATCATCTCGATGGCGCAGCAGGCCAGCCCGAAGGTCGCAGGGAAGACCGAGGATTTCCGCACCCAGCCCGCGGCCTGCTCGACAGTGGTCAGCAAAAAGCCGCTCGGCAGCTTCTCTTCAAGTCCCATGTGTGACCCCTAGTCCCATTCCAGGCCGCCACGACGCCAGACATAGGCGTAGGCGACGAAGACGGTGAGCGCGAAGAGGAGCATCTCGACGAGCCCGAAAAGCCCCAGGGCGTCGAAGGTGACGGCCCAGGGATAGAGGAAGACGATCTCGATGTCGAAGACGATGAAGAGCATCGCCGTCAGGTAGTACTTGATCGGGAAGCGACCACCACCGGACGGCTGTGGCGTCGGCTCGATACCGCACTCGTAGGCCTCGAGCTTGGCCCGGTTGTAACGCCTGGGCCCGACGAGGGTGGCCATCACGACGGAGAAGATCGCAAAGCCTGCCCCGAGGGCTCCCAGTACGAGGATGGGCGCGTAAGCGTTCACCGTCCTCGCTCCCTTCAGTCGACGATGACTGG
>Ga0207426_1002679_pt1 | contig 10901 bp, 6 predicted proteins | sample AraplaMF_Cvi_mMS_FD_184265 | JGI IMG/M metagenome (GOLD analysis project Ga0207426, IMG submission 184265) | Arabidopsis root microbial communities from the University of North Carolina, USA - plate scrape MF_Cvi_mMS (SPAdes) (version 2) | ecosystem: Host-associated > Plants > Roots > Endosphere ...
CTGCCCGGCTCGATCGGCATGGTGCTCTCCCTCGGCGGCTTCACCCAGGTCTCGATGACGATGCCGTACTGGCAGGTGCTGGGACTGCACACGCTGCTGATGGTGAGCCTGGCGGCGACGTTCACCCCCGTCTTCACGCTGGGCATGGGCGCGCTGCCGCCGCATCTGTACTCCCACGGCAGCTCGATGCTCGGGACGTTGCAGCAGGTCGCCGCGGCGTTCGGGACCGCGCTGGTGGTGACCGTGATGTCCGCTCGCAGCGGTCAGCTGGTCGCCGACGGCGTGGCCGCCGCGCCCGCGGCGCTGAGCGGGATGCAGCTGGCCTTCGGCGTCGCCGCCGGCCTCACCGTCGTGACGGTCGTCGTGGCCGCGAAACTGCCGCGCCGGATCGCCGCCACCGAGGCCCCGGAGCACGACAGCGCCACGGAGCAGCCCATCGGGTCATGAGGGCCGTGTGCGGAGCTCGGCCCCCCGGGCTCCGCACACCGGCGCGCAGGCCGCCCGGCGGCCCGTACGCCCCTCACAGCCACCCTTCCCGCCCCACAGCCGCCGCCCGGATGCCCTCCGGGCGGATGCCGTCGTACGGGCCGAAGCCGCGGCCGGTGGCCAGGACGACGACCGAGGTCATGGCGGCCAGGCCGTAGGCCGTCGTGGCCATCGAGAGGGCGCCCTCGGTGGTCTCGAAGGAGCGGTTGAAGAAGTCGGAGACGGTCAGCCAGACCACCGTCCGTACGGTCATGTACAGCTCCAGCGCCGCGAACACCAGCAGCGCGCCCCGGACTTCCCGGCGCCCCCGGAGGGCCAGCCCCCCGAGGATCAGCAGGACGAGCACCGAGCCGACGGTGGTGAACTCGGCGGACGCCGCGAGATCGAGGGCGCCGAGCACCGAACCGTCGACCACCCCGCGCAGATAGCGGCCGGTGTCCGTCCCGGTGGCCGTCATGTCACGGACCGCCCAGCCGAGTTCGGCCAGCGCCATGACCAGGAACAGCACCCCGCAGATCCGGGACAGACGGCGCCACTGGGCGTCGGGACCGGCCGCGGGCGGCGCGGCGTCCGGCTGCCGCTCGGTGGCCGGGAACAGCGAGAACAGCACGACCAGCGCCACCACCACCCCCAGCCCGCGGGTGGCGAGCGCCCAGCTGCCCAGCGGGTCGTTGGTGTACTGGTGGCGGTAGGCGGCATGGAGCAGGCCCACGCCCTCGCGCAGCGAGAGGGCGAGCAGTACGAAACCGGACAGCAGCGCCGCGGAGCGTGCCACCCGCCGCTGGGCCAGCATGAGGACGGCGATCACCAGGAACACGGCGGTGAAGGCCCATTCGTACGGGCCGAGGATCTGGGTCGTGGGGGAGGCGCCCGGATTGAACAGGCCCTCGACGAAGTCCCAGGTGCTGCCGTCCCCTTGGGTGATGCCGAAGACCGTCCAGGCGCCCAGCACCCCGGCGTACAGCGTCAGGCACAGCCCGGTCGCGAGATAGGCGCCGCTGTGCTCCGGGGCGGCCCGGCGCGGATCGGGACCCGGGCGGACATCCACCGTTCCACCGTCCTGCATCACCATGACCGACCCCCGATCCGCCTCTCGTGGCCGCCGTACCGGCAGTTCCCGTACAACAGCCTCACTGTGTCAAGGACGGCGGGAGAGCCGGTGGAGGTTCCACCCCGTGTCGTCCGGCTCCCGCCCGGTTGATCAGCGCACCTGTCGCGCCGTGCCCGCGGGGGAAACCCGCGCCCTGCGGTCAGGTATACCCGGTCATCGGTCACCATCTGGCCCCGGAACATGGCCTCTTGGAGTCTTTTCGGAACCCGGCAGAGTGCCCGGGACGGCCACGACGCTTGCCGCAACTGCCTCCACGAGCGCAGTGGATCACAGCGGACCAGGTCAGCGGCAGGGTGCGCGTGACCATGGCCGGACGACGGGTGCCGCCCCTGCCGGAAGGGCGCCCGTGCGGCAAGATGGGGCCATGGGGATCTTCGGGGGCGAGGGCCGACTGATCGGTGGCCGGTACCGCCTGGGAATACGGCTGGGCCGCGGCGGAATGGGAACGGTCTGGCGGGCCACCGACGAAGTGCTGGGACGTCAAGTAGCGGTGAAAGAACTGCACTTGGACGAGGGAACGGCCGAACCCGAGGCGCTGGTGCAGCGGGAGCGGGCGATGCGGGAGGCGCGGACCGTCGCGCAGATCAAGCATCCCAATGTGATCGTCGTGCATGACGTCGTCGAGCAGGACGGCCGGCCGTGGATCGTGATGGAGCTGGTGGAGGGCCCGTCGCTGGCCGACCGGCTCCAGAGCGGCGGACCCGTCGCGCCGCGCGAGGCGGCCCGGATCGGCGTCGCGCTGCTGGGCGCGCTGCGCGCCGCGCACACCCGCGGGGTGCTGCACCGTGACATCAAGCCCGCCAACGTCCTGATGGAGTCGGGCACCGGCCGGGTCGTGCTCACCGACTTCGGTATCGCCCAGGTGCCCGGCGTCACGACGCTGACCGACGCCGGCGGCTTCGTCGGCTCGCCCGAATACACCGCGCCGGAGCGGATGGCCGGGCACGGCACCGGCCCCGAGGCCGACCTCTGGTCGCTCGGGGTGCTGCTGTGCGCGGCGCTCAGCGGTGCCTCGCCGTTCCGCCGTGACTCAATGGCCGGGGTGCTGCACGCGGTGGTGTACGACGAGATCGAACTCCCGGAATCCGCCCGCCCGTTGCACGCCGTCGTCGGCGGCCTGCTGGACCGGGAGCCGGAGCGGCGGCTGGGCGTCGCCGAGACGGAACGGCTGCTGCGCGGCTATCTCCAGTCGGGCCGCGCCCCGGAACGCGGGCCGGGCGGGCCGCCGGGGCACGGCTCCGGGCGCGGCCACGGCGGCCACGGCGGCCACGGTGCCGGTGCCGCGGGCCTCGCCGCCGAGGCCGTGGCGGGCGGCCCGCTCCCCGGAGGCCCGAACACCCCGCGCTACCACGGGCCCGACGTCCACGCCCCCCTGCACGATGATCCCGGCGGCGGTCTGCACGGCGAACCCCCGCCCGGCGAGCACCCGTCCAGCGAGGACCCGCCGGTCGCGGGTACGCCGCCCCCGGGCCCGGCCGCTCAAGGCCGTGCCCCAGGGAGCGCCGGAAGACCCGGCGGCCGTATGGGCGGCCGCACCCCGGGCCTGCCGATCCGGGACGCGCTCGACGACCGGGCACTGGCCGCGGCCGCCCGCCCGCACACCGGCCGCGCCCGCACCGCCCTGCTGGTCGCGCTCGCGGCGGTGGTGATCGGCGGCGCCGGTGCGGGCATCGCCGTACTGCTGATGAACCAGAGCGGAGCCGACGGCGGCACCGGCACGGGCGGCAAGCCCAGCCGGTCCCAGCAGGCCTCGGACAGCGGGCCCGCGAAGGGCGGCGACTCCGGCACCGCGGAACCCACCGTCACCGCGCCACCGGCCTCCGGGGGCGCCGGCAAGATCCCGACCGGCTACCGCCTCGTCCACGACCCGGCCGGTTTCGCACTCGCCGTCCCCGAGGGCTTCACCCGCTCCTATGAGAACGACCGGGTCTACTACTACTCCCAGGGCAAGCGGTTCCGGATCGGCATCCAGCTACAGCGGCAGGTGCCGGAGGGGCCGCTGGGCGCGATGCGCGCGGCGCACGCCAACGGCCCCGCCGATTACCGCGGTTACCGCCAGGGGCAGGTCACCGAGACCACCCACAACGGGCTCCAGGCCGGACTCTGGGAGTTCGTCTGGGACGGCAGTGCCCAGGACGGCGGCGCGCGCTACACCTACGACCTCAGCTGGGACGAGGGCGGCCGGATGATCGATGTGTGGATCTCCTCCCCGCTCGCCTCGCGCACCGAGGCCAAGCGGCACTTCGACACCGCGGTCGACGCGTTCCGGCTGTCCGGGACGTGACCGCGGGCCTTCCGGTCGTCCCAGACCAGCGCCCTTGCGGCCAGCGGACACTGGCACGATTGTGCGTGCCGCGTGAAAACTCATTACTGCCGGGTACACAAAGCGCCGGGGGAGGAATACGCTCGCCCGCATGACGGACTCGCAGGACACCGGAACAGCCGCCTCCGCCGCGGAGGCCCCCGCCGAGGCCCCCGCGGCCGCCGTGGCCACCGCACCCGACGGGGCCCCCGCCGCAGGCAACCCGGTCGCCCCCACCCCTGCGGGCGCCCGCACCGCGGCGGAGGTGGTCACCCCCGAGACCGCCGCCCGGCTCACGCGCGGTGTGGTGGCTGGGGGAGGGCGTACCGCCAACCACACCCCCTTCACCGGCGAGAAGCTGGCCGATCTGCCGGAGTCCACCCCCGAGGACGTCGCCACCGCCTTCGAGCGCGCCCGCGCCGCCCAGGAGCGCTGGGCGAAGGTCCCGGTCAAGCAGCGTGCCGCGGTCCTGCTCCGGTTCCACGACCTGGTGCTGCGCCGCCAGGCCGAGGTGCTCGACCTGATCCAGCTGGAGACCGGCAAGGCGCGGCTGCACGCCCACGAGGAGCTCCAGGCGGTCGCCGTCACCGCCCGCCACTACGGCCGTAAGGCGCACGCCTACCTCAAGCCCAAGGCCCGCACCGGCGTCGTACCGACCCTCACCAAGGTCACCGAACTACGCCAGCCCCGGGGCGTCGTCGGGCAGATTGCCCCCTGGAACTACCCCTTCGAGCTGTCCGTCGGCGACGCCCTGCCGGCCTTCGTCGCGGGCAACGCCGTCGTCATGAAGCCCGACACGGAGACCGCGCTGACCGCGCTGTGGGCCCGTGAGCAGCTCATCGAGGCCGGGCTGCCGGAGGACGTCTGGCAGGTCGTGATCGGCGAGGGCCCGGTCGTCGGCCCCGCCGTCGTCGCGCACGCCGACTATGTCTCCTTCACCGGCTCGACCCGTACGGGCCGCGAGGTCGCCCAGGGCGCCGCCGCTCGACTGGTCGGTGTCTCCCTCGAACTCGGCGGCAAGAACGCCATGTTGGTGCTCCAGGACGCCGACGTGGAAAAGGCCGCCGCCGGTGCCGTCCGCGGCTGCTTCGCCTCCGCCGGACAGCTGTGCATCTCCATCGAGCGGCTCTACGTCCACGAGTCCGTCGCCGACGACTTCCTCCAGCGCTTCGCCGCCCGGACGAAGGCGATGCGGCTGGGCAACGCCCTGGCGTACGGCGCCGACATGGGCTCCCTGGTCGGCGAGCGCCAGCTGGAGACCGTCACCCGCCATGTCGAGGAGGCCGTCGCCAAGGGCGCCGAGCTGGTCGCCGGAGGCCGCCCCCGTCCCGACATCGGCCCGCTGTTCTACGAGCCGACCATCCTCGACGGCGTCCAGGCCCCGATGGCGGTCTGCGGCGAGGAGACCTTCGGCCCGGTCGTCTCGATCTACCGCTTCCGCGACGAGGACGAGGCGGTGGCGCTCGCCAACGCCACCCCGTACGGACTCAATTCCAGCGTCTGGACCAAGGACGGCCGCCGCGGCCGCGCGGTCGCCGCCCGGCTGCGGACCGGCACCGTCAACGTCAATGAGTCCTACGCCGCCGGCTACGCCAGCGTGCAGGCACCCATGGGCGGTATGGGCGACTCGGGGCTGGGCCGCCGGCACGGCTCCGAGGGCATCCTCAAGTACACCGAGGCGCAGACCGTCGCCCACCAGCGGCTGATGCCGCTCGCCCCGTCCTTCGGCATGACCGACGAGAAGTACGCACAGTTCATGAGCCGCAGCCTGCGCGCGATGAAGGTGTTCCGACTCCGCTAACCACAGCAGCAGGGAGAGCCAGTGCCCCAGGAGAACTCTGCCCGAAACCAGGACGCGAACGGCGGCCGGGACGCCCAGGACACCGACGGCTACGACTACGACGTGCTCGTCGTCGGCTCCGGCTTCGGCGGCTCGGTCTCCGCACTGCGGCTGACCGAGAAGGGCTACCGCGTCGGCGTCCTCGAAGCCGGCCGCCGCTTCACCCGGCAGACCCTGCCGAAGAACTCCTGGGACATCCGCAACTACCTGTGGGCCCCGGCGCTCGGCTGCTACGGCATCCAGCGGGTGCATCTGCTCGGCAATGTCATGGTGCTGGCCGGTGCGGGCGTCGGCGGCGGCTCGCTCAACTACGCCAACACCCTCTACGTCCCGCCGAAGCCGTTCTTCGAGGACCGGCAGTGGGGCGGTATCACCGACTGGCAGGAGGAGTTGGCCCCCTACTACGACCAGGCCAAGCGGATGCTGGGGGTCCGCCTCAACCCGACGATGACGCCCTCCGACGTCCACCTCAAGGAGGCCGCCGACAAGATGGGCGTCGGCGACTCCTTCCATCTGGCGCCGGTGGGGGTCTTCTTCGGGGACGGCGAGGACGCGGACGGGACGTCGAAGACGGCGCCGGGCGCGGAAGTGCCCGACCCCTACTTCGGCGGCCAGGGCCCGGCGCGTAAGGCCTGTACGGAGTGCGGCGAGTGCATGACCGGATGCCGGCACGGCGCCAAGAACACCCTCAACGAGAACTACCTCCACCTCGCCGAGCGGGCCGGCGCCGTCATCCACCCGATGACCTCCGTCGTCACCGTCACCGAGGACTCCCGCGGCGGTTTCGCCGTCGCCACCCTCCCCACCGACAACAAGCGCAAGGGCCGGGGCCGCACCTTCACCGCCCGCCGGGTCGTCCTCGCCGCTGGCACCTACGGCACCCAGACCCTGCTGCACAAGATGAAGGACAGCGGACTGCTGCCCGGCATCTCCGGCAGGCTGGGCGAGCTGACCCGGACGAACTCCGAGGCGCTGGTGGGCGCGCAGACCGACAACCGCCGCTACCGCAAACGGCACGGCACCAAGGCCGACTTCACCCGCGGGGTCGCGATCACCTCGTCCATCCACCCCGACGCGCACACCCATATCGAGCCGGTCCGCTACGGCAAGGGCTCGAACGCGATGGGCGCGATGTCCATCCTCCAGGTGCCGGTCCACGGCCGCGGCTCCCGCGCCACCCGCTGGGCCGCGAACTGTCTGCGGCATCCGCTGCTGCTGCTCCGGTCGCTCTCCAACCGCCGCTGGTCGGAGCGCACCATCATCGGCCTGGTGATGCAGTCGCTGGACAACTCCCTGACGACCTACCGCAAACCGGACGGCCTCGGCAAGGGCCTGCTCACCGCCCGCCAGGGCCACGGCGCACCGAACCCCGAGCAGATCCCCGAGGCCACCGAGGCGGCCACGCTGCTCGCGCAGGAGATCAACGGCTTCGCGGGCAGCAATGTCGGCGAGCTGATGGGGACACCGCTGACCGCGCACTTCCTGGGCGGCTGCCCGATCGGCGCCGACGCCGACCACGGGGTCATCGACCCGTACCACCGCCTCTACGGCCACCCGGGCATCTCGGTGGTCGACGGTGCCGCAGTCTCCGCAAACCTGGGCGTCAACCCGTCCCTGACGATCACCGCGCAGGCCGAACGCGCGATGTCGCTCTGGCCCAACAAGGACGAGGCCGACCCCCGCCCCGCCCCGGGCCGGCCGTACCGCCGACTGGCGCCGGTCGAGCCGGTCCGCCCCGCCGTCCCCCGGAAGGCGTTCGGCGCGCTGAACCTGCCCTTCCTGGCCGTCCCACCGGTCCCGCCGAAGAAGTCGCTCACCTAGGGCGCCTCTTGCATACGGACGACGGAGGGCCGCACCCCGAACCGGGTGCGGCCCTCCTTCTCTGCGCCTGCCGTTACGCGGCGGCGCCGTCCGTCTTGCGGCGGCGGACGACGAAGATCGCGCCCGCGCCCACGACCATGGCGACGCCGCCCACGAGGCCGAGGGTCGGCAGCGCGGAGGAGGCACCGGTCTCGGCCAGGTTGCCGGTCACCGGCAGCTTGTCCATACCGTCCTTCGGCTTAGCGGTGCCGACCGGCTTCCCGCCGCCCTGCGTACCGGGCTTGTTGCCGGGCTTACCGGGCTTGGCCGGCGGGATCTCGCCCGGGTTGCTGCCGGCCGACAGGATGGTGAAGTCGTACCACTGCTCCTCGGACCAGCCGCAGGAGCCGTCCTGGTTCTGGTAGTCGCCCGCCACCAGCGCGAAGCCGTCACCGGCCGTGGCGCCCTTGTCGGCGCGGATCCGCATCTTCAGCTCGGCGGTCTGGTGCGCGTCGAGCTGGAACCAGCCGAAGTACTCCCCGTCGGTCCACTCGTCGAACGAGGTCCACTTGCCGGTGTCCGGGTTCTGGTACTCCAGGTCGAGCTGCGACTTGGGGTGGTCGATGTCGCCGGTCGGCACCGCGTAGATGACCGGGTAGACCTCGTCCAGCGTCTGGTCCGTGGTGTTGGCCAGCTGCACGCTGAAGCCCTTCCAGCCGCCGCCCGCGACGAGCTTGGAGGGCAGGTGGGCGACGGTCACCTTGATGGCGGCGTCATCGACCGTGCACTCGTCCTCGTCACCGGGCTCGCCCGGCTCGGTGGGCTCGGCCGGGGTGGAGGGCTTGGGCGAGTCACTCGGCTTGGTGTCGCCGCCGGGGGTGGCCGGGGTGGTCGGCTCGGTGCCGTCACCGCCGCCGGTCTCCTCGCCGGGCTTGGTGTCGTCGCCGGGGGTGGTGTCACCGGGCGTGGTGTCGTCCGTCGCGTTCTCGTCACCGGCGGCCGGGGTCTCCGGCTGCGTGGTGGGCGCGTCGGTCTGCTCCGAGCCAGGGGTGCCCGGTGTGGGCTCGGCGCTCGCGGTGGACTCGGTCTCGGGGCCGGTCGCGTACGCGGCAGGGGCCGCCAGCAGGGCGGCGGGGGCTATGACGGCCGTCGCGGCGGCAGCCGTCAGGGCACGGCGAAGCTTCATCGAGAAGACCTCTCGGGTCCAAAGTGCCGGTTTCCGGGCACAAGTGGTTGCGGGCCGTCGCGGTGGGGCGCGGGATGGCCGTGCGATTGCAGGTACATGACCGGCCATGGCCAAAAAAGGTTGTCCACTCAACCAGAAAAGCCGTCGTGATGCCGGTCACACCTGTCACAGTAGCCTCACAGACTTCGCACAGGCAGTGCACAGCATTCGCTCGACGGCGGGCGTGCGCCGGGCGCACCCCGGGCACAGCGAAGGGCCCCGGACACCATCCGCGAGGGGGGTGCGGACGGCCACGGGGCCCTTGGCTTTCGGTGCCGGCGTCAGGGCAGCGCCGACACCGAGGGGCGGCGCGGGGGGGGGGGTAGCGCCGCTGGCTTTCGGGGTGGTGCGCGATGGTGCGGAGCCCGCGACGGTCGGACCCATGGCAGTCCACAGTCCCAACCGGACGCGGTGCGTCGTTCGTCAAGCATCGTCCTGGATACGCCTCACCTGGCGCAACCGTTTCGACCGGATGCGGTCGGTCCCGGGCGTCCCCAGGACCGACCACCCCATCGGATGTGACCGGGCTGCTGTCCCCTGCTGACCGGCCACGGCACGGAGCGAGGTCCCACGACGCGGGCCGCGGCTGGCGGCCGGCGTCTCATCGCTCCGGGTTTCCGCCCGTGGGGCGGCGTCTACGCGTAGTCGTGCAGGCCGCGCCTGGCTGGCGTGGCACCGGGAACAACGAAGCCTCGCGGCGGCCGGTCACGCGCCGTATGGGTGAGTCGGCAACCGAACTCAGATCCGGCAGCTGCGCCGGGGCGCGTGCGTGCTTTCACGCGCCGGCCTGGCCCCGAAACCGACCGCACACCAGCCAAAACCGGCCACGCTGCTGACCCGGCGGGCCGCCTCAGATCTGGCCCCGGGACAGCTCCAGCAGGGTCATCGCCAGCGCGGTGCCCGGCTTGCCGAGCTGGTCGCTGTAGTGGGCGAGGATCTCCATCTCGCGGGCGAGATTCACCCGCCGTCCGCCGGACGTGATGCGCTCGTGCTGGATGACGGCCGAGACGGCCATCCGTTCCTGGACGAGACCGATGATCCGGCCGTCGAGATCGTCGATCCGCTGCCGGGCGTCGGTGATGATCCCGGCGGCCTCGGGGGAGCGGGCGCCGGTGTCGGGGGCGGTGCTGGTGGGGGTGCTCATGTCCGTCATCTCCTGGGGCGGGTGGCCCCGGAGCCGAGGGGGGTCCGGACAGACGCAGGCGCCCCGGACCATTCGGCCCGGGGCGCCTGGGAAGTTGCTCGTCAGTGGATCAAGCAGCACGACCATGGCAGCCGGTTGGGCCGGTGCCATAGGTAAAGACGAAGGTCAGCTGCTTGTTCATGGGGCTCAGTATGAGCCCGTTAGAATCGAAAGTCCAACCCCTGCTCCACACCGCCGGAAGGCCGCCGAAGTGCCATCAGCGCCCCCTGCCGCTGCCCCGGACGTCGTCCTCGTAGTCGACTTCGGCGCACAGTACGCCCAGCTCATCGCCCGCCGGGTCCGAGAGGCCCGGGTCTACAGCGAGATCGTGCCGTCCACCATGCCGGTGGCGGAGATGCTCGCCAAGAACCCGAAGGCGATCATCCTCTCCGGCGGTCCCTCGTCGGTCTACGCCGAAGACGCCCCCAGCCTCGACCGCTCGCTGTTCGAGGCCGGTGTGCCGGTCTTCGGCATGTGCTACGGCTTCCAGCTCATGGCCACCACCCTCGGTGGCACCGTCGACAACACCGGCGCCCGTGAGTACGGCCGTACCCCGCTGACCGTCTCCCGCCCCGGCTCCACCCTGTTCGAGGGCACCCCCGCCGAGCAGCCGGTGTGGATGTCGCACGGTGACGCCTGCTCCGCCGCCCCCGAGGGCTTCACGGTCACCGCGTCCACCGACGTGGTCCCGGTCGCCGCCTTCGAGAACGACGAGAAGAAGCTCTACGGCGTCCAGTACCACCCCGAGGTCATGCACTCCACGCACGGCCAGCAGGTGCTGGAGCACTTCCTCTACCGCGGCGCGGGCATCGAGCCGAGCTGGACCACCACCAGCGTGGTCGAGGAGCAGGTCGCCGCGATCCGCGCCCAGGTCGGCACCAAGCGCGCCATCTGCGCGCTGTCCGGCGGCGTGGACTCCTCGGTGGCCGCCGCCATCGTGCAGAAGGCCATCGG
>Ga0207426_1002681_pt1 | contig 10894 bp, 11 predicted proteins | sample AraplaMF_Cvi_mMS_FD_184265 | JGI IMG/M metagenome (GOLD analysis project Ga0207426, IMG submission 184265) | Arabidopsis root microbial communities from the University of North Carolina, USA - plate scrape MF_Cvi_mMS (SPAdes) (version 2) | ecosystem: Host-associated > Plants > Roots > Endosphere...
TCCACCGCTCATGGTCAAAACGGCCTCGAACCCCGAGGGCCTGCCGATCGAAGTTTTTGACGGCTTCCGTTCGGCACTTGCCGCCAACCGCGCGCAGTTCTTCCGCGATGTTCCGGCCGGCCCATTCTACGGCTTCAACCGCGACGGTGCGAAGATCCAGGAAGGCGTGATACAGAATTGGTGGCGTCAGGGCATGATGGGCGGCGCCAAGGCCCACTATGATGGCATCAAAGCGTTCTCCGAAACCGATCAAACGGAAGACCTGAAGGAAATCACCGTGCCGACGCTTGTCCTACACGGTGAGGACGATCAGATTGTGCCGATCGCGGATTCGGCACTCAAGTCGACCAAGCTTTTGAAAAACGGTTCGCTCAAAACCTATCCAGGCTTTTCGCACGGGATGCTGACGGTTAACGCCGATGTCCTGAACGCCGATCTGCTGGCCTTCATCAAAGCTTAAAGCCAGATGCGTTGGGTGCGGCGAGAAATCGCCGCATCCCGGGACGCCTGTGGCTTGGCATTTTGGGCGATCTGTTAAATCCACCTACGACTAGTGTCGCGGGGATTGTATCTGACCTCCAGCTTTGCGAAGCCGGTAGGGCTGTGAAACGACGGTGCCGAGCCACGGTGAATAATAGTGCAAGGCAAACATGCTGATCCCTTATGGCGACAATTGCCGTACCCGGCAGAAACGACAACAGCACCCGCTGGGTTCGTCGCCGCAAGTAGTCGGAGCCGCAGTGTTGTATTGCCATTCGATGAACGGCACTTCAGCATCTTGGGGTTTTCCTGAAGGTTGTGATTGACAATGGCCAACGGCACGCAGCGCTCCAGATCCGCGAACAGACGCGGCCGGCCGAACATTGGCCAGGGGTGACTGAGATTTCGCGCCGCAAGCCATTTTTCGCGGATGGCCTGGGTAAGACAAAGCGCGACCGACAAGACCGATGGCTTTTCCAGGTGAGGCAGAAGTCGATGGCCAGTGTCGCCATATCGGGTGACGACGGCCAAATACGAACGGCCGACGACCACAACCGCTCCGTCGACCACCTCCAGGAAATGAATGTCCGTGGAGGCATTGTCGATCTGGGAGACGTCGAGCGGGTGGGGCATCCGGAATCTGGTGGCTAACCCTAATGGGCATATGACATTTGTCCGTTTGAAATCGATAAGTAAAAGCCAAAGCCGATGATATTTCCTAGGTACATCTACGGATAGCATCCTCAAGATAGGCCCTTATAAGTAGTGTTGCCTGTCTGAAAAGCTTAACGCTAGGAGGTAGATCGAATGCGCGAACTGAACAGTCACGAACTAAGTCTCATCAGCGGGGGCAGGGGTGGTGGAAGTGGCAACCCTGGGAAGTCGACTTCGAAGAGTTCCAGCAGGTCCCCGACCGGCGGAGTATTTGGATCTGATGGCAAGGGCCTGAATGGGCGTCCTTCCACAGGCTCTAACGGAAAGGATCGTTGCGCGCCAGGGGGGGCGCCGACCTCGTAGCAGACCGCATTGCAGCACGAGACTTAGGTGCCGAAAACGAGGTATTAGTTGTATAAACAATCAATCATGAGCGTTCGGCGCCTAATTCTCTTGTCATTCGTTATACTCTTGGCAGGTGGCGCTTGGCTTTGGTTGCTTTCGCGAGCGCCACAATCCAGCGAATTCACGCGACAGGCGGTTCTAGTAAGCAACGAGCCCCTTGACGATGTAATCATCGGCAACGCGAATGCGCCCGTGTCCATAGTTGAGTATGCGTCGATGGGATGTCCACACTGTGCAGCGTTCGCCACGCAGGTTTTTCCAGCGCTGCGGGAGAGATTTATCGACACCGGTAAGGCAAATTTCGTTATGCGGGACTTTCCGCTCGATACGGCATCAGCTGGCGCCGCCATGTTGGGGCGATGCGTTCCGGCGAAAGCTCGGCAGCCGTTGCTTGATGCGCTTTTCGAGCAGCAGAATGAATGGGCTCGGGGCGCAAATGCTAAGGCAGCTCTTTTGCGCATTTCAAGACTTGCAGGATTGTCTGAAGTTGCGTTTCTCAAATGCCTATCAAACCAGACCTTGTTGGATCAAATCATTGACGGGCGAAAGAAAGCTGAGCAACTTTTTGACGTGCATGGGACGCCCACGTTCTTTATCAACGCAAAGCGCTATTCCGGTGCCTTTTCCGTCGATGAGATGTCGAAATACCTGGAAGGCGTACTCGTGCGTCCGTAAATTCAAACTACGCTCCTAGTGCGAGGTACGACGAGAGCGGTCATTGCATTGTCATTGCCCTTTTGGAGTGCTTCGCCAACGGGCTATTCTGTTGAGTTCATGTGCGACAGGTTGCGCGTCGCTATTCTAAAATGACGTCGACGATGGTCAACTCGCCGCCAGAAAACTCGGGTCATCCTTTATCGCAAATAACTGCGTCCTCTTTTCTTCGCCCCGAAGTCATCGCCGCACAGCGCGTCAACTGGTTGGGTAGGCCGAAATTATTGCAGCCCCTTCCGATCTTGATGGTGGCGAGCATGGCAACGATAGCCATCTGCCTGGTGGCGCTCCTCATAATCTTCGGCGAATACACGCGCAGAGTCCGTGTTGTGGGCATTGTGACGCCGAGCGCCGGCGTTGTGCGAGTCGTCGCTCCGCAGGCCGGTAGCGTGATAAACATCGGCGTCGCGGAAGGTGTCGCCGTGCGTCAGGGTGCGACGCTTTCTACGCTCGGGTTTGATAGCTGGACCAGTTTGGGGGAAACAGGGGCGATAGTGCTGTCACAACTGGAGATTCAGCGCCAGGAAATTCTTGCAGAGATACACCGTCGCAACGATCTCGATGAGATCGAAAAAAGAGAGCTCGAAGATCAAGAACAAGCTCTGGTTCGCGAAGTGGAGGTGATCGGAAACCAGATTAATGGCACCTCCGATTACGTGGATGTCCTGCGAACCCTGATGAAGAAGCATCGTCTTTTGGCGGGGCAGGGCATCACAGTTCAAAGGGAATTCGAAACTCGCCAACAGGATTTCATGCAAACCAGAGCCAGCCTGGCCACGTTGCAACGGCAGCGTACGCAGTTGGATCAGCGACTGATTGAAGTCCACGCTAGACTGGCAAGCAGGCCAGCGCGCACCGCGTCACTCATTAGCGATCTGAAATGTCGATTGTCCGACATCGAAATTCAAATCGCGCAGGGCGAGGCGAGGCGACGCGTTTTCGTGTACGCGCCACGCGAAGGTGTAGTCACAGCTATACTCGCCCAACGAGGACAGTTTGTGCTCGCGGGTGCACCGCTTCTGTTCCTCTTGCCGTCGGGATCAAAGCAGGAGATCTATTTTTCCGTTCCCAGCAGTGCGATCGGCTTTGTGAAAGTGGGGGCCCAAGTGTTGCTTCGCTACGCCGCCTTTCCCTATGAGAGGTTCGGCCAGTATACGGGATCGGTGACAAAGGTATCGCGGGTGACCATTCAGCCGGGCGATGCGGAGTTGGCGCTTGCCGGAGATCCGTCCATGGCCGGTTCATATCGTGTGACCGTCGTACCGAAGACCCAATTCGTTACGGCTTACGGCCAAGCCCGACCCCTTCAGGCGGGGATGCAGGTTGAAACCGATATTCTTCTTGACCGTCGGCCATTGTGGAAATGGGTTTTAGAGCCCTTGTACAGCTTGCGCGGCCGTGCCGCCGACGTTTTCGAAGACCGAACGAAATGAGCGTATTGCGTCGCTTGTCCTTCGGTTTCGGACGGACGATCCCTGTCATCCTGCAAACGGAGGTCGCGGAATGTGGTCTGGCATGCCTGGCAATGGTGGCCAGACATCACGGATACGAGGTTGATCTTGCAAGCCTTCGCCGGCGATTCAGCGCTTCCTTGAAGGGCATCACGCTGGACAGTATGGTTCGAATTGCTTCTTCGTTAGGATTGACAACTCGGGCGCTTCGGCTCGACCTACATGAATTGCGCAATCTGCGACTGCCTTGCGTATTGCATTGGGATCTCCGGCATTTCGTGGTGCTCGAGCGTGTTGCAACAAACCACGCTACGATCGTCGATCCCGCCCGAGGCCGCAGACGTGTGCCGCTAAGCGAATTTTCAAGCAGCTTCACTGGAGTTGCCCTAGAAGCCTGGCCCGGGAGCGATTTTGAAAGGCAAAGCAAGCGTCAGCGGCTCCCTCTTATTTGTCTGTTTCGTCGTATAGTCGGACTGAAGCGAGCACTTGTTCAAATTGTGACCCTGTCCCTCGCTCTGGAAATCTTAGGGCTGATAATACCAATAGGGACGCAGATCATTGTGGATCAGGCCATCGTAGCGGGCGACCTCGACCTCCTCAGCCTTATTGCCATTGGGCTCGGATTGTTCCTCTTCGTCCAAACGATGGTCAGCGTTGCCCAGTCATGGGCCAGCTTGATGCTAGGTACATCGCTGAGTGTTCATTGGCAAATTGGCCTTTTCGATCATTTGTTGCGACTGCCGTTGGATTTCTTCGAAAAGCGGCACATAGGGGATATCGTTTCGCGGTTTGGGTCGCTCACCCCAATTCAAACGACACTAACCGCCGAACTCGTTGTCACCATGCTTGACGTCATCGTCATCTTCGCTTCAGCGGCGATGATGGTACTCTTCGGCGGTCAGCTTGCAGCTGTCGCGCTCGTTAGCCTCGGTCTCGATCTGATCCTTCGACTTCTCGCATACGTCCCCTACAGGGAGGCGAATGAGGCGGCAATCGTCCATAACGCCAAAGAAGACACACACTTCATGGAGACGATACGCGGCATTGCAAGCATCAAGGCGTTGGGTATTTGCGAGCGCCGCCAAAACGCCTGGCTCAACCTGCTTGTTGACACCATCAATGCTGGACTCCGGATCAAGAAGTTGGATCTACTTTTTGGAACAGTTGCGACCTTTGTGGCAGGTGTGGAAGGCATCGTGACGCTCTGGATGGGTGCCAGAGCGGTGATCGGCGGCAATATGACGACCGGCATGCTAATCGCGTTCATTTCATACAAAGGGATGTTCATCGTGCGATCTCAAAGCTTAATTGGGTTTGTGATCAAACTGCGAATGTTGAACCTCCACACGGAGCGTGTAGCCGACATTGCCCTGGCTGAACCAGAAGAAATGACCCGCCGTGACTTTGCCACTCTCGTGAATCCAGTGAGGCTTGGAGCATTGTGCGCGACAGACATATGTTTCCGCTACGGCGACAGCGAACCCTTCGTCTTAAACGGGTTGAGCCTCTCTGTTTCACCGGGAGAGAGTCTGGCGATAACCGGTGCGTCCGGTTCCGGAAAGACAACCGTCCTGAGAATCATGGCAGGGTTGATCACGCCGACGAGCGGAACCGTCAGCCTCGGCGGGCAAGATATCCGGCAGATGGGTCTAAGTTACTACCGGAGTCAGATAGCCTGCGTGTTGCAGGAGGACCGGTTGTTTGCGGGGTCAATTGCAGAGAACATTGCTGTGTTTGATCCGCAGTTCGATGACAAATGGGTTGAGGAGTGTGCCAGAATCGCAGCCATTGACGAAGACATCCTTAAGATGCCCATGGGCTTCGAGACACTCGTGGGGGATATGGGGAGTGCTCTGTCGCGCGGCCAAATACAACGATTGTTTCTGGCGCGGGCTTTGTACCGGCGGCCTTCGATCCTCTTTCTCGATGAAGCAACCAGTCATCTAGATTCCAAGAGTGAAGCGACGATAAACAACGCAGTCGGGGCCTTGAGGATTACTCGAGTCATCGTCGCGCACCGGCAATCAACAATCGATATGGCGGATCGACAGATTTCCCTTGCTTGATTTTTGCGGTAGTGGCCTTGTCGGTACTGCAGTTGCCTTCTTCTTTCTGTCACCAATGCCGGCCTTTGACGAATCGATTTCAAGGCCGCAACGTGCTCGCGTCGAAATCTTCGCGGATTGGTCATCGCTCGAAGCCGAGGAACTGTGACGCGTGCTCGATAACCCTTGATTGCGAGGTCCGCTTCGTCTCAAGCCGCACGCGTCACGACGAGCAGCAACTTCTCGTGTTCGACGTTAGATGGCCATGCCAGTGTCCCCGCTGGCTCGGCCGCCCAAGTCCGTTGAAAGAGGCTCTAAGCGGTCAATAGCAGAGTGTACGGAGCATCCCTGCGTAATTGGGCTTTGCCTTGCAGTCAGTCGTGCCTTTGACGCGCCTAGGGCCTGGGCTCCTATTTGCTGACTTCGTGCTGAGCGCGGCATTGCTGTTAACATCGATGGGCTCGGTATGAGGAGCGCACGCTGAAAGGGAGCCTCCTGCAATGGTCACGCAGATGACTAGGAGCAATGAGCGTAACATGATCGCGTTTCTTCCACCAACTATGTTTGCTCGAGCAAGATTTCCTACGGAGGATAATGGTGCGCCAACCACGAGTATCAATCGCGTATCTATATAGCAAATATTAGGGAAGAAGCATGAAGCAAATTCGTTTCCAGAGTGTGGGCGTGCTCGCGCCAAGCAGCATTGATACAAAAAACCTCCTCGCAGCAGGCACGCGGCCGGCTCAATGCACCGCCCTTGCAATCCACCCCATCGCCTTAGCGAGGTTGCACACTCCGTTACTGCGCCGCCCTAAGTCCGGTTTTGCCACGCCTTGTCCCAACCTGATATCGCCTTTGTGATCGCTCAAAGCTGAAATCAAATTCATCCAATATGCTGCCGACTCCAATGTTGCGGCAAAGGACTTACGAGCATTCGCGGGTATTGGACGCTCTCCTCGCCATAGCGCGAGGTAGGTAGCGCGCGCTTTCCGCGGTGATTCGCGCTATACTAGCGCAGATGAAAAAGTCGGGGGGAGCCGATGACGACGTCTGTCAAGTATCCACCAGGACTGGTTGCGCTTTTTCTCGTCGAGATGTGGGAGCGCTTCAGCTACTACGGCATGCGGGCGATCCTCATCCTTTACCTCGTGGATCGGGTCGAAAACAGCGGCCTGGGTCTCGCCACGGCCGACGCCGCAGCGATCTATGGCCTGTATACCGCGTCGGCCTACATATTGGCGCTGCCAGGCGGTTGGATCGCCGACCGCTTCTGGGGTTGCAAGCGCGCGATCGTCGTTGGCGGTGTCGTCATCATGATCGGGCATGTCCTGCTCGCGGTCTCCGGCTCCGCTGCAATCGTGTTCTTCCTCGGCCTCCTCTGCATCGCGATCGGCACCGGGCTTCTCAAGCCAAACATCTCGACCATGGTCGGCCAACTCTATGACAAGAACGATATCGGCGGCCGCGACGCAGGGTTCTCGTTCTTCTACATGGGCATCAACATCGGCGCGATCCTCGGAGGACTTATTGCCGGCTATCTCGGCGAGAACTGGGGCTGGCATTGGGGTTTCGGCGCGGCTGCCGTTGCCATGTTCTTGGGGTTGATCAACTTCCTGCGGGCGAGCCGCACCTCGCTTCGCGACAAAGGTGGGGCGCCCGCCGTGCACCATCACCCCGACGCGGCGACCGGCCGTCGTGACCACCTCTTCACGGGTGCTATCGGTGGCCTCGTCGTCGTCCTGGTCGCCGCAGCAGCGCTAACCGGTCAGATCAATCTGACCAGCGCGCAAGGGCTGGCACAGGCCATGGGCCTGATCATCGTGACTGTGGCCATCGGCTTCTTCCTCAACATCTATTTGGCAGGGGACCTGAGTGGCTCGGAGAAACGGCGCATGATCGTCCTTGCGCTCCTTTTCGTGGCCGCCGCGCTCTTCTGGTCCGGTTTTGAACAGGCCGGCTCCTCGCTCAACCTCTTCGCAAACGACCTCACACAGCGCCAACTTGGCGGTTTCACGGTGCCTGCCTCATGGTTCCAGAACTTGAACTCCCTCTTCATCATCCTGCTGACCCCGGCTTTTGCGGCGTTCTGGATCTATGCCGAGAAACGCTGGACCATTCCCGTTTTCGTGAAGTTTGGACTGGCGCTCGTCGCGATGGGCCTGGGCTACCTGATCCTAGTGCCGGCGGCGCACACAGCGGCAACGGGCGTAAAGGTTACCGGGCTCTTCCTCGTCTGTACCTACCTGCTGCACACAGTCGGCGAACTGATGCTCAGTCCGGTCGGGCTTTCAACCTTCTCCCGCCTTGCGCCAGAGCGCTTCACCAGCCAGATCATGGGGTTCTGGTTTGTCGCCGCGTCGCTCGGCAACCTGATGGCGGGATTGCTGGCCGCAGGTATGGACACCGAACATGCCGCCGGACTTCCGGACGCGTTCACCCGCATCTTCCTGATCAGCGCCGGCTTCGGGATCGTCCTCGTCCTTCTCGCTCGCCCAGTCACCCGGTGGGCGCTCGGCGGAAGCGAGCGGATAGAGGAAACGGCTCCGGCGCAATAGATGCTATTCGTGCTGTCCAGGCAATTTGCCGGGCCGGCAATGGTGCGCAGGCCAGAACTTTCCGTCCTCAGCCGCCGGCCGGCTTGACGAAGAAGCGGCCTGCCGACGAACGACCACGCATCATGGCGGGGAGCCTTTGTGCTTAGAAAGGTAGAAAGCTAGCGCAAAGATGATAAGGGCTGTCGCCACGCCCAAATAGACAATTCTTTGCGACCCATCCCACGCAACAGCCTCTCGAAGAAACAGTACCGCAAGCACGGCAATCACCACGCTGACCAAATTTGCTTTCAGGTCTTCGAGATCTTTCAGCATGAGCCATCGGGGGCGCTCCAAATTCTCGTCAATGAAAAGCGTATAAAGGCCGAGACTGATAATGTAGGCGGCTACGGCGATTAGGAAGACATCAATGCCCTCGACCACTCCGATCGCAAACATTTTGACTGCTTGCGTCGAGATAGCAATGTTCTCCACTGTATCGCGGATACTTAGAGCCATGACCGCAGTCTCGTAAACTATCAGCGATATGGCTCCAATCAACGTCACGACCACTGGCAGGATCATGATATAACGGCTTAGTACCAATAGCCTGGCAAACATCTTGATCACCACTCGTCGATCATTGATTGCTTCAATGAAGCTGTCGGGGAGAAAAGTGGCTGCTAACGGCAAGACAGGCAGCAATTCGCCAGAGAGCGTCTTGCCGCCAAGTTACTTCCCGGCTTCTAACTCTGATTAAACTTATGAAATGTTAGCGGAGCATTAAGATAATTTCGAGGATCGAATGTCTTCGAATTGTCTTCTACGCAATCCGGCCTTTGAACGATTTCTTTGAAAAGCTTTGAAAGTCCGAACGGCTCTGCTGCAAATTTCAAGCTTGATTTCGATGACATTTGGTTGAGGCTCTGATCATCTTGGGGCTTCCCGGGTTTCGAGATTTTGAGCAAGCAATGCCACAACCTTCGTCGGCGATGTCAGGTTTCGTTCGATCGGTGTCGGCCTACGGGAGGGCGGCCCCCCTTGATTTCGAGGGGTAACCCTGCTTGATTGCTACTAGCAGTGGCGACGAAGGTCGATGCTATGCCGGCGGAGAGCGAAACTACCGAACACGGCTTGCCTGAAGCCCTCAAGGGGTTGATCGGCCTTTGGGTTTTGCTGTTCGCGCTCTGGCTGATCGTGAACGCTTCACTCGCTCTGCCGGTCGTGATGACAGGCGCCGTCATCTCCCTTTCCATCGCAGCGATCGTTTCTCGTCGCTATGGACTATGGCAGCAGACCGCGCTGACACCGGGCGCGGCATACCATTTCCTTGCCTTTGCATCGGTATTCTTCATCGAACTGGTGAAGGCGAACGTCAACATGCTGCGCTACGTTTATTCGCCGCGCATCGACATTCACCCCGGCATCGTGAGGATCCCGATGCGGCTGAAATCGCCGATCGGTCGCCTTGCCCTTGCCAATGCGATCGCGCTGACCCCCGGATCGCTGGTCATGGACATCAGGGACGACGCCCTTTTCGTTCATTGGCTCGATGTGAAGACGACAGACCCGGAGCAAGCCGCCGCGATGATCGCCGGACCCTTCGAAAAGCACCTGGGGGCGGCGTTTGGCTGATTTCATCGTTCGCATTGCCGCCGTTCTCATCTTCTTCAGCATCGTTTTTGGGGCGCTGCGTCTGATCATCGGCAAAACCCTCATGGACCGCGTCGTGGCAATCGACATGCTGACCGTGGTCTCGATCGCGCTGGTGACGCTTTATGCGCATCTTTCCGGCCGGTTCGTGTATATCGATGTGGCGCTCGTCTACGGGCTGCTCAGCTTCCTTGCCGTGCTTGCTATCGCTCGTTTCCTGGAAAAGGGGCCGTGACACGATGCTGGAGCTTCTCGTTATGCTGGTGTGCGGGTGCATCCTGATCAGCGGGGTTCTTGCTGTGCGCCTTCCCAATCTCATGACGGCGATGGTGAGTTCGGGGCTCGCGAGCCTGCTTGCGGCCGTCTCCTACGTGCTGCTTGCCGCGCCCGATGTCGCCATGGCGGAAGCAGCAATCGGTTCCGGGCTCGCGACGCTGATCTTTCTCTATGCCATTCGCAGAACCGGCGGCGGAGACGCCACTAGAGAGAAGGAGTGAGACGTGCGGGAGCTGGTCGGCAGTATCGTCATCCTCATCGGCGCGTTCTTTCTCTTTTCCGCCGGCCTCGGGCTTTTGCGCATGCCCGATGTCTTCACCCGCATCCAGGCGGGGACCAAGGCCTCGACGCTCGGCAACATTCTTGTCGTCGCCGGGCTTGGCATCTACCATCCCGATTGGTCGCTCAAGCTCTTGATTGTCGCCGTTTTCGTTCTGATAACCAACCCCCTGTCGTCGCACGCGCTGTCGCGCGCGGCCCATGCAGTACGCACGCCGATGGCGGAGACGACGGTTGTGGACGCGCTTCGCGATGCAGATGAGGCGGCCAAGGAGGGCAAGGCATGACAAAACGCGTCTTCAGCCTTCTTGCCATCCTCGTCTTCGCGTTCATCTTCGCCGGCGTCGCAGGCGGATATAGCGAACGCCAGACGCTCTCGCCGCTTGCCCGGCACTATCTCACCGCG
>Ga0207426_1002682_pt1 | contig 10887 bp, 10 predicted proteins | sample AraplaMF_Cvi_mMS_FD_184265 | JGI IMG/M metagenome (GOLD analysis project Ga0207426, IMG submission 184265) | Arabidopsis root microbial communities from the University of North Carolina, USA - plate scrape MF_Cvi_mMS (SPAdes) (version 2) | ecosystem: Host-associated > Plants > Roots > Endosphere...
GGCCACCACCCTGACCCGGATCGTCGCGCCGGTCGCGATGCCGGGGATCGCGGCGACGGCCCTGATCTCCTTCATCTTCAGCTGGAACGAGCTGCTGTTCGCGCGGGTCCTGACCGGTGTCGTGGCCGGTACCTCGCCGGTGTTCCTGACCGGACTCGTGACCAGCCAGGGCCTGTTCCTGGCCAAGGTGTGCGCCGCCGCCACCGTCATCTCCCTCCCGGTGCTGATCGCCGGGTTCGCCGCCCAGGACAAACTGGTCCAGGGCCTGTCGCTTGGAGCCGTGAAATGAAAGCCGCAGTGATCAGCGCACCGGGCAAGGTCGAGGTCGGCACCGTCGCGGACCCGACGCCCGGTCCCCGCGAGGTCGTGGTGTCCGTCGCCGCCTGCGGGCTGTGCGGGACCGATCTGCACATCCTCCAGGGGGAGTTCGCCCCCACGCTGCCCGTCGTGCCGGGCCATGAGTTCGCCGGCACCGTCGTGGCGACCGGCGGCGCGGTCACCGAACTCGCCGAGGGCGACCGGGTGGCCGTCGACCCCTCCCTCTACTGCCACGAGTGCCACTACTGCCGCATCGGCCGCAACAACCTCTGTGAGCGATGGGCCGCCATCGGGGTGACCACGGCGGGCGGTGCCGCCGAGTTCGCCGTCGCCCCGGTCGCCAACTGCGTCAAGCTGCCCGACCACGTCCGGACCGAGGACGCCGCCCTCATCGAGCCGCTCTCCTGCGCCGTCCGCGGCTACGACATCCTGCGCTCCCAGCAACTGGGCACCCACGTCCTCATCTACGGCTCGGGCACGATGGGCCTGATGATGCTCGAACTCGCCAAGCGCACCGGCGCGGCCGGCGTCGATGTCGTCGACATCAACCCCGCCCGGCTCGCCACCGCCCGCACCCTGGGCTGCAGCAACGCGGCCGGATCCGCCGACGAGCTGGACCGCCCGCGCGGCTGGGACGTGGTCATCGACGCCACCGGCAACGAACGTGCCATCCAGGACGCCCTGGGCCGGGTCGGCAAGGGCGGCACCTTCCTCCAGTTCGGCGTCGCCGACTACGCAGCGCGCGCCACCATCGAGCCCTACCGGATCTACAACCAGGAGATCACCATCACCGGCTCGATGGCCGTGCTGCACAGCTACGAACGGGCCGCCGAGCTGTTCGCGGCCGGTGCCCTGGACCCGGAGGTCTTCATCAGCGACCGCCTGCCGCTGGACCGCTATGCCGAGGCGCTGTCCCGCTTCCGGGCGGGCGAGGGGAGGAAGATCCAGGTACGGCCGTGAGCCGGCGCCCGGTGAGCGCCGGGCCGCCGGGCCGGCGCGCGGGGGCGAGTTCACCGTGCAGGAGCGCCGTGCCCAGCGGCGTGAGGGCGTGGATGACCGAGCCTCCGTCGCGCCGGCTGCGCGCGAGGTTGGCCTCGCGCAGGGCGCTCACGTGCTCGCTGGCCGACGGCGCGGAGACCCGTAAGCGGCGGGCCAGTTCACCGGTGGTGGTGGGGGCGTCGAGCGCGGCGAGGATCCGGGCCCGGGTGCGGCCGAGGAGGGCGGACAGCGCCTGCGGATGACAGCTGCGGGTGGCGGCGGGCGCCCAGTCCGTGGGGTGCTGGACGGGATAGACGAGGACCGGCGGGAGCCCGGGGTCGGCCAGGGCGATGGGTCTGCGCCAGCAGAAGTGGGAGGGGATCAGCCGCAGTCCGCGTCCGCCCAGGCGCAGATCGCGCTCCCGTGGGTAGTCGACGTGCAGCACCGGCGGCTCCCAGCGGAGCGCGGGCCGGAAGGTGTGGAACATGGCGTCGACGCCGCCGCGGCAGAGCATGCGGGTACGGCCGCTGCGGTCGCAGTCGACCGTGGCGGCCGCCCCCGTCCAGTCGGGGGCGACCACCGCGCGGTACACCTCCTGGAAGGCGTCGGCCAGCGCGTCGAGCGGCTCGCGGCTTCCCCCGGCCAGCGCGCCGGTCCAGCGCGGGAGCCGGGCCGGCAGCGCCGCCCGGGCGGATTCCGCGGTCAGCCGCACCCGGGGGGTGTCTCGCAGCGCCTCCAGGCCCGCGGCCAGCCCGTCGCGGGACGCGTCGGGAGTGAGGAAGTCCGGGAAGTAGCGCGCGTCGGCCGGGGCCAGGACGCTGATCAGCCGGGCGGCGCGGGTCAGGCCCCGCTCGTCGAGTTCACGGCGCGCCCGGGCCCGCCAGGCGCCGTACACCGGCGCCCCGTGTCCCGGCGGCACCAGATGGTGCATGGCCAGCACCGTTTCCCACAGTGGGTCGGGCTCGGCGGCGATCTGTACCCGCGCGACATCCCGGTCGTCGAAGTGAATGCGCAACATGCGGCCCCCGCGGCATGCTCATGACCCCGTCGCCGGGGCCCCCCGTTCGGGGCCGGTCACCCGGCCCCGCGGCAAGCCTGCCCGGCGTCAAGGGAGGTGTCCAGGGCGACTTGTGGCCTTCGGTGTGCGCCGGTGGTGGAGGCGGGGAGCGCGGGGCGCCCGGGTTCAGGACCGGCTCGCGAGCGCCTGCGCCAGCCGCTCCAGGAACACCCGCTGGCCCACGACCAGCCGCTCGTGGGCCTGTTGCGGGGTGCACCAGGCGACCCGGTCGATCTCGGGGAAGGTGCCGGTCGTCCCGGAACCGCGCGGCCACTCCATCTCGAAGGTCCCCGGCACGATCATCTCCGGGTCGAGGTCGCTCTCGACGGCCCACACCGTCACCACCTTGCCGCTCGGCTGGCGGGCCTCGCCCAGGGCGACGCACGGCCCGTCGGGGGGCGGCATCCCCAGCTCCTCGGCGAACTCCCGCCGGGCCGCGTCCCACGCCTCCTCCGGCGGTACGTACTCCCCCTTGGGCACCGACCACGCCGCGGCCTCCCGCCGTTCCCACAGCGGCCCGCCCATGTGCGCCAGCAGCACCTCGACGCCGTCCGCCGTGCGCCGGTAGAGCAGCAGCCCGGCACTGCGCTTCCCCGCCACGGCGGCTACGCCGCCCCGCCGTCGTGCGCGCCGAGCACCGTCTCGACGGTGTCCGCCTGGGCCGCCGTCTTGTCCTCCCGGTAGCGCACCACCCGCGCGAAGCGCAGGGTCACGCCCGCCGGGTAGCGCGTGGACGTCTGCAGGCCGTCGTAGGCGATCTCGACGACGAGTTCCGGACGCACCGTCACGACATGGCCGTCGTCCGCCACGGCGAGCTCCCGCAGCCGCTCGGTCTGCCAGCCGAGGGTGGCGTCGGTGAGCCCCTTGAAGGTCTTGCCCAGCATGACGAACCCGCCGTCCGGGCCACGCGCCCCGAGGTGGAGGTTGGAGAGCTTCCCGGTGCGCCGGCCGTGGCCCCACTCCGCCGCGAGCACCACCAGGTCCAGGGTGTGCACGGGCTTCACCTTCAGCCAGGCGGCGCCCCGGCGGCCGGCGCTGTAGGGAGCGTCCAACGCCTTGACGACGACGCCCTCGTGACCGCGGCGCAGGGTCCGGGACCAGAAGTCCTCCGCGGCCGCGCGGGCCGTGGCGTCGGACGGGTCCGCGACGACCTGGCGGCGCACCCGCAGGTGCTCGGGCACCAGCCGGGCCAGCTCCGTGTGCCGCTGCTCGCCGGGCAGTTCCAGCAGGTCGCGGCCGTCGACCGACAGGACGTCGAAGAAGACCGGGGAGAGCGGCAGGGCGGCCCGCGCCGCGACGACGTCCACCCGCGAGCCGAACCGCCCCGCGACCCGCTGGAACGGCACCGGGCGGCCCTCCCCGTCCAGGGCGATCACCTCGCCGTCGAGGATGAAGCGGTCGGCCGGCAGCTCCCGGGCGACGGCGGTGACCTCGGGGAGCCGGTCGGTGACCTCGTCCAGGGTGCGGGTGTGGATCCGGACGTCCGGCCCGTCCCGGTGCACCTGGACGCGGATGCCGTCGAGCTTCTCCTCGACCGCGCAGGCGCCGAGCCGGTCCACCGCCTCGGCCACCGTCTTGGCGCTGTGCGCCAGCATCGGCCCCACGGGCCGCCCGACGGTGAGCCGGAACGCCGCGAGCGCCGGCGGCCCCTCGGCGAGCAGCGCCCGGGCGACGTCCGGCAGGGACCCCGCCAGCATCACGGCCCGGCGGACGTCGGCCGCGGGCACCTCGGTGGCGGCGGCGAGCCCTTCGACCGCGATGGCGTCCAGCGCGCCCTGCCGCACCTCGCCGGTGAGCAGGCCGACCAGGAACCGCTGTTCCTCCCGCGTCGCCGCGGCCAGCAGCTCCCGGACCAGCCGGCGCCGCTCCCCCTGCGCCCCGGCGCCCGAGACGCCCGCCAGCCCGGTCAGCGCCGCGTCGACGTCCCGTACGGTCAGCGTGGCGTGCTCCGCGGCCGCGACCGGCTCGCGCAGCACGCTCCAGCCGATCCCGATCCGCCCCTGGGGCAGCCGCCCGGCCAGGTACGGGATGACCACCGGGACGTCCTCCGGGGCGGCGGCCCGGAACAGCCCGGCCAGCAGCGCGATCTTCCGCGAACGCGCCGAGGTCGCGGCGACGTCCCCGGAGACCTGTGCGAGAGCGGCCAGCAGCATAGGGCCATGGTGCCCCCGCGGCGCCGTCGGCGCTTCCCCGGCGGCGGGGGCCGCGGGGGGATGCGGGCCGCGGCCCGGCGCGGCGAGGTGGCGCGGGTCGTCCCGGCCCGGGTCAGGGGGCGAGGTACGAGTGGAAGAGGTTGTCCGGGTCCCACTGCGCCTTGATTTCCTGGAGGCGGTCCCAGGCGGCGGGGGTGTACGAGCGGCGGGCCCGTGCGGCGTCGGCCTCCAGGTCGGTCTCCGCGATGTAGTGGAAACCGTCGCCCCGCGGGTTCACGCCGGCCATGGTCTCGCGCAGCCAGCGCTGCTGGAGCTCGTCCTCGGCCGGGTCCTCCCAGACCGCGTAGCAGACGAGGTAGGACTCGCCGAGCGGGGAGAAGGCCATGTTCCGCAGCAGGGCGGGGCGCTCGGAGACCGGCTGCACGGGCGCGAGCACCAGGGACTTGGCGGACGGGGCGCGGGCCACCGCGTCGGCGATACCGGTCAGCTGGGTGGCGGGGTCCTCCGGTGACCACAGGGTGTCCGCCGCATACCGGTGATCCGGCGGCCAGGCGGCCGCCGCGCCCTCGTGCAGGGCGGCGAACGTGGTCGGTGCGGCCTCCTGCCGGTCGACGGCGAGCTCGCCGAAGGGGCAGTCGGCGAACGGCCGCAGCGCCTGCAGGGCTTCGCTGCGGCTGGTGGCGAACGCCGTCGCGGCGACCGTGATCCGGGGGCCTGCCGGGGCCGTGGCGGTGGGCGGTCCGGACGGCACGAGGAGGAAGGACGTCTCGACGTACGGGGGGAGTCCGAGAGCGGTCCGGGTCGCCCACCGCGTCACCCGGGCGACCTCGGCCAACGGGAAGGTCAGGGACGTCGTCATGATCGAGGCGGGGTGGGGGTGCAGGGCGAGGCGGAAGCGGGTGACGATGGCGCAGAAGCCCGGTCCGGCGCCCCGCGCGGCCCAGAAGAGGTCGGGATTCTCGGTTTCGCTGCAGGTGACCGTCCGGCCGTCGGCGGTGACGGCCCGGATCTCGCGGACGTCGGCGCAGGACGCCCCCCAGGCACGGGAGTTCCAGCCCAGGCCGCCGCTGAGCAGAAACCCGCCGACCGCCACGGTGGGGCAGTGGCCCACCGGGAAGGCCAGATCCTGCGGGGTCAGGGCGGCGACCAGTTCCCGGCCGGTGGCGGCGGGCTGCACCGTGGCCGTCGCCGGGGTGTCGCCGGTCGCGGGCGCGGGGCGGCACTCCCGGAGCGCGGAGAGGTCGAGCAGCAGCCCGTGGTCGCGCAGCGGCGAGCCGGACCAGTTGTGCCCGCCGGAGTACGTCGAGATGCGCAGTCCCTTGGCGCGGGCGTGGCCGACGGCGTGGGCGACGTCCGCTTCCGTGGCGGCGCGCACGATGACGTCGGGGAACCGGCGGGGCCGCCGCTCGTTCCACACCGCGGCGGTCCGGGCCCGCTCGTATCCGGCATCGCCGCGCCGGATCAGCGTGCCGCCCGGGTCCGCCGCCGGACTCGGTCCCGCTGGGCCCATGGCGCCCTCCTCACCAGATCTGGTGGGTGATCAGGCCGAAGACACCGATGCACACCAGGTAGCCGAGCACCACCAGCGCGAAGCCCAAAACCTGCGCCCGGCGGTTTCCGGCGACCCTGGAGGGCACCAGCCAGAAGGCGAACACCCGGTTCACGAGCGGCATCAGCAGCCAGGTCAGCGCACTGACGCTCAGGACGTTGGAGAGGAACAGGCCGATGTACTCGCGGACGGTGAGCTTCTCCAGCCCCACGCCCACGGTGAGGTTGAGCACCATCACCGTCGGATAGAGCGCCAGGACGACGGACATCGCCTGTTTCCAGTTGGGCGGCGCATTGCTCTTGCCGCCGTCGAACCGGAACCAGCCGCTGAACGCCGAACCGACCTTGCGCACGTCGTAGGAGGTGAAGTACTTGCTCCCCTCCTTCAGCAGTTTCGCCCGCACCTCGGAGGCGAGCCACGCGTCGAGGTGCTCACGGGAGTCGAAGCGGAAGACGACGACCCAGTGCTCCTGCACGCCCTCCACCGGCTTGAACAGTTCGGACCCCATGAAGCCCGGGGCCTTCTCCTGCGCCTTGAGGGTCTTCTCCTGCCAGGTGAGGAACCCCTGCTCCGATCCCGGCTTCACCTCGTGGGAGATGACCGCGGTGACGACGTCGGGAGCCGGCTGCGCGGGGGTGCCGCCGTGGAGCACCTCCGCCGTCGGAGGGCCCTCGAAAAGCCCGCGCGCTTCGTCGAGCAATGCCTGCCGGCGGCCGGATTCCAGCCAGGCGGTCAGCCGGTCCATACCGGAAAAGCGGAATACGGCGACCCATTCGTTTTCTTCGCCGGGGCCGGGCGGGAACACCTCGGCGCCCACGAAACCCTCGAATTCGCGGGCGGCCTGATTTGTCCTGTCCTGCCAGCGCTGATACTCGTCGGTCCGGCCTTCGCGCACCTTCTGCGAGGTCACAACGGTGGCGTTGTCTGCCGCGGAACCACGGCTTGCACGGGCACTCACCTTGAGTAGCCTAGTACATAAGAGATTTACCCGGCAAATGGGGCATTTGCCAATCCGCTCCGCAGAGGAATCGATGCCGATCGGAGACTCCGAATGGAACACAAAGAACTTCTCGCAGAGGCTGTACGGCTCGCCACGGAATCCGTGGAGAACGGCTGGGGCGGCCCGTTCGGCGCGGTGCTCACGCGGGACGGGAACATCGTCGCCCGCGGGCAGAACCGCGTGCTGCTGACCGGCGACCCCACCGCGCACGCCGAGATGGAGACGATCCGGAAGGCCATCCAGACCCTCAACCCCGAGGCTCCGAGCATCGCCGTGGAGCACCAGAACGAGAGCACGCTGGAGTACGTCCCGCGGCCGCCCGGGTCACCCGACCCGGTCCCGGAGCGGGCCCGTATGCTCCAGGGCACTTCGATCTACATCAGCGGTGCGCCCTGCCCCATGTGCATGAGCGCCATCTACTGGTCGCGGATCGACGCCGTCTACTACAGCTGCGACCTCGAGGACACAGCGAAGATCGGCTTCGACGACACGTTCCAGTACGAGGACTTCAAGAAGCCGCTCGACCAGCGCCGGATCAAGATCGAGCAGATCTACCCCGAGATGGGCGCCGAGTCGTACGCGACCTGGATGAACCGGCCGGACAAGCACCCGTACTGACGGAGGGTCACCGGCCGGCACCGCGGAGGCGGAACAAGGCACGGCCCAGGGCGGCCGCCCGGCGCACCGGGCGGCCGCCCCTTGGGGGCTCGGCCCGTGTCACGTCCGGCCCGCCCGCACGCGTGCCCTCAGGGCGCGCGGCGGGCCGGCCGGCTCACTCGTACATCACGTACTCCGGCTGCGGCCGCAGGGCCAGCACCTCCTTCGGCGTCATCAGGCGGCTGCCCTTGGCGTCCTCCTCGTAGAACAGCTTGAACCCGGTGTGGACGCCGTCGGGCAGGTCCTTGACCAGTCGCCCCCAGGTCCCGCGCTTCAGACCCGGCGAGCCGATGCCGTCGGCGCTCTTGATGAGCGCCACACCGGGCTGCGGACGCAGGGCGGACTGGTCGCCCACGACGGACGTGGCGACCTGATGGAAGACCAGCGGCTTCTCCGGCAGATCGTGCGCCCGCACCAGCCCGGACAGGTAGCGCGCCACCTTGGTCAGCTCACGGCCGTCGGTGTGCCCGTAGGTGTCGCCGGGCACCTGGCCGGAGCCCATCTCCCATTCCGGGTCGAGCGCGATCCCCACGTCGGGGTGCACGAGCCAGTCGCGCAGCGCCTCGACCTCGTCGAGCACCGATGCGCGGCCCGGCTGGATGTTCAGCAACAGCAGCGCACGCCGGTCGCGGGCCAGGCGGTGGAAGCGGCGGATGGTGGCGGGGGCCGTCCGGGAGCGGTAGGTGCCGTCCGGACCGGCCGAGGCGTTGGCGACCGTCGCCAGGAGTTCGAGCACGGGCAGGGGTTCACGGCCCGCGGCGTACGAGTGCGCCACCTTCTCCGCCTCGGCGGCCCGCTTCTCCGGGTCACCGGTCCCCAGCCTGCCGAGCGCCGCCGCCCCCGGCAGGCCGCAGAACCCGACCAGTCGGTAGTGCGGGAACAACTCCCGCCCGCCACGCGGAAGTTCGGTGCGGCGCCGCTTCGACGGGCGGGCCGAGTGGGGTGCGGTCGCCGCGCCGGAGGGGCTCGGGGAGCCGGACCCGGCGGAGGAGGAAGGCGAGGAACCGCCGGGCGGTGAGGCCTTGGGGGCGGAGTCGTCCGCGCGGGAGGCGGTCCCTCCGCACGCCGTGAGCAGCCCCAGTCCCGCCGCTGCCGCGGCCGCGAGCAGATGACGCCGGCTCCCGTCCGGCGCGGGAGCGGGCGAGGGCGCCGCGGCGCGCCGGCCGGCCGCCCCTGCCCTGCGTATCCCGGCATCCAGTCGCCCTGACACCTCGTCCGCCACACTGCCTCCGTCCCCCGGCGTCCGGTCGATCACCGGGCACCGGCTGTCGTTCGGACCGGTCCTGTCCGTGCAGTGCGCTTCTCCAGACCACTCGCGACAAAACCCGTAGGGGAAATGATCAAGCCAAGTCGGGCTGGGGCTTCCGTGCCGTTCAGGTGCCGTTCGCCGGGGCGGCTTCCGGGGTGGGCGTCGTTGCCGGCGTCCGGGGCGGCTTCCGGGGTGGGCGTGCTGGCGTCCGGGCCGACCTCCGGGCCGGGCGCCCTTGCTGCCGTACGGCGGCCCGTACGGCGCGGCGGCCGCCCGGACCGATGCCCCGTGCCTGCCGGACGAGGCCCCTGCGGGCCCGGCCGCGTAGCGTGAAGGCGTGATCAGGCCCCGCCGTCCCGAACCCCTCGGCCGCTCCCCCGGCAGCGTCCGCCGCCTCGCCCCCGCCGACCGCCTCTGGTACGCGGCATACGGCTCCAACATGCATCTCGACCGGCTGACCTGCTATCTGGCCGGCGGGCGGCCCGCCGGCGGGCTGCGCACCCACCCCGGCTGCCGGGACCCCCGCGGCCCCGCACGCACGGCACCGATGCTGCTGCCCGGTCAGCTGTACTTCGCCACCGAATCGCAGGTGTGGACCGGCGGCAGCGCCTTCTACGACCCCGGTCCCGGCCTCCCGCCCGCCGACGGCGCGGCCGGCCCGCGGTCCGGCGGCGGCGAACTGCCCGCCCGGGGCTATCTGCTGACGCTCGCCCAGTTCTCCGACATCGCCGCTCAGGAGATGCACCGGGAGCCCGGCACGGACCTCGACCTGACGGAGGCCCTCACCCGCGGCCGGGCGCGGACCGGACCCGGCAGGTACGAGACCCTGGTGTGCGCCGGGCTGCTGGACGGCCACCCGGTGCTGACCCTCACGGCCCCCTGGAGCAGCCGGGAAATCACCGCGCACCCGCCCTCGGCGGCCTACCTCCGGCACATCGCGGCCGGCATCGTCGCCTCCCACGGCTGGAGCCCGCGCCGGGCCGCCGCGTACCTGGCCGGCTGCCCGGGGGCCGAGGGGCACTGGACGGCCGAGGAGATCGCGGCGCTGCTCGACGACTCGTCGTGACCGGCGGCCGCCCTCCCGGCCGGCCGCGCGTATCGGCCCCCGCCGCCCGTGTTCCGGGCACACTGGAGCCCTCCGGCGCCGTCCGGTGCACTCCGGCGCCGTCCCGTGCCCCGCGGCGCCCCGTCCGGTCGGCGGACGCCGCCCCCGAGGACTGCAGCGAGGACCGTGATGAGAAAGATCGTCTTGTCCATGTCGGTGTCCCTGGACGGTTTCATCGAGGGACCGGAACGCCAGATCGACTGGCACCAGGTCGACGACGAGCTGCACCAGCACCTCAACGACCAGCTCAAGACGATGGGCGCCTTCCTGAGCGGCCGGGTCACCCACGAACTCATGGCGGCGTTCTGGCCGACCGCGGACGCCGACCCCTCCCTCAGCGGGCCGATGGCCGAGTTCGCCGGGATCTGGCGGGAGATGCCCAAGGTCGTTTTCTCCCGGAGCCTGGAACGGGCCGACTGGAACACCCGCATCATGCGCGATGTCGTCCCCGAGGAGATCATGGCGCTCAAGGCAGAGCCGGGCGGAGATCTGGCGCTCGGCGGCGCCGGTCTCGCCGCCGCCTTCATGGCGCACGATCTGATCGACGAGTACCGCGTCTACGTCCACCCGGTCCTCATCGGCCGGGGCAAACCCCTGTTCCCGAACACCGACGCCAGGACCCCGCTGCGGCTCGCCGGGACCCGGTCCTTCGGCAACGGCGTCGTCCTGCTCCACTACCGGCGCGCCGAGGACACCGCAACGCGCTGACCGGCCGCGTCCACGGCCTCTGGGGGACGCGCCGGCCGCCCTCGGTCGTACCGGTCCACGGACACGGGGGCCGTCCGCGCGTACCGCCACCGGGCAGGGCGGTTCTCCGGTCG
>Ga0207426_1002683_pt1 | contig 10886 bp, 9 predicted proteins | sample AraplaMF_Cvi_mMS_FD_184265 | JGI IMG/M metagenome (GOLD analysis project Ga0207426, IMG submission 184265) | Arabidopsis root microbial communities from the University of North Carolina, USA - plate scrape MF_Cvi_mMS (SPAdes) (version 2) | ecosystem: Host-associated > Plants > Roots > Endosphere ...
GCGACCACCTTCTCCATCATGGCAGTGTTCATCCCGGTCGCCTTCATGGGCGGCATGCCGGGCGAATGGTTCCGTCCATTCGCGCTGACCGTGACCTGCTCGGTGGCGGTGTCGCTGTTCATCTCCTTCACGCTGGACCCGATGCTGTCGGCCTACTGGGGCGATCCGCCTGACCATCACAGCGCGCCGAAGAAGGGCATCGGCAAAGTGCTGGACAAGTTCAATCACTGGTTCGACCACCAGGCTGACCGTTACGGCAAGGTGATCGCCTGGGCGCTGCACCACCGCACCTGGATGGGTGTCATTGCCGTGGCAAGCCTGGTTGGTGCGCTGGCCCTGCAATTCACCGTGGGCGGCAGCAGCTTCCTGCCGAAAGTGGACTTCGGCACGATCGCCATCGACGTGCGCACCCCATCTTCGTCCAGCCTGGATTACACCAAGACCAAGATGGACAAGGCTGCCCAGATCGCCCACACCATCAAGGAAGTGAAGGCGACCAGCACCTACGTCAACCTGTCGGGCGGCCGGATCTGGGTCGACATCGGCAAGCGTGCTGAACGCAAACGCGATGCGACCGAGATTGGCATCGAACTGCGCCAGAAGCTGGCCGGCCTGGTCGGCGGCGAATTCGTGGTACTGGAAGACATCAACAACGGCGCCCGCAAACCGGTGCAGATCGACTTCGTCGGCCCCGACTCCCGCAAGCTGATGGAGATCACCAACCAGTACATGGAAAAGCTGCGCCAGGTCAAAGGCGCGGTGGACGTCGGCCTGTCCGAGCAGGATCCGAAGGACGAGCTGCAGATTGAATTGAACCGCGGCTTGGCCAACTCGATGGGAATTTCCGCCGGCGACGCGGCGCAGTCGCTGCGCGTGGCCTTTGCCGGTATTGAGGTCGGCGACTGGGTCGACCCGACCGGCGAGACCCGCGACGTGGCGGTGCGCCTGCATCCGGAAGACCGGGTCAGCCCTGACAACATCGAGCGCCTGCCGATCGCCGTGACCGGCACCAACCAGATGGTTCCGCTCGACCAGATCGCCAAGATCACCATGGGCAAGGGCCCGGCCACCATCCGCCACAAGAACGGCAAGCGCATGGTATCGGTCTCGGCCAACGTGGAAGGCCGCTCTAACGGTGAAGTGATCGAGGAAGCCCGCAAGCTGGCAACGCAGATGGATTATCCGCCAGGCTTTGGCATGGACGTGGGCGGCTCCGGCAAGGACCAGAAGGAAGTGTTTAGCGCCATGGGCATTGCCTTGTTTGCCGGCATTGGCCTGATGTACCTGGTGCTGGTGATGCAGTTCGGTTCTTTCACCGCGCCGTTGCCGGTCATGCTTTCGCTGCCGCTGTCGCTGATTGGCGTGGTGGTAGGACTGTACCTGACCAAGGGCACGTTGAACCTGATGAGCTTCATTGGCGTGATCATGCTGATGGGACTGGTCGCCAAGAACGCCATCCTGCTGCTCGACGCGGCGCGCAAACGTGAAGAAGAAGGCTTCGGCCGCGAAGACGCGCTGATGTACGCCGGCCGCATGCGCTTGCGTCCAATCCTGATGACCACCTTTGCACTGATCGCGGGCATGATGCCGGTGGCGATCGGCATGGGCGACGGGGGCGAATTCTACCGCCCAATGGCCGTGGCCATTATTGGCGGCACCATTACTTCCACCATGCTGACGCTGCTGGTCGTGCCGACCTTCTACGACAGTATCGAAATTAAGAAGGATAGCTTGATCGCCAAGTTCCACCGCCGCGACGAGCGCTGGAATACGGCAGTGGCTGTCGTGATGACTGTGGTGGAAGTGCTGCTGTTCCTGACGCTGTCGCGCCTGATGTACCGCCTGGTGAAAAAGTTGGCCGCCCTGGCCATGCGCCGCGGCCAGCCATCGGCTGCCTGAAACGCGTCAAGCGCGTACCAAGAAGGGCCTTCGGGCCCTTTTTTTGAACCAATGAGTTAAGGAAATTGCAATATGTTCCTCTCCAATTTTAGTGTCCGCCGCCCCGTCGCGACGATCGTCCTGATCATCGCCATGATGGCCATGGGCTTGCTGGCCCTGTCCAAGCTGCGCGTCAACCGCGAGCCGGACGTTGAACTGCCGATGTTGTTCATCAACATCCCCTATCCGGGCGCCTCGCCGGAAACCGTGGAACGGGAAGTGGTCAACCGCCTGGAAAAGTCGCTGCAGTCGATTTCCGGCGTGGACGACCTGTTCTCCAATTCTGGCGAGAGCATGGCGACTTTCCAGATCCGCTTCAGCTTCAACAAGAACCTGATTGAAGCCTCGGACGAAGTGCGCAATGCCATTGCCGCGGTGCGCTACAAGCTGCCTACCGAGATGCGCGAGCCGATGATCCAGCGCGTCGATACCGCGGCCCAGCCCGTGATGCAGTTGGCGCTGTCGTCGAAGACGCTGTCGCACGCCGCCATTTCTCGCCTGGCGGAGGACAAGCTGGCCGACCGCTTCCGCGCCCTGGACGGGGTGTCGGTGGTGAACGTCAACGGCGCGCTGCGGCGTGAACTGTCGGTCCTGTTGCGCGCAGAGAAGCTGCGCGAGTACAACGTCTCCGTGGCCGAAGTCACCAGCGCCCTGCAGATGCAGAACACCAATGCACCGGTGGGCAAGGTGCGCGGCACCCTGGAAGAAAAGGCGATCCGGCTGGTGGGCCGCATCGAGCGCCCGTCGGAATTCAAGGACGTGGTGGTCAAGCGCAATGGCGACCAGCTGGTGCGCCTGGGCCAGGTGGCCCAGATCGAAGACGGCTTTGCCGAAATCAATAATGTCAGCCTGCACAGCGGCAAGCCGAACGTGGCCCTGCATGTGATTCGCGCCCGCGACGCGTCCGCCGTGTCGGTGGGCAAAGAGGTGCGCAAGCTGACCGAGGAAATCAACAAGGAGCTGGCGGACACCGGCACCACGCTGGATATCACCGAAGACGGCGGCAAGGAAGCCCAGGATTCGCTGGACAACGTGATCGACGCGCTGGTATTCGGCGCTGTTCTGACCATCTTCGTGGTCTACGCCTTCCTGAACTCCTGGCGCTCCACCCTGATTACCGCGCTGTCGCTGCCAACCTCGGTGGTGGCGGCGTTTATCGCGGTCTGGCTGTGCGGCTTTACCCTGAACTTCATGACCCTGCTCGGGCTGTCGCTGGCGATCGGCGTGCTGATCGACGACGCCATCGTGGTGCGGGAAAACATCGTGCGCCATATGCAGAACGGTTCGGACCGCCGCACGGCGGCGCTGGAAGGCACGGCCGAAATCGGCCTGGCCGTGGCCGCGACCACCTTCTCCATCATGGCCGTGTTCATTCCGGTGGCCTTCATGCCGGGCCTGGCGGGCGAATGGTTCCGTCCATTCGCGCTGACCGTGACGTGCTCGGTGGCGGTGTCGCTGTTCATCTCCTTCACGCTGGACCCGATGCTGTCGGCCTTCTGGGGCGACCCGCCGGACCACCACAGCGCGCCGAAACAGGGCCTCGGTAAAGTGCTGGACAAGTTCAACCACTGGTTCGACCGCCAGGCGTCCCGCTACGGCAAGGTCATCGCCTGGGCGCTCGACCATCGGCGTTCCATGGGCGCGATTGCTTTGGCCAGCTTCGTTGCCGCGATTGCGCTGCAGGCGACGGTGGGCGGCACCAGCTTCATGCCGAAGCAGGACCACGGCGCCCTGAAAGTCGAGGTGCGCACGCCATCTTCGTCCAGCCTGGCCTACACGCGCGGCAAGATGGAGAAGGTGTCCGCCATCGCCATGGGCATCAAGGAAGTCAAGTCGACCGAGGTGTACATCAACCAGGCCAGCGGCAATATCTGGATCGATATCGGCGAGCGCAGCGAACGCAAACGCGGCGCCGGCGAGATCGGTTCCGAATTGCGCCAGAAGCTGGCCGGCATGGTGGGCGGCGAGTTCACCGTGATCGACGACTTTGGCGGCGGTGGCGGCGGCAAGGCCGTGCAGATCGACTTCGTCGGCCCCGATTCGCGCAAGCTGATGGAGATCACCAACGAGTTCATGGCCAAGCTGCGCCAGGTGCCGGGGGCGGTGGACGTCGGCCTGTCCGAGCAGGATCCGAAGGATGAGCTGCAGATTGAGCTGAATCGCGGCCTGGCCAATTCGATGGGTATTTCTGCGGGCGATGCCGCCACTTCCCTGCGCGTTGCGTTTGCCGGGGTGGAGGTGGGCGACTGGGTCGACCCGACCGGTGAAGCGCGCGACGTCGCGGTTCGCTTGCATCCGGACGACCGCCTGAGTCTGGAACACATCGAGCGCCTGCCGATCAAGGTGGCCGGCACCAACCAGATGGTGCCGCTGGACCAGATTGCCAAGGTCTCGATGGGCAAAGGCCCGGCCGGTATCCGCCACAAGAACGGCATGCGCACCATCGCTGTCACCGCCAACGTGGAAGGCCGTGCGGCAGGCGAGGTGCTGGCCGACGCCAAGAAGATCGCCAAGGAAATGAATTATCCGCCGGGCTTTGGCCAGGGCGTGGGCGGCGCCAGCAAGAACCAGGGCGAAATCTTCTCCGCCATGGGCATCGGCCTGCTGTCCGGTATTGGCCTGATGTACCTGGTGCTGGTAATGCAGTTCGGCTCGTTCACTGCGCCGGGCGGCGTGATGTTGTCGCTGCCGCTGTCGCTGATTGGCGTCGTGGTGGGCCTGATCGTGACCGGCGGCACCCTCAACCTGATGAGCCTGATCGGCGTCATCATGCTGATGGGGCTGGTGGCCAAGAACGCCATCCTGCTGCTTGACGCGGCGCGCAAGCGCGAGGAGGAGGGGGCCAATCGCCACCAGGCCCTGATCGAAGCGGGACAGATGCGCCTGCGCCCGATCCTGATGACGACCTTCGCCCTGATCGCCGGCATGATGCCGGTCGCGATCGGCATGGGCAATGGCGGCGAGTTCTACCGCCCAATGGCGGTGGCCATCATCGGCGGCACCGTCACCTCGACGCTGCTGACCTTGCTGGTCGTGCCGACCTTCTACGACAGTATCGAGCTCGCCAAGGAGCGCATGATTGCCAAGTTCCATCGCCGCGATCAGCGCTGGGGCACGGCGCTGGCCTTCATCCTGACGTTCGTGGAAGCGATCCTGGCCCTGGTTTTCATGCGCCTGGTATTCCGTCTCGTTATGAAGCTGCTCTCGTTTGTAACCAGAAAGCAACAAGGACAGCCCGCCTGATTCCCCTATGAAAAAGGGCCTTCGGGCCCTGTTTTCTTAAACTATTTTCAATTAAAAAGCACCGTCGTACGGTTTTAGTGTAGACTGCGGTGCCCTCGCGCATTTCTTATGACGCAAGGTTAAACATATATCAATAACGAACAGCCGAGACCTACCTTGAACCCAAAATACCTCTCCCTGATGGTTGCTGCTGCCCTGTCGGCCGCTGCAATGAACGCAAACGCATCCGGTTACCGCTTCGGTTCCCAGTCCGTGTCCGGCCAGGGCACTGCGGACTCCAACACCGCTGAAGCCGCTGATGCTTCCACCATTTTCGCCAATCCAGCCGGCCTGTCCCGTCTGGAAGGCACCCAATTCTCCGGCGGCATCACCGCCGTGGTACCGCACTCGACCTACGACGACCAGGGCTCGAAGCGCTACGGCAACGTCGGTGCTACCGGCGGCCTGGCACACCAGGATGACTACGCTCCGAGCGTCGTTGCTGCTCCATCGCTGTACATCTCCCATAAGCTGAACGACCAGTGGGCCGTCGGCTTCGGCACCTTCGTTCCTTACGGCGCGAAGCTGGACTATGACAACAACTGGGCCGGCCGCTACGCGCTGACCAGCATCGACCTGAAGTCGGTAACCCTGAACCCATCCGTCTCCTTCAAGCTGGACGAGCGTCACTCCTTCGGCTTCGGTATCGATGCCGAATTCATGAAGGCCAAGCTGGGCCAGGGCGTTGACGTACCAGGTTCGATCATGTTCCTGACCGCCAACGCGGCAAACCCGTTGATCGCTGCACGCCGCGCACAACTGCTGCAGGCTATCGTCCTCAAAGGCGGCAACCCAGCCGCACTGGCAGCTGCCAAAGACGGCCATGCAACCATGGACGGCAAAGACTGGGGCGTAGGCTTCAACCTGGGCTACATGTTCAACCTGACCAAGGACACCCGCTTCGGCCTGGCCTACCGTTCCTCGATCCACCACAAGCTGAAGGGCGATGCGGTGTGGGACTTCTCCACCGTGACCACCGACCCGGTCGTGAACGCGGTGCTGCAAGCGTCCTCGCGCAAGACCAACTCGCCAGCCCTGGTTGACATCAAGACCCCGGAAACCCTGTCGGCCAACGTGTTCTCGCAGATCGACGACAAGCTGGCCCTGATGGCTGACGTGACCTGGTCCCGTCATTCCCGCATGGAAGACCTGCACATCCAGTTCGTCGGCACCGGCGAAGGCGATGAAGTGATCCGCCAGCAGTGGAAAAACACCATGCGCGCATCGCTGGGCATGAACTACAAGCTGAACGACGCCTGGATGCTGCGCGCCGGTGTGGCGATTGACGAGTCCCCAGTGGACAAGGCATCCCTGCGCCACCCAGCACTGCCTGATTCGGACCGCAAGCAGCTGTCCTTCGGTGCAAACTGGAAGGTATCGGCCAACTCCTCGATCGACCTGGCCTACAGCTACCTGAAGTTCGACGACGCATCGTCCACCTACCAGAACCAGTGCAACACCCTGATGCCAGCTGGCACCTGCACCGGCAACGGCGAAACCACCATCGGCACCTGGAAGACCCACATGTCGCTGGTTGGCCTGTCGTACAACTACAAGTTCTAATCCTCCCTGGATGAACCGAAAAGCCGGCGCCTGCGCCGGCTTTTTTATTTCGGCACAGTGGGCGGATATGATTGAACCCAATGGCGGTATCGAACATTCCTGATCATGGTGTCCAACTGCTGCAGCAACAGCGCGAGGGCAGGCGGCACGTTCGGGTTGGCCGCTTTGCCGCGGCTCAGGCGGCGCAACTGGTGCTTCACCATTGCCATGTAGGTCACTGAAGCCAGAACCTTGTTTTTCCATGTGATGGCGCGAAGCAGGGGAGCGCGCGCCTGGTCCGTGCGCCAGGCATTGGGCAGTTGCGGGTCGAGTGCCAGTGCCGTGCCAATGCCCACCATATCGATGCCGCTGGCCAGCACCTGCTCCAGCACTGCAAAGCGACGGATGCCGCCGGTGACCATGACCGGCATCCTGGCGACCGACTGGATGTCCTTCGCAAACTCAAGAAAATAAGCTTCGCGCGCCAGCGTGCGGCCATCGCGCGCTTCGCCTTGCATGGCCGGCGCTTCGTAGCTGCCGCCGGACAATTCGATCAAGTCCACGCCGAGCGGATTGAGCATCTCGACGACGCTCCTGGCATCGTCGGTGCTGAAACCGCCGCGCTGGAAATCGGCTGAATTGAGTTTGACTGCGACCGCGAACGTGCTGCCCACCGCCGCACGCACGCCTTTGACAATGTCGATCAGCAGGCGGGCGCGGTTTTCGAGCGAGCCACCCCAGCGGTCGTCACGCTTGTTGGTGATGGGGGACAGGAACTGGCTAAGCAGGTAGCCGTGCGCTGCGTGGATTTGTACGCCATTGAAGCCCAATCCCTCGGCCAGTTGAGCGGCCCTAATAAAGCGCTCCTGTACGCCGGCGATATCGGCTTCCGTCATGGCGCGCGGCGCCGCGAACTGCTTCGAGAAGCTCCCGAGGTCCATCGCCACCGCGGAGGGCGCGATGGTTGGCTGCCCCAGGGCCGCAGGCATCTGCCGTCCCGGGTGGTTAAGCTGCAGCCAGACATGGGCGCCATGCGCCTGCGCCGCCGCAGCCCACTCCTGGAAACGGGCGCTGTGCAGCCATGAATCCAGCACGACGCCGCCCGGCCCGGTCATGGCGCGCCGGTCGACCATGACGTTGCCGGTAATGAGCAGGCCGGCGCCACCTTCGGCCCAGGCTCGGTAAAGGCGGATCAAATGGCCGGAAGGAGCGTGGTCCTTGTCCGCCATGTTTTCTTCCATGGCAGCTTTGGCAATGCGGTTCGGGATGACCGCCCCATTGGGCAGCGTCAGTGATGCGAAAGGATTCATCGTGAAGTCCAGTGAGTTGCGATGGCTCCACCTTAGGATTAAAGTTCACTTGAAGGTCAAGCATTTATTTCGGTCGTTGACCTTCAAGTGGACTTTAAGCTTATAGTGATGCCGTGAATAGCAGGTGGACACTATGAAAATTGGGGAACTGGCCCGGCAAACCGGCCTGGCGGCATCGGCGATCCGCTTCTATGAATCGAAAGGGCTGCTGAAGGTTGGGAGCCGGCAGTCGAATGGCTATCGCGAATATCCCGAAGAAGCGGTGACGGTGCTGAAGATCATCAGCGACGCGCAGCATGCCGGCTTCTCGCTCGAGGAAATTGCCCAACTGCTGCCGGACGAAGCATCGTCGTGGAAGCATGAGGAGTTGCTTGGGGCGTTGAGGAAGAAAATCGCCGACATTGAAGCGCTGGAGTTGCGCCTGGCGCGCAGCAAATCAGAACTTCAGTCGCTGGTCGAACTGATTGAATCCAAGCCCGCCGATCTTGGCTGCAAGGAGAGTGCAGAACTGGTCATGGCGACGATGGAAGGGCGCAGGCGTGGGGAGGTAGCATGAGAACCGAAGACCGGCTGAAGTACCTCAAGGCTTCGCTGATCATCATTGGAGTCATCTTCGTCTTCGCCGTGTATCCGCTTACCGTTCTCTGGCCGGCTGGCTGGGCGTGGCATCACGGACGGTCCGAATATCTCGAAATGATCATTGCAATCTATGCGACCTTAGGGGTATTCCTTTTGCTCGCAGCCAGAGATCCGGAGCGGCACCTTAGCCTCATTTCATTCACGATCTGGTCAAGCATCGTTCATGGCGGAGTCATGGCAGTGCAGGCAATCGGTAGCCCGATGCATACCGGTCACCTGGTCGGCGACGTGCCGGCGCTGTTTATCGTCGCGGCTGTTCTTGCTTGGCTCTGCCCTCGGGCATTCAAAGCACCGTTCGACTCCTGAATTAGCGCTCTGTCGCGCTGGTGTCAAAGTGGAGCATGTGTTCGACATGCACTTTGATTTCGCCATTCAGGCTGGCCAGCTCGGCGCGTAGCTCGCGCGCCGATTCATCGCCAATGCCTTTTATGGTAATACAGTGATCATAGTGGCCGCCCCGACGCGAGATCACCCATTTCTCGATTTGGGCATTTGAGTTTTTCAGCGTCGTCTCCAACTGGCCAGCCACTGGCTCATTCGTTCCCAACGAGAGGTGGAACGTATGGGTCATGCGGAAATGGTTGCGCCATGCGCTGAGGTCCAGGGAGGAGGCGGGGGAGGTATGAGTTGTCATGGTTTCTCCTGAGAGCTTGGCCCGATTCGGAGCAAACCATGTCGCGCCCGCTTCGTTGCCGTTAAAAGGCCGCATCGCCGTGATGGCTTCCACCTTGCCCGGGTAGGCAGGTTGGCGTCGGAAAATCCGACTCTTGATGCTAAATAGCTGATAACGGCTTCGTTGTACAAAATCCGTTATACAGAACTTGCGTTCAATATAGCGGAAAACTTCTAAGGCCGCAACTGGTCATTGAAATGGTGAGCAAACCGTCAATATTTCAGTTCACAGGAAGGACTGCAGTGGACCACGGCGAAATAACTTGCCAGCCAAGACGGGTGTATAGCGCGCGGCCGTCTTCAGTCGCAACCAGCAGCCGTTCATTCACATTGGCTTGGACTGCGAGGGCATCAAGCGCCTGCATGACGACACTTCCCAGGCCGCGGCGTCGATGCGATTCTGCTGTTTCGATCTGGTCGAAAATGGCGGTCTGGCCGTACAGTACGATGCGGCCCGATGCTGCCAATTCGCCGCTTTCGTGAATCACGCGCACGACATTTGCACCGTGCTGGGTTTCGAAAATTGTCCGATACCCATCAGGCATCGCTACTTGGTCCATCGCTTGCGAAGGTCCTTGCATGAAATAGCCTGGAACTTCTATCTTCCAGCGTGCCGGCAGCGCTTGCCTCAAGACCTCGGGTTCGACCGGCGCCTTGAGAAAAATATGGGGATCGCGAATGCGGTCCGCGCATGCCTGAAGCGCTTGCCCCGCATCGGCAAACACGTATCGCCGCAACTGCGCCGGCATGCCGACTTCAACGACAAGGCCGCCATCATAAGGAAGCGGCAACGGCACGCCTCGCGACAGGCTCCAACCTGTAAGCCAGCGCTCGATCAATGCAAGGGCCATATTCTTCAAGCCGGTTTCTCCGATTGACATCAGCCCGTTAGACTAACATCAATCACACTGCGCTGCTTATCCTGCCCGTCTACTGCTCACCAGTTGCGACTGTTGGCAATTTCCCGTACTTGTTCTTGCGGAGTTCAGTGAAATGCCACCAAGGCTTGGCTTCACCGCCTGCCAGGAATTCAGTTACGGACATAAAGACGTCGAGAACGCATGGGTCATGGCGTGTACCCGTGATAAGGCACAGGGTTTCATAAAGGTGAAGTGGGTCAGCGCCAACCAATTGGCCAGGCTCACTAAAGCCAAGCAACTCGAAATCGCGTGCAGCAGCTGCTCCGATGTTGGGAAGATCCGTGAAGTGCCGGACCTTTTCGCGAACGACTTTTTGAGGGTTCATGGAAGTCAAAGTTGACTAGCGGCCCGCTAATCATGTGTAAGTGTTGAGATCTTTTTTTCGCGCAGCTCGCACTCGAGCGTGCTGTCGTTCGGCGTGCGAAGCTGGTGCAACACTGGGAAGGTACGGGCACACAAGAAGGTCATGGTGTGGTCGTTAGCCTCTGCACGAGTATCCGTTGAGTCTAGTCGGGGTAGCAGATTTGCCATTCCGCTCGATTCGTGTTTTGGATTTGCTTCCGATTTTCGTTGTGTGGATTAC
>Ga0207426_1002684_pt1 | contig 10884 bp, 8 predicted proteins | sample AraplaMF_Cvi_mMS_FD_184265 | JGI IMG/M metagenome (GOLD analysis project Ga0207426, IMG submission 184265) | Arabidopsis root microbial communities from the University of North Carolina, USA - plate scrape MF_Cvi_mMS (SPAdes) (version 2) | ecosystem: Host-associated > Plants > Roots > Endosphere ...
GATCGTGGCGATGGTCGTCTGCGTGGCCGCGGCGACGGCATGCTTGTCGTACTGCGGGCGGTAGGGCGGATCGCCGAGCACGCTGATGTCCATCATCACGGTATCTCCGCCGGCCCGCGTGATGCGGTCGCGCATGAAGAGTAGCTCGTCGGCCTTGGTGTCGCCGGTGCCGATCAGGAGGATTCGGGGTTTCATGGTTTCGGGCATGACCTGGCAGCACTCACCGATGGCTGAGGGAAGAATGGAACGACGAGCCTGCATCAGAAAACAGAACATCAAGGCTTGGCCGCACGCTATGAGCGGCGGCGGCGGGACGACATCCACCTATCGGTTGATTGCCACTCGGCCGTCGTTTTGGCGAGGATCAGGCCACTCGAGCGGCGCACCCGACGCTGCTCATGCTAGTGGACAATTCAGCCGACATGCAGCAAGCCCAGATCGATCAATTGAGGTCGGCGGTCATTCCGCCCCAGCAGCTCTTTCTCGGTGGCCGGCCGACGGATGCGCTCGGTGACGCGCGGCTCGACGTGCTGTCGCCGATCGATGGTCGGCGCCTGACCACCATTGCCGACGGTGACACTCGCGATATCGATCTGGCCGTGAGACTTGCGCGACAGGCGTTCAGCCATGGCGGCTGGTCGCGGTCGGCGCCGGCGCATCGGAAGACAGTGTTGCTGCGCCTTGCGGAGTTGATTGAGCAACATGCGCTTGAGATCGCGGTGCTTGGCGTCCGCGACAACGGCACCGAGATCGGCATGGCCTACAAGGCGGAGCCGCTGTCCGCGGCCGGCACCTTCCGCTACTATGCCGAGGCGATCGACAAGCTCTACGGCGAGATCGCGCCGACCGGCCGCGACGTGCTCGGCCTCGTGCATCGCGAGCCGCTCGGTGTCGTCGGCGTGATCGTGCCCTGGAATTTTCCGCTGATGATCGGCGCTTGGAAGATCGCGCCGGCGCTGGCGGCCGGTAATTCGGTCGTGGTGAAACCGCCGGAGATCGCCTCGCTCAGTTTGCTGTATCTGGCGCGGCTCGCCAGCGAGGCCGGTTTGCCCGACGGCGTGCTCAACGTCGTTACCGGCCGGGGCGCCTCGGCCGGGGAGGCGCTGGCCTTGCATATGGATGTCGATGCGCTGGCGTTCACCGGCTCGGGTGCGGTCGGGCGACGGCTGCTGGCGTCCTCGGCACGCTCCAACCTGAAGCGCGTCCATCTTGAGCTCGGCGGCAAGTCCCCGAACATCGTCTTCGCCGATGCGCCCGATATCAGTCACGCGGCAAAAGTGTCGGCGAATGGCATCTTCCGGAATTCAGGCCAGGTTTGCGTCGCCGGTTCGAGGCTGCTGGTGCAGTCATCGATCTATGACCGGTTCATGGATCAGCTGCTGAGCGCGACCGGGCGCCTTAGGGTCGGCGATCCCCTCAATCTGACCTCGGACATCGGCGCAATCTCCAGCACCTCGCAATTGCGCCGCAATCTCGATGCCGTTGCGCTGGCGCAGGAGCAGGGCGCCCGGCGACTGACCGGTGGCGAGCAGATCCTGACGGATAGCGGCGGTCATTTCATGTCGCCGGCCATCTTGGCCGATGTCGCGCCACGGATGAATCTCTGGCGCGAGGAGGTGTTCGGCCCGGTTCTCGCCGTGACACAATTCGAATCCGAGGAGAATGCCGTGGCACTAGCAAACGAGTCCCCTTACGGACTCGCGTCGGCCGTGTGGACCGGCAGCCTCTCGCGCGCGCACCGTATGATTCGCGCCATCCATGCGGGCGTCGTGCACGTGAACACCTATGGCGGGACAGATATCACCGTGCCGCTGGGCGGGTTCAAGCAATCTGGCTTCGGGCGCGACAAGTCGCTTCACGCGCTCGATGCCTATACCGACCTCAAGACCGCCTGGATCGCGCTATGAGCATCACGACCGAACAGCGTGCCGGAGTCATCGATCGGTTGCTCGACGCCGAGCAGGAACGCTTCCGCAGGACGCATCCGCGCTCCGCGGACGCCTGGCAGGAAGGTAAGCGGCACTTCCTTTACGGCGGCCCTTCGCACTGGATGCGGCGTTGGGCCGGCGGTTTCCCCGTTTATGTCGATGAGGCCAGCGGCGCACATATTCGTGACATCGACGGCCACGACTACATCGACTTCTGTCTCGGCGATAGCGGCGGCATGTGCGGCCACGCGCCTGAAGTGGTGACCGACGCGGCACTGCGTCAGCTCAAGCGCGGCGCGACGATGATGATGCCGACCGAGGATAGCCTGTGGATCGGGGCCGAGCTGTCACGCCGGTTTGGGCAGCGGCATTGGACGCTGACGACCTCGGCGACGGATGCCAATCGTGCGGCGATCCGGATCGCGCGGATGATCACCGGCCGTCCCAAGGTGCTGGTGTTCTCGGGTTGCTATCACGGCGGCGTCGAGGAGGCGCATGTCGAAATTCGCGATGGCCGCGTCGGCTTGCGCAACATGATTCATCCCAACGGAATCGATCACGACACGGTTACGCGCGTGGTGGAGTTTAACGATGTCGCGGCGCTCGAGGCGGCGCTTGCGCATGGCGACGTCGCCTGCGTGCTGGCCGAGCCGCTGATGACCAATTTCGGCATGATCCCGGTCGATCCGGGCTTTCATCGTGCATTGCGCGAACTGACGCGGCGGAACGGCACGGTGCTCGTGATCGACGAGACCCACACGCTGTCCTGCGGCCCTCGCGGCTACACTGGAATTTACGCCCTGCAGCCCGACATCTTCGTCGCAGGCAAGGCGATCGCGGGCGGCATTCCGGCCGGCGTGTTCGGGCTGAACCGGGAGATATCCGAACGGCTCTGGGCCATAGTGCCTCATGTCAATCCGCGCGAGCGCCAATCCGCCCATCTCGGTTTCGGCGGAACGCTCGCCGGCAACGCGCTGACGGTCGCAACCATGCGTGCGGTGCTGGAAAAGGTGCTGACCGACGAGAACTATGGCCGCATGATCGCGACCGCGACAAGGCTTGCCGACGAGATCCGTGGCTTGATCGAGGCCAATCGTTTGCCCTGGCATGTCACCCAGATCGGTGCGCGTGCGGAAATCATGTTCATGGCGCAGCAACCGCGCTGCGGCGCCGATGTTATCGCTGGCCGGCAGGCCGGCCTCGAGACGCTGCTGCACGCGTTCTACATGAACGAGGGCATTTTGGTCACGCCGTTCCACACCATGCTGCTGATGTGTCCGGCGACGTCGGTTGCGGATATTGCACGGCACACCGCGGTCTTCGTCGGTTTCATCGATCTCCTGCGCAATGGCGGAGTGATCTGATCATGCAGCGTCCCTTCGACCTTTCAGGCAGGATCGCCATCGTGACCGGCGGGGGCAGGGGCATTGGCGCGGCCATCGTCACGCGCCTGGCAGAGGCCGGCGCCACCGTCGTGGTCGCCAACCGCACGCGGGTGGTTGCGGAAGCCCTCGCGGCGGAGCTTGCGATCAATGGACTGAGGGTGCATTGCGTGCCGTTCGATGCGCTCGACCGTGCCAGCCTGCACGCCATGGTCGACCGCGTCGCAGGACAATATGGCCGTCTCGACATCGTCGTTCACAATGCTGGCGGCTGTCCGTGGTCGTCGCTGGAGGAGCTGGACGAAGTCAAGCTGGAGGAGGCGCTTTCGCTGAACCTTAATGCCAGTTTCTGGCTGGCGCAGGCCGCCATCTCGCATATGCGCGCCAACCGCTTTGGGCGCATTCTCGTGACATCCTCGGTGTCCGCGCGTGTTGCGATGGGTGGTGGCGCGCATTACTCGGCGGCGAAAGCCGGCGTCAACGCCTTCATCCGCGGCGCGGCGTTCGAATTGGCTCGCGACGGCATCACCGTTAACGGCGTCGAGGCAGGGTTCATTGCCAAGCCGGGCCGCGGCACGATGAGCGCGCCGGAGACGCGAGCGAAACTCGAGCGTTTCGTCCCGGTCGGTCGGATGGGGAGTGCCGACGATATCGGTTACGCGATGCTCTATCTCGCTTCCGTCGAAGCCGGATACATGACCGGGCAGACCATCGTCGTCGATGGCGGCAGCACGCTGCCTGAGACCGGCTTTGCGGTGGAGCGGCAATGGGGGCTTGGATGACGGCGCAGCTCGCGGGAAAAACCGCATTGATCACACGAGCGGCGACCGCATCGGTCGCGCGACCGCGCGGATGTTTGCGCAGAACGGTGCACGCGTCGTGTTGTTCGGCCTCGGTGATGCCGAACTTGACGCGGCCGCTGCGGAGACGAGTGGAGAGGCGGTCCCGGGAGACGTTACCGAGAGCGCCGATATCGTGCGGGCCATCGAAAGCTGCGGCGAGCGGCTCGACGTCGTGGTCAATGCCGCGGGTCTCATTATTCCGGACCAGCCGCTGAACGTATCAGATGATGTCTGGGCGAGGACGCTCGAGGTCAACCTGACCGGCACTATGTGGGTGTGTCGCGCCGCCTTGCCGCTTGTGGAGCAAGAGGGAGGGGCGATCGTCAACATCGCGTCCTCGCAGCCGTCAATGCGAATCCAGACAGCACGAGTTGCGCGGCGAGCAAGGCGGCTGTGGTCGCGAATACGCGCTCGCTTGCTTACGCGCATGGCGCCGATTCTATCCGTGCCAAAGCGGTAGCGCCGGGCTGGGTGCGGACGCCGAAGAGTACCTATGAGATGCAATTGCTGGCGGAGCAGAATGACACGTCGGCCGATGCCGAATTCCGGTCTGTCGAACGGCGGATCGTGCTGGGGCGTATGCCGCACCTGCCGAGATTGCTGCCCGCTGTCTGTTTTACCGTCGAGCGAGGCTTCCTTTGTCACGGGCGCTGTTCTCGTGGTGGACGGCGGCGGCAGCTCTCCCACACACAGTCGCGCTATTTGATTCAGGTCATCAGGCGAGCATGGGAGAAGCGAGTTCAGCAGGCGGTTTGGAGGGCCGACCTCCTTCACTGTATGAGCGCCTCGATCGCAGGCCTTGCGGACGCCTGCGAGCTGTCGCGCGGCGCGCTCTACCATAGACCATTTTGGGCCGGTCTCCTGGTGAGGCGAGGTTGATCAGGAGGATTTCTTGGATCTCGGGCCCCGGGTCGCGGTGGCTAGACTGGGTGGTAATTCCAGCCACGGTCTTGAAGCCGGAGCGCGCAAGGCCTCGCAAAATACATGGATAGCTATCGATACAAACTGGTCTTCGCCTATTGCGGAAGACTGAAGCCAATCGAGGTGACCCGTTCCGAGTAGTTGTGCGAGGCCGTGCCCAGCAGACCAAAGTATGCTGGTCAGTATTTCGAGAGGTGCTGCTGGCAACAGGCCGGCTGTTTGACAGGCTACAATTGTCTTGGCGAACTGACCGAATGATGTGTCCAATGCCGTTCTGACATTCTCGAGCTCGGTCCAACGCTCCCGCATAGTGGGGTCGAACATGACAATGTAAGCCGCTCTGTTGGTTCGGGCGAAATTCACGTAGACGAGCCCCGCCGCAATGAGCCGCTCCCAAGGGTCATCGCCGGCTAGGTCTATTTCCCGACCCTGAATTTGGGCGAGCTCGGCAAAACCGCGGGCCGCGATATCGGCGAGCAGGGCGTCCTTGCTGGCGAAATGCCGGTACACGGCCGAGTGCCCCACGCCCGTCATCTTCGCGATCTCTCGGAGATTGAACGACGGAGTCTGCCGTTGCCGCAGGAGCGACATCGCGGCTGCTAACACGGCCTCGCGCAAATTGCCGTGGTGGTGGGCGTCGGGCGTCTTCTTTCGGATTTTCATCGTCGGTCCCGCTGTGAATAATCGTTTCTGCGATACTTGACAGCCACTGTCAAAACGGCAAGTCTTAAAGTGACCGGTGGTCACTTAACCTTGAACCTTGAGAGAGGCCGATGCGAACCGTGATTCATGGAGGTGAAATCCTTACGCTAGATGCGGCATCGCCCATGGCCGAAGCCATGGTGATCGATGGTGACATCATTCTCGCCACCGGAGATTTGGGCTCGATGCTCACAGTCGCGGGCCAAGGGGCGGAGCGTTTGGACTTGCGCGGCTCGACCGCTATGCCCGGCATTATCGACACGCATCCTCATTTCATTCACTTTGCAGCCGTCGTTGGCATGTCCGTCGATATTCTCGACGCCAGGAATCATGACGACATCGCCCAGCGTATCCGGGAACGTGCACGGACAGTGCCAGCCGGCGAATGGATTATTACCACCCCGGTCGGCGAGCCTCATTATTTCACCAGAAGGAGCTGGCGCGACCTCGCCGAAGGTCGCCTGCCGAACCGTACGCTGCTCGATGAGATCGCGCCGAACCATCCGGTCATGATCGCCGCGTGGGGTCCGCGCATTCCCAATGTCTGTGCCATGAATACCCTGGCAATGCGCCGGTTAGGGATAGACGCTTCGCTACCGTCCCGTGTGAGCGATGTCTGGATCGAAAAAGAGCCGGATGGCGAGCCCAGTGGCATTCTTCGAGGAAGCGTCACCAGCTACTACAATCCTGATCCCTTCTGGCTATCCCTGATCGTCAACCTTCCTATTCCGACAGCGGAGGATTGGAACCGTGGTGCGCGGCTGGGGCAGCTTATAGCCAACAGCCGTGGTGTGACAGCAGCCTATGAGGGGCATGTCATGGCCCCGGAGCATATCGAAGCGTATCGGCTTATGCGCGAAGCCGGTGAAAGCACGTTGCGCGTCATGAACTCGCTTGAGGCAGCGCAGTATGGCTTCGATTATGGGCTGGGGTCCTCAGAGGACGACTGTCGCTCCAACTTTGCTTTAGCGCTTCGCTTGAGGTCTGTGCAGGACGATCTCTTTCGCATCAACGGTCTTACGCTTTCGCGCGGAGGTCCGTGCTGGCCAGGGTTTCTTCGCGCAGACAAAACGATTCGAGACCCCTACGGTCGTGCCACGCGGGGACACACCTTCGTGCCTCAGAACATCGAGCGCGAGGCGATCGAGTTCTGCCTGAAGAACGATCTACGACTGAACATCGTTCAAGGAGCATACCAGGACCATCGCGAGTTTCTGGAATCGCTCGCGCCCTTCCTGAGTTCCTACGACATTCCATCCAAGGGGTGGATCATGCAACATAACATCCTCATCAACCCGGAGACGATTCGGCGCTATGCCGAGCTTGGCTTCCATCTGTCGACGAGCATGAGTTTCAGCTGGGGAAAGGGCGACCTCTTCACTGAGCGAGTTGGCAGAGACTGCTTGAGCGACCTCATCCCACTGGGGCGGATGATGGATTCGGGAGCGAACGTGACGCTCGGCAGTGATTGGGGCCCGGCAAGGCCTTTCGAGCACACGGCTTTCGCCGAGACGCACGAGTTTGCGGGTTCAGGCCATCGGAACCTTCAGCCTGGTATGGCGGTATCGCGGCTCCAGGCTCTGAAAGCCTGGACCAGCTCGGGCGCGACGCTGATGAATTGGAGCGGGATCGGCGCATTGCGCGCAGGCTATAAGGCCGACATTGCGGTCGTCGATCGCAACCCGCTGACCTGTGGCAACGATGCGCTTCCCAAAATCGGGGTGCTGAAGACGCTGCTCAACGGCCGCGAAGTCTACGATACAGGCGATTTATCCCTTGTCGCAAAGGTCGACCTTCCGGAAGAGAGGCGTTCGCCGCAGGTCGACACCTTTGCACGCGCGGCAGGTCCGGCTGCCTGGAAGCATGTCTGCGGTCCGGCTTGTTCGCACGGCGGGCGAGCATCGGCGGGATCGATATCAAGTCAGGAAGTGCAATGAGGGCGAGGGGCGACATGAAGACAATTGAACGCGTGAACGGCGTCGGAATAGTGCTGCTGTTCGGCAGCTGTATGACCATCTTGGCATCCATCCTGGTCGTCCCTATCCTGGTCAAGTTCCAGGCGGCCTACGCCTCGGTCGAAAACGTAGAATTGTTGGTGGCGTTGGCTCTGATGGCGCCTGCATTCGTCACGGCGATCGCTTCACCCTTCATCGGCACAGTCATTGACCGTTGGGGCAGCCGCAAATTTCTGGTGTGGGGCACAGCGCTGTACGGCGTCTCCGGCATCGTTCCGCTCTGGCTCGATGGCATAACTGAAATCGTCGTCTCTCGGTTCATTTTCGGTGCCGCTGAAGCCATCGTCATGACGTGCTGCACGTCCATCATCGGTACTCACTTCAAAGGACAGGAGCGCGAACGTTATCTCAATCTGCAAATGCGCTTTATCGGAGTTGCCGGCACGATTCTCTTTGTTGCCAGCGGCGCTCTCGGCGAACTGAACTGGCGGCTGCCGTTCGCGCTCTACGGTCTCGCGCTGCTCCTGATTCCCTTCCAACTGCGACTGCCCCCCCCACCATACGCGCCGCGCACCGATACGCTGGGGTTCGCAGCTACACGGCCGCCAAAGTCCGCGCTGCTTCCCCAGATCACAGTCATGCTGGTGGGCATGATCGTCGTCTACTTGCCGCCGGTCCAGTACCCGTTTCTGCTCGCGGACCTGGGTATAACATCGACGCAAGCCATCGGATTCGGGTCCGCTTTCGGAGTTCTTTCGGCTACCGCTGGAACGTTGCTGTGGCCCGTTTTACGGAGGCGATTCAATACGCAATCGATCAACGTCTTGGTCATTGCGCTGCTGGCAGTGGGGATTTGGTGGCTGTCGCGTATCACCAGCTATACCGAGAGTTTCGTCGTCTTCGCAGTACATGGTCTTGGTGCCGGGATGCTGGTTCCCAATGTCATGGCCTGGACGATGGCCACCGCAAAACCCTGGCACATGGGCAAGGCAACCGGGCAGGTCTACTTCGGTCTATATTTCGGTCAGTTCTTGAGCCCATTGCTCGTTGCGCCGCTGGCCGCGTCGGTCGGCGGTCTTCGTCCCGCATTGGTCGTCGTCGCTGCCGCGATGGCATTGTTTGCCTTGATCGCCCTCGCCATCGCGCGGCAGTCGCTCTTACGCGAGCGGCGAGATACCGCAGCCTCACTCAAATGGTAACTCAACTGCATAGGCATGAAGCATAATTGGCGGCGCGTCGGGGTTTCGCGACGGACGAGCGTGGCGGTCTTGGCTCAAGTGGCGCGGCGGATTGGGCCTGCACCTCCGAAGGAGGAAACCGCGGGAGGTTACGGGCGTCAGCTTCAGTGTCACGGGATTGAGAAGTTCCTCGCACAGCAGCGCCGTGCTCGCTTGGCATGCGAGACGGGCTCAACCATGGATAAATGAAGTGAAGGAAAATCAGGCCCTGAGTGGGAAGATCGTTGTGGTGTCCGGCGGCAGCAACGGAATCGGCGCCGCTGCCGTTCGCGCGTTCGCTGACCTCGGCGCAACTCTTGTAATCGGGTACCACAGCAGTGCGGATCGCGCCAAAGCTGTCGCTGACACGCTCCCCACCGGTCGGCATATGACTACGCGTTTGGAGCTTGAAACGCCGGCGACGTTTTCAGCTTTGGCGGACGAGCTCATGGCGAAATTCGGGAAAGTGGATGTGCTGGTAAACTCCGCCGGATTCACGCAGGCGATCCCTCACGCAAATCTCGATACGCTCGACGACAGCTTGTTCGAACGGATCTTGATTGCCAACGTCCGAGGACCGTATTCCGCCATTCGGGCCTTGGCACCGCTGTTGCGTGCGTCCAGCGACGGCGTAGTCATCAATGTTTCCTCGATTTCCGGGTTCACAGCGTCAGGCAGTAACATTGCCTATTGCGCGTCGAAAGCGGCCCTCGACAACATGACTATGTCGCTGGGGCGAGCCCTAGGCCCGGAAATGCGTCTTTTTAGCGTATCGCCGGGTGCCGTCGCCACGGACTTTGTTCCGGGGAGGGATCGGTCGACCCTTGAGGCGGGCGCCAAGACAACCCCGCTGCGACGCGTGATTGAGGCCGACGATGTGGCGTCCGCCATCGTTGCCTGCGTCACTCATCTGAAGGCAAGCACGGGGACACGGATCGTCGTGGACGGCGGCCGACATCTCTAAGGGGAGACGGAACAAGCATGAGATACATATTTGCCGCGCTTGCTTTGGTGGTGAGTCAACAAGTCAGTGGTCAGAATTATCCAGACCGGCCCGTGACGATGGTGGCTCCATTTAGAAAGGCGGGCGTTAATGGATAATCAGTTGTCGCTCGATCGGATCCGCGATCTCATCAAGCCGATTTCGGGACCCGACGGACGCGGAACCAAAGATGCCGATGTCTTGGTCGTTGGTGCGGGGCCGGTCGGCCTAACAGTCGTTAACATTCTTGGCTCGCTCGGGGTTTCCACAATCTTGCTGGAGCGGAATGAACTGACGTCGGACTTGCCCAAAGCACTCGTGATCGACGACGAATATCTCCGTCTGCTTGATAACCTGGATTTGCTCAACGATATGGAAGAGCACCTATCGCCGCCTTTTGGAATTTTCTTTTATTCTGTGCAGGGCAAGCCGGTGGTGAAAGTCAACCCTTTCTTGACATCGAATGGATTTGGTAACCGCGCGGGATTGATGCAGCCAGTCTTCGAGAAAAAGCTCCTGCATGGGGCGCAGCGCTTTCCCTGCGTCGATCTGCAGTACCGGTCTACTGTCGTAGGCCTAAGTCAGGATGAGAACGGTGTCGGGTTGAAGATCGAACGTGCCGGACGAGAGCATTTAGTGACGGGACGATTTGTACTCGCCTGCGATGGTGCACGAAGTTTCATCCGCTCGGCTGTCAATATTTCTTTCGCCGGAAATCGTATTGGTCAACCTCATTTGGTGGTCGACCTCGCCGAGTTTCCCGACCAGTCCTCCTTCTCGCGTTTTTTTTGCAATCCTGAGCGGCCGTTCAACAGCGTGCCTACGCCATATGGCGGGCGAAGGCTGGAGTTCATGCTCAACCCCGGCGAAAATCATGGCAAGGTTGCCACGGCAGACAGCATCCGTGATCTCGTGGACAGACATACTCCGTACAAAGGAACACCCCTCAAAATCA
>Ga0207426_1002686_pt1 | contig 10876 bp, 12 predicted proteins | sample AraplaMF_Cvi_mMS_FD_184265 | JGI IMG/M metagenome (GOLD analysis project Ga0207426, IMG submission 184265) | Arabidopsis root microbial communities from the University of North Carolina, USA - plate scrape MF_Cvi_mMS (SPAdes) (version 2) | ecosystem: Host-associated > Plants > Roots > Endosphere...
GCGACCTCGTCAATAAGTGCCCGCATTTCGGCCACTATCGGCCGGGCCCGGCACAGCACCGAATGCCCCAGCGGCGTGGGCCGGCTGCCGCTCGGCTCACGGAAGAAGAGCTGGCCACCGAGGGCTTTCTCGATGCGGTGGAGCTGGGTGGTCAGGGAAGGCTGGGTCATGCCGAGCTGCCGGGCAGCCTTGCGTACGCTGCCGGTGTCGGCGATGGCGCACAATGCGCGAAGATGCCTTACCTCGAGCTCCACGTCCGGAGCATAACGACGTCGGCATACGTCACACCAGACTCTCAAACCTGTCTGAACTCCGTTTTTTTTCGCAGGGTATTGCCTGGTGCTATCGCCACCTAACATCTCCGCCTCCCGGGTGAACTCCGTCCAGACTCAACGGCACCAAGAAATCCGCAGGGCCCCGGTCGCCGCCCCACACGGCGACCGTACGGCCCTCGGAAATTAAGGAGCCCCCACATGAGATCTCCCAAGACGGCGCTGTCGGCGGCGCTCGGACTGGGCCTTGTCGCCGCGCTCGCAGCCGCGGCGCCGGTTTCGGCAGCTTCCCCCTCCCCCACCAACTCCCCCCGCAGCAGCGCCGCTTCGATCGCGGCGTACAACGGCTCGGCCGCCGAGAAGGCGGACACCAAGGCGTTCTTCGAGGCCGTGATCAAGTCGGCCAAGGCGAAGCTGAAGGCGCACCCGCACGCCGCCTCGGTCACCGTCACCTACGACGCGAGCAAGGCCCCGAAGTTCGCGGACCAGATAGCGCAGAGCACCTCCATCTGGAACGGCGCGGTGCAGAACGTGAAGCTCCAGGAAGGCAGCGGCGGCGACTTCGAGTACCGCGAGGGCAACGACCCGCGCGGCTCGTACGCCAGCACCGACGGGCACGGGAAGGGCTTTGTCTTCCTGGACTACCAGCAGAACCAGGAGTACAACTCCACCCGCGTGACCGCGCACGAGACCGGCCATGTGCTGGGTCTGCCGGACCACTACGAGGGCCCGTGCAGCGAGCTGATGTCCGGTGGCGGCCCCGGCACCTCGTGCCAGAACGCCAACCCGGACGCGAACGAGAGCGCCAAGGTGGACCAGCTCTGGGCCAACGGCCTGGCGGGCATCCGCTTCGGCAAGGTCTCCTGACGTCCCCACGGAACCGCTGACGTAACGAAGTCCGGCGGCGGCCCGCGGACCCGACCGAGCTGACGTGGCCGGTCCGCGAACGTCTGGGGGCTGTCGAGTGCCGGAACCTGGCGGCCGGCCCTCGTACCCCACCAGCCCCCGCATCGTGCGCCGCCCCCGCGGTGGGGCTCCCCCCGGAGCCTCACCGCTTTCGTCTGCCGCGAGACCGCCGGGTCAGCCCCACAGCGCCCGGGCGGCGGCCACCCCGGCGAACGCGGCCGCAAGTCCGGCCGCCACACTCGCCACGGCATTGGCGGCGGCATAGCCCCGCGCCCCGTCGGCCGCCAGCCGGAGCGTCTCGTACGAGAAGGTCGAGTAGGTCGTCAGCCCGCCGCACAGACCGGTGCCGAGCAGCAGCTGGGCGTGGGAGGAGGCGGCACCGGCGGTGACCGCGCCGGTCAGCAGGCCGAGGATCAGCGAGCCGGCGACATTGACGGTGAACGTGCCCCACGGGAAGACCGTGTCGTGCCGGGACTGCACATAGCGGTCGGTGAGGTAGCGCAGCGGCGCCCCGACCGCCGCACCGGCCACCACCAGCAGCCAGTTCACCCGCGACCGCCCTCCGCCGGAGCCGTGTCGCCGGTGCGCGGGTAGCTGATCCGCTCGCACGGGTCGAGGGTGACCAGACCGCCGCCCGCGAGCAGTTCGTCCAGCTGCGGCAGGAACCCGCGGATCCGCTCCTCCGCGTCGACGACCACGACCGCGACCGGCAGCTCCTCGCTCAGCGACAACAGCCGCTGGGTGTGGATGAGCGAGGTCGCGCCGAAGCCCTCGATACCGCGGAAGACGCTGGCCCCTGCCAGTCCGGCTTCGCGGGCGCGGTGCACGATCTCCGCGTACAGCGGCTTGTGGTGCCAGCCGTCCTGCTCGCCGACGAAGACCGTGAGCCGGAGCGCCGGAGCGCCGCCGGGGAGTGCCGTGCCGTGTGTCATACCGTCCGCCGCCTCAGTTGGAGAAGTGCACGGGTACCGGTCACCGCGCCCCATACGGCCGCGAGCGCGGCGAGCAGGGTGCCCGCGAGACAGGCCATGGCCTGGGCGGGGTGCCGGGCGTCGATCAGCCGCTGGATGTCCACCGCATAGGTGGAGAAGGTGGTGAAGCCCCCGAGGACGCCGGTACCGAGAAAGGGACGCAGCAGCCGGTGCGCCGGCCAGACCTCGGTGACCATCACCATCAGCACGCCCATCAGCGCACAGCCGACGACATTGACGGCCAGGATCGTCCAGGGGAAGGACCCGTCGCCGGTGGGCCAGAGGAGGGCGGCGCCGTAACGCGCCGCGGCGCCCATCCCGCCGCCCACGGCCACCACACCGATCACCGGCCACTGCCCCCGCCAGGGGGCCGCCCGGCGGCGTCGCTCACTCATGTGTCTCCCGCGATCATCGGCGACCTCAGGCTACCGCCGTGCCGGTGCGGGTGGCGCGGGGGCGGTGAGGGGTGTGGATGGCGGGGCGGTGACGTGCCGCAGCTGCCGCTGGGCATCTGTGCAGGTCAGACAGTTTTGAGAGCTTGCTCGGCGGGATACGTGAGGGCAAGGTGATCCTGCCATCGGCGCGCTCTCTCAGCACATGCCGTGGAGGGCTGCGCACACGTCGGTGCTGGTCGGCCGCACCAATGGATCGCGACTCATCATGCCCTCGATCAGGGGCCCCAGCGGCCCCGGTACGTTGATCGGCCGATGGGGCTTGTCGATGATGGCTTGCCGCTGGTCCTTGCGGTCGGCGTCGTCCGGATAGGAGACGTGCCTCCAACCGGTGGCGGAGATGAACCACGACGCGCCCAGCGCGTACACGTCTGCCTCCTGCGTCGGCACAGCAGTACCCGTCGCCAGGATGCTCTCGGAGATCTCCGGCGCCTCGTAGTGGACCAGACAGCCCCGATAGCTGAAGTCATAGGACTCGGGGATCACGCCGCCCCGGGCAAGCGCCAAGTCAATGAGGGCGGTCCTGGTAGGGCCGATGACGAAGTGGTTGGGCTGTACGTCGCCATGCGCCCATCCGGCTTCATGCAGAGCACCCAGCGCGGCGGCACACGAAAGCGCGTCGGCAAGGTCGGGCTCCCGCGGCTCGCTGGGGTGCCGGGAAGGCTCCCACAGCGCGAAGAGCGATGCGCCGTCCCGCCACGGCTGCATGCTCCAGGTGCCCTCCTCCCACTCCCCGAAGCGGACCTCTTCGGGAATGAGCTGCCGAAGAATGACCGCCTCTCGGGCAGGGGCCAGCGCCGTCCATGCGTGCGTCCGGCTGCGGTAGCCCAGCTTGACCGCGCATCGGCCGGTGGCGGTCCGCACGTCCCAGACCGTGGAGCCGCGCCGGTTGACAACGAGACGGCGGCTCAGCGGTCCTACAGCATCTTCGACGTGGGCAGGGAGGTCAAAGGGGCCTTGGCTGGGCATCGTTGTGTCCTCTCAGCGGTGGGGACCGGCCCCGGCAAGAGGCCGGCCCCCACAGGGCATACGAGACTACTGGCGGTCAGCTGAAGTAGTCGCGACCGTCATCGGAGTCACCGGTGGGAGGGTTGCCGCCCCCGCCGTCGTCCTCGTCCTCGCCACCGCGGACGGTGGCCTGCCGCTGGAGTGCTTCCTTGAGAGTCAAGGCCTGTGCCTCCTCAAGTCTTCCGGTTCGGGGACCGTCCCCGAACCGTCGTGCACTTGCTGACCCACCGCCGGACACGAGCAACTTCGTATGCTCCTGCGACAACCGGGGCGGGGGCTGGTAGCCGCCGTCACTCAGCGGTGTTGCGCCCCTTCTCATGAGCGTGCGCAACCACTTGAGATTGCCCCTGTTTGGGGACCTGGGCGCCAGATGGTTTCGCGTCGACGATGGCGACCGTTCGGTCCTCGGCCGGCTCCTCCCTCACGAAGATCTGGCCGTACCGGTTCGCACGGAACACACGGATCTTCGCTTTCGGCCGCGGAGGGGGCGCCGGTACCTCTTGCGAGGCACTCACCGTTCCTCCTGGGCGTCCTCGGGACGGGCGGCTTCTGCAACGGCGAGCAGCTGCTTGGCCGTGGCTTCATCGACAGACCCGAGGCGAACGCGTGCGGTTGTCCCTGACGGCACGTCGCCAAGGGCTGCCAGGCCGATGCCGATGGCGGCCATGCCTGCGTTGAGTCGGTTAGCCAGCTCCCAACCTTCCGCCATGATGCTTTGGTACCTGTTCTGTTGATCCAAGGTTCCTCCCGCGTGACGCTCGCGTGGCGTGCTGCGCTCAGTCAACGACGGTTTCCATCGCGGCGAGGACTCCAGCGGGTGACCCCAAGATGGAGTCAGGCGGCAGACAATGCCTGCGACGAGAATTACGCTGTGCAGGGGTGTTTCTCATGGGACGTGAGCAGCAGGACTTACGCAATGCGATCGCTGGGTTGCTGGGCGACAACCGCTTTCAAGGTGCCTGCGCCAAACGGGATATGGGCGCTCTCTTCCGCCTCTTGAATCACCGAGGGCTGAGCACTCGCCGCATTGCTGCGGCGGTCGGGATCACCCAGGGCCGCCTTTACGACTACATGAACGACAAGAGCAGAGTCGAGAAGTTAGCGATCTTCGAGCAGATTTCCGATGCCTTGTTCATCCCTGGTCAGATGCTGGGACTCGCCCGGCGTTCTTGGGAGCCTCAGGCTGTCGAGTCAACTCACGTGCCTGCCACCGCCACAGCAGACAGGAGCGATCTGGCAGCCATTGACGCCTTTCGGAGCGCTGACAAACAGACAGGCGGTGGGCGCCTCTATGCCGCGGCGGTTCGTCACCTGAACGAAGAAGTCGCCCGCCGCCTGGTGGACGCGACCAGCGGACCGCAGGTCTTCGCCGCGGCCGCCGCACTCAGTGAGATGGCCGGCTGGATGGCGCATGACTCCGGCCGGGACGGTCGTGCACAACAGCACTTCGTTCGCGCGCTGGCGTTGGCACACACGTCGGGGACTTGTCCCTGGCAGCCAACATTGCGGCCAGCAGCAGCCACCTGGCCCTGCAAACAGGCGACGTCTCCCAGGCGACGCACTGGGCGCGGGCCGGCCTCCAGTTCGCCGACCAGGGCCCGCGCATCTCTTCTCTGGCAGCCCGGCTGCACTCCATGCACGCGAGGGCACTGGCCGCCGCCGACCAGCGACTCAGGGCGTCCCGCGAGCTGGATCGAGCACACGAGGCTCTCGGCTCCACACCTGAGGCAACGCACCCCTGGCTCAGCCCGTTCGATGAAGCATCGCTCGCGAGTGAGAGTGCCCTCGCTTGCCAGGACATGGCACGGTATGAGGAAGCACTGGTGCACGCTCAGCGGGCGGTGGCGCTCAGGGAATCAGCAAGAGCACGGTCCCTCGCGTTGAGTCACATCAACCTCGTGACAATCCATGTCCACCGCGCCGACTTGGACGCCGTCGTGCACTTCGGGGTGGGGTTACTGACCGCGAATCCGTCTCTCGGCTCGGTCCGCGTCGTCAATCAGCTCGCCGACCTTCGGTGCACGCTGGCGGGCCACCGGACTACCGGCCTGTGCGGGACTTCTTGGCTCAGTTCGACGCTTCAGCAGAGACGCGGATACTTCTCCTCGCCGACATCTTGACGCCCCGTAGCGAAGGCACCTCTCCATGACACCCACTCCCGACGAGCCGGACGCCTGGTACGCGTACCTTGCGGAAGGGAATGCCCGGCAAGCCCGCAAGCGAGTCGCTGCCGATGTGCTGTTGCGGAACATGTCCGGCGATTTCCTGTTGGTGAAGCCCACCTACAAACCGGGGTGGGATCTGCCCGGTGGAATGGCCGAAGCGAATGAGCCACCGGAACAAGCAGCGGTACGCGAGCTCAAGGAAGAGCTGGGATTGACCGTCACCCTCCGCGGCTTCCTCGTGGTGGACTGGGTGGCTCCCCATGAAGCGTGGGACGACCAACTCGCGTTCATCTTCGACGGCGGCGTGTTGGAGCACGAGGTCACCGGCGGGCTGCGGCCACACGATGAGGAGCTTTCACAGCTTGCCTTCGTCTCAAAGGCTGCGGCGCTGACGATGCTGCCTCAGCGCATGGCGCCCCGCTTCGTGGCGGCCACGGAGGCGCTGACCCGCGGTATCCCCCATTACCTGCACAACGGGTCCGCGCTGCCGTAGCCGCCCGCCGGCGGCGTCAGGAGCGTCCGCCCTAAAGCCACCCGTTCCGCTTGAAGCCGCGGTGGATCACCCAGCAGATGGCCACGGTCAGGGTCATCACCAGCGGATAGCCGAAGGTCCAGTGCTTTTCCGGCATATGGTCGAAATTCATGCCGTACACACCGCAGACCATGGTCGGTACGGCGAGGATCGCGACCCAGGCACTGATCCGGCGCATGTCCTCGTTCTGCGCGACGGTGACCTGGGCGAGGTGGGCCTGGAGTATGGAGTTGAGCAGTTCGTCGAAGGACGTGATCTGCTCGGTGACCCGGTCGAGGTGGTCGGCGACGTCCCGGAAGTACGTCTTGACCCGGGGGTCGACCTCGGACATCGACTGGGTCGCCAGCTCCTGCATCGGCCGGTCCAAGGGGGCCACCGCCCGCTTGAGTTCCAGCAGCTCGCGCTTGAGCTGGTAGATCCGGCCGGCCCCGCCGCTGCCGCGGACGGAGAAGACCTCGCTCTCGACGTCGTCGATGTCGCCCTGGACGGCGGAGGTGACATCGAGGTAGTCGTCCACGACGAGGTCGGCGACGGCATGCAGGACGGCCGACGGGCCGAGCGCCAGCTGCTCGGGCACGCACTCCAGTTGCTCCCGCAGCGGGCCCAGCGAGCCGTGTCCGCCGTGCCGCACCGTGATCACGAAGTCGGTGCCGGTGAAGACCATGATCTCGCCGGTCTCCACGACCTCGCTGGTGTCGGTGAGCCGGTCGTGCTCGACATAGCGGACGGTCTTGAAGACGGTGAACAGCGAGTCGTCGTAGTGCTCCAGCTTGGGCCGCTGATGGGCGTAGACCGCATCCTCGACGGCGAGCGGGTGGAGCCCGAACAGCTCGACGATTCCGGCGAATTCCTTCTCGGACGGCTCATGCAGCCCGATCCAGACAAATCCCCGGCCGGTCTTCCGGACCCGGTGGATCGCCACATCGGCCGGGTGGTCGCCCTTCTGCCGCACGCCGTCCACGTACACCGCGCAGTTCACCACGGCGGTACCGAGCGGCGACCGCGCAGGGTGGCTGAGGTCGACTCCCCGGCGGCGCGGCTGCGGCAGCCGGACGGCCTTGCGGAGGTTGCTGATCATCGACACCCGGCCAGTATGGCAAGCCGGAGGCCGCGAACGGTACGGCGAAGCGGCCGTTTTTACGCAGCGGGGCGGAGCGGGGACCCTGGGTCACACGGCGCACTCCGGGGTCCCCGGCGCCGTGTGCCCTAGGCGTGCGGGCCCACGCTCACCGTGCCGATCGTCAACTCCGTGGTGCCCTGGAGGATTTCGCCGACGCGCTCTACCTGGGCATCCAGGGCGCGGCGCTGCCGGGCGGTCAGCGGGGCCAGCGGCTCGACCGTGAGCTGAATCATCCGGCGGCCGGAGCGGCGCTGGTGCCAGACACCGGCGACCGTGCCGTCGATCAGCAGCACGGGGAAGTTCCCGGCCTGCCGCCCGGCCAGCGCCCGCTGTGCCGCCCGGCCGGGGAAGAGCAGATCGCGGGGCCGACAGGCGATGCCATAGGCGTCGAAATAGGGCAGCAGCCGGACTCCGGAGGGTTCCGCGGCGGGCGCCTCCGTGTCGCCGGCCAGGATCCAGGCGGGCGAGCCCGCGAAGTCGACCTGCTCCAGTTCGCCGGCCAGGGAGGCGAAGAGCTGAGCCGTCCAGCCGGACGGGGCGCCGATCCAGGTCGCGAAGTCCTGCGGGGTGGCCGGTCCGTACGCGTACAGATAGCGCCGTACGAGGGCGGTGAGGGCGGCCGGGCCGTCCGCCGGGCGGAAGCCGGGCAGCGCGCGCCGCGGGCTGGTGTAGGTGACCTTGCGGCCCCGGTTGGGGCCGAAGCAGAGTGCGCCGTACTGGCCGGCCCGGTGCATCACCTGCCGCCAGCGCGGCCACTTCCCCTGGAAGGCGGGCATCACCAGGTCACCGGCCCAGGGCCCGGTGGCGGCCACCACGGCCTCGCTCAGTTCGTCGACGGTCAGCTCGGCATCGGCCACCGCGTCCTCGATCGCCGCCAGCACCTGCTCGGTCTGTCCGGGCGTGAGCCGGACGTCCGGGGCGAACGGGCTGCTGCCCACCGGTACGGCCGCCAGCGCACCGGTCCACATCGGCAGCTCGACGGCGGGCAGCAGATGCACCGTGCCGCGCGGACCATACGTCTTGACCAGGCTGCGGTCGGTCCACAGAGCGTCCTGCACGGCGGTACGGGTGCCCTGGTCCGTCCGCAGCATGAGCGAGAGTTCGGCCGCGGACAGCACCTGGGCATGGGCCCCGCACAGTGCGGCGGCGATCCCCGCGGGGTCCTGCGCCAGGGGCTTCCCGGCGAGCCCGGAGCGCTCCAGGCGGCGGGCGCTGACCTCGTTCCAGGTGAAGGTTCTGGTCGGCACGGCGGGGTCTCCTCGGCTCGATGGTGCGTCGGGTCCGGGCGGGGTGTGGGGCGGCCGGCCATATGTGGGGCCGTTGTGGGGCCGTTCCACTGTGGGGCTACTGGCCCCGGTGCGGGGCCGGTTCCGTCAGGAGACCAGGGCGGGCCGCTGCTGCTCCGACTCCGCGGCCTCCCGGTCCGTACGCTCCGGTGCGTCCTGGTCTCCGGGCATGGCAGGCACCGCGGCCGCCGCGGGCGCCCGGCGCGGCAGCAGGAACAGCAGGCCGAAGATGAGGACCAGGCCGCCGGAGATCCACCACAGGGCGTGGGTCGTCGCGTCGACGAAGGAGGGGGCGAGGGCCGCTGCCGCCGCGCCGTGCGCCTCGCCCGTACCGCCGACGACGCCGAAGAAGGCCACCGACGAGAGGCCGAGACCGAGTGCCATGCCCAGCTGGCCGGTGGTGTTGAAGATGCCGGAGGCCGATCCGGAGTGCTCGGCGGGGACCTCGGAGATCGCCGCGTCGGTGATCGGGGCGACGATCAGGCCCATCCCGGCCCCCATCAGCAGCATCGCCGGTGCCATCTGCCAGGACTCCAGGGCGGTGCCGTAGTGCCCGGCCTCCCAGAGGTAGAGCAGCGCACCGCAGAGCATGGTCAACGCGCCGGCCTGGAGCACCGCGCGGCCGAACCGCGGCACCAGCTTCTGTACGGACAGCCCGGCCGCCGCGGAGCAGGCGAGCGAGAACGGCACCCCGGTCAGCCCGGCGTGCAACGGGCCCCAGCCCAGCCCCAGTTGCATATGGAGCGTCCAGACCAGGAAGAACAGGCCGCTGACGACGCCGAAGGTCAGCTGGACGCCGGCGCCCGCCGCGAAGGTCCGCACCCGGAAGAGCGAGAGCTCGACGAGCGGTGAGCCGTCCCTGCGGGCCTTGATCCGCTCGTAGCGGACGAAGAACGCCAGGACGAGCGGGCTCACGGCCATCGACGCGAAGCCCCACCACGGCCAGCCGGACTCGCGTCCCTGGGTGAGCGGGTAGAGCAGCATCAGCAGGCCCACGGTGGCCAGTGCGGTGCCGACGAGGTCGACTCGCAGGGCGCGCGGGGCCCGGGACTCGGCCAGGAAGCGGCGGCCGAGGAGGATGCCGGCGATCCCGACCGGCAGATTGATCAGGAAGATCGGGCGCCACTCCAGTCCGAGCAGATCGCCCTCGGTGAGCAGGGCGCCGATCAGCGGTCCGCAGACCGCGCCGAGGCCGACCACCGCGCCGAACATCCCGAAGACCTTGCCGCGTTCGCCCGCCGGGAAGCTCACGTGGATGATCGCCAGCACCTGCGGCACCATCAGCGCGGCCATCGCGCCCTGGAGCACCCGTGCGCCGATCAGCATCCCGGGTCCCGCCGCGACGCCGCACAGTGCGGAGGCGACGGTGAAGCCGCCCATGCCGAGCAGGAACAGCTTCTTGCGGCCGTAGATGTCGCCGAGCCGGCCGCCGGTGATCAGGCCGAGGGCGAAGGCGAGGGCGTACCCGGCGGTGACCCACTGGACGGCGCTGAAGCCCGCGCCGATGTCCCGCTGGATGCTCGGGATGGCGATATTGACGATGGTCGCGTCGACCAGGTCCATGAAGCTCGCGGTCAGCAGGACGGCGAGCGCGATCCAGCGTCTGCGGGCGGCCGGCGCGGGGGCCGGGACGGCCGCCTCGGGGGCCGCGGGCACGGTCGTGGGCATGGGCGTTCTCCAGGGGAACCGGTGCGGAAGGAAGGGAAGGCGACGCCGGTGCCGCCGGGCGGTGGCCGGCCGGGGCGTCGAGGTCTGTCTTTGACACTAGGCGCGATATAGGACAGCCCCGGTCCTACTGGGAGCGCCATCATCGGTCCATGAGTGAGACATCGGCGCGACTGCTGAATCTGCTGTCCCTGTTGCAGACCCCGCGCGAATGGCCCGGCAGTGAGCTGGCCGGGCGGCTGCGGGTCACCACCCGGACGATCCGCCGCGATATCGACCGGCTGCGCGAGCTGGGCTATCCCGTACACGCCACGATGGGCGCCGAGGGCGGCTACCGGCTGGCCGCGGGCGCCGCGATGCCGCCGCTGCTGCTGGACGACGACGAGGCGGTGGCCATCGCGGTCGGTCTGCGCTCGGCCGCCGGGCACGCCATCGAGGGCATCGAGGAGGCGTCCGTACGGGCGCTCGCCAAACTGGAGCAGGTGCTGCCGGCCCGGCT
>Ga0207426_1002689_pt1 | contig 10862 bp, 18 predicted proteins | sample AraplaMF_Cvi_mMS_FD_184265 | JGI IMG/M metagenome (GOLD analysis project Ga0207426, IMG submission 184265) | Arabidopsis root microbial communities from the University of North Carolina, USA - plate scrape MF_Cvi_mMS (SPAdes) (version 2) | ecosystem: Host-associated > Plants > Roots > Endosphere...
AGCCTCGCCTCAGCCGGCCGACACCCCTCGCGCTGACCGCGGCTTCCTCCCCTGAAGGCCTTCGGACGCCGGCCCCGCTCCCGGCTCAACCTCCCGCGCCAGGGCCGGCATCCGAAGCCCTAAACATTAGCCCTAAACATTTCCGGACATCGCTCTCGACTTCGGGCAGCGGACATAAGCGCACGCGACCCGAAGGCTGGCTGGTGGCGAGCCCCTCCGACACTGTTGACTCTTTGCGATGAATTGAGGCGCCAGGACGGCTGCGCGAGAGGGGCCGTGAGCCAGAAATCCTGTCAGGTCGATACCCAATGCAGCGAGACCATCCGGAGCTTCGATCCGAGCGGAACCGTTCCGTTCAATTGGAGCCCGTGGCTTGCGATCATTGCCGACGAACCCAATACGATGTCGGCCGACTGAGCGTCCAATCCCTCAGCCGCAATGCCGAGGCATGCTGACAGTGTCTCGAACGCGTGCTCGGGCGACATGCCCTTCGCTATCGCATCCGCAGTGGCTTCCGCAATCAAACCGCCCAGTTGGGCCTGCTCGAGGGTCGCAGATGCGGTTGGACCGTTGTTTCCATTTCCCTTGATCACCATGCCGACCTCCCGGCTGGGCGCCGGTTGCCATGCAGCTGCTCGGCGATCCGGGCGATATCAGCGGTCGGCTCTCGCATGGCGAACTCCATATCGCGCTTCTGCGCGCAAACATCATCTGAAAGGCCGCAGCTCCGACCGCGGTTGAAGAGCACCCGAGCCTAGGGCATTTCCCGGTTGAGCGGTAGGAGCGCTAGGCAAATGGACGACCACAAGGTCCTGGAGCCCAATCTGGACCATATCCCCTGCTGTCCTGCCTGCGACGTATTTCTTCGCTGCAATTTCCAGCAGCTGCGGACAGTATTTGTCGAACAGCAGCAGGAGCTTGACCGAAGAGAGCTGCTTGGAGCCGTTGCCCATATCGATCACGGCCTCCTCAGTGATCGCGCAAGGGACCGGCTTCGCTCCGTCCATCGCGTAAAAGATGATGGAACGAAGAACTGGGTCATAGTTCCTACTCTTCATGGTCAACTTGAGGCTCATGATCTAATTGCCCTCTCAGACTATAAGCGCTGATTAACAATTACCGGAGTATCCATCAAGTGATGACGATCATGTGCAGAACCGAGCGTGAGGATGCGGCTCTCGGCCCTCCAACAAAGTGACGACTTCTTCAATCGCATTCGCGATCTGTGGATCAGTGGCCTCTCGCAACTTAGTCGAATTCTATCGGAACAAGCAGTTGGGGGGCGCAGATCGGCGTCACGCCCGCATGCGTGAATGACCGGGCCCGATCCGACAAGGCGTCGCGGGCAGTCTGGTTGTGCATCTTGAAGGCGACCTCGGTGCGGTTCCGCGCCTGCAGCTTCTTCATAATATTGCGGACATGCACTTTAACGGTGCTCTCGCAGAGGTTCAGCTCGTAGGCGATGATCTTGTTCGCCTTGCCCCGGCATAACGCATCCACAACTGCCGCCTGACGCTCGGTGAACAGATTGCTCGGCGCTGCGGCGTAGGGGGCTTCCCTCAGCGCTCGGTGGGTCTGGATCAAGCAGCTCGCCGGCACGAATAGACCACCGGCCCGAGCAAGGGAGATCGCCTCGATGGCGACGTTCAGGCTGACGCTGGTCGGGATGTATCCACGGGCGCCGGAAGCCAGGATCTTGATGACATGCGAGGAATCTTCGATGTCCCCCATCACGATCGTCGGGATGTGCGCGAAGTCGCGCACAAGAACCTCGAGATCGTTGGCCAGATCTGGGTCGTTGGCGCTCATTGCTCCGATTCCCAGCAGGATCACCGATGTCTCGCCGAGGACATGGTCATCCTGCCATTCTCCGACCTCTGCGAAGGCTTGGATACGGAATTGGCTGCCTGCCGATCGGAGCGCTTGGGTCAGGGCGTCCCGGCCGAGCAGGCGAGGTTCGATGATCGCAATGACCGGCGCGTCGCGGTCGAGCCATGTCGGCGGTTTCGCTGCGGATTCGGCACTCGCCGGCCGCCCCCCGCGTTCCACCATCTGCTGAGGAAGCGAAGCCTCCTCACCGCGCCAGATGGCCTCGATCGCCACGGCGGATCTTCCTTCATTCATAATTTTGGCGTTTCCTGTTGGGGTGCAGCCGGAAATCAGTACGCCTATATCGCCAATTCTTGGATAGACTTGACTTTAAACAGCGGATCGCGTTGCGAAGCACAACTTACATATACATTAGTCCGACCAACTATGGCCGCCGCTGACTGGACGAATGGCGGCCGGAGCGTCGGTGCAGGAACATCGGCAGTGCGTGCACACAGATTCTCAAAGGCAGGATTGACTATCGGCATCGCCGACATCACGCAGCCCGGGATGCCGAGAAGGCCACCCCGAAGGCTATAAATCCACACACTGCTCAGCGGAGATCACAGTTCCGGAATAGATCGACCTACGCCCACGATGAGCTCGCGACAAGATCGCCGAGCACTTCGCTGTCTCAACCAGGCATCATCAATAAGCGAATTCAATATTCCATCGGCGGTCGATGGCATCGATAGAAAGCCCTAACGGCGAACCAGCGTCAAGCGATTTAGTTCAAATTTTATCGACCATTTGGGTTATATGACCGCCCAATTGGAGGTGCCGCGCTATGTCAAGGCCTGCACCCGGTAGCAGATATTTGCCCGATCGAGATCTCTCTCACCAAATGGACCGGGTGCGCCGATCGAGTTGAAGATGTTCGATCCGGATGTGCATCGGTCCTTGCCGCGCCTCCGCTTGAGCTTCCGCTCAGCAGCGAAGGCGGCCCTAGGCGATTGAATCGGCAGCATCATTTTCCATGACTCGCATCATAACTTCTATTACCTGTATTATGATACTCTATGACGACATTGCATTGGTAAATATGAAGCGTGCACGTGCTACATCGTGCTAGCATCGGCAAATTCTGACTGGCTGCCTCAAGCGGCTCGAATGCGCCATGTCTGGACGGCTCCCCGCTGATCCCATGCACCTGGAATACCGACTTGGCGATGTCCAGCCCGACCGTGACCACCTCTCCCATGGCGCTCCTCCATCACTGCCGCAATCAGGCTGCGGCGCCGATGGGGAACCGGCCACGGCATCATTCACCGTCATGCCGGCTGCATCCCGGAATCGGACATTCGCCAGACCGGCGGCAACCGGCACGCCCGGACGACCCGGTTACCGGCTGAAGGGCGACTGATTCTATGCCCGGCGTCAATCTACACGGTGAGGACAATCAGCGCAGCGCGATGGCTCTTGAGATCCCGTCCATCATTCGATTCATCGCGAACATGCGGGATTTCCGGGCGCGCGTGACCCTTACTCTGATCCGCAATAGCCCTTCCGGGCACCTCGTTCGGGATTTGGGGTTGCCGCCGATAATTAGATTCGCATGAGAGACATAATGAAGTGCGATCGCCCGGGTAATTCCGAACGATCGATCTGGAGATCGTGACTCGTCGTCAACGTCAGGAATGAGGAGAAGGATCGTGCGCAGCTTTCTTGTGGCCTGCTTCGTGGCCGGCATCATTGCCGTTGGCGCCGCTGGTGTGCTGGATCAATTCGTACAGGAGTCGGTGTCGACCGCATTCGCCGAGCCGGGTGTGCGGAACTAGGTCATGCCAGGACGGTGAGGACCGCCTCGGGGCTTGTCACGTTGGGACAGTTCTCACCGATTTTCGCCTTCGGAGCGGCCCGGCCTGCACCCATAAGGCATTGAAATCTCATATGCCGGTCAACGCCTGGATTCCGAAATCGGGCGTTCGGATCGGTCAATGTGACAATCCCATTCTTCCCCTTCCCCGCCGCGGCCAGGGAGGCCGCCGGCGGTGATTCTAGGCCCTGAAGGCGGCGAAAGGAATCGTCCAATGCGCGATAACTGTCATTATCGCGTATTAAATCAAATACTTACGTTCATCGACGACTCGCCCACACGCCGTGCCTCCTCCGCAGACCGACCGACAGTTCCACGATCAGCCAGGGTCACGTTCTGCGTCGGACCCTGGTCGCGCGCAACTCACAGCAAATAATACCCGCAGACATCGTCATTTTGACCCGTAATCCGCTTCTGAAGGCATCAAAGGTTAATACGTATATTCTGCGTTTTTCACTTCGGATCCGGAACGAATTGATATGAAATTCTATTGCATACCCAAGCACTATCGATCCGATATCGCCAGATTCTGGAGATAAGCATGGTCCGAACAGCAGTTCTCGTTACCCTCTTGTCTGCCGGCCTCAGCGCGGCGGCGTTGGCACAGACGACGACGGCTCCTACGGATACCGGCACCGCCGCCGGCGCGAAACAGGGCGTTGTCCTGCCGTCACCAATTGGATTGCAGAAGGGATCGAACAGCTTCACCGAGGCGCAGGCGAAAGCCAGGCTGGAGGATCAGGGCTTCACCGGCGTCAGCGGCCTGACGAAGGACCATAACGGCGTGTGGTGGGCGACGGCCGCCAAGGACAGCAAGAGCGTCCGGGTCGGCCTCGATTTCCAAGGCAACGTCGCCGTCGAGTGATCCCCGACAACTCCCCCGTATAGCAGAACGCCAAGGAGGCGCATTATGGCACGCACAACGGTCACCGGAATGTTCGATCGAACGGAGGATGCGGCGGACGCCCGCAGGGATATCGAGGCCCTCGGGGTGCCGCCGGAGGACATCGGGTTTCTGGTCAGCCGGGCGGACGACCAGGACTCCGTTGAGGACGAGCCGTCCAACGCCGGAGCCGGGGCGAGCACGGGCGCCGGACTCGGCACGCTCCTCGGCGGCGGGGCGGGCCTGCTGACCGGGCTTGGCGTGATGGCCATTCCCGGAGTCGGTCCCATCGTGGCAGCCGGATGGCTTGCGACCACCCTGGCGGGCGCCGTGGCCGGAGCTGTCGCCGGCGGAGCCGCCGGCGGTCTGGTCGGAGCGATGACCCATTCCGGAGTGGATGAAGACGCTGCCCATGTCTATGCGGAGGGTGTCCGCCGTGGCGGCACGGTTCTGACGGTTCAGGCCGAGGACGAGCGTAGGGGCGAGATCGAGCAGATCCTGCTGGAGAATGGCGCGATCGACGCCATCGCCCGCGGCGAGGCGTATCGCTCGGCCGGGTGGCAGCGATATGACCCCGACGCGCCGCCGTATACGCCTGACGAGATCACCCGCGAGCGCGAGCTTTATCGGCGCGACGGCCCGACGGTGTAGCAGCCCAACGGCCAGGCTTGCGGTGTCCGCTGGCCTGGCCGACCGGTTACCGGTCCGCCACCTCTCCCTATGCTCATCACCAAGATCGCCAATTTAACTTTTGATATTCTTAAAGCCAAACATTCTCGCTATTAACTCGGCCGATCCAAAGATTTACTTAATAGGATGATCCCAACAATTGTTTATCGGCGTCCCGTATTTTTCAGTATCTGCTTCACGTAATCCGAGCATCTGAATTTTATCTTTCTCGTTTCTTCATAAACATGAATCCATTACGGAACATCGATGACCTTGGTTCGTTTCTAGGGTGGTCTGTCTCTGAAAAGGATTTCGCCCATGGCTGCCATCTCTGCAGCGACCGAACGGCAGTTTCTGGCGATTGTCGCTCCCTGCATTCCCGATCTCCGGCGATACGCGATCTCGCTGACCCGAAATAAGGCCAACGCAGATGACCTCATCCAGGAAACGCTGCTGCGCGCGACGCTGAAGCTTCACCTGTGGCAGCCGGGGACCAATATCGTCGCCTGGCTGATCGTAATGATGCGTCGGCTGCACCTTTCGCAGAACGTCGAAGGCGCTCGGAACCGGGCCATCGTCGTGACGATCGATGATTGGGACGTTGCGACGCCGCCATCGCAGCAGCATGCTCTCGAACTCCGCGAACTCAGCGACCGTTGGCCCAAGCTCTCGAAGGAGCATCGGGCCGTCCTCTCGCTCGTCGCTATCGGCGGGGCGTCCTACGACCAGGCCGCGGCGAGGCTTGGCGTGCCGGTGGGAACAATCCGCTCGCGACTTTCCCGCGCCCGGCTCTGCTTGAGAGCGGAGCCCGTGCTCCATTGACGACAGTCCCGACGGAGCCGTCGCGCCTCGCCCGAGCCGGGCGAGGCGGAGCGCCGGCGCGAGCCTTCGCCAGATATTCTCCGAGCCGTGACGGAAGCCTGTGAGAAGGCCGACGGCGGGCAGCGGACGGCTAACGCCGGCCGCATCGACGCTGGAGGCTGAACATGGCAAAGGGACACGATGCAGCCGACTGGACCGTAATGCACGCCGGCAACGATGGCGCGATCCGCTCCGGCGAGTACCGCGCCCGCTTCTGCGTCGACAGCCGCGGCGTCGTGCAGATTATCTGGCAGGACGGGCCTGAACCCAAAGACCGCCGGGCTCGTCGAGATCGCGGTGCAGGAGGCGATCGAGGCGGCGATTGGGCCGCGGGCCTAGCGGGCTCAGGGGCCACACGGCCGATATCCGTACCAAGCGACAGGAACCCCTATGACAGAACGGCGGGAACTCTATCGCAGCCCGAACGGTGACGCGTGGTTCCTAGGGCGCGAGCCAACCAATGGCCACGCATTCATCATTCACCAGCCCAACGCCCCTTCTGGAGGCCGGCACTCCCATATCGAACTGGGTGAGTTCCTGCGCAGCGGTGATGGTCCAGAGCATCAGGCGTTGCTGGGCTTGATTGGATCATTGGTCGAGGTGCCTCCATTTGCCTGAGCCCCGAGGAGGAGACGATAGCTGAGGCGACGCCTTCCTCTCGGCAGAGACAGGCCGCCATGCGTAGTTTCCGAGTCTGGCCCATCGTTTCGGCCCCGCTTAGGCTGCGTCCGGTAATGCGCGGTCTCCGGACTGCCCACAACCACAGCCGCAAGGGGAGATCGCAATGCGTGGCATCCCCCATATCAGGCCAGCCATTTCATTCAGACGCGTCGAAGGCGGGATCGTGGCGCTGGCGCACACCGATGCGGTTGCGGAGTGGCTCGACTGAACCTATGACGCCATCCTGGATCCCCGCCGCAACGAAGGCGCTTCAAGCTGGCCCGCGCGGTCGCTTCAGTTATTGGAAATCGAGAAAGTACCCGTCGGGCTGGCCGCGGAGTCTAGATCCAGTTCCGAGCGCATCAGCGCCAAATTTCGATCAAAATGTGAGGCGATTGTTGCCAAGTATCGAAACCTCGTCCCTACTGCGCCGAAAGCGGTAACTACTTTCGATCGCGCGATGTTATCTGGATACGGCAAATTATAGAGACCGAGGCGATTGGACTATTCTTCCGACGAGCCCCGCCAGCGGATCGGTAATCTGCGGCGCATCTTCCGGCTGGTACGCCCGGAAGAGCAGTGGGCAAATGCGAATCACCTGGACCGGCGGCCCAGCGAATGGGGCTTTAACGTCGGTCCAGTGCGCGGCAACCGACGCATGCGTCATCGCCGGTGCCGCGAGCCGGAATGGCCACGCCGGCCGTATCGACGCAGGAGGCAAGCGCATGTCACACGGTCGCAACACATCAGACTGGAACGTCGAGCACACCGGCAGCGAGGGCACCGTGGCGTGCCCGGAGTATCTAGGGCGCTTCCGCGTCGACCAGAACGGCTTCATCCGGATCACGTGGGCGACTGGGCCTGCGTGGAACGCCATGGAGATCGAGCGCTCCGCTCAAGAGGCATGCAGGGCAGCGATCAGACCACAGAGCGGCTCATAGTGGGACTGGGCCCACCGTACCACCTGTGAGCCAAGGCCGGACCGAGCGCCCGCTCCCGCGCCCCACCCGCCGGAGCGCTCGGTCCGGCCCTTGCCCACTTGGCGGCGGAACCGGCCTGAATTACGGCAGACCGGCCTGGCGGTGGGTGCTCTCCCCCAGAGGCACCCTGCCGCCGGTGTCCTGGCCGGCGCGCACCTCTGGAGCGCCGTTTGCTCGCCGCATATCTCAACCAAGGGGCTCTAACGATCAACCATGCCCCTCCCCTCCGAACTCGACCTGTGGCCCTCGGCCGGCATCATGGTCAGCCAGTACGGATCACGCGCGCCGATGGCTGCGAAAGACCGGGCGAAGCGGCTGGAGGCGGCGAGCGACAATGAAGGCGCCGCGACCTGGCGACTGATCGTCCAGTGGTGCAAGGAACTGTTGAACCAAGAGGGGACGAGGCAGTGGGCGTGCTGATGTCACCCTCCAAAAAGGCGAGACAGCCTTTCCAAGGAACTAGTTGCACAGCTGTGCAATTCGTACGTATGCCAACACACGATCGGGATCAGTCGGGGGCGCTTCGCTCGAAGCGTCTGGGGCATGTCAGAAAAGAACAAAAGCAAGCCGAAGGCGACGCGCATCCAGTATGGCGCGCTCCCGTATCGCTGGGATCCAGATGGCTTGATGCAGATCATGGTCGTGACCTCCCGAGGAACGGGGCGATGGATTCTGCCGAAGGGGTGGCCGACCAAGGGCGTGAAGCCCCCAAAATCCGCAGCACGGGAGGCGTTCGAAGAGGCCGGCGTGCGGGGATCCGTCGGCCTAAAATCGATCGGTTCGTTCACATACGAGAAGAGGCTGGACGACGACGGTGAATCACAGCCCTGCGAAGTGCACATCTTCCCCTTGCTGGTCGAACGACAGCACAAGGTCTGGCCTGAGGCGCTTGAGCGCGAAGCTCGCTGGACGTGCGCCGAAGAAGCACTTGATCTGCTCGACGATAGCGGCGCGAAGGACGTGGTCGCAGCTTTCGTCAGTCGCATGAATAAGCATGCGCGCTCCTGAGTAGTAGCCGCATACAATCAGCGAGCGTGACACGCGAGAACTCTTTTGACACCCTTCCAGTCGCCGCCGCTCTCTTGTGTGGCGGATGTGGGTTGATGCACGACGAACCAGGCCCGGCGGTGAGTCGTATCCGCAACAGCGGCTCACCGCCGGGGTCGTTCGGAACTCCGCACCTGCCGGCCGTATCGACGCGGGAGGTTGATCATGGCCTACGGCCTTAAGGTGTCAGACTGGACCGTCGAGCACACTGGCAACGTGGGCACTGTGGCATGCGCGGAATACCTGGGACGCTTCCGCGTCGACAAGCATGGCGTCATCCGGATCACATGGTCGACGGGACCGGCTTGGAATGGCCGAAAGATTGGTCGTGCCGCCCATGAGACGTGCCAGGCGGCGATCAGGCCCAGGCCTAGCCGACTCACCCGCGACCGCGCTACCCATCAGGAATGAGCGACGCCCCTCCCCCATCCAAGCTCTTCGCCCCCGGCTGGGTCCACTACTGGCGAACACTCGGGTTGCTCGGAATGGGGCGCCTTAGGCAGCCCGGGCCCGCGCGGCGAGACGGTCTGGCACTGCAAGGAGCATGACCCGAGTGGTGGGAGGGGGTCAGATGGATCGCTAAGGCGGCTCCTTATCAAGCGACATCCGGAATTGATCCCCTGACGCCAGCTAAATCTGACCCCTCGTGGTGGTTGGTTGCGGCTCATCCCCGGAGTCCACAGGAGGGACCCGCGCGTAGCGGAGCGCCTCCGCGCGGCTGGCGTAGCGAAGCGCGGGAGGTTCCTGTGGGCCCCCGGGGTTGAGCCGCGGGGGTGGGGGTGCGTCATGCGACGGTCTCCGGTTTGAGGGTTTCGGGCTTGATCAGGCCGGCGCGGCGTTTCTCGCGCAGCCGATAACTGTCGCCGCGGATGGTCAGGACGTGGCTGTGGTGCAGCAGCCGGTCGAGGATGGCGGTGGCCACGACCGGATCGCCGAAGACCTCGCCCCATTCGCCGACGGAGCGGTTCGAGGTGATCAGCAGGCTGCCGCGCTCGTAGCGGCGGGAGACGAGCTGGAAGAACAGGTGCGCGGCGTTGGGTTCGAAGGGCAGATAGCCGAGCTCGTCGATGATCAGCAGCTTGGGCTTGGCGTAGAAGGCCAAGCGCTCCTCGATCCGGCCATCTGCGTGCGCCTTGGCGAGTGCCGCGACCAGCGCGGTGGCAGCGACGAACAGGACCGAGTAGCCCGCCCGGATGGCTTCGCGTCCGAGCGCGATCGCCAGATGGGTCTTGCCGACGCCGGGCGGCCCCAGGAGCAGCACGGCATCGCCATGCGCGATCCAGCGGCACGCGGCGAGGTCGCGGATCTGGCCGGGATCGATCGAGGGTTGCGCGCTGAAGTCGAAGCTGCCGAGATCGCGCACCGTCGGGAAGTGGGCGATCTTGCTGGCCATCTCGACCCGCCGCTCGTCCTTGCGGGCGATCTCGCGCTCGCAGAGGAAGGCGACCGCTTCGCGCAGCGTCAGCTCGCGCCGGGCGGCCTCGTCCAAGAGGCTGTCGAGCTGGTCGCGGATGGCGGTCAGCTTCAGCCGCGTGAGCATGTCGAGGAGCTCGTCTTGGTCGACCATCACCAGCCTCCCCCGACCAGCTGCTCGTACTCCGCAAGCGGTCGCAGCAGCGCCGCCGGCCGCGGCGCCTCGCGCGGCGGCGCGGCGGAGCGCAACAGTGCGCTGACGGGCGACATGCCGCTGAAGTGCGCGGGCTCGATCAGCCGCTGACGGCGGCCGGCGCACTCGGGATGGACCGCCACCTCCTGGCCGCCGTGCTGGATGCTGATCCGGCCGCCGGCGACAACCGTGCGCACCGTCTCGCCGATAAGCCGCCAGGGCACGCTGTAGGCGTTGGTGTCCACCTCGATGCAGCAATCCGACTGCACCCTGCGCGTCAGATCCCGCACCTGGCGGAAGGGCGGCCGGCCATCGAGCGGGCGCAGGGCGGAAGCTTCCTCGCGTGTCAATGCCGGCTGAAGAATCCCCATTTCCGCCGGAGTAAAATTCCCCACCTGGCACGGTGGTGGTGGTCGGTGATCAGCCGGTGTGGAGATCGGAGGCTCCGTTTTTCGGTGGCCGGCCGCGGCG
>Ga0207426_1002692_pt1 | contig 10848 bp, 10 predicted proteins | sample AraplaMF_Cvi_mMS_FD_184265 | JGI IMG/M metagenome (GOLD analysis project Ga0207426, IMG submission 184265) | Arabidopsis root microbial communities from the University of North Carolina, USA - plate scrape MF_Cvi_mMS (SPAdes) (version 2) | ecosystem: Host-associated > Plants > Roots > Endosphere...
GAGATGGGTGCTGATCCGTTCTCCGGGGCAATTTACGTGTTCCGGGCCAAACGGACGGACCGGATCAAGCTCGTCTTCTGGGATGGCAGCGGTGTGTGTCTGGTCTCCAAACGGCTCGAGGATGGCGAGTTCCACTGGCCCAAAATGCAGAATGGTGCGATGCGTCTGACGGCCGCCCAGTTCTCGGCCTTGTTCGAGGGGCTGAACTGGAAGCGCGTCCATGCGCCGATCGAGACGCGTGTTCCGGAGCAGGCGGGATAGTCGCCGCGACCAATTGAATCAGGCTCGCCCGCGCCCTCGTTTTGGTCGGCGGAATATGCTGTTGTCGTTCCATGACGATGACGGCCGACGAGCTTCCCGACGACCTGAACGCGCTCAAGGCGATGGTGCTTTCGCGCGAACTCGAGAACGCCAGGCTGCGCCAGATCATCAAGGAATTACAGCGCCATCGCTTCGGCCGCCGCGCTGAGACCCTTCCCGAGGATCAGCTTCTCCTCGGGCTCGAAGAAGCCGAACAGGTCGAGGCCGATGGCTTGGAAGATAGGGAGCAGGCATCGAGCGATCTGCGCCGAGAACGGACTGCGAAGCGGCGGATAAACCGCGGATCACTTCCCGCCCATCTGCCGCGCATCGATGTGGTCATCGACATTGAAAGCCATGACTGCCCCTGCTGCGGCAATGGCCTGCATCGGATTGGCGAGGATGTCAGCGAGAAGCTCGACATCGTTCCGGCCCAGTTCCGCGTTCTGGTGACGCGCCGCCCCAAATATGCCTGTCGCGCCTGTGAGGAGGTTGTCGTCCAAGCTCCGGCTCTCGCACGGCTGATTGAGGGCGGTCTTCCGACCGAGGCGACCGTCGCCCAGGTGCTGGTCTCCAAATATGCCGACCACTTGCCACTCTACAGGCAGGCGCAAATCTACAAGCGACAGGGGATCGATCTTGACCGTTCGACACTTGCCGACTGGGTCGGTCGCGCTGCCTGGCACTTGCGCCCGGTTCATCAAAGGCTGCTCGAGCATCTGAAGGCCTCGTCCAAACTCTTCGCCGACGAGACGACCGCCCCAGTGCTCGATCCGGGTCGGGGGAAGACTAAGACCGGGCAGCTCTGGGCCTATGCTCGTGATGACAGGCCATGGCAGGGAGCCGACCCGCCCGGTGTCGTCTATGTCTATGCGCCCGATCGCAAGAGCGAACGCCCAATGGCGCATCTTGATGGCTTCGTCGGCATCCTGCAGGTCGACGGGTACGTGGGCTATCGAGCGCTCGCCGCTGGCAACAGCGTTTCCCTGGCATTCTGCTGGAGTCATGTGCGTCGGCGCTTCTATGAATTGGCGGCGGCCGGTCCCGCGCCTATTGCCAGCGAAGTGCTCAGGCGCATCGCCGAACTCTACAAGATCGAGGACGACATCCGCGGTATCACCCACGAAGAACGTCGCGCCGTCCGGCAGGCCAAGAGCCGTCCGATCATCGACAGTCTCGCGCCTTGGCTGACCGAGCGACTCTCGCTTATCAGCCAGAAGACCAAGCTCGCCGAAGCAATCCGCTACACGATCTCACGCTGGGATGGGTTGATCCGTTTCATCAATGACGGCCGTATCGAGATCGACTCCAATACCATCGAGCGTTCCATCCGGCCGATTGCCCTCAATCGGAAGAACGCCTTGTTCGCAGGCTCTGACGCCGGGGCCGAACACTGGGCGACCATCGCCTCGCTCATCGAAACGGCCAAGCTCAATGACGTTGAGCCACTTGCCTATCTGGCCGACGTCATCACCAAAATCGTCAATGGCCACCCGAATAGTCAGCTCGACGACCTGTTGCCTTGGGCCTTCGCCGACCAGCCAGAAACCAAGCCCGTGGCCTGAGAACACCGCTTAGATGAATGCTGTGCGGCCGGGCGCTCGAAGGCCGCAGCGGCGATCTTAAACGTCAATATGCGTCAGCTTATTCGGGTTTTTGACTATATAGATCGCGAAAATCTTACCGTCGCGAATGCCGAGAGCTGTTGTTTGCAGCACACCATTTGGATCAAGGCTTACATACCCGGGCAGGCCGTCAATAGTTGCGGTTCGCAGCAAGGTGGGCGGAGTCGCGGCCTTTCGCTGAGCGGAAACGAAGAGTCGCAGTGCACGTTCCAAGCCGCGGATGACTTCTCGGAACGCCAGCACCTTGCCGCCGCCGTCGCTATGTATCTCGACATCGCGCGCGAGCAACGCCGAAAGCTCGGTGACATCGCCGTCACGCGAAGCAGCAAAAAAAGCGCGCGCAATTCCATCAGCCTCTGCCGCCCCGACGCTGTATCGTGGTCGTGCATTCTGAACATTCTTGCGTGCGCGAGAAGCAAGTTGCCGAACGGCGGCAGGTTCACGATGAAGCACGACCGCGACCTCGGTCAGCGCCACGTCGAACACTTCGTGGAGCAGGAAGGCCGCTCGTTCTAGCGGCGAAAGTCGCTCCAACGCTAACATCAGCGTCACAGTGACATCGTCAGCAATGGCTTCTTGCGCATCAAGAGGCTCGACCAAAGGCTCTGGTAGCCATGGGCCGACATAGATCTCGCGGCGCGCTCGCGCCGACTTCATCCGATCAAGGCATAGTCGGGTGACGATGCGAGTGAGATAGGCGGTCGGAGTACGGACTTCGTCTTCAACGCGTACCCAACGCAACCACGCATCCTGCACGACATCTTCCGCCTCCGTGATCGACCCTAGCATCCGGTAGCTCAGACGCAGCAAGCGTTTGCGATCCAGTTCGAATTCTACGGTTCTTTGGTCGCTAAGCGGCACATCAGCGCTCGCTTCATTGGCCATCACCCCCTCGCGGATGTCATGAGACCGGTTCGTTGCGTTCCTGCCGTTGTGCCACATGCCACTTTCCTCGCACTCGCTCGCCTGACTCGTGGACGAGCGAGTTCGTGCAAGTGTGACATGGCACATGCCAAAATAAAATCAGGTCGAGATGTCACGCCTCCCATCGCCGCGTCGTCACTCGAGCAGCGCCGGCTGTTGGCGCAACTCACAGGAGACCATCATGAATGAGACAACGCGCCTCAACTGGTACGAGGTAGCACCCGCTGGAGCCAAGGCCCTTTTCGGCGTCCATCACTACGTCACACACAACACGAATTTGCCTGAGGAACTTATCCATCTCGTGTTCCTGCGCGTATCGCAGATCAACGGCTGCGCACATTGTATCGACCTGCACACCCGCGATCTGCTGAAGACCATGGCAGCCGACAAGGTCGCTCTGGTCCCGGTATGGGAAGAGGTGCCGTATCTTTTCTCCGAACAGTACCGCGCGGCGCTGGCCTGGGCCGAGGAGGTGACGCTTGTCAGCGAGACACATGCTTCTGACCGAGCCTATGCTGCTGTCTCGGCAGTTTTCGAGCCTAAAGATTTGGTAGATCTTACAATCACGATCGCAGCTATGAACGCCTTCAACCGTCTAGGCGCGCCATTCCGACTTCCGGTGAAGGCGCAGCCCTGAAAACGCGCTGGCTGTTGCTTAGCCGCGACGGCACCACTGTGCTTATGAATCGGTTGCTTGCAGACCCCGCTTGCTTGCAGCTTTACGACCGGGATAGGGTCGAAACAGGTCCTTCATCAACGCGTAAAGGCTCGTCCCGGTCGGTGCATTCATGCCATCAATCAAGCAGCGATAGTAATCGGAACGATCTCTCGCGCTTAGTCAATGTGGGAGGAAAACACCGCTTACATTGAACCAATTGAAATTGCTATGTTTTTGTGCCCGCTGTTACGGATTGGGCCTTGGTTTGCAGCCGGTTTGCAAATCGCCTTCGTTCGACGTTTTCAACAGCGTCGATCGCAGCCTCTGAGAGCGCTCGGGTTGACGCCTAGAGCCTTACCCGAAGGCGAAGAGACCGCCTTCGCCTGACAGCGGATGAACCCACCAGGATCGGGCCTGGCCTGGTGAGCTATTTGGCGGACGCGGTGGCGGCGTAGCAAACCTGCGCCTGCGCTTGTGGGCTTCCCCATGATTGCGGCATATGGCTGTCGGTCGTCGCCTTGCTTCGGCAAAATGCGGTCGACTCCGACGCTGCAGTTGAGGTCTGGTTTTGAAAAACCAGAAACGAACGTCATTGCGGCCATTCGAGGTCGGTGAACGAACCCGCTGCGCGGGAGGGCGTCTGCGGTGAGGTAGAGTGCAGAAGGTTCTGATCCGTTCAAGAACACTCGGTCGCGGTTTCAGCGGCGCTATCGGGTCACTTGTGCTTGCGAAAATGTCTTTACTTGGATTGGCTGCCAATTCGATAGACCGCGGCATTATCCTGTTTCTCACGCAGGCCCTTGTATGAGGCGTGCCGAAGCTTTCCGTCATGCGTCCAAGCGCGATACTCGATTTCAGCGATCAGGGTCGGCTGAACCCAGAGTGTTCCTTTGCGCTTAAGGTCCACGGGCGGCTTCACCGTTTTGATTTTATCGAGATCGCGACGAAGACGGATTGTATCGCGTTCTTTGAAGCCGGTGCCTACGGCGCCGACATAGACGAGATTGTTGCCTTGATAGGCAGCGAGCAGCAGTCGGCCAATGCCGCCCAGCGCGACCGCTGACGGTTCATAGCCGATGATGAAAAAGCTGTCGCTTTGGACGCATTTGATCTTGACCCAATCACCGAGGCGGCCCGATCGGTAGGGCGCATCGAGCTTCTTGGCGATGAGCCCCTCGAGTCCGTGTTCGCAGGCCGAAGCGAACAGCTCGTCACCGTCGGCCTCGATAGATTCCGAAAGACGGATGGCGCCGTCAGCACTAAGCGGAATGACGTTCTCGAGCATATGTCGGCGCTCGAGAAGATCCATTTTCCTGAGATCATGCCCGTCGAAATAGAGGAGATCGAAGGCCAGGAACATGGCCTCGCCGGCATTGCGCTTGCCTCCGCGGCCGCCCAGTGCCTGCTGCAAGGCGCCAAAATCGGAGCGGCCTTGTTCATCGAGCACGACGGCCTCGCCATCGAGGATCATCGTGCCGCCAAGATCCGTGGCCGCTTTCGCGATCGACGGAAATCGGTGTGTCCAGTCATGGCCACCACGGGTGATAATGCGGACGCGATTCGGCTCAATATGGATCGCCAAGCGGTAACCGTCCCATTTGACCTCGTAGGCCCATTGCGGGCCTCTGGGCGGTTTCGATACGAGCAGCGCCAGGCATGGTTCGACGCGATCCGGCATGAGATCAAATGGCAAAATCGGCTGCTTAGGATCGCGGGGCTTCCTTGCGCGGCTGCGAAGCGGCGCTTCGGAATTGCCCAGCAGCGGTTGCGTCTTCTTTCCCGGCGGCTTGGTCATCTCGATAGTGCATCAGACTGAATCTGAAGAGTCGAGTCCTAGTCGAGTGATCGCGAAGATCACTGACTTGACGCACGGGTACGAATGCCAACGGAGACTGATCAAGACCGGCACCTGGTGCCGAACGCGATCCATACGGCCTTTGCGAGAGCGTGAGATTGCTGTCGCGCCGGGGATCAGCCGACCTGCTCGACCGCCAGCGTCCCTCCGGGAAGCGGCCTGATCAGAGATCTGGCGGAAACGGTCGGATCAAGCCAGTCGGCCCAGGCGCTGCGCTCCAAAATGATAATCTGGCGATCATGGTATGGCGCGATGTCCGGTCCAGGTTCCATCGTCAGCATTGTGAAAGCTTGCCCAACCTCCGGCGTCTCGCGCCAGATGCCGGCGATGCAGAAGATCGGCTCGTCCTTCTTGGTGAACAGCCACTTGTCCTTGCGCTTCTTTTTCGGATCCTTGGGGTCGGTGAACTCGTAAAACCCATCGGCAACGATCAGGCAGCGACTGGAATTGAACTCCCGGCCCTCCGACCGGAAATTATAGACCGGGCGCTTGTTCGGTCCGGGCCAGCTCCAGCGCCGCTGCACGAGTTCAGCCTCATCGAGGACGCCGTCGATCGTTCTGACGATGGGGCCGATATCGGTGATCTTGATGTCCTCGCGCGCTTCGAGGTTTGGCGTGCCCTCACCGAAACGGATCTTGATCTTGAGGTCGGCGAAGTCCTCGATGATCGAGGCGACATCCACCCTCAGCCGATAATCATTGCACATAGATCCTCCTCTTCGCCGTAAGCAGGGTCAAGTCGCCACCGAGCCGATTCAGGTGCAATAGATGCTCGGATTGCACGCGCTCCAGGAGAACGAGGAGCTCTTCAGCTTCCGTTGTAGGCAGCTTGAGACCGGCCAGTCTTTTGATGAGTGCTGCTTGCCGTGCGAGGATGGTTGCCCCATCTCGAACGTGCCTTAGGACCATCTGAAACTCGGTCTCATTTATACGCATCCTGGCAGATTAGCACCTTTCCATCATCCGTCACACGACAGGAGGACGGGGAGTTCGTTGCCGTGGCGGGGCGTTCCTGATATGTTCTTGTCATGATGAGCGCGAAGGTTTTCCAGTCCGACGCCCCGCTCGATGAGCGCCGCGTCATCATAAGGCGCCATGACGGCGATGTGGAGATGGTCGAGCTGCCGTGGGGGCTGCGTCCACGCGACGGCAGTGCGCGCGCCGTGAACGTCGTCCGGTCGGAGGGACGGACCTTTCCGACCCACCGCTGTCTGGTGCCGGCTTCGGAGTTTCGCCATAGGAGTTTCAGCTTCTCGCTCGCCAATGGCGACTGGTTCTACTTCGCGGGGATCTGGCGGCCGGCGACCGACGATTGGCCGGAGGCCTATGCCATTCTGACGATCGAGGCGAATGCCGATATCGCCCCGTACCACGACCGCCAAATGGCGGTGCTGACAAGGGATCAACGGATGGCCTGGCTTGACGGACTGGTACCCGAAGACGAAATCCTGCGACCGCTGCCGGCAGGAACGTTTCGGGTCTAACGCCATGGAGCCGCTCCTGCCCAGACAATGCTGGCAGTCTAAATCGCGAGCCGCAGCTGCGGCTCCATCCCAGAGGCCAGCCGCCCCAATGAGGACAGTGAGACACCGAGCAGGCGTATGCCTTTGCGTGGCGGGAAGATCGGCGCCAGAAGCAGGCCGACCACCTCCTCGAGATCGCTGATCGCCGGCAGAGGTGTTGCAACCGTTTTGCTGCGCGTGATCTGACTGAAATCGGCATATTTGACCTTGAGCGTCACCGTCTTGGCGCCGATCCCGTTGGCCTCGCAGTATGCCCACACCTTCCCGATCAGCGGCTGAAGCCCTTCGCGAGCTTGTTCGTAGGAGTGGATGTCCTCAGCGAACGTGTCTTCCGCGCCGATGGATTTCCGCACGCGGTCTGGCTTCACCTGGCGACTGTCGATACCGCGGGCAATTCCTAAGAAATATGGTCCCGACTTCCCGAAGTGGGCGACCAGAAACTCGAGTGTTTTCTCCTTGAGATCGGCGCCCGTCTCTATCCCCAGCCGATGCATCTTTTCGGCCGTTGCCGGGCCTACGCCGTGAAACTTCTTGACGGGGAGGGCCTCAACGAAGGCCGGCCCGTTCTTCGGCGTAATGACGGCCTGCCCATTGGGCTTGTTCAGGTCGGATGCCATCTTGGCGAGGAACTTGTTGTAGGAAATCCCGGCCGACGCATTGAGGCCGGTGACCTGTTTGATCTTCGCGCGGATCTCCGCCGCAATCTCGGTGGCGATCTCCATGCCCTTCAGGTTCTCGGTGACGTCGAGGTAGGCTTCGTCGAGCGAGAGCGGTTCGATCATGGCTGTGTACTCGGCGAAGATCGCGCGGATCTGCAACGAGACGGTCTTGTAGACGTCGAAGCGCGGTCTGACGAAGATGAGGTCAGGACATTTTCGTTTTGCGGTGACCGACGGCATTGCCGAATGAACGCCGAACTTGCGTGCCTCGTAGCTGGCCGCCGCCACGACACCACGGGCGGCAGGATAGCCGACCGCAACGGGCAAGCCCCGCAGATCGGGATTGTCGCGCTGCTCGACCGACGCATAAAAGGCATCCATGTCGATGTGGACGATCTTGCGCGGACGCTCGGTACCTTCATCGTTTGTCATGGCCTAGCTTCCATCAGGACCCTATCCATCACTCAGAGATGGAAGTGCGCGCCGCATTTGTCACCCTCCCGCGTCTGCATGCGCCAGCAGCCCATCGCGAGGCGCCGGCGGATCACCGCGAAGCTCACACGGCGCCAAACGCTTTCACCAGGAGCTGGCGCTCAAGTGTGCACTGACGATCGCATGGGCGACAGATGAATTCGCGACCGGCTCCCGATGATCCTTCAGTCTCGGACCCAGTGCGTTCACAAGCCGACGTCGCCGCATGCGGAAAAATTCCTATTCCGGCCATCGAATTGAATCCGTTCGGTGAATCGTTCGATTGGCATGCTCGCTCAACCTTGCCGCGCCACATGCGCATTGACTCGTTTTCGCTTTGAGAACAAATACAGAACATATGTCTGTTTCTCAAGCCGAAAACGGGTTGCCGTAAAGGAGATCATGACCGCCGCCGCCGCCACTTCGAATGCTGTCCTCGACGAGTTGCGCGAGAAAATCGCCAATTTGGAAGGGGGCGGCTTGCGCAATCGGAGCGTTTTGCCTTTCGGCGTCCGGGAGATCGACGCGCAACTGCCGGGAGGGGGGCTGGCCCTGGGGGCGCTGCACGAGGTAGCCGGTGGTGGAAATGGCGCGATTGATGGGGCGGCTGCCGCCCTCTTCGTCGGCGGCATCGCGGCGCGCACGACCGGCAAGGTGGTCTGGTGCCTGACGCGTTTCGATCTCTTCTTCCCTGCCTTCGCCCAGGTCGGTCTGCATCCGGATCGCGTCATCTTCGTCGAGTGCGACAGGGAAGAGACGGTGCTGGCAAGCTTCGAGGAGGCCTTGCGTTATGGTGGTCTCGGCGCCGTCGTTGCCGAACTGGTGCGCCTGCCAATGACGGCCTCGCGCCGGCTGCAGCTTGCGGCGGAAAAGTCGGGGACGTTGGGCCTGGTCATCCGCCGCTGGCGACGCCAGACGGAAGCCTCCGACTTCGGTATGCCGACGGCCGCGGCAACCCGCTGGCGGATCTCGGTGCTGCCGTCCGAGCCGCTTGCCGTGCCGGGTGTCGGTCGGGCGCGATGGCTGGCGGAGCTGATGCGGGTCAGGGCAGGCGAGGGAGGCGAATTCATTATCGGAGGATGTGATGGCCAGGGTCGTATCTGTCTTTCTTCCGACGCTGCCGACCGACCGGATCAGGCGCGCCGATCCTTCGCTGTCTCCTGACACGCCCCTGGTGGTGATCGCCAGGAGTGGCTCGAAGCGATGGATTGCCGCGGCCGATCAGGCAGCGACAAAACTCGGCCTGCGGGTCGGCATGCCGGCCGCCAAGGCGCAGGCGCTGGTCCAGGGTTTGGTGATGATCGACGCCGATCCGGCGGCCGACCTCGCCGCACTCGAGCGGCTGACGCTCTGGGCCTTGTCGCAATACTCCCCCGTCGTCGCCACGGATCCGCCGGATGGTATCGTCATGGACACGGAAGGCGCCGATCATCTTCAGGGGGGCGAGGAGCTCATGCTTTCAGGCCTCGTCAATCGCTTCCGCGGCCGAGGTCTCGGCGCCCGTGCGGCCATCGCCGACACCTGGGGTGCCGCTCACGCACTTGCTCGTGCCATCGACCGCGAGACAGTCATCGTTGCGCGCGGCGAAACCGACAAGGCCGTGAACCGATTACCGCTGTCGTCGCTGCGATTGCCGGCCGAAACCGTTGCAAGCCTTCGGACCCTTGGTTTCGCCACCGTCGGCGACTTGGCTGGCACGCCGCGAGCGCCGCTGACCCTGCGGTTCGGGCCGGAAGTCGGGCGGCGTCTCGACCAGATGCTCGGGAAGATCGCCGAGCCGATCGATCCAATCCGACCGGCGGATCTCGTCGAGGTGCACAGGTCCTTTGCCGAACCGATCGGCGCACCGGAGACTATCGAGAAATACGTCAGCCGTCTGGTGCGCCAGCTCTGTCTGGAGCTCGAGAAGCGCGGGCTTGGCGTGCGGCGCGCCGACCTTATCGTCCACCGCGTCGACAACACTATCCAGGCACTGAGGGCCGGGACGGCCAAGCCTGTCCGCGACATCGCCTGGCTGACGAAACTGTTCAGGGATCGCATCGAGAAGATCGAGCCCGGCTTCGGGATCGAGAAGCTCAGCCTCGCTGGTACTCTTGTCGAGCCGCTTGTCGAACACCAGTCCACCTCATCGTTGATCGAAGAACAGGTTACCGATGTGACGCCGCTCATCGATGTGCTCGGCAATCGCGGTGGCCAGCGCATCTTCCGCGTCGCGCCGGTTGCAAGCGACGTCCCGGAGCGCAGCGTCGAGCGGATCGCGCCAACAGCCGACCAGGATGGGGCCACCTGGCCATTGCATTGGCCGAGGCCATCCCGGCTTTTGCCGCGCCCGGAAGCGATCGAGGTGATTGCGCTTCTGCCCGATCATCCGCCGGTCTCGTTTACCTGGCGCGGCAAGCGCCGCCGGGTGAAGCGCGCCGACGGACCGGAGCGGATCTTTGGCGAATGGTGGCAACGCAGCTCCGAATGGATCGCCGTTCGCGACTACTTTGTCGTCGAAGATGAGACCGGTGAGCGCTTCTGGGTCTTTCGATCGGGTGACGGAGTCGATGCCGAGACCGGATCGCACAAATGGTTCCTGCACGGGGTGTTTGGCTGATGCGCTACGCCGAACTGCAGGTCACCACGCATTTCTCGTTCCTGAGGGGCGCAAGCTCCGCGGAGGAACTGTTCGCCACGGCAAAGCTCATGGGCATCGAAGCGCTCGGCATTATCGACCGCAACAGTCTGGCCGGTATCGTTCGTGCGCTCGAGGCGTCGCGCGCCACCGGCTTGCGGCTTGTCGTCGGCTGCCGGCTTGATCTGGCTGATGGCATGTCGATCCTCGCCTACC
>Ga0207426_1002693_pt1 | contig 10845 bp, 12 predicted proteins | sample AraplaMF_Cvi_mMS_FD_184265 | JGI IMG/M metagenome (GOLD analysis project Ga0207426, IMG submission 184265) | Arabidopsis root microbial communities from the University of North Carolina, USA - plate scrape MF_Cvi_mMS (SPAdes) (version 2) | ecosystem: Host-associated > Plants > Roots > Endosphere...
TCGTCGGCGGCTCGCATACGATGGCCCACAGTTTCGACGATGCGCCGGATGCCGTCCAGGGGGAACTCATGACCGGCCTCGACGCGTTGCTCGAGGACGATCACGTTTAATGTCGGCGACGTCGGCCGCTTCCATTATCTCTGGAAGCGGCAGGCGGATGCCGGCGAGGAGAGCAGCCGCAAGGCTCGTCCGGTCTGCTTCGTCGTGCGCACACCCGCCGTACCGGGCGCCGTTTTCTTGTTCGCCATTACCTCGCAGGTCCCGCCTGAGGATCGTCTACTTCCGTCGATCAGCCAGATCGAATGCCGCCGCGCCGGCCTTAATTTTCCGTGCTGGATCTTCTAGATGAATATAACCGTGTCGAGCTCGACAAGGCTTTCGACTTCGAAACGAGCAGCTCACTTGGCAGCTTCAGCCCGGCCTTCCTGAAAAAGATCGCCGGCATCGTCAAGCAAGCGGCGGTAAGCCGCAGGCTGGCGGCAGTGAACCGTTCCTAGCCGGCGGAACCGCCGGGTCTTCCGGCAACCCGACCGATCTCATCCGCCGCGCCCTGAATTTCAATGTCGTAGATCGCACGGGCGTTAGGACGGGCCATGGAGGTGCTTCGATTGCAAGGATATTCCGAAAACACCGTCCGGATCCGCGCCCGCCCCTTAGAGCCATTGTCCGACCCTCCCCAAGCAACGGCTCGGCCACCGCGGTCTCGATGCGGCTTGTCTGACCGGAAGCCGCCTCGCGCGCTCGGCTCGATCGTCTTCCCGCAACGGCCTGCTCGTTTTCTTCCCCTGGCCACGCCCACCCCACTTGACCGGTCATGTGGGGACCCCGGATCTGCGGCCATTCCTCGCGACACAAGAAAGCCTCGGCCAAAGGCCGTCCTCCACTTCGTTGCGGCCCCAAGGGGTGCGGTCCGATCGTTTCCGGTCTCATCGACAGCCATCGAGACCGCGATGGGCGCGGCCCGAGCAACTGAAAAGGATCACGAAAATGGCAACCATCGGCTCTTTCACCGCTTCCGAAAACGGCTTCTCCGGCACTATCAAGACGCTCAACCTCAACGTCAAGGCCAAGATCATCCGCGTCGAACGCTCGTCCGACGACGCACCGGACTTCAGGGTCCTGGCGGGCAATGTCGAATTCGGCGCCGGCTGGCAGAAGCAGGCCCGCGAAACCGAGCGCGACTACATCTCGGTCAAGCTCGACGACCCGAGCTTCCCCGCCCCGATCTACGCGACGCTGACCGAAGTCCAGGGGCAGGAAGGCCTGCAGCTTATCTGGTCGCGTAGCACGCGTCGCTGACGACTTGACCCGAAAGCCCCGCTCGCTCCGAGCGGGGCTTTCGTCATGTCACTTGTTGAGCGCGTCCTTCAACGCCTTGGCCGGCGTAAAGGCCAGCTTCTTGGCCGCGGCAACCTTGATCGTTGCACCGGTCGCCGGATTGCGCGCTTCACGCTCTGGCGTATCCTTCACCTTGAATTTCCCGAAGCCGGGCAACGACGTCTCGTTGCCGGCAATCGCAGCTTCGGTGATCGAAGCGATCACTGCTTCAACGATAGCTTTTCCCTGCGCCTTTGTAAGGCTGTGTTCGGTCGCGATCTTGTCGGCGATTTCGTTGGTCGTAGTCATTTTTATCTCCGCATCATTCCAGATGCAGAATCCCTGTCATTTCCGACCCGAGCTGTCATCGACCCGACGCGGCAAATGGCGCCGAAAGCCCCCGATCTCCACAGTTATTCACATGGTCGAGGTCTCAAATGACCCGAAGACGGGCATCGAGCCCGTCCTCGTGTTCGGGTGCGATACGGAGAGGAAATGTCTGCTCAGTCGGTCCGAGGATGTCATGGGGGCGTGGCGGCCTCAAGGACGAGCGGTGCCCCCAATTTTGCCTCCGCTCCGGTTCCCTGCACTCCGACAAAATCGGCACCCCCACTCGCCGCCGCTGGCGGTCGCGTTCCGCGATCCCTGACCCCGCCACGCCCCCATGACCGCGCGCGTCGTCTTTCACAAACGTCAAGGAGACGACGACGATGCTTCTGGAACAACACATCGAAGAGCTGCGGGCCGAATTGCGAAATGCCGTCTACCCCGGCGAACGCCGCGAAATCGAGGTCGAGCTGGAACTCGCCTGCGCCGAGTTGGCGGTGATCACGGCCGAACAGGAGGGTGTAATCGACGCCGAGCCGCCCTTCTGAGGCGGCTATTGCCATGTCGACTGGTCTAATGCGCCGGATCGACCAGCGCTTCACGCCTGAAGCTTCGCTTGGCCGCCTTCCGCCATCGCTTAGGAAATCGCCTCTTGCGAGCAAAGCGGTCTCGGGCCGTAGCCGCGCCCCCGCTTCTGACGCAGGAGTTGGAGGAAGAGCCCGACCGCTTCCTCCTCCCTCTTAAAATGATGGATCAGTCTTTGGCCCCTGGCACCAATGCGGCCCCATCGGCGGATGAGGCAAGCTTCGCCGAACAGGTTGGGCTCAATCGACATGGCATAGTAGCGGGCCATGTTCTTGCTGGCGTCGGTGCGTTCGACATAAAGCTGGTAGGGCTGCGCGATCATGAAATACAGAATCGGACAGGTATGGCCTTGCGTCCAACGACATATTTGAATCGGTCGCTGTCGATTGATTCACGGCGATGATGGGTTTGTTGCGCAGTACGGGCGAGCCGCCTGCGGCGGACGGTGCTATTCGCTGTCGCTCACCGAACCCCTGACGGGTTTCGTCCCATTCGGGTGACGCCCCCTCTCGCGGCTACCGTGGCAGGGGATAGACTGCATGGCCGGCTGAACGCCGGATACGGACACGGCGCCATGGGCGCCGTGGTTTATCTCTCTGACGTCCCATTGTGCACCTGCCACTCCGGCGTCAAGGACAGCGCGGCCCCTCCAATTTTCAGCCGCCGTCCCTTCCCGCCATCGCCAGAAAATCGGTTCCTCTGCTTGCCGCTGTGGCGGCCGCGTTCCGCGGTCCCTGACCCCTCGTGGCTACGGTGCGGCCCCCTTTCGTCAGAACGAAAGGAGAGACTGATATGTCCAATGACTGGTACTACGTCCATCAACTCGCAGTGCTCGCGGGTTTCAGGCTTATCGTCCTTGCAAATCGCGTTGGTTGCGAGAACGAATTCTTGCTGGAGCTGCACGACAAGCTCGCCGAGGGGCTGGCATGCGCAATTGCGCGGCTGCGATCCATCATCGCGCTGGAGCGCCAGCTCGCCAGCGATCCGGACGAGGAAGGGCTCGCCGCGTTCCAGCTTCGGGGAGAAGAGGAATGCTTCGCGCGGTTCACGATCCACGCTGCTTGACGACCTCGAAATCGACCACGCCACGTATGGGTACCGTATCAACAATAGCGGATGGCACTATGCGCTGTCAGCCGATTGCGACAGCATCGAAGTCACCTATCCAAGGCTTGTCGCCCTCGCCAACGACGAACTGGGCACACTTGTACCGATCATCCGCGATATCTCCCAACAGACGGGCATAGCGATCAGCGCAGTGCGTGTCGTCTACGATTGACGCGCTGGCGAGAGACGTGCTTGGCGTCTCTCGCCATCTTCCGCTTCCTTGACTGCTTGTCGGCATCGAGCCGGCGCGCGGTCTTGAGGGGAGAGACTTGCCACCTCTCTCCCCTCAAGCACCCCTCTCCCTGCGGTGCGGGCGGACACCCGCCCGGCGTTTCGGGCCGGTAGACGGACGCTGCCGCGACTTCCTCAAACAGGACGGAGAGGAGTATTACCTTGTGCTGCGCCCTCCTGCTTGGGGCATCCGCTACAGGTAATACTCCTCTCCTGCGGTGCGCTCGCCGTCTCATCGTTCGCATGTCATCGATGCCCGTTCCCTTCGGTAACGCACATCCCGACAGCTCACGACGACGGCGCGCTTCAGCATCTCTAACCAACTGCCCTGTCCACCGTGCTGTTCCTCCGGCGCGGATCCCAGGGTCTGGGCCTGTGATCGCTGTTGCTTAGTCTGACGACTCGCAACAGCATTGGCGCCTCGGGCACGGCGTCCAGGGCAGTTGGTTAGAGATGGCAGGATAGGCTATTGGTATACCAATAGCCGTTTCGCCCGAGGGACGAGTCGCCTCCAGAGGCGAGCGAAGGGTTTCCCGGTCTTTCATTTTTCGGACGTAACAAGGCCATGAGGGAGAGGCGTCGGGTCGGCAAAATGGGGGAGGCTCCGGAGCGGATTCTTTTGGGCAGGCAGCCTTCGGCCACCGTGAAATGCAGCAGCATCTCGGCGGTCAGGCTGTTACGCCAATCAGCGAATGGGCGAACGCGCAGATCGGTGGTTCGCCGATTTAACGGTCTTGCGAATATGCGAATAGGCGACTGCGCATTTGCGTGGATGGGTGCGTTGCCGTCTGAGCTCATCGGTAGATCGGCGAATGAGTGAAGCAGTGATTGAGCCGTTGGGCGAAACGGCAGATCGGCGAAGCAGCAAATCCGTGACACGGTGAGACACCGACCCGGCGAATGGGTGTTCAGGCAATCCCGTTAATCGGTGCACGGGTGATTGAACGGAGCACTTCATGGGTGATTGCGTGGACGCGCGATTGGGCGGGTCAGCGAACAGCTCATTTTGGGAACCAGCTCTTGAGCGATCCGGCACTTGGGTGATTGAGTGATACACGCGTCTGGCGAAACGGTGAAAGCGTGTCCAGGCGGTCTCCGCCTTGCGGGCAAGCCCTCAAACGGCAATTCTATGATCGCAATCGTAGTTGCTGCCGTTACCGCAACAAGCGGGACGGCGACAATGCCTCTTTCGCAAACGTTCGCGTTAGCTGAGCAACGTGATCAACGTAACGTCTTCATACCTGCGGAGTCCGACCTATCCGAATCCCTCGTCTTTTCCCGCTTGAGCAAGCCATCTGCTGCTGGTAAATTATACCGGAGTATAAGATATTCACCCGAAGCAAGCTGCGGGCCGGGGCGGTACTCCGTCGTTCAAGAAGGTTTGACTCTGATACACAATCGATCCCTCCTGACGAAGGAATGGTACAAGGTGCCATTCTCAGCGGACTGCCCCGGCTGTGGTGCACAGACGCGTTCTGCCGCTATCGTGGTTGGTCCTTCTAGCCTTGTCGGGGAGGGAGGCTCCGTCCCGGAAAGTGAACTACTGGCGAAGCCTCGAAAGCCACTTCGCGTGTACGCATTCGTCGAGGCACTGGGCGGTCAGACCGAACATGTCGAACGATCCGTCGTCAACCGCTTCCATAGCACCTTCGCCTTTCTGGACGGCCAACTGACATCGATCTGTGAACACTGCGCGGAAAATCTTCCACCCGCAGCAATCCGCTCCGCTGTCATGAACGTCTTTGTTCGGCTTGGCCGAAAGCGCCTTCTGGTGAACGAGCGCTTGATGCTTTTTGCCTCTGACGTGGTGCTGACGGAATTTCGTGGGGAGACTTCGATAGAGGAGAGCGCGATGCGCGATCCGGATTATGCCCTCCTGCTCGTCTGCGACACGGAAAGCGCAATCGGCGAAACCGGCATGATCGAGCTGTGGCACAGCATCGCGCGTGACGACTACGCGATGGTGATCAAAGGCCACGATGGCCGCGAGATGTTGCGGGACGCGTTCAACAGTGACCTTAAGGACGTCGTGAGGACCATTTCCGATCTCGGACTGGTGCTCACCCAGCTTCACATCGCTCAGGCATCGTCGCCCTATTGCGCTCTCGCCCGCGATCTTTTCCTCGAAGCCCTCGAGCATTCCGGTTACCGGCAGGTAAGCTAGAAAGCGATATTATGCGTTTTTTCACGAAGCTCTTCGGATCTCTGGCCACGATGATGGTGCTGGCCGGCTGTGGTCATCAGGTCGAGCGGCCGCGACCACAGCCGCCCGCGCCGTTTGCGTATCTCAGCCTCACGGCTTGCGAAGCCTATCGGGACAACATCGTCGAATGCCAACTTGAATACGGCACTGACTTCGGACGTCACCGTCTTGGGCCTGTCCAAGACGGTGGTTTGTCGATCGACCATTATGGTGGGCGCTACCAGGTCGAGTCCTGTTATCCGGTGGAGAGGATACAGAAGGAGTTGCCTAATTTCGTGTGCCGAATCTCTGTCACGACTTCGGGCGCCGACGCCGGTTCTGTGTTGGTAAAGGGCGGCACCGCCGTCCGTCTTGCTCGCGTTTTGGGAGACCGTGAACAGCTTCGGTATCGCTGGACCCCGGATAAATGGTCACGGCTAAACGACTGAATCCCTTGAGGAAGCTCTCGTCATCACGCATCGCGGCGTCGCATTAATTATACTCCAGTTAAACTTTAGGGTTGATTTCCACAGCTTAATGCGGTTCAAAATATTATACCGCAGTATAATTTAGCAATGGTTCAGCTATGGATTGCGTCCCGCTTTCGCCTGTGATCAGACCGCACAAGATATCCTCGCGGAGCGTGCTATTGCTCGCCGGAACGTCGGCTTTTCTCCTGACCGGTTTCGCCTCCAGCCCAGATGACAGCGGCGGTCGCATCGTCTCGGGAAAGTCGACGCACTTCGGGCACGTTGCCAACCGGATGGAGCTGAAGGCGGACGAGGTGGCGACCGTGCCGTCAGATCGGGGGCCCACCGCCTCTGCTGATTCGACGCGGGATATCCCAACGATCGATTCTGCCAGCTTCAACGATCGGTTTAGTGGGCCGGTCATTGATGCGTTTCGGATCAGCGCTCGCCCGTCGGAGTTCACCGCGGGGTTTAGTGACAGTGCCGGGCGATCACCAGGATCAGCGGCTGTGAGCACGAATGACCGGCGGGGACGCGCTGTGCATTCGCTGGTCAGCGTCTACTCGTTTGACCAGGCAATAGCCGTTCCCGAGCTTTCCGAGCCGGCAACCGCATCTCACATCAATGTCAGCGAGCCGGCAACACGGGCTCGACCGGATCTGTTATCCGGCGTCCCCACGGACTATGCCAAACTTGCATTGAAGGTTGCCGGGAAGGAGGAGGTGGATCCGAACTGGGTTCTTTCGGTCATGCGGGCCGAGAATGCCGGGTTCGATCCACAGCTGGTGAGCTCCGCGGGCGCCATCGGTTTGATGCAAGTCATGCCACGGATTGGAGAAGCTTTCGGTGCGACCGATCTAGCGGATCCGGAACAGAACATCCGGACCGGCACGCGATTTCTTCGTGTCTTGATCGCCAAGTACAAAAATCCTGTGCTGGTTGCCGCCGCTTATAATGCTGGCGAGCCCAATGTCGACCTTCGCCATTCAATGCCGCTGATCCGCGAGACCGCGGATTATGTCACCGGTGTCGTCGGATACTATACGGGCACGGCCACGCCGGCGGTCCCGCCGACAGGTCCGACCTCGGCGCCCCGTCGCACCGGGCGGGCCGACCGGGCCAAATCCCCCATGCTTGTTTTCTCAGCCGCAACACCGTCCCCACCAGAGGTCCGTCCTCAGCGTGATGAGGCGCGGAAGGATACCGGCGGGCCGGTCAAAATCGTCAAGGAAGAGGTGTCTCAATGAATCCCATCGCGTTTGCAGTCCAGACAGCCGTTCTCTATGGCAGCGTTGCCTGGTCCTCAATGGCCCGAAGGAAATGGGTCGGTAATGCGGCCATCGTGCTTGCGGCGAGCCTGATCCTACTCGTCAGCCAGTACGAGCCGGCGGCGGCGCAGAACCTCGATGCGCTGCAAAACGCCGCTGACCGGCTCGTGCAGTTTTTTACCGGCCCGTTCGGCCGATCCGTCGGAGCGATCGCCTTCATCGGCATGTTTCTCGCCGCAGCCTTCGGCTACTGGTCCTGGGGAGCACTGCTTCGGGTTGGGGGGAGCCTTGCCGGCATGTTTGCCGCAGCCGAGCTCGTCGACTTCCTCGCTGGTAGCGGATCTTGATCATGGCGGGAGCAGGCAACACCGCCGATGGTGGCGACGAATATATCGAATCCCATCCGGTTATATTGGCTCTGACGCGGCCGCCGACGGTGATGGGAATTCCGTACACTTACTTCCTGGCGGAATGCTTTGTTTCGCTGATTGTCTTCATGATCCTGGGATCCATCCTGTGGTTCCCGGTCTCCTTCGTGGTCCTCCACAGCATTCTCTACGTGCTCACCGTCAAGCTCGACCTCTGGTTTTTTGAAATCGTCGGGCGCCTCAGCATGTGCGGTGTCAACCCTTTTGGCCGGAAACTCGGTGGCGGCGTCAGAACCTACGGGGTGTAAGCGATGAACACGATGGCGAGATCGCTGAAAGGCAATCTGTCGAAGGGTTGGGAGATCTTTGCGGACCGCAATGTCGCGACGCATGTTCCTTTCTACGTCCCGATCGAAAACGGCATCATTCGCCTGAAGAACGACTGCCTTGTCTCGACCCTGAAGCTCACCGGCTTTTCTTTCGAGACCGCCGATATCGAAACGATCAATATGTTGCAGCGGCAGCGCAACGCCGCCTTCCGTGCGATCTCCTCCATCGGCAGCTTTGCTCTTTATACCCATGTGATCAGACGCAAGGTTGCGCCGTCGCTGCCGTCAGCCTTCGCTGATCCCTTTATGGATCGTCTCGATCACGTCTATCAGTCGAGCATCTCGAAGAACGAGATGTTCGTGAACGACACTTATGTTTCTCTGGTCGTGCGCCCTATGTTCCGCAAGGGATCCGCGCTCTCCCGCCTCATGGGCGCCGGCGGCACGATCGTGCGCAAGGAACAGTTCCGCGCGATGCGCGACAAGCTGGTCGAGGCAACACGAGCGCTGGAGAAGTCGCTTTCTGTCTATGGGCCGAAGGTCCTTCGCGACGTACAACGCGTACAGGTCGACGTCGGCGACAACAGGACGATCTTCCGCGACGTGCTGGAAGACATGGTCGTCGAGGAGACCGCACGCAAAGCCTGGTTTTCCGAACAATGTGAGTTCTTCTCTACACTGCTGAACGGCGGACGCGTCCGGCCGATCCGTCTTGGGAACATCCCGATCGACGAGATGCTGCCGGCCCGCAGGACATCGATTGGCAACCGGATCATCCACCTGCAGGGCGACATACCGGATGATGACCGCTACGCGGCGATGGTCTCCTTGAAGGAGTATCCGCCGGAGACCGGCGCCGGCATGCTTGACTATATTCTCAAGCTGCCATTCGAGCTGGTGCTGACCCAGTCGATGTCCTTTGTCGACGATATGGCGGCGCGCAGCCGGATCGAACGGCTGGACCGGCAGATGTCGAAGGCCGACGAAGGCGGATCGAGTGTCCAGGCCAACCTCGATATTGCCCGGGACGAACTAGCCCGCAAGCGGGTCGCCTTCACGGAACATCATCTCACTGTAATGCCGGTCGCCAAAACCACCGCCCAGCTTGACGATGCGGTCGCCTTGATCGGCAACCAACTTGGCGCGCTCGGCGCCTCCTATGTCCGCGAAGACCTGAATGCGGAGCCGGCCTACTGGGCGCAACTGCCGGGCAATCAGGCCTATATCGCCCGGCGTGCCTTGATCTCCACGCTGAACTGCGCTGGGTTGAGCAGCTTTCACGCCTATCCCTATGGCAAGCCGGACGGCAACCATTGGGGACCGGCGATCACGATTTTCGAGACGACCTCAGGCACGCCCTTCTTCTTCAACTTCCACCAGGGCGACGTTGGGCACACGACCGTCTTCGGCCCGACCGGGTCCGGCAAGACCGTGATCATGGCCTTCCTTATCCTGCAAGCCTATCGAGTCAGTCCGCGGCTGAAGACCATCGTCTTCGACAAGGACCGTGGTCTCGACATCATGGTACGGGCAGCGGGCGGAACCTACATGTCGCTTGAGCCCGGCCAGCCGTCGGGATGGAATCCACTATTGCTGGACGACACCGAGGAAAATCGCGTTTTCCTCTATGGGCTCCTGAGCTTCATGCTGAAGCCTTCCAAGGAAGGCGAAAGCCTGACGCCTCAGGAAGAGGCGATCATCCGTAACGCGATCAAGTCCGTCCTCAAGACGAAGGACAGGTCTTATCGCCGTCTTTCGTCGCTGCGGGCGCTGCTCGCAGGCAGCGAGCGAACTGAGGGAAGCCTGATTGCCCGCCTCGACAAATGGGTCGACAAGGGACCCTACGCTTGGCTCTTTGACAACGCGACCGATGATCTCGATATCTCGCGACCGATGATCGGGTTCGACATGACGTCTATCCTCGATGATCCAACGGTGCGCACCGCAGCCCTTCTCTACATGTTCCATCGGCTGGATGCGATCTACGACGGTAAGGCGCCGATCATCAATCTGATGGACGAAGCCTGGAAGCTGCTCGACGACGACGAGTTCAAGCGCACCATGAAGGACTATTTCAAGACGATCCGAAAACGAAATGGTCTTGTCATCTTTGGTACGCAATCGGCCGACGATGTAGTGCGCTCGAGCGTCAGCCGCACGATCATCGAACAGACATCGACCAATATCTTCTTTGCCAATCCGAAAGCTGACGAAAGCTCCTACATGGAGCATTTCGGCTTGTCGCGAGCAGAATTCGACTGGGTGAAGAACGGCGATCCGAGTTCGCGTTTCATGCTGATCAAGCAGGCCAAGAGCAGCGTCATCGCGCGCGTCGACATGTCCCACATGCCGGAGTTCATCAAGGTGCTGTCTGGCCGTGAGGAGACGGTGCGCGAGGTCGAGATGCTGCTCGACGAGTACGGCGACGATCCTAAGAACTGGCTCTCGAAATTCTGCGACTGGAATGGCGTGACGGTCGATGAAGAACGCAAAGCACCTTAAGGGAGCCGCGGCCGGCGCTCTGGCCCTCGCTCTCATCTTTCCCGTCAGCACGGGCTACGCGCAGGTGCCGGTCCTCGACAACGCCCGCGAGAAGATCCAGCAGGCCACCCTGAACTGGTATCAGTCCTATCAGGCCGATACCCGGAAGGTCAAAGGCAC
>Ga0207426_1002695_pt1 | contig 10842 bp, 6 predicted proteins | sample AraplaMF_Cvi_mMS_FD_184265 | JGI IMG/M metagenome (GOLD analysis project Ga0207426, IMG submission 184265) | Arabidopsis root microbial communities from the University of North Carolina, USA - plate scrape MF_Cvi_mMS (SPAdes) (version 2) | ecosystem: Host-associated > Plants > Roots > Endosphere ...
GAACGGCGACATCGTGGCCGCCATGCTGGACGGCGAGGCCACCGTCAAGCGCTTCAAGCGCGAGGACGGCCATGTGTGGCTGCTGCCGCACAACTCCGCTTACCAGCCGATCCCCGGCGACGAGGCGACCATTCTCGGCAAGGTGGTGGCGGTGCTGCGCCGCGTCTGACCCACCCCTCACCACCGAGCCCCGGAACCACTGCGCCGGTTCCGGGGCTTGGTCTTGCCCGTCCCGGCGGCTTGCCGTGCCCGCTGTGCCGCTGCACCGCGACCGCCCCCGCGCAGGGGCGGCGAGGACCGCGCCGGGTCTGCCCACCGGGTGGTCACGGGGCAGACCTGCGCGCTACGGCGTCTCCGCCGACGGCTCCGCGGTTTCCGGGGCCGACGCCGCCTTTGCCGCCGCATCGATGGCGGCGAGGGAGCGGCGGACCTGGTTGCGGTCGGTGGTGTACCAGAACTCGGGCATCGACTTGCGGAGGAACGAGCCGTAACGGGCCCGCTCCACACGGGGGTCGAGGACGGCCACCACGCCGCGGTCGCCGGTCGCGCGGACCAGACGGCCGGCGCCCTGGGCCATCAGCAGCGCGGCGTGGGTGGCGGCGACCGCCATGAAGCCATTGCCGCCGGCCTCCTCCACGGCCTTCTGCCGGGCGCTCATCAGCGGGTCGTCCGGGCGCGGGAACGGCACCCGGTCCATGACCACCAGCTGGCAGTTCGCCCCCGGGACATCGACGCCCTGCCACAGGGACAGCGTGCCGAACAGGCAGGTACGGGCGTCGGCGGCGAAGGACCGGATCAGTTCGCCGAGGGTCTCCTCGCCCTGGAGCAGGATCGGCACGTCCAGCCGGCCGCGCAGCTCCTCGGCCGCGGCCTGGGCGGCGCGCATGGAGGAGAAGAGGCCGAGGGTGCGGCCGCCGGCGGCCTCGATCAGCTCGGCGAGTTCGTCGAGCATGTCGGTGCGGCTGCCCTCGCGGCCCGGCTGGGCGAGGTGCTTGGCGACGTAGAGGATGCCCTGCTTCGAGTAGTCGAAGGGGGAGCCGACGTCCAGGCCCTTCCAGGGCGGGACGTCCTCGCCCTCGGTGCCCTCGGGGGCCAGGCCCAGCGAGGCCGCGACGCCGTTGAAGTCGCCGCCCAGCTTGAGGGTGGCGGAGGTGAGGGTCACCGAACGGTCGTCGAAGAGCTTCTCCCGCAGCAGGCCCGAGACGGACAGCGGGGCCACCCGGAGGGACGCGCCGAAGCGGTCGTGGCGTTCGTACCAGACCACGTCGTACTCGGAACCGTTGGCGATCCGCTCGGCGACGGCATGGACGTTCTCCACCGCGGCGAGGGCCTGCTTGCGGACGGCGTCCTCGTCCTGGACCGACTTGTCGCGGGTCGAACCGAGCGCCGAGACGACCGTACGGGCCGCGTCCCGCAGCGCCATCAGGCAGTAGCCGAGGTCCTCGGGGATCTCTTCGAGGCGGCCGGGCAGGGCCAGCTCCATGAGGCGCTCGAAGGTCTCCGACGCGGTCTGGAGCTGGTCGGCGGCCTTTTCGTTGACGAGTTTGGCGGCCCGGCGGACGGCGCGGTTGACCTGGCCGGGGGTGAGCTCGCCGGTGGCGACGCCGGTGACCCGGGAGACCAGCTCATGTGCCTCGTCGATGATCAGGACCTCGTGCTGGGGGAGGACCGGGGCGCCCTCGATCGCGTCGATGGCGAGCAGCGCGTGGTTGGTGACGACGACATCGGCGAGCTTGGCGCGCTCCCGGGCGGCCTCGGCGAAGCACTCCGCCCCGTAGGCGCACTTCGAGGCGCCCAGGCACTCCCGGGAGGAGACCGAGACCTGGCCCCAGGCACGGTCGGAGACACCGGGGGTCAGCGCGTCGCGGTCGCCGGTCTCGGTCTCGTCCGCCCAGTCGCGCAGCCGCAGCAGGTCCTTGCCGAGCTTGCTGGTCGGCGTCGCCTGCTCGAAGACGTCGAAGAGCCCGTCCTCCTCTTCCTGGGGAACGCCCTCATGGAGGCGGTGCAGGCACAGGTAGTTGGAGCGGCCCTTGAGCATGGCGAACTCGGGGCGGCGGCGCAGCAGCGGATGCAGCGCCTCGACCGTGCGCGGAAGATCGCGCTCGACGAGCTGGCGCTGCAGCGCCAGGGTGGCCGTGGCGACCACGACTCTCTCGCCGTGCGCGAGCGCCGGCACCAGGTAGCCGAGGGACTTTCCGGTGCCGGTGCCGGCCTGCACCAGCAGATGGGACTGTTCGTCCACGGCCTCGGCGACGGCCTCGGCCATCGCCACCTGGCCGGGGCGCTCGGTGCCGCCGACGGCGGTGACGGCGGCATGGAGCAGATCGGGGAGAGAGGGCTTTGTCATAGCGCTGCAAGCCTACGCGGGACCACTGACAGCCGGGTCCGGTCACGGGTGGTGGAGCGGATTGGGGACCGTGCCGTGCACGGCCGCGTGCGGGCGGTCGCGGCGGTCCCGGTAACCGTCCACATGCAGACGGTTGCGGTTCAGGCACAGCCGCTCGATGCGCGGGGTGAGCAGGTCGAAGGTCTCGTACCGCTCCTTGAGGGCGGGGAAGCGCTCGTGGTGGCGCAGGATCTCGGCCCGTACGAGGGACCAGAACGCCGTCTCGGGGACGTCCAGTTGGTCCGCGCACAGCGGCGCGAGGTAGCGGAAGACGCCGACGAACAGCCCCGAGTGGATGAACTGGGTGAGGAAGGAGGGCGGTTCGGTCAGCAGCACCGCCCGTACGTCGTCCGGCATGGAGTCGTGTTCGGGGAGCGGCCGGGAGCTGGTGTTGACGTCGTCGACGAAGTCCTTGACCGCGAGGCGGGTGGGGACGTCGTGCTCGTCGAAGACCACGATGGCGTTCTCGCCGTGCGGGGAGAAGACCGTGCCGTACTGGTAGAGGAAGTGCAGCAGGGGCGGCAGCAGGGCGGCGAACAGCCGTGCCAGCCAGTCGCGGGGGGCCAGCCCCGAGCGGCGCACCAGCTCCGTGGTCAAGGCGCGCCCCTGGGGGTCGGTCTGCAGCAGCGCGGCCAGCGTACGGGCGCGTTCACCGGGGTCCAGGTGCCCGCTGAGCGGCTCGCGCCAGATGCAGCCGAGCAGCTCCTTGAACTGGTACGGGACGCCGGGAAGCCGGTCGTAGAGGGGGTGCTCGACGGTGACCGAGGCGGTCTCGCCGAGGAGGATCACCCGGGTCTCGTCGCGCAGGTAGGGGTCGGCGTCGCGCAGGCCGTGCACCCAGCGGGTGACGGCGGGGGCGGCAAGGGTGCGCTCGGTGGGCAGTCCGCGCCAGACGAGGGTGTTGAGGATGGACAGCGGCAGTTTGACCGTACGGGCCCGTGGGCGGCTGATGTTGAGGAAGGTACGGATCGACTGCTGCGGCAGGCGGAGGTCGTTGTCAGTGGGCAGCGCGATGATGGATCTGTCGGCGAGCTGCGGGGCGAAGAGCGGGGCGATGGTCTCGTCCCACTGCCAGGGATGGACGGGGAGGTAGAGGTAGTCGGCGGGGTCCAGGCCCTCGCCGGTGAGGGTGCGGGCGAAGGTGTGCCGGGTGGCGGGGTCGAGCTCCTCGCCGTAGAGACGGTCGGGGGTGGCCAGCGTGGGGATACCGCGGTAGTGGGCGATGCTGTGGTGGGCGGCGAGCCAGGGCAGGCGCTGGGGGGTGCGGGCCTCCGGGGCCCAGGTCGCCGCGTCGCGGGCGGAGAACCCGAGCCGGCCCTTGTTCGCGACGAGCCAGGGGTGGCCGGTCTGGTGGCCTTCGAGGGTGGCGTAGTCCAGGTCGGCGAGCTCGGCGGCGCTGAGGGCCGTGGCGTCGAGCCGGGTGTCGGCGGCGAGGGTGGCGGTCAGCTCGCGGATGAGGTGGCCGGTGGTGTCGCCGGACAGCCCCAGCACGGTGTCGTGCGCGTGGGTCAGGAAGCGGAAGAGGTCGGCGTCCGGGGTCAGCGAATCGGGGTCGACGCGCCAGTGGCCGTAGGCACCGCGGCGGGCGCGGAAGCGGTAGACGAGGCCGTCGGTGACCGGCAGCCGGTATCGCGGGGTGCCGTCGGGCGCGGTGCCGTCGGGCTCGGGGGTGAGGACTTCCTCGTACGCGAACTCCGCCAGGGTCTTGGCGAACAGTCGGCGCGCGGCGTGCTGCCAGGCGCTGTGCGAAGGCTGGGGCTCAGGCGACAAGGCGGGCTCCTCGAAGCGGGAACGCCCCGGCACGTACGGGGGACAACCGGGGCAGCGGGGGTGGACGGCGGACCGGGGCGGGACCGACGACGGACGGCGCCGGGGTCAGAGCAGGTGGCGGTGGGCGCGGTCGCGGACCATCAACGCCGCGCGTTTGCCGGGCAGTTCGATCTCGTCGCCGTAGCGGAATCCCGCACTCAGGAAGGCGGCGACGGAGGCGGTGTTGCGCAGATCCGGCTCGGCGAGGACGCGCGCGCACCGCGGCCGGTGGTCGAGTACGAGGTCCGCGGTGGCACGCAGCAGCATGCCGCCCAGCCCGCGTCCCCGGTCGCCGGCACCGCCGATGAGCAGGTGGACACCGGTGTCCTGGGGCCGGGCCGGGTAGTAGCGGGCGAGGGGGTCCAGATCGGCGCGGTAGATCTCCCAGTAGCTCATCGGGACCCCGGCCAGCACCCCCAGGCAGGGCACGCTGCGGCCGTCGCCGTCGAGCTGGGCGCGCAGGTGGGCGGCGGTGGTCTCCGGCGGGCCCGCCAGCTCCCAGAAGGCCGCCACGGCCGGATCGTTCATCCAGCCGGCGATCCGGTCGAGATCGCGGGCGGGCCGGACGGGGACGAGCTCGAACGGCCCGGCGGGGGTGTCGGCAGCTCCCCAGCCCGCCAGGTTGTCGAGCAGCGGGCCGGCGTCCGGGACCCTCGGGGACCCCGGCCCGCGCCCCTCTGCGAACAGCGCGCTGAATTCGGGCGGGAGTTGCAGGTCGAGGGTGTCTTCGGAGCTGGAGCCGAGGCCGGAATCGGTGGGTGGCACGGCGACACTCTCCTCTCGTGGCCGCGTGCCGCGTGGCCTGGTGGGTCGCGGGGCGCCGGCGCCGGGGGGCGGAAGGCTGCTGTCGGAGGCTGCGGTGGGCGGCTACGGGGCGAGGGGGTTGGGGAGGGTGACGTACACGGACTGGGTCTCGACCGGGCCGACGAGTTCGTCCAGGCCGTGCAGCCGGGTCGCCAGGTTGGCCTTGCAGCGCAGCGTGCGGGCGGCGAGCAACTGCTCGGGGAGCGGCGAGCGGTGCGCCCGGGGGGCCGCCGCGGCATCGGCGAGGAACCGCCGGAAGGCGGCGAGGAGGATCTCCTCCCGGGCCAGGCGCTGGGAGCCGAAGGCGCCGATGAGGCCGAGGACGTTGTTGATGCCGAGGTAGTAGGCGAAGCGTTCGTCGGTGACGTCGTCGGCGACGAAGCTGTCGCTGTCCGCGCCGATACCGGGCAGCCGCCGCTCCAGTTCGGCGCGGCGGGAGGTGCGGAAGTAATAGCCCTGGTTGTCGCGGTAGCGGCCGCCGACCGGCCAGCCGTCGGGGTCCAGCAGCACCACGGTGTTCTGCTGGTGGGCTTCGAGCACGACGCCGGCCGTGCCGTCGAGCCACAGCACGGGCCGCACGACCGCTTCCAGATAGCGCAGGAACCACTCGGTGGCCACCGCCTCCAAGGGGCGGCCGGTGCGGGCGGCGAGCGTGGCGACGAGGTCCCCGAGCCGGGAGCGCACGCCCGAACGGCCGGGCCAGGGCCGCAGGGAGGTGAGGCCGGCGATGCACACGGCGTCGTCGGTGGTGCTGAAGGGGTTGTGGCGGATGACGACGTCCAGGCCCTGGACGGGAGCGCCGTCGGGGCCGTCGACGGCGAGGTAGGCGGGGTCGCGCACGATGTCGAAGCCGGGGTGGACGGTCTGCCACTGCTCGGCGAGGCCGGTGCGCAGCAGCCGGTGCACCTCCACTCCGCGGGCCAGTTCCTTGCGGAGGTTCTCCCGGCGGGAGTTGGTGATGCGCAGTCCGAGGGAGAGCTTCAGCATGGCGACCGCGTCGGGGCGGTAGACCGTGCGGACCGAGGAGGTGGGGTGCCAGCGCGGGCCGTGGACCCCGAGGTCGTGCAGCAGACCGGCCTCGCGGAGGGCGGCGACGTCGGGGCGGTCGGCGAGTTCCCTGGCCTGCCAGGGGTGCAGCGGCAGCGGCACGGTGCCGGCGGGGAGCCGCAGGCCGTCCCCCGCGAGCTCCCTGGCCAGCTGCTCGGCCGGTACGGGCTTGCCGCGTTCGGTCCAGGCGGAGTCGGCAGCCAGGACGGAGCGGTGCACGGCCGTCCAGTGCAGCGGGAAGGCGCCGCGGAGTTCGGGCGAATAGGCCCGGGTCTCGGCTTCGGACAGGCCCTCGCGGCTCTTGGGGGTGGGGTGCAGCGGGTGGCCGAGGAGAAGGGACTGTTCGGCTTCGAGGAAGAGGGCGCCGTGGTCGTCGGCGGGCCGGGCGCGCCGGTCGGTGAGGAAGACGGCGACATTGCGCACGGAGTTGGCCACCCGGCCGATGAGTTCGGCGCCGTCGCCGTCCTGGGCCTGCTGCCCTGCGTCGTCCGGGGCCGGTCGCTCGTCGGTGTCGGCGACCCGGTGTTCGCCACCGTCGGAGGCCCGGCGGTCGCCGTATGCGGCTTCCCGGCGCAGCAGCGCGGCGAGGGTGACGGCGTCCAGCGGGGCGGCGCCGGGCGGGGCGCCGTCGAGGGTGGGAGCGCCCAGGCGGTGCCAGCCCGTGGGCGACCAGTAGCGGACGGGGATGCGCAGGGCGCCCGCGGCGGCGCGCAGGGGGAGGTGCAGCCCGCCCTCGGCCGGGCGGAGGGTGCCGCTCTCCCGGATCCAGCAGCGCAGCAGATGCTCGATGCCCGCGGCGTCGGCGGCGACCGCGGGGTCGGGGTGGTCGAGGGGGTCTCGGTCACCCGTCCGGAGGCAGTCGTACGGGCCGGGGGCGCCGTGGGGGACGGCCGGGTCCGGGGTCTCGTGGGTGTGGCAGGTGTCGCCGGGGGCGCGCCGCTGCTGGCGCGGGACGGACTCGATGGTGCCCGCGCCCTGGTGGGCGGGGGCGCGCTCGGCGGGCTGGCCGCCGTCGGGGCCGGGGCGTTCGTTCATGGGGTGGTGCCTCGCAGTGTCGTGGGGGACGAGCCCGTCGGCCCGGGGGTGGTGCGGACCGCCGCCGTGATGGCGTCGGCGAGGCGGTCGAGGATGGCGTCCGCCTGTTCGTCGGTGATGGTGAGGGGCGGCAGCAGCCGGACGACGGCGGAGTGCCTGCCGCCCAGTTCGACGATCAGGCCGCGGTCCAGGCAGGCGTGCTGGACGGCGGCGGCGAGCTGGGGGTCGGCCCGGCGGGCGCCGGTGGCGTCGGGGCCGGCGGTGCGGTCGACGAGTTCGACGCCGAGCATGAGCCCGCGGCCGCGTACGTCGCCGATGCAGTCGTGGGCGGCGGCGAGGGAGGTGAGGCGGTCGAGCATCCGGGCGCCGAGCTCTCCGGCACGGCGGTCGAGGCCGTTGGCGCGGACGTAGGCGAGGGTGGCCGCGCCGGCGGCCATGGCGAGCTGGTTGCCGCGGAAGGTGCCCGCGTGCGCGCCGGGCTGCCAGGCGTCGAGCTCCTCGCGGTAGACGATCACGGCGAGCGGCAGGCTGCCGCCGATCGCCTTCGACAGCACGAGCACATCGGGCACGATGCCGCTGTGGTCCACCGCCCAGAAGGCGCCGGTGCGGCCGACACCGGTCTGTACCTCGTCGACGATCAGCGGGATCTGCCGGGCGGCGGTGATCTCCCGCATCCGCCGCAGCCAGCTGTCCGGCGCGGGGATCACGCCGCCCTCGCCCTGGACCGGCTCCAGGATCATCCCGGCCGGATGGGACACCCCGCTCTTGTGGTCGTCGAGGAGGCTCTGGGTCCAGCGCGCGGCGAGTTCGGCGCCGCGCTCGCCGCCGGTCTGGAAGGGGCAGCGGTAGTCGTAGGGGTAGGGCAGCCGGACCACGCTGGTGTGCTGCGCTCCCCCGGAGGCGGCGAGCGCTTCCGCGGTCATGCCGTGGTAGGCGCCGGAGAAGGCCATCAGGCCGTCCCGGCCGGTCGCGGTGCGGACGAGTTTGAAGGCGGCCTCGACGGCGTCCGTGCCGGCCGGGCCGCAGAACTGGATGCGCCCCTTTTCGGCCAACTCCCCCGGCAGGGTGGCGAAGAGCTCGGTGGTGAAGGCGTCCTTGACGGGGGTGGCCAGGTCGAGGACGTGCAGCGGCGCGCCGGAGTCGAGGACCGTCCGGATCGCTTCGAGGACCACCGGGTGGTTGTGGCCGAGCGCCAGGGTGCCGGCGCCGGAGAGGCAGTCGAGGTAGCGCCTGCCGTCGGCGCCCTCGATCGTCAGCCCGCGGGCGCGCACCGGGACGATGGGCAGCGAGCGCGCGTAGGTACGGGCAGCGGACTCGCGCAGGGACTGCCGCCGCAGGATCCCCTCATGGGCCGGCGGCGCGGCCGCCGGCACGGTTTCGGTCAACGCCACGGGAGTTGTGCCCTCCTGCTGGTGAGCTGCTGAATGCCGCGCGGGCTGGGGGCAGCCCGGGGCCGTCCCCCGTACGTACCAACGACGGCGGCGACCCGGGATCACGGCTGTGGGCAAGATCCTTGATGGCCCGGAACCGGGGACCCGAGTACCGCCGTCCCCATCGTCACCGGCATAGTGGGGTGTTGCGCCGAGATCTTGAGGTTCATGACAAAGAACAGACCGGCGCAACACCGCACAAGCCGCACCGGCTCAGTCGATTCACCAGGGGGAGCTCACCCATGCGATCCATACGTCGGCCAGTCCTGGCCGCCGCCGCCCTCACCGCCGTCGTGGCACTCACCGCCACCGGCTGCGGGCCCGAGAGCGACAACGCGGACGCGAAGCCCAGCCAGTCCGCGGCCCAGGACACCACGGGCGGGGGCGGCTTCCAGATTCCGCAGGACATCCAGGACAAGCTCAAGGAACACGGCTTCGACCTGGACAAGTGGAAGAACGGCGAGTGGAAGAACTGGAACCGGGACAAGTGGCTCCGGGAAGCCGGTGAGTTCATCAACCCGATCATCAAGGACTTCTGGGACAAGGACAAGATCGACAAGGTCAAGCCGCCCCAGGACCCCAGCAAGCCCGAGGACATCTCCGAGGACCAGGGGAAGACCGACCCCGAGCCCGCCGCCGTCCCGGCCCAGGCCGTCAAGACCCCGTACACCTCGACCGCCCCCGGCGTGGGTCTGCTGCTGTTCAGCACCCCCGAGGGCGGGTCGCGCTGCTCGGCCACCGTCGTCAAGGACCCGGCGCACCCCGGTAAGTCCAACCTCGTGTGGACCGCGGCGCACTGTGTGCACGCCGGCAAGAACGGCGGTTGGTACCGCAACATGATGTTCGTGCCGAACTTCAACAAGACCGGCGGCACCGAGGGCCAGTTGAAGGGCAAGCCGTACGAGGAGCGTGTCCCCTCCGGCAAGTGGTGGGCGGACGACATGGCGACGTCCCAGCAGTGGATCAAGGCCGGCGGCGCGGTTCCCGGTGTGCCGATGGCGCCGTACGACTTCGCGCTGATGCATGTGAAGCCCGAGGAGAGCACGGGCGGCAAGTCGCTGGAGGAGGTCGCCGGCGGTGCGTACGACGTCGACTTCAACGCCCCCGCGATGGCCAAGATCCCGAGCCTGACCGCGCAGGGCTACCCGGCCGAGGCGCCGTTCGACGGTGCGGCGCAGCAGCAGTGCACCGACAAGCCGACCCGTCTGTCGATGGACGCCAAGAAGCCGACCATGTACCGGATCGGCTGCACCATGACCGGTGGCTCCTCCGGCGGACCCTGGTTCATGAAGGGCTCCGACGGCAAGCCGGTGCTGATCTCCAACATGTCGATGGGGCCGCGTCCGGCCCGCTGGTCCGCCGGCCCCCACCTGGGCCCCGAGGCCAAGAGCATGTTCGACACCATGAGCAAGAAGTGGGCGAACAAGCAGTAGACGCGTGAGGCGGGCGGCGCCGGGACGGTGCCGCCCACCCCGCGCACACGAGCATGACGAAGGCCCGCCCCCGGGAAACCGGAGGCGGGCCTTCGTGCCGTTCGGTGCCGCGCGGCCGCTACGCCGCGGGGACGAAGCGCTGGAGTTCGGCGGCCAGCTCCTCGTGGACCCGCGCCTTGAGGACGGTGCCGTCCGCGGTGTGCTCCTCGGAGATGACCTCGCCCTCGGCGTGCGCCCGCGAGACCAGGGCGCCGTGGGTGTACGGCACCAGCACCTCGATCTCGACCCGCGGCCGGGGAAGCTCCTCGTCCAGCAGGGCCAGCAGTTCGTCCATGCCCTGGCCGGTCCGGGCCGACACCGCGAGGGCGTGCTTCTCCTGGCGCAGCAGTCGCTGCAGCACCAGCGGATCGGCCGCGTCGGCCTTGTTGACGACCACGATCTCGGGCACGTCCGTCGCGCCCACGTCGCGGATGACCTCGCGTACGGCGGCGAGCTGCTCCTCGGGCACCGGATGCGAGCCGTCGACCACGTGCAGGATGAGATCGGACTCGCCGACCTCCTCCATCGTGGAGCGGAACGCCTCGACGAGGTGGTGCGGGAGGTGGCGGACGAAGCCGACGGTGTCGGCGAGGGTGTAGAGCCGTCCGCTGGGCGTCTCGGCCCGCCGGACGGTCGGGTCCAGGGTGGCGAACAGCGCGTTCTCCACCAGCACACCGGCACCGGTGAGGCGGTTGAGCAGGGAGGACTTGCCGGCGTTGGTGTAACCGGCGATGGCGACCGAGGGGACCTTGTGGCGCCGGCGCTCCTGGCGCTTGATGTCCCGGCCGGTCTTCATCTCCGCGATCTCCCGGCGCATCTTCGCCATCTTCTCGCGGATCCGCCGCCGGTCCGTCTCGAT
>Ga0207426_1002698_pt1 | contig 10827 bp, 9 predicted proteins | sample AraplaMF_Cvi_mMS_FD_184265 | JGI IMG/M metagenome (GOLD analysis project Ga0207426, IMG submission 184265) | Arabidopsis root microbial communities from the University of North Carolina, USA - plate scrape MF_Cvi_mMS (SPAdes) (version 2) | ecosystem: Host-associated > Plants > Roots > Endosphere ...
CGGCAGCTCCACATCGATCACGGTCGGGCCCCCGGCGGGGCTGGTCACTTCCACGGTCCCGTCGAGCGCCGCGACCCGGCGCCGGATGCCGAGCAGCCCACTGCCGCCCGAGGCCCCCGGAGAGCGGGTCTCCGCGCCACCGCGCCCCTCGTCACGTACCGACAGCGTCAACCGGCCGGGCCCGCGGGCCAGTTCCACCCGGGCCCGGTCCGACCCGCTGTGTTTGGCGGCGTTGGTCAGGGCCTCGGCGACGACGAAGTACGCGGCCGCCTCGACCGCGGCCGGTGCGCGCGGGCCCTCCGCCAGCCCGTCCTCGCACACCGCCACCTCCAGACCGCTGCTCGCCGCGAGCGCCCGCACCGCTCCCACCAGGCCCCGGTCGGTGAGGATCGGCGGATGGATGCCGCGGACGACCTGACGCAGCTCGGTGAGGGCCTCTTCGGCCTGGTTCTGTGCGTCGTCGAGGAGCGTGCGGGCCGCCTCGGGGTCCTTGTCGTAGGCCCGCCGGGCCAGCCCCACCCGCATCGAGAGCGCCACCAGCCTGGCCTGGGTGCCGTCGTGCAGATCCCGCTCGATACGCCGCAGTTCGGCGCCGTGCGCGGCGACGGCACCGGCCCGGGTCACGGTCAGCTCCTCGACCCGCTCGGCGAGCCGGGCCCGGTGCGCGCTGTCCGGCGAGGGCCGCAGCAGCGCATGCGACCAGGCCGCGTCGAGGTCGGCGAGGCGCCCGATCAGCGGCAGGACGACGGCCCGGTGCCGCAGCAGCCCGCACCACACCCCGTCGACGAGCAACCCGACGGCCCACAGCGGCAGCGCGAGATACGCCAGCAGCCAGCCGTAGCCGAAGTGGGCGGCGAGCCAGCGCAGATCCCGGTAGGTGCCCGGGTCCGTGAGGGCGGTACGCACCCGCGCCAACAGGCCACCGGTGAGCGGCAGATACGCCTCCGGCACCGGCACCCCCGTCCAGGCCGCCACCCGCCGTCGCTTGAACCCGGCCATCCGGCGCAGCAGCAGAACCGTCTCGGGCAGCACGCCCGCGCCGACCACGACGACCGTCACCACGGCGGTGAACAACAGCAGCCCGAGGAAGAGATACGACAGCAGCGCCAGCCCGCCCGCCGTCATCAGCTGAGCCGTGGCCCGCCCCGCCCGCCGCACCGTCTCCCCCATGGGCTCAGGCTAAGGGACCGTCACCGGGGGCGCGGGCGGGTGCGCTCCCCGGCCGGGGTGTAGCGCGCTACACCCCGCATTCGGGAGGGCGCTCCCTCGAACCGGCGGTCAGCGGCGGGCAATCTGGGCGCAGCGATACCCGCCTCGGCCCGGTGCGGCGGGTGACCCTCCGGAAGGAAGAACTCCCATGAAGGCCCTGCTCTGGTGCGTGCTCGTGCTCGCCCTCCTCTTCAATGTCGCCACCAGCTTCGCCTTCGACGGGGTGCAGCAGGTGCTGGTCAGCGTCGGCAGCGGGGTCGTGGTGATCGGGTCGGCGGTGGGGCTGTTCCTGATGCGCACGAAGCGGTCCTGATGCGCACCAAGCGGTGCTGAGGCGGGCGGTTCGGTGTTGAGGTGGGCGGTTCGGTGCTGCGACGGGCCTTGTGGTCCTGAGACGGGCCGCGAGTTTTCTTGTGGCGGGCGCCGCCGGTCAGTGCCGATCAGCCGGAACGAGACATGGAGCGAGACCTGAAGCGGGAACCCGAGCGAGACCCGGAGCGCCACCGTCGCCGACGCGAACAGTCCGGGCGGCAGTCAGGCGCTCAGTGCGACAGGAACTGCTGGCACTGGTACGGCCCGGCGCGCTCCCCGCCGATCACGATGGTCACCTGGACCTTGTCCGGGCGGGTGCCGTGGAGGAGGACCTCGGCACGGGCGAAGGTGCAGACCAACTGGCCGGTGCTCTGGTCCTGGGGGGCGTCGGCGGTGGAGTGCGGAATGCTGATGGTGACACTGCCGTCGTGGGAGGTGACGCGGAGCCACTTTTCGGGGGCGACGAGATTGGCCAGGCCGTTGAACTGCTCTTCCCGGGTCGGCCCGTCGAGCAGCAGTCGGTAGGCGGCGTTGAAATCCCTGACCTTTTTGCCGGGCCGGGACACCCCCCGCAGTCCGCTGTCGGAAGCGAAGTAGATCCGCATGTCCTTCGAGATCCCGGAGGGCGCGGTGCCGCCGGCCGTGACGCCGGTGGGGCGGATACCGCAGCCCGTGGCGACGAGGGCGAGCACACAGCAGGTGAGGGCGGTGCGGGGACGCGTCATGAGGCGGATTCCGTACGGAGGGGCATCTGGAGGGTGAAGACGGCGCCGACGCCCGGCGCCGGGGGCGCGAGTTCGATGGTGCCACCGTGCAGGCGGGCGTTCTCCAGGGCGATGGCCATGCCCAGGCCGCTGCCCTCGGAGCGGCTGCGGGCACTGTCGGCCTTGTAGAAGCGGTCGAAGACATGGCGGGCGACTTCGGGAGTCATCCCCGGGCCGTGGTCGGCGACCGTGACGGTGAGTCGGTCGTCCGCCGCCCGTACGGTGACCGTCACCGGTGGCGCACCGTGCCGTAGGGCGTTGCCGACGAGATTGGCGACGATCACGTCGAGCCGGCGGCGGTCGAGCCGGGCCCGTATGCCCGGCGGGAGATCGGCTTCGACCCGGTCGGTCCAGCCGCGTGCGGCGAGCGTGGCGCGCACCGCCTCGGCCATGTCCACCGAGTGCACCGTGAGCGCCACGGCGCGGGCATCGAAGCGGGATATCTCGATGAGGTCGTCGACGAGCCGGGTCAGCTTGGCGGTTTCGGCGCTGACCGTGCGGGCCGCGTGTGCGGTGTCGGGGGTGAGCTGGTCGGCGTCCTCCTCCAGGACGCTGGAGACGATGGTCATGGCCGCGAGCGGGGTGCGCAGCTCATGGGAGACATCGGCGACGAAACGGCGGGCCAGGGCCTCCTGGGCGCGCAGTTCGCTGACGCTGTCCTCCAGCGCGCCCGCCGTTTCGTTGAAGGTGTGGGCGAGTTCGGCCAGTTCGTCGCGGCCCCTCTCCTCGACCCGGATGCTCAGCTCGCCGGTGGCCAGCCGGCGGGTGGCCCGCGCCAGTTTGCGTACCGGGCGCAGCACCGTACGGGCCGCGAGGAGCGCCAGGACGGCGGCCAGCAGCACCACGGGCAACAGACCGCGCTGCACACTGCGCACCAACTCGGCGGTGTCGCGCTCCTCGTCCGCCAAGGAGACCACCGCGAATATCTCGACCCCGGAGGGCTGCCCGGAGCTGCGGTCACGGCCCGCGGAGTCCAGAAGGACCGGGGCACCCAGGGCCAGCCAGGGCTTCCCGCCGTGCTCGACCCGCTGGAGCGAGACCTGGGTGCGGGTGCGCACGGTCGCGCGCAGCTCGGCGGTGATCCGGCTGCGGTCCGCGGACGGGTCGGAGGAGGCGGTGTAGTCGCGGTACTGGGCGACGACCAGCGCGCCCCGCAGGCCGGACGAGACGTCGGTGGCGAACCGGGCCATGGAGCGGGGATCGGTCGGGACATCGAGATCCGCCGCAAGGCTGTCGACGCGGTTGCGGAAGTCCTCGACGGCGGCGTTCTGCGCCCGCTTGAGGACCGCGTCGCGCGATTCCCGGTACGCCAGTGCGGTGGCGGTGACCGAGCTGATCAGGGCGACCACGACGACGGTGATGATCAGCCGGCCACGGAGCCCGTCGAGACGCGGCAGCCGTATACGGGCCCGCAGTCCGGCCTTCGCGGCCAACGGCGGAGCGGACTTCGCCGTGGTCCCTTCCGCGCTCTCTTCCGTGCTCTCTTCCGTGCTGCTCATGGCGCGCTCACAGCGGCCCGAAGCGATAGCCGAAGCCACGCACCGTCTGGATGTAGCGCGGCTTGGCGGGGAGGTCCTCCAGCTTGGCGCGCAGCCGTCCGACCGCCGCGTCCACCAGCCGGGAGTCGCCCAGGAAGTCGTGCTCCCAGACGAGTTCGAGGAGCTGCTCCCGGCTGAAGACCCGGCCGGGGGCGGCCGACAGCTCCAGCAGCAGCCGTAGTTCGGTGGGCGGGAGGGGGATGGCGGTGCCGCGCTTGGTGACGGTCAGACCGGCCCGGTCGATGACGAGTCCGGCGAAGTCGTCGCTGTCCGTACGCGTCACCGGTCCGGCCCGGCGCAGGGCCGCCCGGATACGGGCCTCCAGCACCCGGCCGGTGATCGGCTTGACCACATAGTCGTCGGCGCCCGCCTCCAGCCCGCTGACCACGTCCAGATCGTCACCGCGGGAGGTGAGCATGATGATCGGCAGCTGGCCCCGGCCGCGGATGCGGCGGCAGACCTCGAAGCCGTCGATACCGGGCAGCATCAGGTCGACCACCGCGATCTCGATGCCGCCGCCGCCCGGGCGGGACAGCAGCTCCATGCCTGCCTCGCCGGAGGCGACGGCGTCGACCTCGTGGCCGTGCCGGCGCAGCACCAGCTCCATTCCGTCCCGGACGGACGTGTCGTCCTCGATCAACAGCACATGCGGCATGCCGACGATTATGGGCGAGGGTTTGTGCAGCTCAGGAGTTATCCACAGGGCGAGAATGCGGACCGGCGGCATTGTTACGTTCTCATCATGCGGCCATGGAGCGGCCACCAATTCCGGCCCTGAGATTGGCGGCATGACGCAGAAGACTTGCTCCCGCTTGCGCTCCCGCTCCGGCTCCCGTGGCGCGCGCCTCGCGCTGCTGATCGCCGTACCCGCTCTCGCTCTGACCACGGCCTGCGGCGGCGCTGCCGAGTCGTCCGACGGCGGGGTCGCCTCCGTCAGCAACGCGCCCTCCACCGACCGCACCAAGGACAGCGCCGACTCGTCCCAGGCCGGTCCGGCCAAGGGCAAGAGCGCCTTCTACGACGCACAGATGAAGTTCGTCCAGTGCATGCGCGAGAAGATCACCAAGGACTACCCCGACCCCAAGCTGAGCGGCTATCTCGACTGGACGAAGATCAACAAACTCCAGGACGAGATGGGCAACGACGTCGCCAAGGCCGGCCGGGGCGGTGCTTGCAAGAACGAGATGCAGAAGGCCATGAGTCTGGAGCCGCCCCGCGACACGCAGAAGGACTACGAGTCGATGCTCGCGCACGCCAAGTGCATGCGCGCCCATGGCGTATCGAAGTTCACCAACCCGCAGTTGCAGGACGGCAGTGTCATCCCCGGTGGTGACCCGAACCCCACCTCGCCCGAGATCGCGCAGGACTCGCCCGCCTACAAGCAGGCCGTACAGGCATGCAAGGACAAGCTCCTCGACGGACTGGACGGCAGGCAGTGAGTTCTGCACGAAAGCGCCGCCGGGGCCTCGTCGCCCTGGCAGCCGCGGTCACCGCGACCGCGGCGACCGCCGGTGTCATGCTCCTCACCGGCCCCGGGAAGGACGCCTCGGCCGGAAAGCCGAAGGGGCCGCCCACCACGACCGAGATCACCCGGACCGACCTCGTGCAGAGCAAGACCGCCGACGGGCGGCTGGATTACGCGCAGCGCCGGGCGGTGAAGTCCCCGGTGGAGGGCACGGTCACCAAGGCCGCCGAAGCGGGGAAGACCGTGTCGCTCGGGCAGCGCCTGTACGAGCGAGACGCCCGGCCGGTGACCCTCCTCTACGGTGCGACACCGATGTTCCGCACGATGAAGGCCGGCGCCCGCGGCCCGGACGTCCTCCAACTGGAGCGCAACCTCCGCGATCTGGGCTTCGGGGCGGGCCTGTATGTGGACGTCCGCTTTGACGAGGCGACCAAGGCCGCCGTCAAGCAGTGGCAGAAGTCCCTCGACATGACCTCCAACGGCGAGGTCGGCCAGGGCGATGTCGTCTTCCAGCGCGGCCCGGTGCGGGTGGTGTCCGCCGACGCCGCCCTCGCCGACAGTGTCGGTCCGGACAGCAAGGTCCTCACCGTCGCCTCCACCAAGCCGGTCGTACGGGCCGAGCTCGACGCGGCCGACGGTGCGCTGGCAGCCAAGGGCACCAAGGTGGAGATCGCCCTGCCCAGCGGAGGCACCCGGCGCGGCAAGGTCAGCGGCGTGGCGGCCCCGGAGGACTCCGGTCCCGCCGAGGGCGGGGCCGCGGGCGGCGGGAGCCCGTCCGGGGACGGCCTCCACGTGGAGATCACGCTCGACGACGGCGCCGAGCTCCAGGAGAAGGACCGGCAGGGCACCCTCAGCGTGAAGTTCGTCAGTGAGAGTCGTAAGAACGTGCTGACGGTTCCGGTCGAGGCGGTCGTCGCGCTGCGCGAGGGCGGCTACGGGCTGGAGCTGGTCCAGGGTTCCCGGACCCGCATGGTGGCGGTCGAGACCGGTCTGACGGCCGACGGCCGGATCGAGGTCAGCGGCGCCGGCCTGGCCGAGGGCATGAAGGTCGGAGCGGCCGAGCAATGACCGAAGCAGTGATCGAACTGCGGGCGGCCACCAAGTCGTACCCGGGTGGGGTGCACGCCCTGCGGGGTGTGGACCTGCGGGTGGAGCAGGGCGAACTGACCGCCATCGTCGGCCCGTCCGGCTCCGGCAAATCCACCCTGCTCAACCTCCTGGGCACCCTCGACCGGGCCACCTCGGGCGAGGTCCGGGTGGCCGGGTACGACGTGAGCAAGCTGTCCGACGCCCAGCTCTCCGCGCTGCGCGCCCGGCACATCGGCTTCGTCTTCCAGCACTTCCACCTCGCCCCCGGCCGCAGCGCCCAGGACAACGTCGCCGACGGTCTGCTGTACGGCGGGACGGGGCTGCGGGAGCGCCGCGCGCGGGCCCGTACGGCCCTGGAGGAAGTGGGGCTCGGGCACCGTATCGACCACCTCGCCCACCAGCTCTCGGGCGGCGAGAAGCAGCGGGTGGCCATCGCCCGCGCACTGGTCGGCGACCCCGACCTGCTGCTCGCCGACGAACCGACCGGCGCGCTGGACACCGCCTCCGGCGCCATGGTCATGAACCTCATCCGCGAGCTGCACGCGGCCGGGACGACGGTCTGCGTCATCACCCACGACAACGAGATCGCCGACGCGCTGCCCCGCCGGATCCGCTTCCGCGACGGCGAGATCGTCGACGACTCCGGTGCCGCCCCGGCCGCACCCGGTTCCCCTGTGGAGCCCACCGAGGAGGTGACCCCATGAGCGGCCCCGCACTCCGCCCGGCCCGGCTCTCCCCGGCCGATGTGCTGCGGGTCGGCGCCGAGGGCCTGCGCAGCCGGCGCACCCGGGTCGTGCTGTCCGCCCTCGGCATCGCGATCGGCATCGCCACGATGGTCGCGGTCATCGGGCTGTCCACCTCCAGCCGCGCCGACCTCATGAACCGGCTCGACCGGCTCGGCACCAATCTGCTCACCGCCGAGGCGGGTGAGAACCCCATGGGCGGAACCGTCAAACTCCCCAAGAACGCGGTGTCGATGGTCGAGCGGATCGGCCCGGTCCAGCACGCCACCGCCACCGGCGCGGTCAACGCCCGGGTGCGGCGCAGCGACGCCGTGCCGGAGGAGATGGCGGCCGGCATCACCGTCCAAGCCGCCCGCACCGACCTGCTCGACGCGCTCAACGCCCGTATCGGTCAGGGCAGTTGGCTGAGCCGCGCCAGTGAGCGACTGCCCACCGTCGTGCTGGGCTCGGTCGCCGCCGACCGCCTCGGCATCTCCGGGCCCGGCGGCAAGATCCTGCTGGGCGACCGCTGGTACGTCGTCACCGGCATCCTCGCGCCCATCGAGCTGGTGCCGAATCTGGACCGTACGGCGCTGGTCGGATACCCCTCCGCCGAGCGCTACTTGGGATTCGACGGCCACCCCACCATGCTCTTCGAGCGCTCCACGGACGCCTCGGTGGAGGCGGTCCAGGGGGTGCTGGCCCGTACGGTCAACCCGGGTGACGAGGGCTCGGTGAAGGTCTCCCGTCCCTCCGACGCCCTCGCGGCCAAGGCCGCCACCGATGAGGGGCTGACGTCACTGATGCTCGGCCTGGGCGCGGTGGCGCTGCTCGTCGGCGGGGTGGGCGTGGCCAACACCATGGTGATCTCGGTGCTGGAGCGCCGTCAGGAGATCGGGCTGCGCCGTGCACTGGGCGCGACGCGCGGCTCGATCCGGATTCAATTCCTCACCGAGTCACTGCTGTTGTCGGCGCTCGGCGGCCTGGCGGGCGCGGCCCTCGGCGCCGCCGCCACGTTCGCCTTCGCCCGTGCGCAGGGGTGGACCACCGTCGTACCGCCCTGGTCCCTGGCCGGCGGTCTGGGCGCCACGCTCGTGATCGGGGTCATCGCCGGTCTCTATCCGGCCGTACGGGCCTCCCGGCTGCATCCGACGGTGGCGCTCAGCGCGACCTGACCGACGGCGACGGTGCCGGTTCAGCGGCGCTCGGGCGGGCTCCATGGGGCCGCCGCAAGGGCGCCCGGACCGGCCTCGCGCTCTCCTTTCCAACGGTATCCGGAGAGTGACGATTCGGCACGCTTTGCCATGTTTGCTAAGAATCATGGCTTATGTCTGAATTTTCACGCAAATCGCCTTGTTGGAGACAGGTGAGCGTCGTAGCTTGGGAGTTGTCGTACCGGTAACGGTTCGACCAACAAGGAACAAAATCCTAGGAGGCGAGAATGAGCTTCCGGAATGTCTTCCCTAGAAGGCGTAGGCACGACGACGATTACGACCACGACCACGGCCGCCGTCGGCGCCGCAGGAGGCGTGGACGCAGGTATCTGCGCAGGCGTCGTCACCACTGACTCGAAAACCTGAGTCCGAGGCAGGCTCGCGTACCGCGCGGGTCCGCCTCGTTGGTGTGAGGGGCCCCTTCCGGTCCCGGTCAACCGCCCGAGCAGCGACGATATGACGTAGCGACCATGCACCTTCGCAGCTCACGCCGGCGCCTGGAGCGCCGTGCAGCGTCGCCTCAACAGGGCACGGAGCCACCGTCTGTGGGACAGGGTTCGTCCGTGTCGAAGCAGGACGGTGACGCGTCCGCCCTCACTGCGGCCGCACCGCGGGCAGCGGCACAGCCGCCCCTGGAGTCCGGTGCGGACCGGGTCCTGGGGAGCGGCCTCGTGGCGGCTGCCCCGATCCGCACCAGGCGGGTGGGGTTCAAGGAATCCGTGCGGCGCTTCTGGCCGCTGACCCGGGGCGACCGGCGCTGGATCCTCCTGGTCTGTCTGAGCGCCATCCTGGCCGCGTTCGCGGAGACCGTGGCCATCCTGGTCTTCGCCGAACTCACCGACAACGCTCTTCAGAAGGGCTCGGTCAGCGCCTTCTGGGCACCGGCCGGCCTGTGGCTGGGCGTGGCCGTGGCCGGCGGGGTGGTGGGGTATCTGGGCAACTCGCTCGCCGCATGGACGGCCGAGCGCTTCGTGATGCGGCTACGGGCCCGCGTCTTCGCCCACCTCCAGAAGCTGCCGCCGCACTTCTTCCAGCGCAATCGCCGCGGTGACCTGGTCGAGCGGATGACCGGCGACGTGGACGCCATCGAAGCGCTGGTGGTCACCGGCCTGGTCCAGGCGGCCACGGCCATATTCGGCGTCATCTTCTACGCCGGTGCCGCGTTCTGGCTCCGCTGGGACATGGCCCTGGTCACCTTCGCCCTGGCCCCGCTCTTCTGGATCGCCACCCGCCGTTTCACCGGCCGGGTCAAGGAGGTCTCCCGCCGGGAGCGCGCGGCCGACGGCGCCATCACCTCGGTGGTCGAGGAAGGGCTGGTCAATGTCGTCCTGACCCAGGCCTACAACCGGCAGCACGACGAGCAGGAACGGCTCCGCCGCGAGGCCCGCAGCTGGCTGCGGGCGTCGGTGACCAGCGCCCGCCTCAACGAGCTGTACGAGCAGATCGTCGAGGTCCTCGAAACACTCTGCGTCCTGGCGATCATCGGCCTCGGCGCCTGGGAGATCTCCGCGGGGCGGATGACCCTCGGGGAGCTGCTGGCCTTCGCCGCCTTCGTCGGCTACCTCTACCCGCCGATCCGTGACCTCGGCCAGCTGGGGCTGACGGTCACCGAGGCGACCGCCGGGTCCGAGCGGCTGCTGGAGATCCTCGACGCCCGCCCCGCCGTCACCGACCCGGACCCCGCCACCGTCGTCCCGGCGCCGAGCCGCGCGGTCGGCGCGGTGGAAGCCTGCCGGGTGCACTTCCGCTATCCCGGCGGCGAGAGCGAGGTCCTCCAGGACTTCTCGTTCAGCGCGGTGCCCGGGGAGCTGGTGGTGATCACCGGGCCCAGCGGCGCCGGCAAGTCGACGCTCGCGGCCCTGCTGCTGCGGTTCTACGACCCGGACGCCGGCAGCATCCGGCTCGACGGCATCCCCGTGAACCGGATGCCGCTCGACCGGCTCCGCCGCAACATCACCCTGCTGCCCCAGGAGACCCTCGTCCTGCACGACACCGTGGAGGAGAACATCGCCTGCGGGCGGGACGACGTGACCCACGGCGATGTCGTCCGGGCCGCCCGCGCGGCCGACGCCGAGGTGTTCATCGCGGCCCTCCCCGACGGCTACGAGACCGTCATCGCGCCCGGCACCTCCCGGCTCTCCGGCGGCCAGCTCCAGCGCGTCGCCATCGCGCGGGCCATGCTGCGCGACGCCCCCGTTCTCGTCCTCGACGAGCCCACCACCGGCCTGGACGTCCTCGCCACCCAGCGCATCCTCGGGCCCCTGCGGCGCCTCGCCGAGGGCCGCACCACCATCGTGATCACGCACGACCTGGACCTCGCCACGGACGCCGACCGCATCCTGGTCCTGGACGAGGGCCGCCTGATGGAGTCGGGCACCCACACCCAACTCCTCGCCCACCACGGCCTCTACGCCACCCTGTTCCACGCCCACCCACCGCCTCACAACGGCTCCCCGCACCCCCTCGCCCACCCCTCAGGCAGTCACTGGCGGTAACCAGGAGCGGACCGCGCCC
>Ga0207426_1002701_pt1 | contig 10821 bp, 9 predicted proteins | sample AraplaMF_Cvi_mMS_FD_184265 | JGI IMG/M metagenome (GOLD analysis project Ga0207426, IMG submission 184265) | Arabidopsis root microbial communities from the University of North Carolina, USA - plate scrape MF_Cvi_mMS (SPAdes) (version 2) | ecosystem: Host-associated > Plants > Roots > Endosphere ...
CGCTGGTGGCGGCCGGGGGAGATCCCGGCGCCGCGCTCAGCATCCCCGTCGTCGAGCTGGCCGCGAACTGGCCGGCGGACGATCTGTGGCTGGCGGTCAACCCGTCCACCGAGGAGGGCCTCGCCCTACCCCCCGACCTGGTGCGGGCACTGCCCGTCTTCAGCCAGGCAGGTGCGGAGGGGGGTGGCCCGGCCGGGGAACCCGGTGGGACCCCGGGCGGATAGCGGCGGATCCGGAGCGGTCGGAGGGTTCTCCCTCACTCGGAGCGGTCGGAGGGTTTCCCGGCACCCGGACCGGTAACGGGCGTGTGGAGAACGGCCGGGTAACAGCTCTGCCAGGAGGCAGCCGCACCCCGCCAGGTGGCGCTAACCCCCGCCCCGGTGCGGGGGCCGACCGGCTGTTGGGGTGGGGGCCGGGGCAGAAGACTCGGCGGTATGACGACGAGGGTGGAAATCGAGCGTGCGGCGGCCGGTCCGGAGGGGGGCTCGGGCAGTGACTTCGCGCGGCTGTCGGGGCGCATTGTGGCGGCGGGGCTGTTGGAGCGTCGGCCCGGTTATTACGTGGTGCGGCTCGCGCTGGTGACGGTGGCGTTCGCCGGGGGGTGGGGGGCGTTCTTCGCGCTGGGGGACAGCTGGTGGCAGATGGTGGTGGCCGCGTTCCTGGCTGTGGTGTTCGCGCAGGTCGCGCTGGTCACCCATGACGTGGCACACCGGCAGGTGTTCCGGCGGCGGCGGCCGAGTGAGATCGGCGGTCTGCTGTTCGGCAACCTCGGGGTGGGGATGTCGTACGGCTGGTGGATGAACAAGCACACCCGGCATCACGCCAACCCCAACCACGAGGAGCTGGACCCGGATGTCGCGCCGGACATCCTGGTGTGGTCACGGGAGCAGGCGCGGGTCGCCAAGGGGCTGCCCCGTTTCATCGGCCGCTATCAGGCGCAGCTGTTCTTTCCGCTGCTGACGCTGGAGGGGTTCAACCTCCGGGTGTCGAGTATCCGGGCGCTGCGGTCGCCGACCATGAAGCACTGGGGCAGCGAGGCGGGGCTGCTGCTGGCGCATATCGTGCTGTATCTCGGCGCGCTGTTCCTGGTGTTGTCACCCGGTAAGGCGCTCGCCTTCCTGCTCGTCCACCAGGCGCTGTTCGGCGTCTATCTGGGGTGCACGTTCGCGCCGAATCACAAGGGGATGCCGACGCTGACGGGCGGCGCCCGGCCGGATTTTCTGCGCCGTCAGGTGCTGACATCGCGGAACATCCGGGGCGGGGCGCTGATCGACTTCCTGCTCGGCGGGCTCAATTACCAGATCGAGCATCATCTTTTCCCGAGCATGCCGACGCCGCATCTGCGTCGCGCGCAGGTCATCGTGCGGGCGTACTGCGCCGAGATCGGTGTCCCGTACCACGAGACGGGGCTGGTCAGGTCGTACGCGGAGGCGCTGCGGCACTTGCGGCGGGTGGGGGAACCGCTTCGTGGTCAGCGGGCGTAGGCGGAACCGTCGCGGCCGCCGCCTCCTCTTGGCGCGCGGTACGGCGGGCCGCCATCCAGGCGTAGACGAGGATGCCGGCGAACAGGAAGAGCACGCCCTGGTAGATCGCGGCGTAGCCGGCGCCGGCGACGAGCCAGAAGGTGAAGCCGAAGGCGGTCAGGGCGAGGGTCAGATCGCGGGCGAAGCGGGCGGGGCGGACCCGGTCGCGGCGGCCGCTGAGCAGGAAGTAGACCTGGGCGCCGGCGGCGAGGAGGTAGGGCACGGTCGCCGAGAAGGTGGTGATCAGTACCAGGATCTCGAAGACGCCGCCGGAACCGATCAGGTAGTTGAGCACCGTGAGGGCGCTGGCCAGTACGACGGCGGCCAGGACGCCGAAGGTCGGTACCCCGCGCCGCTTGGTCAGGAACGGTGCGGGGAACAGCCCGTCCTTGGCCGCGGCGTACGGGGACTGCGCGCTCATCAGGGTCCAGCCGTTGAGCGCGCCGATGATCGAGACGACGGCGGCGATCGCGACGACCGTGCCGCCCCAGTGGCCGCCGAACATCGCGTTCACCGCGTCGGAGAACGGCGCCTGGGACTTCACCAGCTTGTCGTGGGCGACGGTGCCGAAGACGGCGACGGTGCCCAGGAGGTAGACCACGGCGGAGCCGATGGTGCCGAGGACGGTGGCCCGGCCGACGTTCCGCTCCGGGTCGCGGACCTCGCCCGCGCTCATCGCGGCGGACTCCACACCGACGTAGGAGTAGAGCAGGATCGCGGCGGCCGCGGACATCCCGCCGAGCGCGCTGCCGCTGCCCTCGTGGAACGAGCCGAGGTTGGCCGGGTCGAAGAAGAACAGCCCGACGACGGCGATGAAGAGCAGCGGGATGAACTTGAGGACGGTGGAGACCGTCTGGACCAGGCCGACGTAGCGGGTGCCGGCGAAGTTGGCGATGGCCGGCAGCCAGAGCGCGCCGAGGGCGATCAGGAGGTCGGTGGTGTCGGAGGGGCGGCCCGGCAGGAGCACATGGACGTAGCCGACGATGGCGACCGCGAGGGCCGCGTTGCTGACCCAGGTCATGGTCCAGTACGACCAGGCGGAGAGGAATCCGGCGAAGTCGCCGAACGCCTCACGCGCGTAGACGTAGGGGCCGCCGGTGTCCGGGTGGCGCTCGGCGAGCCGGCCGAAGACCAGGGCGAGGGCGACGGCACCGACGGTCAGTACGCCGAAGGCGACGAGGCTGACGGTGCCGAACGGGGCCACCGATGCCGGCAGCAGAAAGATGCCGCCACCGATGATGTTGCCCATCACTAGGCAGGTGGCGGTTCCCAGACCGAAGCGGCGGGTGTGCCGGTCGTTCATGGCGTGGAGGGCCTCTCGTCGTGCGCTGTGCACCCGGGGTTACCGAGCGGAGTTCATCGTCGGCGATCGGTGGCGTCCGCCAAAATCAGCGGGATTTGTCCTGTGCGGCGGGGTCCTGGGGTGAAAAACCTTCGGGGGGACGCACCCCGTGCCGGAGTTCGTCCGCGGCGGGCCCGAGGGGCAGTTGGGGCCCGTCGGCCTCCCCCAGCCAGCGGCGCAGCACCCGGTGCACCTGTTCGGCGCCGGTCAGCGGCTCGCCGTCCGGGGCCGGCGGGGTCAGTTCGGCGGGCCACAGCAGGAAGGGGTGGCTCTGGGCGCCGCCCAGCCCGCCGTGCGAGCCGATCTGCTCCTCGAAGGCGTGTACCGCGCCGGTCGCCGGGTCGCAGGCGGAGTTGACCATGAGGTCGGCGACATGCGGGAAGCGGTCGGTACGGCGTACCGCGTCGGCCGCGCCGTCACCGAACGGTGCCAGGGGGTCGGCGCCGATGAGGTGTCCGGTGTCGAGATGGTGCTCGGCACCGGCCGGGCCGAGCACCACGGGGCCGTGCACCGCGGAGCGGACCAGCAGAAAGCCGATGCCGGGGTGGTTGGCGAGGGTGGCGAGCAGGGCGGGGTGCCGGCGGTCCAGTTCCTCGCGGGTGATCCGGCCGGGCACGTCGGGGAAGGACACCAGACCGAGGTTTCCGGAGGCCACCACGAGGGGGTGGGAGGAGCCCGGTCCGGCCGTCCGCTCCTGGTGCTGCCCCGCCGATTCCTCGGGGCGGTGCAGTGCGGCCCGTGCCGCCGCCCTGGCCTCGGCACCGCTCGGCGTACGTCCCGCGCGGCGCGGCACCGGCAGCCCGCATCCGGCGCGGACGAGATCGCCCAGGCTCAGCCCGTAGCGTTCCAGGAACGTCGGGCCGTGGCTCTGGCCGTGGTCGGAGAGCACCACGATGCGGTACGGGCGCGGTGCGTGCCGGGCGGCCCCGGCGATCAGTGCGAGGGCCCGGTCGAGGCTGCGCAGGACCTGGAGCGCGTCCGGGTGGGCGGGGCCGGAGTGGTGGGCCACCTCGTCGTAGGCGACGAGGTCGGCGTAGATGGCGGTGCGGCCGGCGAGCAGGTCGCCGATGACGGCGGCGACCACCACATCGCGTTCGACGACCGTGGCGAAGGCCCGGATGACGGGGTAGAGGCCGCCGCGTTTGACGCGCGGCCGTTCGCGGCGGAAGCGGGTGCGCAGCGACTGGACGATTTCGCGGACGATCTCGGCGACGAAGGAGACGGCGGTACGGGTCGCGTTGGCCGGGTCGGAGAAGTAGGCGAAGTAGCCGGCCCGGGAGCGGTTGTGCTTGCCGCGCCGGGCCGCCACCGACATCACCAGGGCGACCTGGTCGGCGCCGCCGCTGAAAAGGTTGCCGCGGCTGGCGCCGTCGTAGGAGAGCAGTCCGCCGTCGCCGGTGCGCGCGATGGCGCGGCGCTGGAGTGCGGCGGCGCTGCTGGGCCGGTTGCTGACGAGGACGGTGCGGGTGTCCTTCTCGTACCAGCGGAAGGCGGGCAGATCCTCGTTGCTGCCGTGCAGGAGCGCGAGCTGGCTGGCGCCGGTCTGGCTGGACCAGTCGGTGCGCCAGGGGGTGAGTCGGTGGCTGTCGCCGTTCCAGCGGGCGAGGGTCGGCATCAGCGGCCGCTCGCCCCGGACGGCCTCGCGCAGCAGGTCGTGGCCGACGCCGTCGAGCTGGAGGAAGAGTGTGCCGGGGGTGGCCGGGCCGGCCCCGGGGCGGGCCCGGCGGCCGCGGCGGCCGGCGAGCCGGACCAGCCGCCGGTGGTAGGCCTCGTCGTTGCGTACGGCGAGGAAGGCGGAGGTGGCCGAGGAGGCGGCGGACATCGCGGCCGCGACGATCACCGCGGTCTCCAGTGCGGCCTGGCCGCGCCCCTCGGGGATCAGATAGAGGGCGAGCAGCAGCAGGGAGCCGTTGAGGAAGAAGACCAGCAGTCCCAGGACGAGCGCCGGCACCAGTAGCAGGGCACGGACCAGAAGCGGCCACACCAGGGCGCTGAGCAGGCCGAACGCTCCGGCGCCCAGTGCGGCGGTGACGGCGGTGCGGGTGAAGCTGTCACCGCCCGCCGACTGGAGCCGGAAGTCGGGCAGCAGCCCGGCGAGCACGAGCAGGGTGAGGCTGGACACGAACCAGACCGCGAGCACCCGGAACAGGGCACCGCTGAGCGCTTTCCACCTCGGCATCCGCACGCCGTGCCACCTCACCCTCCGGCCCGCCCCGGCGCTACGGGCCTGCCGCCAGCATGGCACCAGGTACCGGGGGAAGGTCAGGGCCGGAGGTGCGCCCGGTCGGCCGCTCCCCCGTCGGCCACATTCCGGGCCGGAGGGTGGAGGATCGAGAGGACTGCACACGGGAAGCAGCCGGGAAGCGGACGAGAAGCAGGAGAACCGCACACGGGAAGCGAGGCGGCCGCCCGGGGAACGGGCCGGCGCGTCGGGACGGGAGGTGTTCGGTGTCGGTGGAGGTCACCTGGTGGGGGCATGCCACTGTGACGGTCGAGGACTCCGGGGTGCGGGTGCTGACGGATCCGCTGTTCGTACGGCGGCTGGCCCATCTGCGGCGCCGTCGGGGCGCGCTGCCGCCCGCCGAGGCCGCGCGGGCCGATGTCGTCCTGGTCTCGCATCTGCACGCCGATCATCTGCACCCCGCCTCGCTGGCCCGGCTCGCGCCGGGGACCCGGCTGGTGGTGCCGCGCGGGGCGACCGCCGCGGTGCCGGGGCTGCGGCGGGTGGCCGCGGCCCGGGCGCTGCGGGTCACCGAGCTGCGGGCGGGCGAGGAGTGCGCGGCCGGTGCGGTGACGGTCCGTGCGGTGTCCGCCGCGCACGACGGGCGGCGGCTGCCCTACGGACCGCGCCGGGTGCCGGCGCTCGGCTATGTCGTACGGGGCGCGGCCCGGACGTACTTCGCGGGCGACACCGGGCTGTTCGAGGAGATGGCGGCGGAGGTCGGGCCGTGCGAGGTGGCGCTGCTGCCGGTGGGCGGCTGGGGGCCGTTCCTCGGGCACGGACACCTCGACGCGCGGCGGGCGGCGCAGGCGGCGGCGCGGCTGGCACCGCGCTGCGCGGTCCCGGTGCACTACGGCACGTACTGGCCGATCGGGCTGGCCGCCGTCCGGCCGCATGAATTCCACGCCCCGGGCCAGGAGTTCGAGCGGCAGCTGGCCCGGCTGGCGCCCGAGGTGACGGTGCACCGGCTCGGGCACGGCGAGTCGGTCCGGCCGAAGGTCGTGTGATGACGCTCGTCGGTGAGCTGGTGCGGAGCGTGCCGCCGGAGTCGACACAGCAGGTGGTCGGCTATCCGTCGCTGTTCCTGCTGGTGGTGCTCGGGTCGCTGGTGCCCGTGGTGCCGACGGGGGCGCTGGTCAGCTCGGCGGCGGTGGTCGCCTTCCATCACACCGCGCCGTTCGCGCTGCTGATGGTGTTCGCGGTGGCGTCGTGCGCGGCGTTCCTCGGCGATGTGGGGCTGTACGCGCTCGGGCGGCGCGGCAGCCACTCCCCCCACGGTTCGCGCTGGCTGGCGCGGCTGCGCGCCCGCGCCGCGCCGGACCGGCTGGCCCGGGCGCAGCACCAGCTGCGGGAGCACGGGGTGCTGGTGCTGGTGCTGTCCCGTCTGGTGCCCGCCGGACGGATCCCGGTCATGCTGGCCTGTCTGCTCGCCGCGATGCCGCTGCGGCGGTTCATCCGTGGCGACCTTCCGGCGTGTCTGGCGTGGGCGGCGACGTACCAGCTCATCGGGCTGCTGAGCGGTTCGCTGTTCCGCAGTGCGTGGCAGGGCGTGGCCATGGCGATCGCGCTGACCGTGGTGCTCGGGGCGGCGCCGGCGCTCTGGCGGCGCGTCAGGGCGGGCGGGGGCGCGGACGGGTCCTGAAGCGTCCCATGGTCCGTGTGCCGGGCCGGTCGCTGTGTCATGCCGTCCGGTGGGGCCGCCCCACCGGCCGCACCCGTACGCCCGCAGGAACGCAGCGGGGAGAACCGTCAACGCACTCGAAGGCGTCCACGCCGAGGCGACCAGGACAGCCCTGGAGGCGGACAACCAGAAGGAAGAACTGTGACGATTACTCCTCGCCTGGTGGCGAACGCTGGATTCCGCGGGAAATGAGCTGGCGCGCAACGTCCTCCCGTGCGGTGGAGCAGAGCGGTATGTGGGGCTGACGTGGGGACCTGAGGGCTATCTGACGGGTGTGTACGCATACGGCGGGGGCGCGCGAAGGACGCACTATCAGGCATCCCTGGCCTGCGGCCATATCGTCCTCGGAAAGCGGACGACGGCGCCAGCCGAACAACCGGCGCTGCGCGGCCGGTTCCCCGCACAACGCCTATGACGAGGCCCGGGTCCTCAGGTTCGGCGAGGACATCTGGGAGGAACACAGCCACTGGCTGGCCGACCCGGCGACCGGCGCACTCCACGGCCGGATCGACTACCCGATGCGCGACGTCGAGGCCGTGTTGCTCCTTGGCGACGGAACGTGGGTGACCACGGAGCGGGACATCCTCTACCGCTGGTCGGCCCCGGATGGTGAACGCTGAATCCGGACCGCCGATGGCGGAGAGAAAACCAGGTCAGGACGTGGAAAGCGCAGGGAGTCCCGGCCAGGGGAGTCCGCCGCGGCGCTCAGCGTGCGGCCAGCACCCGGGAGGCGCCGACGGGCAGGTCCCAGAGGTCCTCGCGGGGGCGGCCGGTGGCGGCCCAGGCGGCGCGGACCCGGTGCAGCGGTTCCAGGGGCGGCTCGCCGGAGAGCAGGAAGGTCGACCAGTGCATCGGGGCCAGGGCGCGGGCGCCCAGGTCCTGACAGGCCTTGACCGCCTCCTCCGGGTCGGTGTGCACCGGCCGCAGCATCCAGCGCGGGTCGTAGGCGCCGATGGGCAGCAGCGCAAGGTCGATACCGGGGTGGCGGCGGCCGATCTCCTCGAACCAGTGGCCGTAGCCGGTGTCCCCCGCGAAGTGGATCCGCCGCCCGTCGGGCGCGGTCAGCAGCCAGCCGCCCCACAGGGAGCGGCAGGTGTCGGTCAGGGTCCGCTTGCTCCAGTGGTGGGCGGGGACGAAGTCGAAGCGTACGGGGCCGCCGGGGGCGGGCAGTTCGACCGCTTCCCACCAGTCGAGGTCGGTGACCTGGGTGAAGCCGCGACGGCGGGCCCAGGGCGCCAGTCCGGCGGGCAGCAGCAGCGGGGTGTGCCGCGGCAGCCGCTTGAGGGTCGGGGCGTCGAGGTGGTCGTAGTGGTTGTGGCTGATGACCACGGCGTCGACCGGCGGCAGGTCCTCCCAGCGGACACCCACGGGGGTGACCCGCGCGGGCGTGCCGAGGATCTTCCGGGACCAGACCGGGTCGGTCAGTACGGTCAGCCCGCCGACGCGGATGATCCAGCTGGCGTGCCCGGCCCAGGTCAGGGCGAGGGTGGTGGGGCCGGCGACCGGCATCGGGCCCGGTGCGAAGGGGAGTTGCTGGATCTCGGGGAGTGTCTCGGGGGGCGGGCGGAGTTTGCCCTCCCGGGCGATCCGGGCCAGGGCGCGGACGCCGGGCAACGGCGCGGTCAGCCGGTCGGTGAAGTCACGTGGCCAGGTGCGGGGTTCGCCCAGCGGGCGGGGTGGGGCGAGCGGGGGCGGGGTGGCGTGCGGGAGGACCGGCGCGTCCGCGGTGGTGTGCAGGGGGACCGGCCCGTCCGCGGTGGTCTGACCGGTGGCCGGGCCCGTGGGGTGGGCGGCTCCCCCGGCCGCTTCCCCGGCCGCTCCTCGGGCGGCTCCCCCGGCCCCTCCCCCGCCCGTTCCGCCTCCGTCGCCGGGCTCGGCGGGCGGGAGTCGCTCGGTGTCGGAGGGCTGCTCGGCTAGGGAGCGCTCGGTCTGTTCGGTCATCGAGGGGCTCCTTTCGGTGGACGGAACCGGGGCGGAGGGGGCGAGGTGGCGGCGCGGGCGGGCGCCGGGCGGTGGCGCGGTCAGCCGTCCGCGGACGCCGTGAGCCCGGCCAGGGCGCGGGACAGCGCGGTCAACGCCTCGGTGATGTGCGGGAGTTCCAGCGGGTCGGGGGCCGCCAGGGCACGCCGTCGCTGCTCCCGGTCGGCGCCCAGCAGCGCCTCGGCACCGAGCCGTACCCGCAGGGCGCCGGGCGCGTCCCCGAAGCGGTGTCCGCCGCGCGCCGCCCAGGGCGCCAACTTCCGCTCCAACGCATGCGATTCCACGATCCCGCGGGCCCCGAGGGGACGGCGCAGCGGTTCGAAGTCGGCGTACAGATGGCTGCCGGAGTGCGGCGGACGGCAGACCGCCCCGGCCTCGGTGACGATGTGGTGGAGCGCCGCGGCGAGGGTGCCGTACACCCGGGCGACGGTGGCCGTCCGGGCGCGCACCTCCTCGGGCTCGCCGAGCGCATGGGTGACGGCGCAGGCCAGCGGCCCCGGGAGCGGTGTACGGGACGCGGCGAGCGCGTCCAGCACGGCGGCCTGGAGGGCGGCGCCCCGGTCGGTGCCGGGGAAGCGGGCCAGCGCGGCGGGCCAGGAGGCGGGCACCAGCGTGGCCCGCAGGTCGGTGAGCACCACGACCCCGTCGGGCAGCATCTCGGCGGGGCTGAGCAGCACGGTGTCGTGCGGATCGTGCAGCAGATCGCGGCGCGTCTCGTCGCTGATGACCCAGAGCCCTTCGTCCGCCGCCGCCTCACAGACCTCGTGCAGCTGTTCCGGCGCGGGGCAGGTGCCGGTCGGGTCGTCGGCGACGGACAGGACCAGGACGCGGGGGGCGTCGCCGTCCATCCGGGCCCGGCGGACGGTCTCCAGCAGCGCGAACGGGTCGGGCACGCCGCCCGATTCCGCCGGTACGGGGGCGAGGTGCACCGGCCGCCCGAGCAGCCGGGCGGGGGGTGCGTACGACGCGGAGCAGGGCCGCGGCAGCACCACCGCCCCGCCGGCCGCCGCGTACAGCGCGAGGAGCAGGGTCGGCGCGCCGGGGGCGGCGAGCACCCGATCGGGGGCGGTGGCCAGACCGCGGCGTTCCCAGTAGCCGCAGGCGGCGGTGCGCAGCGGGGCGGCGCCGCCCAGGGGTTCGGCTTCGGTGCGGTCGGCGGCCGCGGAGAGGTGTCCGGCGAGTTCCGGGAGGACCGGCAGGCCCACCGGCGGGTCCGGGTCCGGCTCGTGCCGCGGATCCCGGGCGGTCCGCTGCATCCGTACCTCCACTCCACGACGGCGGGTCGATCATGGGCCCATCACATGAAGGGCGGCACCGTCCACCTTGGCAGATCACGGGGGTGGCGACGGGGGGCGACACGTCAGCGGAGGGTGGGAGCGGTGCTCAATCCGCCGGGCGTGGCGGCGGCGCCGCGTAGCGATGCACCGTCACCATCTCGCCGCCGCCCCAGTCCTGCCGCCCGGTGGCGCGGCGCCGCCAGCCCAGCCGCTCGTAGAGCGCGAGGGCCGCGGTGTCGGTGGCCTTCACCTCCAGTACGGGCCGCAGGCCGCGGGCCGTAGCCTCCGCCCCGACGGCGCGCAGCAGCCGGCCGCCGAGGCCCGCACCGCGGGCGGCGGGTGCGACATAGAGCCGGCTGACCTCGGCGCCGCACAGCGCCGCATGACCGGCGACCGTGCCGTCCGTCTCGGCGACCCAGGCGGCGGTCAGCCCGTCCGGGGTCAGCCAGCGCGCCGGGTCGTCCGGCCAGTGGTGCGGATAGCCGCTGTGGGTGTGCACCTCGGCCAGGACGGCCACACAGGCGTCGAGGTCGCGGTCCTGGCGTCTTCTGATCATCCGGGCATGGAAGCACAGCCCGCCGGGGCCCGGCAGCCCGTGGGCCGACCGGGTCCGGAGGCTCCGCGGCGCCGCGCGCGGGCCTCCGCGGCGGGATCCTGCCTGTTCCGGGCGGTCTGGGGTACAAGGTGGCGCATGCGATCGCTACTGACCCATCTCGACCGGCGGACCTTCGACCTGATTGCGGCGCGCGAATGGCCGGGCGCGCAGCGGGTGCTGCCCCGGCTGACCCGGAGCGCCA